>OOAO01000023.1_pt1 | contig 164208 bp, 147 predicted proteins | sample 1671821 | NCBI WGS metagenome assembly OOAO01 (sample SAMN06348196, study PRJEB24527) | human gut metagenome | biome: human gut; feature: ankylosing spondylitis patient; material: feces | host: Homo sapiens | place: China | collected 2015-10 | reverse complement strand
ATTCCACGATTTAAATTTTCATCATCTTCAACCACGAGTATACCTGGCATAGCATATGCACCTCTCTTTATTAACTATTCATCTTAAAATGCTTCCCATTGTCTCAACCCTACCTGTTCGCAGTACAAGGGATAGGTCAACGACTATTTTCCAGTCCATCTGGAACCACAATTCCCATACACTCGACCTTAATTTATTCGTTTCTTCCATGACAATGTTTGAACTTTTTTCCACTGCCACACGGACAGGGTTCATTTCGCCCAATCTTCTTAGATTTAGTGATAGGAACATTTGGTTTAATTGGTGTTATCCCCTTTTCCATCAAAGTCAATTGTCTTAATCTGTAAATATATTCTGAGATAACTAAAACTCCCTGATACATTCTCAGTGCTTCATTTTCAAACTGTAACAAATACTCCTGTTTCTGTTTTGAACGGTCTTTAGGATTAGGTATATATGTAATACACTGTGTGACGGTATCGTATTCCACATCATTATGACCTATAGCGTTTCTCAATTTTGCATTTAAGATTATATCTGCAAGATCAACATGTGGCTCATTTGAAAAAATGTAGTGAAATCTAGTCGCTTTTGTTGTAGCAACAAACTCATCAATAGAAGAAATATTCTTCTCTACTGGTGCCATTTTTTCAAAATCATTTCTGATTTTTATATTATCCAACGCAATAGGAATAATAAGCAAATTGCCTAATCCTTCGTATACATCTAAATAAAACTGTTTAACTGTATCAAAGGTACTTGTTGTAGAGCCTTCAACACTTAAATCAAATTTATCTGTATAAAACTGTAACGCAAATGCCGGAATCAATGCCTGATAGACCGACATAAATTCATCCATCAGCTTATATATTAAATTTTGAAGTTCTTCCAAACGATATCCGCTGTGGTTTTCAAGATAATTCAGAAGTTTTCTCAATTGTGCTCTATCCAATTTAAGTATGTTAGAGCTAAAATCCATATTATTTAAAAGTTCTTTTTTCAGTGGGGTATAAAATGCATGTACATCAATCATATGAATTGCTCTTAATAGTTCATACTCATCCCTGCACTGAAAATATTCTCCGCTGAATATTTTTTGAATTTCTTGCTTTAAATAAGGACTATTTACCTTAGATAAATCCTGAATTCTTTTATAGCTTGTCCAGCATTTTGCAGCGTCAGATAACTGCCTTACAGACGTGGAAAACTCTTCATACCCTTCATCCATTATCTCCGTAGCTCGAATAAATGGAGTAAGCACGTATCCCTCATCTTCAGCCACCGGCCTCTGCTTAAAGACAGGGAACTCTCCAGAGCATTCCACAATGTATTTTTCTTTGTCTTCTTCATTGCAAATATCAGCATTATCAAAATGGTATTCTAAACCGAGAGTATCCTGTCCAATCTTTACTCGACCAAACAAGGACGTCCTACATTCACCACAAGTCACTACAATCGGGTGAGACTCTTGCCACCCTACTTGAAGTCGCACTCTAGTAATACATCCACACACTTGGCATTTAATATAACAATTATGTACCACTTAATGCTCCCCCTCTCTACAGGTATTTTTTAACATCATCAAAATGTGATTCAGCAATTCTATCCATCTGTCCTGCAACCTGCTCAAACGGAAGATTCAAGTCTAGCGTTCTAACACTTATCTGATTGCCATGCATTTGATATACATTATCCGGTTGAATCACAGCATCTGTCTTCGCATACAAGAGCATTCCTGAAACTGTATTTTCAGTATCACCAAACTGATATTCACGGTTTTTTACATAGGTGAATATCTGATATAGGTTATTTGAGTGAAGAGTATGTTTATCAAACTGAACCTGCGTTGTACTCGCATAATATTTAGCATCTATAATCAGTACCGTACTTCCTCTTTGAAGATGAATGTCGCTCTGCATTATTGGAAGCATATCTCCAATTCCATCGTCTAAGGACCACGGTATCTGTGACGCACTGACGGATAGCTCTGGATAGTGTTTTTTATAATATTCAAGAATAAACTTCTCATACAGACGGCACATTCTCTGTTCATCAAGGAAATCCATCAGCTTTGTCGTTCCATCCGTATTGGTCTGGAGCAGCCCTTTCACTACCAAATAACATATCGAAATTAGCATCTGGTATGACTGATTGTTTCTGTTATACTGCAGATTCCAGTTCACAGAGTACAAGTCAATCGATGTTACATCCGCAAAGAATACCATTAGCTTACGGAGTTCCTTTTTTCTACTTTTTGCAATATCTGCTTTAAGAAGAAGCTCCACAGTTGATTTGATTATTCGATTCATCGTACTATTTACAGAAAAATCGTCATAGGTACAAATCAACTTTTTTCTAATCATACTCTGCGTCTTTATGGATTCGGCAATATCAATTTTGCCTCGGAGTGATGATAATTCCTCCGTCTGGGATATATACTCTTTTCCCAGTCCTCGCTTCAGCTGGACAGCGATACCTTTGGCTAATATTGCTGCCATCAGTTCTGCAGTATTATTAAATTCTTCAGTAGCTATTCTTTTGTAACCCTGTTCATTCAGAACTTTGAAGGCATACGACAGCATATAATAGACATTTTGAACCGGTATCACTTAATCGCACTCCTTAAATTACTGCTCCAATCTTTCACCTTTGTTGGCTCATCAAACCAGTATTCTTTCAAAAGCGGAATCAGCTCATACTCAACAATTCCAGACAATACTTGGTCATCAATCGTGTCTGGTGACAGATTGCAGAAATAGCTATGTCCTATACAGAAGCCATCGCCTAATGATTCATCATTAGATATTTCATTATTCAGGCTCTCCACACAGGCAATCAGTTTATCAAATTTCTCATTTTCTAAGCTCATTCTATATTCTATGAATCCGTCCGTTGTAAAGCCCGGCTTGATTTCAAAAAAAGCAAATCTTCTTCTGAGCGCATAATCCAACATAGCCAAGCTACGGTCAGCTGTATTCATCATGCCAATGATATAAATATTCTTAGGTACAGAGAACTTCTCATCAGAATATAGAAGCTGTAACGAAACGCCTCTTTTGTCATTTTCAATAAGCATAAACAGCTCACCGAATATTTTACTTAAGTTACCTCTGTTGATTTCATCAATGATAAAAAAGTAATCATTATCTCCATCGATTTCAGCCTTCTTACAGAAGTTATAAAAAGCGCCTCGTTTCAGTTCAAATCCATCCGTCGAAGGTCTAAATCCCATGATGAAGTCTTCATACGAATAGCTCTGATGGAACTGAACCATCATAACTCTTTCTACATCTTTTACTCCCATCATAGAAAATGCGAGTCTCTTGGCGGCAAAAGTCTTACCAACACCGGGAGCACCCTGAAGGATAATGTTTTTCTTTATACGAAGAATACCAGCCAGCTTATCGTACTCTTCCTCTGGCATGAAGACCTCTGACAAGAAATCGTTTTTTGTATATACCGGGTAAGACTTCTCAACTTCCTCAACATCTTCTTCAGACTCATCCTCAAATAAAGCATTGAGTTTTTCGACATAATCTGTATAGGAAGTAATATCAGTGAGGGTTTTCATGACTGCCTGTCCCGGATGAGGCCATTCTCCTTTATGGGTCCAATTTACCTGACGAGTATTCTTGTATTCGTCGGAGCGCTCTCCATCAAATTCATAATCAGATGTAACAACACCTCGGCCCACCAGTTGATGCATACCTTTCTTTACAAAGATGATATCTCCAACCTTCATCTCATTCGCAAACTGCCATGTAGCATGTGCAGCGTTTTTATAGGAAAGTTTTTCATCGAAGGTTTCCTTCATTTTTACCTTCATTGCATCCTTTGAATCAAACTCTCGGAGGTCACCAATCTCGCCCCAGCCAATTGCCATAATACCTGCATTATAGAATTCGTCCCACATACATGAGCCTTCACCGGGGGCATAAATCCAATAGTGGACCGTATCAACATCATCCGCAAGCGTGTCACTTACCTTTGTTGCCGCTTTCTTTTCTGCAGCTTTCTCCTGATTGACCTGTTCCGAATATTTCCAAGCATCAAAGGACAACTCTTTAAAGTCTTTCAATTCACTCTCTGAGCTCTGTAAATAGCTGCGCAAGGACTCTACTATTTGAAAATACTTAGATGAAGGAATCTTAGCTTCAATCTCTGGTAGCCCACTAACTATATCAGCTGGAACCTTTCCGGATTCATAAATATACCATTCATTTCGACTATCCAAGTTCAGAAATGAATTCGGTGAAATCCAGTACAACGCCATTGTAATCTTGCTATTTCCGTTACCTTTTTTATTGATGGCCAAATCAAAATAGTGTGCAACTTTCTCTCTACGGTCAGCAGTAGGCTCCTGCGCATAAGCCAAAGCGGAGGCAAACAGCTCCCACAGCTCATCAATGTCACTTTTTCCACGTTCACCAATAAAATAATAGAACGTAGCATTCTGAGGATTGAGCACTGGCAGGCTATCAAACGATGTAGGCACTGCTGTTTTAACGTCAAATAGTTCAGCAATTGCTGTTAAAATCTTGATGCGATTGTCATCCTTCAGTTTCTTGTTGAAGAGGCCAAACACAGTAAAAGGGTCAATGTCAATGAGATTATTATCCTTTTCCAAAGTAGGCATATTCATACCCGTCATAGTATAAATCGCCTTCACCTTTTCTACGAGTTCATCTCTTCTGTCTTTATAATCTAAAAGTTTTGAAGCGAATTCCTTATAAAAATCCACCCAATCAAATTGATTTTGTTCGTTCATTTACTTCTCCTCCAGATATAAATCGGGTGTATTATACCAAGCTAATTCTGCGTCTGCTTTTACGCCCTTAGTCTAATTTTTAATTCTAAAAATCTCAAAAGGCCCTTATTTCAAGCCTTTTTCACACTTTTACTTGTGTACCTTAGTCAACAGAACTACGCACTCCACATGCCCCGTATTAGGAAACATATCCACGCAGCAGCACTTCTCCACCTTATACCCTCTCTCCTGCAGAGTAACAAGGTCTCTTGCAAGCGAAGTAGGCTTACATGATATGTACACCATTCTGTCAACACCGTAATCTATAATCTTCTCAAGCGCCTTAGGGTGAATTCCGTCACGAGGTGGGTCAAGTACGATGAAATCAGGCTTAATCTCAATATTATCAAGCGCCTTTAAAACATCATCTGCAATGAACTCACAATTAGTAAGACCGTTCTGGGCTGCATTCTTCTTGGCAGCCTCAACAGCTTCCGCAACAATCTCAACACCGATGACCTTGCTTGCAACTGGAGATAACATCTGCGCAATCGTACCCGTACCTGTATACAGGTCATATATAACCGGCTTGCTGCCAGCCACATCTCCAAATCCGCCAGAAAGCACATACTCACGTGCCTTAGAGTAAAGCACTTCCGCTCCAAGAGAATTAGTCTGGAAGAATGAGAACGGAGTTATCTTGAAACGTAAGCCCAGAAGTTCCTCCTCAATATAATCCTGACCATACAGAAGCTCAGTTTTCTCGTTAATTACTGCATCTGCAAGGCTGTCGTTAAATGTATGGAGAACACCTGTAAGAGTGCCCTTATATTCAATTGATGTCAGGCGGTTTACAAGCTCTGTGAAATCATGCTCAATCTGAGTTGTTGTAACGATATCAACAAGAATCTGCCCTGTCTTTACAGACTTTCTTACAAGAAGATGACGCAGATACCCCTCGTGGCTTAACTTGTGCTGGAAAGGAAGCTCCTTCTCTATTGCATAATCCTGAACGCATGTGAGAATCTTTCTGTAATCCTCATCAATAATCTTACATTCTGTAACCGGAACAATATCATACATGCTGTTTCGTTTGTGAAGTCCGAGTGCAAGCGGTCCATCCTTGTACTCATCGCCAAATGAAAATTCCATCTTGTTACGGTATTCCTCTGTGACCGGACTTCCAATTATTCCTTCAAATGGAAGCTCACCTGAAACAACTTCGCTAAGAAGCTTTTCCACCTGTGCGCTCTTAATCTTTAACTGTTCTTCGTAAGCTACTGTCTGGTAAGTGCAGCCACCGCATTTGCCAAAATGTGGACATGCCGGGTTGGTTTCAAGCGGACTCTTCTCAACAACTTCCATAAGTCTGCCTTCGCAGTGTCCTTTTCTTTTCTTATTCACGCAGAATCTGACAGTCTGTCCAGGAATTGCGTTCTTGACGATTGCCTTTTCCTTCTGTCCGTCCTCATCTGTCACCCACACTGTCGCCTTGTTAGGGAAATCAACCTTTTCAACTTTACCTTCGTATACGCTTCCTTTTTTCAATCTATACTCCATTCCGCACATGAATTGTGCCTGTTATTAACATATTAATAGTTTCTGGCAGCACTTATTCACATAACGGCATACCTTATATAATTTTATCAGAAAAATGTGCTAAAGTATAGTAGTCACATTTACTCCACCACGCTGGCATTCTTTGCCTGCACTGCAGAATGTATTCTTTCAAGTACCTTGTCACACAGCCATGTATAAGCAGCCCCGGCAGCATTCATTCCTATACGTAATGCAACTGCATAAGGCATTCCAAAAAGTCCCGCCGCAATTGATAATGCACCAAATGTATTAAAAGCTGTCTGCCATGCATAACCAGCGGAATATCCGACTCCGATACCACCTATCATGCCTATATACGGATACATTGATTCTGGCAGTACTATATACATCACTGCAAAAATCGCACATCCAACAACATTAAACAATGCCCTGTTTCCAATTCTCTTATCAACATCTTTAGAAAACGGCAGACACACTGACATGCACGCAATTCCAATCCACATTGCCCTAGGCAGTCCCATCAGTGAAACAATCAGCATAGCGCTTGATACGATAAATGTAAGCTTAATGTACCATCTTGTCCTTGCTGAATTAATATTAAATTCCTTAAACAAATCCCAGAATGTTCTTCTATATGGTCTGTTCCTCTGATTCTTATAGAAAATAATCATGCATACTAACATCCCGGCAAGCAGTCCCACAACTCTCATCATATATTCATGGCCTGTGACATCATATCCCTGTAGCAAAAGATACCCAAGAACGAATGTTGAATGATTATACATAATTACATTGTGACATCCCATTATCATAAGAAGCATAATACACACAACATTTATTACAAATGCAGCAACTGGCGGTACCATATTGGAAACCCTCGGTCCTGCTATCAATATTGCATATATTCCCATTATCGAAACTAAACCATGTGATGTCTTAATTCCAAAATCCGCCTGTCTTAATACCAGCACCGCAAGAAGCACTGTCACTCCGACAACACTATTATTATTCCCCAGCAGCTTACTGAATACTGTAACTACTGCGACGCAGAATATCATAACCAGATACACCTTAAAATTATATATAAGAATATGTCTTCTTTTCTCTTTAGAATCCTGTGTGTTCTTGATAAGCTGTTTTGAACCAGCTGAGCTTAACTGTAACTCCTGATAAAATGTCATAAATTCCTGCTTTCCTTTCCTCCCCTTAAATTTTGCTTAATAACAGGGTTGAGTAATATAACACTGATTACACCCCTATGTCAATTAAGAAATAATTAAATATTATGCAATAAAAAAGCCACAACCGCTGACATATCCTAATGGACATATCAAGCCGGCTGTGGCTTTCAATCATATCGCACTTATTACATTACTTCTCGATGTCTTCATCCTCGAAATCATCGTCAAAATCTTCGTCTTCGAAATCTTCATCATCGAAGTCATCTAAATAATCTGGTGTAAAATATCTGTATACAGCATAAGCGATACCAGCAACTGCTGCAACTGCACCAACGATAGCAAGAACAGCTATGATAATTGTGCTGCACTTCTTGCAGCATTTCTTATCTTCATCTTCCTTCTTGCTAATAAGTTCTCCTAATTTAGTAGCTGCGATAAGCTCATCTAATTTTTCTTTACTCATAACAATATCTCCTTTCATACCACGGATTTAATAAATGTATTATAGCATAGCGTTAAACATTTGTCATTATAGTTTTTTAAGTCTGGCAAATCCTGCCAGCATTTTCTTCTGTCCGTACTCTGCAAATTCAACTGTTACCATATAGTCTCTTGCTGAATCCTCTATAGCAAGTACCTTTCCTTCACCGAATTTCACATGGCTCACCATATCACCGACACTGTAGCCAAGTCCACCTGAAGATTTTGCACTTATATCTGCACCTCTTGCAGCACCTATTACATTTCTTGAAGATAAGCCGCTTCGTGTAGGCATTCCTGCATAAGCACTTCTTACAGAATCTGCCGGAGTCTTTCTCTTTTCTGGTTTCTTAAGATCAAATAATTCCATAGGGTCTTTTCCAAATCCCGGATTAGAACCACCATTTATCTTAACCTTTCTTGAACTATATGTTCCTGCTGCCCTTCCGCCTGGTGTGCCGCTTCCGTAGCTGCTAAGAATTGATCTGGCTGTTGCACGCATGTTAATGCCTGTTGTATCTGGCTCATCTGATGTCCCGCCATATGCAATCCTGCCTTTAGCATACCCACTGGAATTGTTTTCTATGTGCATATATTCTTTAGGAATTTCATTAATGAATCTTGAAACCTTATTCATCTGTGTTTCACCACGCACCATACGCGACTTGGCACTTGTAAGATTAAGTATTTTCTCTGCTCTTGTTATTCCAACATAGCACAGTCTTCTCTCTTCCTCAATCTCAGTTGAATCATCTGACACAATTGTCATATAGCTTGGGAAAAGTCCGTCCTCCATTCCTGTCATATACACAATTGGGAATTCCAGACCCTTTGCGCTATGAAGTGTCATAAGCATTACATGAGGCTCTGACTCATCAAGATTATCAATATCTGCTATTAAGGCAACTTCTTCAAGAAGTCCTGAAAGTGTAGGCTCTTCGCCTGCTTCCTTACAGCCCTCCTCATAGCTTACTACCTTATTAATGAATTCATCCAGATTCTCGCGTCTTGCCTCAACCTCTTCCACTGTTTCATTCTGTGAAAGGCTCTCGATATATCCTGTATCCTCAATTACAGCCTCAGCAAGCTCCTTTAATGACATGAATTCTTCCTTGGCACGCAGTCTTCCAATAAGGTCAACAAATGGCTCTAACTTGGAAAGTGCCGCATTCTTTATTGTGTCAATATCCTTTGCATTGACAAGTGCTTCCCAGAAAGTAATATCATTAAAATCTGCATATTCCTGCAATCTGTCAATCGTTGTATTACCAATTCCCCTCTTCGGAACATTTATAATTCGCTTAACCGCCTGACCATCAAGACCATTATCAATAGTTTTAAGATAAGCAAGAATATCTTTGATTTCCTTTCGCTGATAGAAATTCTGTCCGCCATATATCTTATATGGAATGTTGTGAATCATCAGCTTTTCTTCGAGCGCTCTTGACTGTGCATTAGTTCTGTAAAGAATGGCAACATCATTATAATTCCAGCCATCCCTTACATACTCTGCAATACCACTCGCAACGCCTTCTGCCTCATCATACCCGTTCTCATACAGAGTATAATTGACCTTCTCGCCCTCTCCGTTATCAGTCCAGAGTGACTTGCTCTTTCTTCCAATATTATTACTTATCACTGCATTTGCAGCATTAAGAATAGTCTGCGTCGAACGGTAATTCTGCTCAAGCTTTATAACCTTAGCGCCTGTGAACACATTTTCAAAGTTAAGAATATTATAAATATTTGCTCCACGGAACTTATATATAGACTGGTCATCATCACCAACCACACATATATTGCCATACTTTGCTGCAAGCATTGCAACCAGCTTAAACTGTGATGTATTAGTATCCTGATACTCATCTACCATTATATATCTGAATCTGTCCTGATAATGCTCAAGCACCTCTGCATCACTCTGGAACAGCTCAACCGTCTTGAATATCAGATCATCAAAATCAAGCGCATTATTAAGCTTAAGCGTCTTCTGATATTCTCTGTATACGCCCGCAATTCTTCTAAGGTTATAGTCGTTGCCCGCCTCAAGCTCGAACTCATCAGGAGTCTTTAATTCATCTTTAGCAGATGAAATCTTACTCATAATAGCCCGCTCTTTAAGCATCTTCGTATCTATATTCATCTTCTTACATATATCCTTGATAACAGACTTCTGGTCGTCCGTATCATATATTGTAAAGTTATTATCATATCCAATTCTGTCTATGTATCTTCTTAAAATTCTCACGCATGTTGAGTGGAATGTACTTACCCATACAGCCCCTGCACCCTGTGCCACAGTAGTCTCAACTCGTTCTTTCATCTCTCTTGCAGCTTTATTAGTAAATGTAATTGCCATAATATTATATGGGTCTACTCCGCATTCTTCTATTAAATATGCAATTCTGTTCGTAAGCACACGCGTCTTTCCAGAGCCTGCCCCGGCAATAATAAGCAGCGCGCCATCTGTATATTTAACTGCCCTTTTCTGGCTGTCATTCAAATCTTCTAATCTCATATACCCACCTTTATGCAAATGTGAAATCTATATCCACCTTATTTCTGCCAACTACCACATTATACAAAAACAACGGGATGTTGCCAAGCCAATATGACAACATCCCTGATTGTTATTTATTAAATTCACATATTACTAATTGTCAGATTATGCAAGCTTTGTTCCACAGTTAGAACAGAACTTAGCGCCATTAGTTGGTGTTCCACAGTTAGGACAGAACTTAGGTGCTGTGCCACCTGACACATTTGCATTATTATTCATTGCAGTATTCATGTTATTCATCATCTGCTGTCCAACCTGCATTCCCATCTGGAGCTGCATCATATCACTGGCAATATTCGAACCGCCTCTTGAATTGCCGATACTATCAGCCATAGCCATCTGTGTATATCTGTTCATATCTCCAACCATTGCCTGAGAAGCTGCCTTATTAGTCATCTTCTGTACTTCTTCCGGATAAGAGAAGCTTGAGATAGTAAAGCTTGTTATTGTGATTCCTAACTTGCTCATCTCCATATCAAGGTCTGTCTTAATACCCGCTGAGATATCATAAGCATTAGCCTGAAGATTAAACATATCCTTGCCTTCTTTAGAAATCCACTTCATAAGAAGCTGGTCAAGAACTGCTGATATTCTTTCCTTAACATCTGCAACAGTGTACATCTGCTTTACACCTGCTACCTTGTCTATAAGCGTAATGTAATCAGATACTGAAAACGAGAAGTTACCGAAAGCTCTTATTGGCATGCCACCTGGAAGTGCCTGTGTTGGAATAAGAATAGGATTCTTAGTTCCCCACTTCTCTGTGAATTCCTTAGTATTAACGAATAAAACTTCAGCTCTTACTCCACTGTTGAAGCCAAACTTAAAGCCTTTAAGTGTTGATAAGAATGGAATAATCTGTGATTCAATATCAAAGCTTCCCTCGTCCTTAAAAATACCTTCAATCTTACCATTGTACATAAAGATTGCATCCTGGCCGGCGCGGATAATCAGCTTACTGCCTTTCTTGATTTCTCTGTTGGTCCATTTCCAGAAGATTATATCATCTCTGTACTCTTCCCATTCAACTACGTTGGCAAACTGCCCTTTGAATAATCCCATGTTCCCTCTCCTTATCTATGTATTGCTTATCTCATTATAAATGTGCTTCTGAATTATAAGCCCATCTGAGCCTTAAGTGCTGCTAATTCATCATCAACTGCTGTGTTAGCTGGCTCTGCATCATACTTAGCTGCAAGACTGTCAACATCTGCCTCAAGCTGTGTCTGGTTAAGCTCTGCCATTGCATTAGCCTCGTCAAGCATCTTATTAGCCTTAGCCTCCATCTTACCGAATGCATCCATGCTTGTTCCAACACTGTTAACACTTGAACCAACCTTGTTGATTCTCTCCTGAGCCTTAGCTGCTGCAACCTTAGCCTTAACTGCATCTCTTCTTGCTTCAAGAGACTGGATATCCTTGCAGAGCTTATCATGCATCTGACGCATCTTAGCTGCATTGTCTGCTGCAATATTATATGTCTGCTGTAATGTAGCCTGCTTAGAAACTAACTGCTGCTTCTTCTCAAGGAATGTTCTTGCATCTGCCTCATTGCCAGCCTTAAGAGCCTTTTCTGCATATGACTGATACTTGGCAACATCTGCTGTGCATTCATCAAGCTCTCTTTTACATCTTGTCTCCTCAGCCATAACTGAAGCTGTCTCTGCCTTAACCTTTCCAAGGTCGCTCTCAAGATTTCTCATGTACTGGTCAATCATCTTCTCTGGATCCTCACACTTATCGAGAAGTGCATTGATGTTAGCGCTCATAATGTCCTTGAATCTTGTTAAAATACCCATAATAATCCTCCATTCCTGTGCCGCTTTCTGGCACATATCACCCTCTGGTGCATCCGAATTCTGTCTCCCAGAATTCTTAAAAAACCTTTTTCATTATAATATATCAGGAGCAAAATGTCACGAATATTTGCTCCTATGAAACATATTTTATACCGTTGTAATAAATATTAAAATATCATAATATGCACAATACACTATGCTAAAGTTCATTATATTATTCCTACTTGAAATGTGGTTTTAAAAACTATATAATATAGCTTAAGCATTAATATAAATGTATTCTCTCATGAATACGCATTTTTAAAGAAATGAGGAACATATGAACAACGATATTAAAGAGCTTATGAGCGGTATTCTTAAAGATATGTCCGCTCTTAACTATATAAAACCCGGAGATGTGCCTAACATCAATCTGTACATGGATCAGGTTACAACATTTATGTATGAACATCTTCACGATACAAAGCGTACCACTGATGATAAAGTACTAACCAAAACGATGATTAACAACTATGCCAAGAACAATCTGCTGCCATCACCAGTAAAGAAAAAGTACTCTAAGGAGCATATATATATCCTTACATTTATCTATTACTTTAAGAACATTCTCTCAATAAGTGATATACAGAAAATGCTCAATCCTCTCACTGAGAAATTCTTTGATGAAGGTTCCAAGCCGGATCTGGATTATATATATAAAGAGATTTTTTCAATGGAATCCTCTCTTGCAAGACCCTTATCTAAAGATATATTTGCAAAGTCTGAACAGGCAAGTAATGCATTTACAGATGTAAAGGATGATGATGACAGAGAATTCTTACAGTTCTTCAGTCTTGTATGTCTTTTAAGCTTTGATGTATACATGAAGAAGAACATGATTGAAAGTCTGATTGATGATTACTCTGCCAAGCATGCGCCAAAGCAGCCTGAGAAGTCTGATAAAACAGACAAAAAGAAATAATCCGTATAAATTAAGGGAACTGCCAGTACTGACAGTTCCCTTTTACATTGCTTCATATTGATTACTTATTGTCTTCTGACTCTTTCTCAAGCATGCCAAGTCTTTCAAATACTCTGTCATACCCGTCATTACCATAATTAAGCGAACGGTTTACCCTGCTGATTGTCGCAGTAGACGCACCTGTCTTCTCCGCAATATCAAGATATGTCCTGTGTTCTCTTAACATCTTGGCAACCTCAAATCTCTGGGATAAGGATAAAATCTCGTTAATTGTACATACATCCTCAAAGAAATCGTATGCTTCATCTAAATCCTTAAGACTTAATATTGCCTGAAAAAGCTGCTCAACAGCCTGTGTCTTTAACTTATTATTCATAATTGTCCACCCCGGTTTTCCAAAATAGCATTGGCTTATTACTTTTAAATTTTAACACAGTGAAGTTTTAAAGTAAAGACATTATTCACTTCTTAATGCAACAACAGGGTCTTTTTTAGCTGCAAGCTTTGCCGGGATAAGTCCGGCAATAAATGTAAGGAACATGCTTATTATTATAAGTATTACTCCTCCTGCAACCGGAAGCTGTGCAACATTGGAAATGTCTGTAAGGTGCTTAATCAACGCATTTGCAGGTATGCACAGCAATAAAGTTACAACAATGCCAAGTGCGCCTGAGACAAAACCTTCAATAAGTGTCTCTGCATTGAATATTCTTGAAACATCTTTCTTAGAAGCACCAATACTTCTTAATACACCAATTTCCTTAGTTCTTTCAAGTACTGATATGTATGTGATAATACCTATCATTATCGAAGAAACTATAAGTGATATTGCAACAAATGCTATTAAAACATATGAAATTGCATTAATAATTGTACTTACTGATGACATCATTATTCCAACATAATCTGTGTAGTTAATAACATTTTCTTCCTTGCCATCGTCCTGTTGCAGCTTATTGTAATCCTTGATAATATTCTGAACCTTCTCCTTAGAATCAAAATCAGTTGCATATATATCTATCTGTGAAGGTGTATCAAGGTCTGTAATTCCAAGCTTCGACTTATTGCTGTCTAATGTTGCATCTGTTGTTCTAGCCTTTAGTGACGCTGAGAAAAGCTGTAGTATCTGGTCATCGCTCATTCCACTTGTCATTGCCTGCATCTGAGCGCTTTCCTCTGGTGAAAGTGTTGCCATATATGCATTTACATCATCCATTGTAATCTCTGTATTCCTGTCATTGTCAAATGGAACTCCTGTAAATACATCAACGCTTGTATCAGCAAGCTGTGCCTTGGCAATCTCACTGTTTTTTACTTCTTCGATAATATATTCAGTAAGCTTTGCTGTATAACCGATTCCACTTGAAATTGAAGTGCTGACTGCGTCATCATTAGGTCTGATTATTCCACATACTTTAATGTCAGTTCCGTTATTTACAACATTTGTCATATACTTATCATCTTTGCTGTAATCGTCCCATGTACCGGTCACATCATTGTACTTATACATGTCTGTAGGCATAACAAGCTTAAACTCTGTATCAAGTATCTCGTCAAATGTATAGCTTATATCCTTTTCTGTTTCGTATGATTCACCAACCATCATTTTCTTAAAGAGTGTTCTTACTTCCTCAGGGTCTTTAAGTCCTAATGAGTAAAGTGTATAATCATCAACCTCGTTATTCTTATCTGTAACAAGCACAACCTCGTTGAAATTCTCTGGCCAGTGTCCTGCGAGGACATCATACTGCTCATCAAGAACCTGCTGGTTTCCTAAAAGTTGGTTCCATACACTGCTGTTAGAAAACATTCCCATACCCATGCCTGATGACATTGCGGAAGATGTGCCTGTTACACCTTCGCCATATATCGAATCAAACATTGTACTTGGGTTTAACTGCTCTACACCGTTAGAAGTATCCTTCATATAAATGTTAAGAGGAACATCATATGAATACTGGATATCACTTACATATGACTTAATGTCAGAGCCGCCGTTTTCAATGTATTTCTTAAACTCTGAAAGGTTATTGCTCTTAACTTCCTTTACCATGGTATTAATCATGTCACCCATGATATCGTTAGAATATATTTTAGACTTATCCTCATGCTCTTCTGAATCCGAATTGCCTGTCATGCTTGTAACCATGCTGCTTATATCAATCGACTCTGCCTGAAGCGTTATAGGATAGCTTGAAAGTGTATCTCTCTGAACCCTGTCAATGTATAACTGGATACCATTTGAGATAGAAAGAATCATTGCAATACCGATAATTCCTATGCTTCCTGCAAATGCAGTAAGAATCGTTCTTGTTTTCTTAGTCATCAGGTTATTAAAGGAAAGCGAAAGTGCTGTAAAGAATGACATAGATGTTTTCTGCTTCTTTCCTGACTTTTTAATCTTCTTTTCTGATGTCTTAACCTTAGCAGCCTCTTTAGCCCTGATATCAGCTTCCATATCTTCTAACGTATATGGATCAGAGTCATCAGTTATCACACCATCTAACAATCTGACTATCCTTGTAGAATAATCTTTTGCAAGCTCAGGATTGTGAGTTACCATGATTATAAGTCTGTCCTTTGATATCTCCTTTAAAAGCTCCATAATCTGGATACTTGTCTCTGTATCAAGCGCTCCTGTAGGCTCATCAGCAAGCAGGATATCAGGATTATTTACAAGTGCTCTTGCAATAGCAACCCTTTGCATCTGTCCACCTGACATCTGATTAGGCTTCTTGTGAATCTGTTCACCAAGTCCAACCTTCTCAAGTGCCTCTATAGCTCTTCTCTTTCTCTCTGTCTTAGATACACCTGAAAGCGTAAGTGCAAGCTCCACATTAGATAAAACTGTCTGGTGCGGAATCAGATTGTAACTCTGAAACACAAAACCAATAGAATTATTTCTGTAAAAATCCCAGTCTCTGTCCTTATAATTCTTAGTTGACACTCCATTTATCTTAAGGTCACCACTCGTATACTTATCAAGTCCGCCTATAATGTTAAGCATAGTAGTCTTACCACAGCCGGACTGTCCAAGAATCGACACGAACTCGCAATCCCTGAACCTAAGATTAATGCCCTTAAGTGCACTCACAGTAGTCGAACCGGACACATAGTCTTTCTTTATATCATTTAATTCAAGCATGGAATACTCCTTTTATTTTATTGCGGGCTGCGTATTGGGAATTGGTCTGCATCCTTCAACTTGCGTACATGACGTTGTGGCATCTGACTATAGCATACGCTTTCAGGAATCCTACGCTTAGTGTAACTAAATGCCGCTATCTACAAAGTTTATTACGGTGTGTCAAATCAAACGCGCTTCGCTTGAACGAGATTTGACGCACCGCCCTTATGTATATAGCGGCATTAAGTTACACACAGCTCGGATTATTCAAGCGTATGCTATAATCAGACACCGCAACTGATATACACAACATTTAAGACGCAGACCAATTCCCAATCCGCAACCTTCAATTAATATACACCATGGAAAGCTTGGCTTGCAATTTATTCCAGCACATTTTATACTAATATTGTTTTTTGTTTATAAAAATATAATGATTAACAGGAGTCTATGTGAAACATTTTATCAGATTAAGATTAAAGAATTTAACAGCCATTTGTCTTTCGCTTTGCATGGCAGCTACATTTGCTGTTCCATTCTTTGCTTATCCGAACCGGCTTATGGCTGATACGCAGGATGACCTCGACGCTGTTAATAAACAGCTTGAAGAATTAAGGAATAAACAGAGTGAACTCAATGCATCTTACGGAGAACTTAACGAGAAGCTGTCTGCTTCTGGAGAGAAGCTTTCTTCTATTGAGGATGCAGTTAATACGAAGCAGTCAGAGATTGATGCTACCAATATCCAGGTTGCTGATATGCAGGCAGAGATTGACCAGCAGTATGCCGCCATGAAACTTCGTATACAATTTATGTATGAGAATAATAATGCTACTATCCTGTCAACACTTCTGTCAGCTGAAAGTCTTTCTGACCTTTTATCCAAGTCAGAATATATCCAGCAGATTTCTAATTATGACCACCAGAAGATGCAGGAATTAAATGACCTTCTGGCTTCTCTTAAAGAAACTCAGGCAAAGCTTGAACAAGAAATGGCAGAACTTGTCACTCTTAAAGATGCTGCAGCCCGCGAAGCTGATAATTTTGCTGTGCTTCTCTCACAGTGTCAGACAGAGCTTGACACTACAAGTGACAGCATTACTGATGCAGAAGCACTTGCGCTTGAATACGAAAAGCAGATTGAACAGGAAATGTTAGAACGTCAGCGCCGTGAAATGGAAGCTCTTGAAGCTGCAAGAAAAGCACAGGAAGAGGCGGACAAAACCAATAACGCTGGTAATTCTGGCAACGCAGGCGGTAATTCATCTTCCGGTTCTGCTATGGTTGACCAGAATGCTCTTAACAACGTTCTTAAGAATCACTCTGCTGAAGATGTTGCCATGCTGGCAGCCATTATCGAATGTGAAGCCGGCAACCAGTCATACGAAGGCAAATGTGCTGTAGGAAGTGTTGTTATCAACAGAGTTGCTGACCCACGCTTTGCCAACAGCATAAGTGGCGTAATATATGCACCTTATCAGTTTTCACCTGTTGCCAGCGGCCGATTTGCAATAGTCCTTGCAAGAGGTGCAAATGCAGCCTGCACCCAGGCAGCCGTTGATGTGCTTAACGGTTATATCAATATTAACGCACTATATTTTCATGTATATGACAGTTCTGTCGATGTGGGCGGAACCGTTATCGGAGATCATGTATTTTACTAACTCATTAAATATACCAAGGGGAGAATTATTAACTATGAAGAAAGCAACTAAAGCATCTGATAACAAATATTATCAGGCAAGATTTTCTGCTGCACAGAAAAATGCTGACTTTGAAAGCCGTGAAGCAGCTTCAGATGTCGTAGGTATAGACAGAACAAGACTTGCAAGAATTGAACTTGGCAATGTAACACCTTATGCAGACGAGGTTGTATCTATGTCAAAATGCTACAACGCTCCTGAACTCTGCTACAATTACTGCTCGAGCGAATGTCCGATTGGAAGGCTTACAATGAAGGAAGTCGAGATTAATTCATTTGACAGATTATCATTAAAAATGCTTGGTTCTTTGAATGATATTGAAAACCTGCGTGCTTCTATTATCAACATCTCTGCTGATGGACAGGTTGATATTGGAGAACAGGAGGAATTCAAGCAGATACTTGAATCCCTCGACCTTATTTCCAATAATGCGAAAGCCCTTGAATTGTGGGCTAAGAAAAACATTAAGAATATTTAACGGCTGTATCTTACATAATCTACCGTAACAAAGCCTTTGTTTTCATTCTTTGCAGAATTATCATGTGATACATATACACCGCTCTTTACACCAACCCATCTTCCGGCTTTGGCAATAACGGAAACAGGGTTGGTGTATTCTTTTCCGTCTGCGCTTATCTCTATTGTTACTGTCTCAACAGGTGCTTCCTTAACAGGAAGTCCACCCTCGACATAATCTTTAGTTCCTGTCTTTTTAACTGTGTATCTGAAATATATTTCCTTAAGATTATCGTATGAAGCAAGCAATTCTTTAGTCTCTTTAGTATAAGCCTGGTCACAGTCAAACTGCTGCACACCCTTTACTGCATACACTTCCATCTTACCGCCTTTAACAGTCACATCTGCTGCCAGATAATCCATTCCCATATGAATGAATCCGGCATTATCACCATCAGACATTCCACTGATATTCATCTTAGTAATACAGCTAAATTCCGGTGCTGGCCACTTCTGCAGGAGAAGATTTCTGTAATCGCCAATTGGTCTGTTTGATGCTCTGCCAACCGCATTAAGCTTTATATAAGAACCGTCATCAGACACATTTCCGCTTTCATCAGTGCCAAACTGTGCCCAGTCACTATCAGGATTGGCGTTCCACTGCCACTGCAGTCCCAAGCTATCTTCTGTGAATTCATCTGTAGTATCCGGCTCACATATCTCATAAACTGCACCGACATCAGGTTTTTCGTACTCCATCACAGGCTCGCCGTAATCATTGCCATCTTTCTTAACTCCAATTACAGGCCAGTCATTTTCCCAGCTCATTGGCTGCAAATGTGTTATTCTGCCCGCTGCGTACACATCCTGAAAATGTATAAACCAGTCCTGTCCTGTAACTGTGTCAACCCATGCACCCTGATGAGGTCCATTTACAGGAGAATCTCCTTGTCTCATAACCACTTTATACTCATATGGTCCAAACACATTTTTCGACCTTAACACTGTCTGCCAGCCTGTCTTAACACCGCCAGCCGGTGCAAATATATAATACCATCCGTTTCGCTTATACATCTTAGGACCTTCTATTGTAATCTGGTCATTTAAGTTACCGTCAAATATAATCTTTTCCTCACCAATAAGCCACATTCCATCTGGCTGCATCTCTACCATATGAAGCACACTCTTGTATCCGATACGGCTCTTGGCAACTCCTGCAACAAGATATGCCTTTCCATCCTCATCCCAGAATGGGCATGGATCAATCCAGCCTGCGCCCGGTCTTATATTCACTGGCTTACTCCACTCACCATAAGGGTCTGTTGCTGTAGTCATATATATTCCTTCATCCGGCATTGGGAAGCACACATAATATGTACCCTCATGATATCTTATTGCAGGTGCCCACACTCCGCATCCATGAATTGGATTTCTATATCTGAATTCTGGAACTTCAGGCAAAATGTAGTTAACAACCTTCCAGTTTACAAGGTCCTTAGAATGAAGCAACGGCATAGCCGGAGCATTAGAAAAGCTTGATGATATCATAAAATAATCATCACCGACACGGATTGCGTCTGGATCTGAATAATCAGCGTAAAGTATAGGATTCTTGTATCGTCCATTTCCTAAATCTGCTGTCCACATATATGACCTCTTTCTGCCAGTTTACGGCTCAATAATTTATTTCTGCTTATGCAGATATTTCTCTGCTATCATATTACAACAGTTAAATAAGAATTTCCAGTACTTTTGTAAAGTTATTTTATAAAAGTTCTTTAGTTGACATTTTAATATTAAGTATTCTGCGCTTAAACCGATATTATATATAACCGTGTTCATTGCTGAAGATGAAAGGCGGGTATACTTATGATAATTGCAGACAGTAACATGAGTATGTCTTCAAGAAGACACTACTCACAAAAGGTATCAAGCGGCATGGTCGCAGCAGGCAGCTCTGGTAACTCCTTTAGTTTTGGAATGAGCCAGGCAAGAAGCAGCTTAAGCCAGAAAGAATCATATTTTAGTAATTCTTCTGATTCTCCGGACAGAAAGTATGACGACATGTTTCTGATGATGCCACTCTACAATCGTTCTGGCAGACTTAATGTCCCGGACGATTCTTCTAAAACGGATTTGGCTGGTGAGGAATCACCAGAAGGCACGGAGGCTTTAACACCTGCTTACAACAAAGCCAGCTTAGTTTCTATGCGGCAGAATGTAAGCTTCAGTTACACAGAAATAACAAGAAAGGTTTATATGTCCCTGTTGGATTTTATTCAGTCTCTGTCTTTCCGTGGAATGTTTCATGATACTGACAGTTTATCCTGCAATTCAGTCTCTGGCACATCTTCATCTGACAAAGCCTCAAAAACCCTTTCTATTACTAACCAGATTTCTCCTACTGTATGGACTGTAAGAACCAGATATTCTTCAACCTATGAAGAAAAGGAAAGCACTTCATTTTCAACAACCGGAACTGTTAAAACAGCAGACGGCAGGGAACTTAATTTTAATCTTGATATGACCATGTCGCGCAGATACATGGAAGAACACAGCATTGAATTTGTTTCCAGCTTTGACACTGTACTGACAGATCCACTTGTTATTAATCTTGGATGCAATCCTGTTTCTATTTCTGATAAGTCCTTTAGTTTTGACATTGATGGTGATGGTAAAGACGAGACTATTGCACAGATGAATCCTGAAAGTGGCTTTCTTGCTCTTGATAAGAACGGCGACGGAATTATCAATGACGGCAGCGAGCTGTTCGGAACCAAGACCGGTAATGGCTTTTCAGAGCTTTCAGAATACGATTCTGACGGCAACGGATGGATTGATGAGAATGATGAAGTCTATGACCAGTTAAAGGTCTGGGTTAAAGATGAGAATGGCAAGGACACGCTCTTATCACTTAAGGAAGCCAATGTCGGTGCAATCTGTCTTGGCAGCTCCAAAACAACATTTCATGTAACTGATGATGATAACAATCTTAAAGCTAAAGTACGAAGCAGCGGCATGTATCTTCATGAAGACGGCAGCGCCGGTTCTGTACAGCAGGTGGATTTTTAATTCTGTATTGGGGATATCTTCGATATCCCCAATATTTTTGTATCCCCGTTGGCTCTGTTTTTCCGCGCAGGCTGCTTGTGACCAGGCTGCTTGTGACCTATATATTCATAATATTTGCTCTCTTATAGGCATATTTTGCGTTTTTTCAATCCAAAAGCTTCTTCTCAACCTATAAAATTCATTATTTCTATTCTTTAATAGGTAAAACTGCTCTCTGCAATCTGAAAATCCACAAAATCACATGATTTTTTTAAAAATCTTCCTATAAGAGACTTTATTATGCGACTACCTATAGGTATCACGTATTGACTGCTTATAAAGCTTCCTTTATTTTACCATCCTATTTTGCTTGATTTTATTTTTTAATGTGTTTACATATTTTTAATATATTAAGTTATTGATTTTTATATATTTGTATAGTATATTTATTAAACAACATTTTTACCTATAATTGCAAAAGGAGGATTTTTATGGGAGATATACAGAATTATAATATGGAACATGTTGACACATTAGCACCTGACACGATTAAAGAGTCTGTTATGTGCAGGCATTCACAATTGTCTCTTTTACTAGCTGATATACAAGGAAGAATTTCTAATGCTCCTGTAGGTTCTCTGCGAACTGCCAGAAAAGCTCATGGCTGCCAATATTATCATAAAGTCGAAGTGAATGACACCAAAGGAACATATATCAAAAAGCATAACTATAATTTTGCAATTGAACTTGCACAAAAAGATTATGATTTAAGAATTGAACAATGCCTGCTGAAAGAATTAAACTTTCTTGAAATCGTACTTAAGAAATATAATCCATCAGAAATTCAGCATATTTATGATTCACTTAACAGCTTCCGCAAAGAAATGGTTACTCCTGTTTTTGTATCAGATGAAGATTTTACTGCAAACTGGAAAGCCTCAGAATATACATCTTTAGGATTCACTCCTGACTGCGCTGAATACTATACCGATAATGGCGAACGCGTACGGTCTAAGTCTGAAATTATCATAGCTAACAAACTCTATCGCTATAATATCCCTTATCGATACGAATATCCTCTGCAGCTGCAATCTGGCATCATAACACACCCGGATTTTACCTGTCTTAATGTTAAAACAAGGCAGGAATATATATGGGAACATTTTGGTATTATGGATAATGCAGAATATGCCTGTAATGCCATCAAAAAAATCAGTGATTATGCTAATTCAGGCTATGTCCTTGGCAGAAACTTCATAGCAACATTTGAAACCGCCGGTACTCCAATCAATGCTAACTGCATAGATTCTTTGATAAAAAGTCATCTCTGCTGATACATGTATGCCCCGCCTTACTTTTATTCTGTAAGGTGGGGCATACCTTCTATAGTTTATCAGATTATATGATTCTTATATGATACCTTTTTATAGTCGCATTTTTGATTTCTTATAGGTTGTTCCTTACCAGATTTTCCAAAAATGTTTCTTATTTTCACAAAACATCCCTTAATAAAGACAAATTTTCCTATCAAATAGCTTTAATTCACTATCTGATAGGAAATTATCCTGAATTTTATTAAGATTGTACTGTAAATGACCTATTAATCATGTAAAAAATGTTTTCTTATAGGAAAAACAAATCTCACCAAGACATATCTCTTTCCATCTGCACAGAAAACCCGGCTGTTATGTAACAATCCTGCCATGCATAGTCCTTCCTTACAGCTTTCTAGAAATTCAAATCAATATCTATTCCCTTAATATCCTCATTAAGCAGCTTATTATCTTTCATTATTCTGACTATCTGCTTCTGGGCTTCAGTTACATGGTCGATATCATTGCCTTTGACACTAGCATTCATCTCTAACTTGTCAGCCTCTGCCTGTCCCTCAATAATCTCTTCCTGTTCTTTTCTTTCCTTGCGCTTTTCGTCAATCTTTTCCTGCTGTTCTTCCTGTTTCTTCTCTGCTTCGTCAGCCTTTTCCTTATTCTCTTCTACCTTGTCATCAATGTTGTCTTTACCTTCATTTACAAGCAGATTCTTAACCTCTCCCTCAACAGCACCTATTATCTGGTCCGCTGAGTCCTGTGCCTTTAGCATTTCCTGAGACTTATCCCTGTCGATTTCGGCAAGTGCAATTGAAGCTGTCGTGCATGCAATCTTAAGTTCCTTCTGACCAATTTCATCCTTAAAATGTATCTGTGATGAATTCAGCTTAAGTACCTTCTCCTGATACTCTGTAAGCGGAGTATTCTGTAATTCCTTTAAACGATCAAGTTCTTCCTTTGAAAATGTGTCCTCAGCCGAACCATAACGGTTATTCTGATATTTTTCAAGCAACTCAAGGTCTTTTTGTTCCTGCGAATCCATATCAACCCCATAATCTGCGCGGTAAGCCTCTTTTTCATTCTCCAAATCACTAACCTTATTCTTAAGTTCTGTGATTTCATCAAGCTTATTAAGCTTATCGAGCTTCATATCATCAATATTCTTATCTGTCTTATCAGCAGATTTCCATGCGTCAGATATAAGCTTCATTGCCTGCTTTCTTGCCCGTAGCCTCTTGGCATCAATCTGATTGTCTTTATATGGCTTCAGATTAAGTTCCGATGCATTAATTGTTTTTCTGTTCTTGGATTCACCTGTGTTTTCAGCACTTTTTCCTGCATCATTTAACCCCTGTGCAGCCGCCTGATTATTCATTGTACTTCTTATCGTAAGTGACATATGCCCTCCTTGTCATAACCCTGTCCCAAACTCCTTTTCGGGAATCACATTAGTTTAAATATATATCGGCATGCCTCCATTCCATTATTATAGTCGCTTCTTGTTTATAATGAATTAATATGATATATTCTTACTATCAATTGAGAGGGGAGATTACAATGAAATTCGCAAAAGGAACTGACAAAGTACTGACAATCATATACACTGTTTTCAGTGTTTTACTTATTGCCACATTTATATTATTACTTATATATGCAGGAAATCTTATGAACAATGCCGGCGGCAGTATTATTAAAGCTGGCAGCTATTCACCTGATGATTACACAGCAGGATACAGATTTATGGGACATTTGTTTTATGGTGGACTTTCTTTCACAGCATCTGTTGTCTTATATATAATTGCCATATATGCAGCATTTTTTGCTTTACCGCTTATAATAATTACAATATTTGCTTATGTTGGCATGGCATTATATAAGAAAACACAGAATCCAAAACACATAAAGCGCAATCTTATTGTTAAAATCGTATATACCGCAATATGGACAATACTCGCACTTATAATGACAATCAATGACGTTGGATTTGTTGTTATGTTCGTAATACTGGCTGTTGTATTGTCAATTCTTTTCGCCGCATTATACGGCATGACCAATCATGAATATTTTTCCGAATATTAATAATAATGGCAGGACACGGTATTAATCCATGTCCTGCCATATTATATTTAATCTTACAGATGAAGCACTCTCTCCTTAATCTCCTGAGTTCTTCCCTGATTCCAGAACTGTGTTCCGATATATCCGCAAGTTCTTCTTGCGACATTCATCTTATCCTGATTACGGTTTCCGCAGTTAGGGCACTCCCATATAAGCTTTCCGTCATCATCAGTTATAATCTGAATCTGTCCTGTGTAACCACATTCCTGACAGTAATCACTCTTAGTATTAAGCTCTGCATACATAATATTATCATAAATGTACTGCATAACCTTAAGTACTGCCGGGATGTTATTCTGCATATCAGGAACCTCAACATAACTGATAGCTCCTCCTGGAGATAACTTCTGGAACTGTGATTCGAATTTTAACTTTTCAAATGCATTTATCTGCTCAGTTACATGAACATGATAGCTGTTAGTTATATAATTCTTATCTGTTACACCTGCAATCTTACCAAATCTCTTCTGTAAACATTTTGAAAACTTATAAGTTGTTGACTCAAGCGGTGTTCCATAAAGTGAGAAATCAATATTAGTCTCTGCTGCCCATCTTTTACATGTATCATTAAGATACTGCATTACTTTGAGGGCAAATTCTGTTCCCTCCGGATTAGTATGAGTTACACCCTTCATGTAATAAGTACATTCGCAAAGACCTGCATAACCGAGCGAAATTGTTGAATATCCGCCATAAAGAAGCTTGTCAATTGTCTCGCCTTTCTTAAGTCTTGCAAGTGCACCATTCTGCCAGAGAATTGGCGCAACATCTGAAGGAGTTCCCTTAAGTCTGTAATGTCTGCACATAAGTGCTCTCTTACACAGGTCAAGTCTCTCATTAAGAATACTCCAGAACTTATCCATATCCTTGCCTGATGAACATGCAACATCAACAAGATTAAGAGTTACAACACCCTGATTGAATCTTCCATAATACTTTGGCTTTCCTGTTTCTGGATCAATATATGGTGTAAGGAAGCTTCTGCATCCCATACATGGGAAACACTGACCATTGCCATTCGCATCAACCTTTAATTCCTTCATTTTCTTTTCAGATATATAATCCGGAACCATTCTCTTAGCTGTACACTGTGCAGCTATTTCTGTAAGATACCAGTACTTGGAATCCTCGTGGATATTATCTTCCTCAAGAACATATATAAGCTTAGGAAATGCTGGTGTAATATATACACCCTGTTCATTCTTAACACCCTGCATTCTCTGTCTTAATACTTCCTCAGTAACAAGTGCAAGGTCATCTCTTGTCTGACCTTCCGGAACCTCATCAAGATACATGAAAACAGTAACAAAAGGTGCCTGTCCATTAGTTGTCATAAGAGTGATAACCTGATACTGAATCATCTGTACACCACGCTTAATTTCATCCTTTACTCGAAGTTCTGCAACCTCTCTAATCTTTTCTTCGGAAGCATCTATTCCGGTTTTCTCGAACTCATCTCTTACCTGTCCAATAAACTTCTCACGGCTTACCTGGACAAATGGTGCAAGATGTGCAAGAGATATACTCTGTCCGCCGTACTGTGAACTTGCAATCTGTGCAATCGCCTGAGTTGCAATATTACATGCAGTAGAAAAGCTGTGTGGCTTCTCAATCATAGTCTCGCTTATTACAGTTCCATTCTGTAACATATCTTCAAGATTGACAAGACAGCAGTTGTGCATATGCTGTGCAAAATAATCTGCGTCATGGAAATGTATAAGCCCCTGCTCATGCGCATCTACAATATCTGGAGGGAGAAGGAATCTCTTTGTAATATCCTTACTTACCTCGCCAGCCATATAATCTCTCTGAACACTGTTTACAGTAGGATTCTTGTTGGAATTCTCCTGCTTTACTTCCTCATTATTGCATTCCAGAAGACTTAATATCTGCTTATCTGTAGAATTAGATTTACGCACAAGTGCTCTCTTATATCGATAAGTAATATACTTTCTTGCAACTGAAAATGCTCTGAAATTCATAATCTGATTCTCTACAAGATCCTGAATCTCTTCTACGCTTAAAGACCTGTTCATCTCTTTACAAATGCTCTCAACATTATTAGAGATTGTCTCAATCTGTTCCTCTGATAATCTCTCACTATGGACAACTTCCATATTAGCTTTTGATACAGCATCCATAATTTTACTGATATCAAATGTTACCTCTGAACCACTTCTTTTAATAATTTTCATACTTCAAACCCTCACAAAAAGACCATCATATCCCTGTATATACTGCTTTCAGCAATACAGGCTATTTTCCTTTACATTAAAAAAATCTGCTGGAAACGCAGTGTTTATGCTGTTTCCCAAGCAGATTTGATTATACAACATATAGTTTGACAAGTCAATTGAAAACACAATATCTTGTAATAAAAAACTATATATATTAATTCTCATCACATTCAGTTTCAGCCAGAATGTTGATAAGAGAAGCCGTTACAACAGCCATCTCAATCTCATATTCAGCCCACTGTGCAGACTCCTTACAACGGTCAATAGTAAACAATCCTTTCACATTATCTGGTGAACCTATTATGCATTGTACAGTAGAAAACACTCTCTTTTCTCTCATGTCTGTTCCAAATTCAGGTGCAAGGTCTGTCTGCCTTCCGACGAATCCCACAGCAGCATGATTCTTTCCATCCAGAAGCTTCTTAAAACCTTCTGTCTTAACATAATCAGCATTCAGTGAACCGCCAAGCTCAACACCCATATAGTATGCACGGTTCAGATTAGCTCCCCAGTAAAGATTAATGCTGTCCAGTTTAAATGTATCATACATATGATGTATAAGTTCTTTAATAGCTGCTTTGCCATCTCCTGAAAAATTCTCCATAATGCCTGAAAGAAATCTGAGTTCCTTCATTTCCCTGCCATCATTGACATTCTTATCCTTCGCATTAAGAGAATTCTCATATGAATCCTTATGGAGGTCATCCCTGAAGAATACATATCTGTCTCTTCCCTTTTCTTTCGCTACATACAGACAGTAATCTGCTTTTCTGAAAAGTTCCTCATACTCATGTCCGTTGTTAGGACTGTATGCTGCTCCTATAGAACATGTTATCATTAAATCTTCAAAATCATCAACAAATTCCCACTTAATCTGGGTTCTTATCGCACGAAGCATACCCCTTAACGCATGCTCATCATTAATACCATTGAATATAATAACAAATTCATCTCCGCCGATACGTCCTACAACTCCATCTTCGCCTACAACTTCCTTAAGCTTTCTTCCAACCCTTGCAAGCACCTTATCACCATACATGTGACCATATACATCATTAACCTTCTTAAAATGGTCAACATCAAGAACGGCTATCGTAACTCTGTTATTCTGCTCTTCCTTGAGACATTTTACAGCATATGCGGTAATAGTTTTCTTGTTATACACATGTGTAAGAGAATCAAACTGCAATTCTTCTATCATATCAGTAACCTGATTATAATTGCCATGGCTGTCTGCCTCAGGGACAACACGACCTATCACAATCCTGCTTCCATCGCTTTTATTCATTACAGTTCCTTTAAATCTTAAAGTCTCCTTCACTCTTTTATATGTACGCATGCTTGTTCTGAATTTTATAGAAAATGTCTGCGTATAAGAGCGTACTTCTGATATAAAATTAGTAAAGAGTTCCTTGTCATTCTCGTCAATATATCCCTCCGAAAGCATCCTCTTCTTCCATTCATCAATATCAGACTTATATATGACATCTCTTGAGTCAACATCATACCTGTACATACTGAATATGCCATTATCTCTGTTATATGTAAATGTATATTCTCTATCCAGCCCAAGCAGCATCTTATGTTTAGAAACATCATCTCTTAAGCTCTTATTAGCCTCCTCTATAGACTCAACATCAACAAGTTCAATATCTCTCATATGCCCATTGCCCACAGCTCTTCGTTCATACACAAATAAATGATTATATCTTTCTATACCCTGTGCGTTGATAAATTTAAACATTCCGCTCTTAGCTGTTCCATCATACTTCTCTATAAAATCCATCAGTCTTTCTTTATCCTGAGGTGCAACTACTTCTATAAGAGTCTCCTTAATTTCTCCAAAATATTCTTCAAATGCTTTATTCGCAACACTTATAACACAATACTTATCAACAGATGCTATTCTTCTACTCATCTTATGAACAATCTCAAATTTCTCACTGGCAGCAATATAATTATCGCTCATATTAATGTACCTCTTATATTTTTATTATTAGTTATACGTACTTAATCTTTCTACATGTTATAAAAATTATATTATATACATGTCGATTTTACAAGTATAATAGTGCGTTTAATTCAAATTTTTTGGTACTTTAGTACCAATACCAAATATAGTATTTCCTTTTATTAAAAAGCATGTTATAATACAACATATTGTTGGTTTTTACTTAGTAACACTATTATTAAATGTGAGGAGGTCTTTTAATGGAACGCGTAAAGTACAACAGAGTTGAGGTAAGTCACGGCAATACAGCCAAGAAATTTCCTGTGTACGAAATCTATCTTGATGGGGTTATAATTACTAAGGTATCATCTGAGAATGAGGCTTTAGAAATGGTATCACGCTGGCAGAAAATTACAGATAATATATACTCATAAGTAAGTAAAAGCAGTGCCTGCAATCAATGCAGACACTGCTTTTATAGCATTTTCTTCTTCCTTAATACCCATAAAACTATTATACATATCAGAAGTATTATTCCACTTATTATCTCAAATCCAAAAGGTGTCTTTGCAAACGGCATCCATTCTCCACCTACATTCATTCCATATATACCTGATATTATTGTCGGAATAGCCATCACAATTGTAATTGAAGTAAGGTATTTCATTACATTATTCAGCTTACTGTCAATTACTGATGACATCAGTTCCCTTGTACCATCAATGACATCCCTGTATATCGTGGTCATCTCTATAGCCTGCTGGTACTCGACCATGACATCCTCAAGAAGCTCCATATCTTCAGGATACTGCTCAAGTCTTTTATATCTTCTGAGTCTTTCTAACACAATACTGTTAGCTCGAAGAGATGTTGCAAAATAAACAAGTGTAGATTCTAACTCATGAAGCTCAATAAGATCAGTATCTGACGTATCTCCATCAACCCGCTCTTCTATCTCAATTCTTTTCTTATCAATAAGACGAAGATTAGCCTGATACACAAAAGCTGAACGGAAAAGCATCTGATATATAAAACGCATCTTTTTCTTTGTACTGAACTCTTTCACCTTATTTCTTACAAAATAATTAATAATCGGTGTATCTACCTTACACACTGTAATTATTGCTTCACTTTTAAGGATAATACCAAGAGGAATTGTTGTATACATTTTTTTCTCATGTCTTACCTCAGGTGTAGGAATATCCACAAGTATAACAGTATATCCGTCTTCAAGGCTTATACGCGAACTTTCTTCTTCATCAAGTGCCGATGAGATATCCTCAGGTTCTATTTCAAAGCGTTCTGCTATCTGCTCAAGCTCCTTGCTTGTCGGATCTACCATATTAATCCAGCATCCATCCTGAATATCTGTCAATGTATTTAATACCTGCTGGTCTGTTCTATATATCTCTACCATAAGTCCGGCCTTTCATAATTATTATTTCATCATAGTCGTCCCTGATGCGTCTCATAATAAAATCTCTTAAAGGTTCATCAAAACACCTGTATATATTGTTTACAGCCTCACAATCAAGTGGATTACGCGTAAGAAAATATTGCACATTAAATCCATACATATCATATACTATCTGTAAAGTCTTTACATCTGGTCTTGACAAACCATTCTCTAATGTACAATAGCTTCTCTCTGATATTCCAAGCACATTTGCCATGTCCTTTTTATTCATATCATGTATCCGTCTTATCTCTGTAAGTGTATATCCTGTACGCACATTATCTGGAACATCCAGTTCCATTCCATTAACAATCTCAAGTATCATTCTATGGTAATATGCCACTACCCTTTCTTTCTTATACCCGAATTGAAGCATGCTGTCAAACAAACATAGCAGATTTCTTATAAAAACTTTTTTCCTGAAATCAGGGCATAGTGTGTGCAACTCTGAAAATGGATTATTATTATCTATTCCATGCAGGATATAATCGCTGTTCCAGCCTTCAAGTTTTGCCACCTTCTCTATAATCCTGTATGTAACCGGTTGTGTCCCTGTCTCCAAACGGGCAAGATAGTCAGTACTGACATGCAGCATTTCTGACATTTCCCCTCTGGATAAGCCTTTCATAATGCGGCATTCTTTTAACCTGTCCCCCATATTACGCATTAAAGCCTCACTTCTTGTCAGTTTTACAGCTTCTTAATCCACATGAGCCGCAATTACCATCACAGCCCTTCCCAAGACCGCTTTTTTCGTGCTTATATGAAACTGCAATATATATGGCAACAACCACAACTAACAATATTCCTGCTGATATAACCTGTCCCATTCTTTATCTCCTTATTAATTGCTCTTATAAGCTTTTCCAATCTCACCAGTAAGTGAAGCAAATATCTTAAGTATCATTGCACGTTCTGATTTGTCAAGTTCCCTGAAAGACTTAAGAACGGCATTAATATTCTTAAACCTGGCTGTACTTATCTCTGAAAGGTTCTTTGCACCACTTGCAGTTACCAGTGAGAATAATGTATCTACGAATTCTGCCCTCTGTTCTCTTGTAAGCCCGTCTATCCATGCGCTCAGTGCTGCATTTAACCTTTTACTCTTAGGACTTAACTCCTGCTCAGTCTCAAAATCTGGTCCTATAACCTGCCATGACATAGAATCATGCTGCATAAGACCTGACTGGCTGCTCTTTACAACCTCATAATCCCCATCATGATTAAGAAGCATTCCAACAACTGAACAATAAGGAACAATGCTCTTAATCCTAGGCAGAATTGCCAGATAATCCGGATGCTTTACAAAATTACTGTCAAATCCCGGACCATCATTATTATAAACAGTAATAATTCTTTTCTTCACTGATGGTCTTGCAAATACTGATGCATATACTGCCAGATTACCACCTTTGGAATGTCCGCCAAGAATCAGCTTTCCTTCTGAACGCTGCACGGTTGTGTCAATATATCTTACCGCATCCTTCTGCGATGGAACAGGGGATAAGAAGCTCATGTTAAAATCCTCTTTCCAGCCCACAAGTGTATCATCAGTTCCCCTGAAAGCAATATACGTAAGTCTGTTATCAATTCTTACATGAAATGCCGCAAACTGTTCTTCTTTGCCGCCATCGACATAATCAACATAATTAGTAAGTATAAGTGAACCAAATCTTTTTGTTGCTGCTGCCTCCCTTAAAAGATACGGAGCTTTTCCTATGAAAGATTTGCATTTCTTAATCTCCTTCTCATCATGGGTATCAAAAAATGTGTCTGCCGCTTCCGCAATTGTAATAGTCTCGATACTTCCTGGTGCCGGTACAATATCAGTAAAATCAACATATGCAATCTGCGCAAGTATTAAATTGTCCACGTCATTAAATGGTGCCTGGCTAAAATCAAGGTCACCTCTCCATTTCAAATAATCAGATACATTACTCATACTTAACCCCTTCTTATTCTACGCATTTTCCTTTCAGAAACCTTCTTGGTTACAAGATCCTTCCATATTGAAGGTGTGAACAGAATTATCAGTGGAAATAACTCCAGTCGTCCGGCAAGCATATCAAACATCAGTACATATTTGCTGAAATCAGAATAACTTCCAAAATTCTGTGTCGGTCCGACAGCCGAAAGCCCCGGACCTATATTATTAATAGTCGCTGCTACTGCAGTGAAATTCGTCACAATATCCTTTCCTTCAATAGATATTAGCAGTAAGGACGCTGTGAATATCATGATAAATGTTATGAAATATATACTCACAGACCTGCATGTTTCACTATCAACAGGCTTTCCTTCTGTCTTAATCACCTTTACACTCTTAGGATGAATATATGACTGAATCTCTCTGAATATTGTCTTTATCCCTATTATAAACCTGGAAACCTTAATTCCGCCACCTGTACTTCCGGCACATGCCCCCACAAACATCAGCACAACAAGCACCGACTTGGATAGTGACGGCCACATATCGAAGTCCACTGATGAAAATCCGGTTGTCGTTATAATAGATGCAACCTGAAACATTGACTGTCTCAGTGTAAGTTCAACAGCACCTACGCTTCTGTATATATTAACAAATATAATTGCTGTTGCCGCAAGGATAATTCCAAAATAACATCTTACCTCTTCTACTTTAACAGCCTTCTTAAACTGTCTTAGGACAATAAGATAATATGCATTGAAATTAACTCCAAACAATATCATAAATATGGTTACAACCCACTGGATATAAGGTGAAAAGCTTGTAAAGCTGTCATTTCTGATACCAAATCCACCTGTTCCTGCTGTTCCCATTGCTGTATTAAGTGCATCAAGGAATGTCATTCCTCCAAAAAGAAGAAGAACTGTCTGAAGTACAGTCATCCCAAAATATATAATATACAGTATTCTTGCTGTATATCTGATCTTAGGAACAAGTTTACCCACTGATGGTCCCGGACTCTCTGCTTTCATAAGATTGATATTAGAGCCACCTGTAAGAGGTATTACTGCAAGCAGAAATACCAGAACTCCCATACCACCAATCCAGTGAGTAAAGCATCTCCAGAACATAATGCTCTGTGACAGTCCTTCAACTTCACTTAATATACTTGCTCCTGTTGTTGTAAATCCTGATATTGTCTCAAAAAGTGCATCTGTAAATGAAGGAATTTCCCTGCTTATAAAAAAAGGCAGGCAGCCAAATATACTCATAAGAATCCAGCTGAGTGCAGTTGTAACACACCCCTCCTTCAGATAAAAAACTGTATTGGCAGGTTTTTTAATTGTCATAAGAATCCCACATACAGCACATAATGCCATTGTTATCAAGAATGCAGATATTGCCTTCTCCCTGTATATAACGCCAACAATCACAGGAATGACCATAAGAGCCGCTTCTATCTTTAAAACATGTCCAAGAATATATCTTACTATAGAACTGTTCATATCAATGTTCCCAGCCTTTCCTATCTAAGAATATCAGTTATAGCATCAAACCCTGTATGAGTTGTTACAATAACCACAGTATCTCCAACCATAAGGCTGTCAGTACCACTTGGAATAATAATCTTACCATTACGGTTAATAAGTGCTATAAGCAGATTATCCTTCAGCTTAAGTTCCATAAACTGCTTGCCCGTAACTCCTGATTCCTTATCAACGTTAAACTCTATAGCTTCCGCCTTCTGGTCAAACAAATGATACAAGGTCTGTATGTTATTGCTTCCCATAGACTCCTTCTTAGCTCTTACATAAGCAATGATAGCTTCTGATGTTATATATCTTGGATAAATCACACTGCCAAGATCAAGGCTGTTAATAACACTGCTGAATCCCATTCTTGTTATTTTCGTAATACATTTGGCTTCAGATACTTTTCTTGCATATAGAGTAAGCATTACATTCTCTTCATCAATCCCTGTAAGAGGGACAAAGCTCTCCACATACTCAATCCCCTCTTCTCTTAAAAGACTCTCGTCAGTACCATCACCATTAATAATAACAGCTCCCGGCAGCTCCTCGCTTAACTTTAACGCGCGTTCCTTGTCATTCTCAATAATCTTTACATCAATTCCCATGTTAAGGAGCTGTTTTGCAAGATAATATGCAACTCTTCCACCTCCGACAATCATGGTACTCTTGACCTGATGTGTCTGAAAACCTACACTTGCAAGAAATGTCCTTGCATTCTTTCTTGATGCAATGAAAGATAACTTATCATCTGCCCTTATAATAAAATGTCCTGATGGAATGAACACCTCTCCATCCCTCTCAACTGCGCATATAAGAACCTTAGATGATGAAGCCTTGGATATCTCCGCCAGAGTATGGCCACACATCTGGTTACCCTCAGGGACTTTTATCTTAATCATCTCTGCCTGTCCATGTGCGAATGTTCCAATCTCAAGTGCTGTCGGCATGTAAAGCACACGTGCTATCTCACTTGCAGCCTCAAATTCCGGATTAATAATCATTGCCAGGCCTAATCTGTCTCTTAAAAAGGCAGCCTCCTGACTGTATTCAGGTGTTCTTACTCTTGCAATTGCCTCACATCTGCCAGCCCTCTTTGCAAGTGTACAGCATAAAAGATTCAGCTCATCAGAATCAGTTACCGATATAAGAAGGTCAGCTGAGTCAATACCGGCTTCTTTCTGAACAGCAAAGCTTGCACCATTGCCCTCAACTCCCATAACATCATATGCACCTGTTATTGCATCAAGCTTAACCCTGTTCTTATCAATAAGAGTAACATCATGGTTCTCCCTGCTGAGTCTCTCCACAAGAGTGGCACCAACCTTACCGCCTCCTACAACTATAATATTAAGTCCGTTCTTTCTGGACTTGTCATTCCCAAACATTCCAATCCTCCTTGTTATTTCGCAATTATTTTGCGAAGCAAACTATCTACCCATTTCTTTTAATTCTTCAAGCAACTCTAAGTCAGACTGCTGTACCTTTATATTAGATGTTATAGGTGCCTCTCCAGGATTAGTAACTGTAATCTCAATTATAGTTCCTTCCTTAAGACCACCTGCAAAACATCTGTTAAGAAATGCCACGAACTTCGGATGATTCTTCTGAAACTTGTTCCTGGCACTCATAAGCTTCATAATTGATGCTGGATTCATAATAATCTCCATTCTTTCTAATTCTGCTACTCAGCATGCAAAGTATACCATATTATCAAAAAAATAGAAATCCCTGACGTCCTTTCCCATATATTAATTTTTCAGAAATTAGAATTTAAAATATTTTTCCTAAAAAAGTGTTGACAAAATATCATTTTGCTATTATTATCTTAAATGTGTTTGCGCGAGTGGCTCAGTGGTGGAGCACCTCCTTGCCAAGGAGGGGGTCGCGGGTTCGATCCCCGTCTCGCGCTCTTTTATTTTTATTTTAAAGAGGAAGCCAGTAGATACTGACTTCCTCATTTTATCATGTCTTTAACAAATATCTTAAATCACTTGATTCAATAATTTTTTTCATATTCTTCTCTGTTGTGAACATCCTTATGGATTTATTATTGCCCTTGCTGTATGGAACAACTTCGCTTTCTCTTGTAGCTTTATTCAGCAACTCTGCAAAATAGTTTTCCCAGCTAAAAAACTCACTGCTTTCAATATAATTATATGGTTCTTTTAGTATATCCAGTATATATGGCTTATTTAAAATGTTTGAATTCAATAGTAACCATTCAAATGATTCTGGTGTAAATAATATGTACCCTGGAATACTATTAATCAATATCATTGTATTATTCATCTCTGAACCATACGCTGCTCCATCCACCACAATTAATGTTACATCTGAATTTGATTTATTTATAATTCTCTTAGATACATTTGTTTTACCATCTGCATGCTCGCATATCATATTGTGTGATATAGCATATTCATTATAAAACTCATATCCCGTTTTTGAATCCTCTGTTATAATATTTGATACCATAACATTTTCTGAAATGTTATCACTTTTATATATGCGTTGCTGCTTGCAAAACATCCTATTTCCTATTTTGTCCGTATTCAATTCATATATCTCATGTATACTATATGGTAAATTACATAAATCCTGTCTTGTTATCAACACATAATAATTATCAGAATTCTTTATAGCCGATGCAAATTCTTCTGTATTGATGAATTTTGCCCCTTCATCCACAAATACTATACTTTGATTGATTTCTCTTAAATCATTCTCCCAGTTCTTCCCTTCAAGAACTACACATGGTTTATCACATGTAATTCTAATGCCGCTGGCTCTGCCATCATCTTCGCCCTCTTAATATATCACTGTTTATCTGTATCAATTCAGGCATAGTATGTACAACCTGATTTGTATTCATAACTTTTATTGTAAATGCTGTTCCAAAGTTCATATTATGAAGTAATCTTATAAATATATCTTTTTCTTCAGCCATCTGTAAAAGCCACTTTACACAATTATCTCCACAAGCTGAAGCATTAATAACCAAATTCGGATTATTATAAATTAACATCAATGTTTTTGCTCCACCTGATAAATCTTTTGGACTTATCTGTCCAAGTATTGGACTTTCTATACAATTCTCTCCAAGCACTTCTGATTTATCTATATCTTTTATTATTTTTCTTGCTATATCTGATGTAATCCATTTTTCATCATATGTATTATTAAAATACATATCAGGATCATATATAAAATCTTCTCCATATTTATCATATAATTTCTGATATGAGCCATATTCTATATTGAGCATCGCGTATTCTCCTTATGTCTAGATTTCTGCCTATTATATCTTTATTTAACATATATTATCATGCTCTTATATTATAATATTAACATAAAAGATTCAACTTTTTTAAATTTGCACTTGACAGATTAATATTTTATGTGTATTATCTTGTTTGTGTTCGCAAGAGAGTTTTCTTGCGAGAAGATTGTGTTTGCGCGAGTGGCTCAGTGGTGGAGCACCTCCTTGCCAAGGAGGGGGTCGCGGGTTCGATCCCCGTCTCGCGCTCTTTTATTTTGTAAGGAAGTCAGTATTTATCTGGCTTCCTTTATTTATGCAAAAAGACATGGCTCCACCTGGCACCATGTCTTTCTCTTCGTTTAAGATCTGCTAATAATACGCTGTCACTCATCACTTCACATAAACAGCCACTTTATCTGATACTTTTCCTGAATTGTCGCCACCACCGACTTCTTTTAATCCCACATCAACAATCTCTGTTGTTCCGTCTCCATATGTCACAGTTATACTTAATGTAAGTCCTTCATACATATTTTTAACCATCTCATTGTATACCTGACGGTCCTGATACAAAGATTCTTTTTCTAACTGCTTTGAAAACTTTACAATCTGTATGCCCTTGCTCTGACTGTTGCCGCTCTCCTCATACTCTTCCCCGATATCTTCAATAATGTAATATGCATAGCCGTTCTCCGTCTGTTTTCTGAATTTTTCAGAAGATGTCTGATATTCAGGACTGTCCTTGTCAACCTCTTTCATTCTCGCCAGATTATATGTCACATCTGAATCATTTTCCATTATAGAATACTTAATCTTTGAGATATCTTCGCCCGTTACATTTATACCAGCCATAACCTGTCCCATCACAGATGAATCTCCAACCTGGCTTGAAATTCCAGCCACAACTCCTGATACACCAGCATTTTTCTCATCATTAGAAAAAATACATTCTGATGTATCATCAAGCCCAGCCGCATACACATTCATTACATGAGCAATTTTATATCCTGTCTGCTCTGATGCCAGCTGATTACTGCTCTGGTTCCCGCTTTCTGTCACAGAAGGCTTCAATTCTCTGACTCCCAATACAGCAGCAACAGCCGCTGCTGCCACAAGACCTGCTGCCATTATCTTCTTTACATTATTGCTCTTTTTATGCCTGATATCCGCGCTAGCAGTTTTCTTGTAATTTTCCGCTTCATCAATCATTTTCGGACTAATTCCATTAAGCCCTTCATATAAATCCATTGCCTCTGATTTTTTCATAGATATAAACCCTCGCTTTCCATATATCTTCTTAATTCTTTTCTCGTTCTGTGAAGAGTAACTTTCACTGCTGATTCGCTCATCTGCATCCTTTCTGAAATATCTTTAATTGAATCCGAGTACCAGTACCTCCTGAGAAATATAATTCTTTTATTTTTATCAACTGTTTCAAGAAAATGCGATAACATCTCTCCAATATCTTCCTTGTCCAGATGTGTCTGCAATCCGCCATCACCTATGCATTCTTCCAGTTCTTTTGTCAATTCAACAACTTTGGCCTGTCTCTTTCCCGCATTGTTTTTTCTTATCATATCAATCGCAATATTTCTTGCAGATGCCGCCAGAAATGCGAATAAATACTCTGGTCTTGCAGGCGGTATGCTATTCCATGCTTTCATATACGTGTCATTGACACATTCCAGCCCATCCTCTCTTGATTGCAGTATATTGGCTGCCAGTGCATTTAACTTAGAACCATATTTTTCATCAACCACCTTAATTGCATCTTCATCTCTTTGAAAAAATAAATTGATTATCTGTTTATCATCCATTACTGTAAATACTCCATGTTTTTTAAAAGTGTTAACCCTTTCATAATTAGAGACGGATTTTTTTTGGTAATAGTTACATTTATCCCATAAAAAAATTCTGGAAGACGCATTATCTCCCAGAATCATCTTTATATTCACAACACATTAAGCATTACCACTGTTTTAGTAATTCCCCAAACACATCCAGTGCTTCCTGCACAACATCCGGTCTTGTCATATCTATTCCGCACAGCTTAAGAAGCTCAATAGGGTGCATTGAAGAGCCGCCTGACAAGAACTTTCTGTAACCTGCTATAACCTGCTCATCACCTGCAAGTATCTTAGTTGATATTGCAATTGCAGCGGAATAGCCTGTTGCATACTGGTATACATAGAATGGTGTGTAAAAATGTGGTATTCTTGCCCACTCAAGTGCTATCTCATCATCAATAACCATATCCGGGCCGAAATACTTCTCATTCAGTTTCTTGTACATGGCACAAAGGCTCTCTGCTGATAAAACCTCACCATGTTCAGCCTTTGCATGCGCTTCCATCTCAAACTCTGCAAACATAGTCTGTCTGTAAAGAGTTCCCTTAAACTGCTCAAAGAAATGATTGAGCAGATATCTTTTCTTCTTCTCATCATCAGTATTCTTTAACATATACTGCATAAGAAGCGCTTCATTACAGGTTGACGCAACCTCCGCAACAAAGATCTTATATCCTGCATAAATATAAGGCTGGTTTGCGTTGGAATAATAAGTGTGCATTGCATGTCCCATCTCATGAATAACCGTAAAAACATCATTGAGTGTATCTGAGTAATTAAGAAATACATATGGGTGTGTGCCATAAGCACCCCATGAAAATGCTCCCGAACGCTTTCCGGTATTCTCATACACATCTACCCAGCCATTATTGAAGCCTTCTTTAATGTGTGAGACATACTCCTCACCCATTGGTGCAAGTGCCTTCACAACAATGTCCTTAGCCTCATCATAGCTTATCTTCCAGTCAATATCCTCTACCATCGGTGCATATATATCATAAAAATGCAGCTCGTCAACACCAAGTGCCTTCTTTCTTATATCAACATAGCAGTACATTTTGTCAAGATTGTCATTGACAGTCTTAATAAGATTCTTATATACATTTTCCGGAATAAATGAACCATCAAGATACATGTTCAGTGTTGACTTGTAACCCCTTGCGTCTGCATAGAACATTGCCTGCTTGACATTGCCATAAAACGCTGCCGCAATTGTGTTGATATACGCCCCATACTGCTTATACAACGCCTCAAATGCCGCCTTTCTTACAGCTCTGTCATGACTTTCCATAAATGTGGCAAAATTGCCGTTAGTCAGCTCATCTTCCTGTCCATTCTCTCTTTTCACCTTGCCAAACTTAACATCAGCATTGTTAAACTTAGAAAATACCTCATTAGGCACAGTTGACATCTGTGATGCCTTTGCAAGCAGTGCTTCCTCCTTTTCAGAAAGCGTATGCTCTTTCCCTGCGAGGCAGTCATCAATAAAATGCTTATACATTCCAAGCCTTTCATCCTCGCTGATATATTTATCAAGCACATAGGTATCTATTGATATAAGCTCAGGCTCTAAAAATGCATACTTCTCTGACACCTTCATCGCAGCCATCTGGGCTTTCCCAGATATTTCCTGATACTTTGAATTGCCTGTATCCTCATAATATTTCATAAATGCATACACATACACTCTTTCAGTAATGTATTCTACCTGTTCATACTCCTTAAGCGCCTTGTAAAGCATGCCGGCAGACTCGCCCATCCTGCCCTTAAGCTCACTTGGCTGGTCAGTCAGTTCAAGTATACTGTTATAATCCTTCTCCCATGCTTCATCAGAGCTGTATAAATCACTCACAGCCCATTTAAACTTATCATCAATCTCACTTCTTGCTGGCATAACAATCCTCCATTCATATTAAATTACGGGAATATCCGTATCTATAACAAAAGCCTGCAACAACTCATGCGCTGTCACAGGCTTATCATTCGTATTAATCAAGTTCTGGCAGATAAGCAGATGTCGCTATCGCAAGTGCACCATGTCCTATGTGGCAGGCAACTGAAAGTGAAAGTGGATCCATGTGGAAATCAAACTGTGGGAAAGTCTCTTTAACTAACGCAGCCCATTCCTCCGCCTCCTCAGGATTACCTGAATAAGCAACCTCCATATGCATCTTTCCATCCTTTGCAAACTCTGCAAATCTTGTATCTAAATCATCCTGCATTGCCTTAAGCATAATCTTCTTCGCAGAAGCCTTACCTCTTGCCTTGGCAAATGCATCTAGCTTCTCACCCTGAATCTGAAGCACAGGATTAAGCTTTAACATAGTTCCAATAGCAGCTGCCGCAGGAGTTATTCTTCCGCCCTTCTTTAAGTACTTAAGAGTATCAAGTGTAATATATATGCTTGATTCCATCTTATGTTTCTCAAGAATCTCCTTAATCTCTGCTGCAGACTTACCTCTCTGTGCAAGCTCCTTTGCATCAAGAACAGACTGTCTCATAGTTACAGAAATTCTCTGGTTATTGACAACCTGAACCTTTCCATCATAATCATCAGCCACCATAGTAGCTGTCTGGCATGTCCCACTAAGACCGCTTGACATAGGAATATATACAAGCTCATCATATTCCTTAAGAAGTTCATCAAATGCATCCTGCATCTCACCAATAGAAGGCTGTGAAGTAGATATATCAGCATCCTGCTTTAACTTCCCATAAAACTCTTCCTGTGTAAGATTAATATCTTCAAAATACTGTTCTCCATCTATAAAGAACGGCATTGGTATAACTTTAACTCCAAGCTCCTTAGACTGAGCCTGTGTAATTCCACTGTTACTGTCTGTAAGTATTGCTACTTTACCCATGTAAATCCTCCCAATAACCTATTGCTGGTAAATCAATTATTTTGTTATACTGATGTATATACCTTTATATAGTAAGGCATTTTGACACTTTTGTAAACAAATGTTTCTTATTTCAAAGTAATATTTTTATAAACTTTTATTGGAGAACAACTATGAAATATATTGAGATTGACTATATGGACAACATTTTAATGAATGCTCTTGAAGAACTTATTAACAAATGTGACGGCTACGAGCCTTATTACTGTGATTCCCATAACGACAGCTTTATCCAGTGTGCGCTTGTTGATGAAGATGCAGATTCACCTGTAATGTATGGCTTTATTGGACTGCTTATCAATGATGAATGCGGGTATGTTGAAGTTTCAGGTCTTATAGCTCCTGATTTTCGCCATAGAGGACATTTTCGTAATATGCTATCCATCTGTTGCAGAAAGCTTAAAAGCAGCTCTGCTGGCAATTTAGAGCTTATTGCGCCTATAAGTGGAGAACTTCTTAACTGTTCTTTATGTGGTGATGTATGTTTCTACGAATATCTGTACCAGCTTGATAAAGCACATTTTAACTTAAAATCAATACAGGCTGCAGAGCCTGACAATGCCGAATACTATCTTGAGGGTGATGATTATCTTATGTATCTGCCGGAATATAAAGAACCTGTGGCTCTTCTTTATCTTGATACACAGAACACATTTGTCAATGTATACGGCGTATTCGTTGATGAGAAGCTTCGTGGGAAAGGCATTGGTACATGCCTTATGAAGCATTTTCTTAAAGACTACTTTAACATTGCTTCACTTCCACTCGTACTTAATGTAACAAGCAATAACAGGGCAGCTGTGGCATTATATAAAAAATGCGGCTTCGCCGAAGCAAGCCGCATTGAATATCATTATATTAACTGTTCTGACAACTAGTTCTTAGCTGCAATAACATCTCTCATATCGTACATTCCAGCCGGCTTTCCTGCAAGGAACTTGGCAGCCTCAACTGCACCCTTTGCAAATACAGCCTTAGAATGTGCGGTATGCTTGAATTCTATAACCTCGTCTTCTCCAGCAAAAATTACTTCATGCTCTCCAACAATAGTTCCACCTCTTACGGCACTGATTCCGATTTCCTTAGGATCACGCTTCTGTCTTAACTGGCTTCTGTCATATCTGTAGAAATAATCATCATCAAGCACTTCCTTCATTGAATCTGCAAGTGCAAGAGCTGTTCCACTTGGCGCATCAAGCTTCTGGTTGTGGTGCTTTTCAACTATCTCAATATCAAAGCCTGCTGACGCAAACACTTTGGCAACATCCTGTAAAAGCTTGAATAATGTATTGATTCCAAGTGACATATTAGCTGAACGTAATATTGCAACACTCTTTGATGCTTCATTGATTGATGCAATCTGCTCATCGCTTAATCCTGTTGTACATATTACAGCAGGAATCTTAGTTTTCTTAATATAGTCAACAAGTGTATCCTCTGCCTTAGCTGATGCGAAATCAATAATAACATCTGCTTCAACATTACATTCTTCTAATGAAGCAAATACCGGATATAAGTTATGTCCGTCATCACGAAGGTCAATTCCTGCTACTATCTGTGCATTAGCATCGTTAGCAACTATTCCTGTAATGACCTGTCCCATATGGCCGTTACAGCCATGCATAATTATTCTTGTCATGTTCATTCTCCTGTCAATTAAAGTATTCCGTAGTTAACCATTGCTTTCTTTAATCTCTCAAGGTTAGCCTCTTCCATCTCGCATAATGGGCTTCTGAGTGGTCCCATATCCCATCCCATAAGGTTAAGTGCATGCTTAACAGGAATTGGATTAACCTCACAGAATAATGCATCTACAAGCTCTAATGCCTTAAACTGTAACTGTGCAGCCTTAGCAACATCTCCAGCTGCAAATGTAGCGCAGATATCATGTGTCTGCTTAGGAGCAACATTAGATAATACTGAAATTACACCTTTTGCTCCAATTGACATAAGAGGAACAATAAGTCCGTCTTCACCTGAGTACATATCAAGTCTTCCCTCAGCTAATGCCATTGTCTTGCTCTCCTGTGCAAGATTACCTGTTGCAGCTTTAATAGCAACGATATTGTCAACATCCTTAGCAAGCTTAGCTGCTGTCTCTGGCTGGATATTGCAGCCTGTTCTTCCTGGAACATTATACATAATGATAGGAAGGTCTACTGACTTCGCAACTGCTGTATAGTGCTGGATAAGCCCCTTCTGTGTTGCTTTATTATAATATGGTGTAACTACGAGACATCCATCAACTCCTGCCTTCTGTGCTTCCTGTGAAAGCCATACAGCTGTTTCTGTGCAGTTAGAACCTGTTCCTGCAATAACAGGAACTCTTTTCTTCACATAATCAGCAGCAAATCTGATTGTTTCTACATGCTCCTCATGTGTAAGCGTTGATGCCTCTCCTGTTGTTCCACAGATAATAATTGCATCTGTTGAGTTATTAATCTGGTAATCAAGGAATTCTCCAAGCTTATCGTAATTAACTTCTCCATTAGCTTTCATTGGTGTAATAATCGCTACACCGGCTCCGGTAAATACTGACATACCATCCTTCTTTCCGCTGTTAACAGCTATTATTATGTACATGATTCCTGTCTATTCTCATCGCTACCCATGTGAGTAGCTCAACAACATAGAAGAGCCAATCTGCTCAAACAGACTGGCTCTTAAAGAAATCATAGTAATAGTCCTTTAAGTAGCTCTCCATCTATTCGATGACAGTCGTAAAACTATTAATCCTACGCCCAGTAAGACTGCTCCGGAAACAATCCTCTTCGGCACTTTCCCCTTTTACTATCCTTCATATGTCTTCCGGGACATCAGGATAATTACTCTTGAATCGTGCGACCTCTACCTGCTGCAGGGGAAACCCTTACAGTTAATGTGACTATATCACTCTGATAATGTTATGTCAATATATATCCTTAAACTAAAGAACATAAATGTTGTCTTAATTATTCCTCATCTTCAACAAGGTCAATCTTGCTTACTGATACCTCATAAGCAACTCTTCTCTCAACCTCTTCTTCTCCTATTTTCTTAGTGTACTCTCTGCTCTGTACACGTCCGCTAACCTGAAGATGTGCACCTACTTCAAGACCTCCTGCAAATCTTGCATTTCTTCCCCATGCTATACATGGTATGTAATCCGACTTGCCATATGGTCTGTTTACAGCCACTAAGATATCTGCAATTTCTCTTCCTAATGGAGTTTTTCTATAAATAGGAGGCTTGCATACATATCCGTCAAGGAATATCTGGTTGGACTTAGACTGCTCTTCAGGCATCTCGTCATCTTCTAAGAATCTTAATTCTCTTACAAATATTGAGAGCACCAGCTTATTCTTAGTTCCTTCATGTCTGTTATAAGAACGGAACTGTCCTGCAACCTCAATCTTCATTCCTCTATAATCCTTAGTAACATCAATAAGCCTTTCAGATATCATAAGTGGTATGACATCTACCATATCACTTAATCTGTTCACTGATACATTAGCAATATAGAAGCCCTCTCCAAAGACCTCATGGCTGAAAGTGAACTCTGAGACAATCTCTCCAATGATACACACTCTGTTGTTTTCAATTACTTTATCAAGCATTCTGTATTTCTCCCTTCTTTGCCACCTTATTATCAATGTGTTGTGGCATGTGCTTTGTTTTCTCTAATATGTATATGATGTCGTTTTCGCAAATATTACAAAAACTTTTTGAATAATATGTGTTCAAAAAATAAAAAAATTTTTATATATTTAGTATTGTTTTTTAAGAATATTGTGATAGAATATAAAAGTTGCTAATCATAGAAGATATTTTAAGTTTAATTCAGGAAGGACATTATTAATGAAAACAAAGCGTGAAGATATTCGTAATATTGCAATTATTGCCCACGTTGATCATGGTAAGACAACCCTTGTTGATGAGCTGTTAAAGCAGAGCGGAACTTTCAGAGCTAATCAGGAAGTCGCTGAACGAGTTATGGATTCCAATGATATCGAAAGAGAAAGAGGAATCACTATTCTTTCTAAGAATACAGCTATCACATATAAGGATACTAAGATTAACATTATTGATACTCCTGGCCATGCTGATTTCGGTGGCGAGGTTGAGCGAGTACTTAAGATGGTTAACGGCGTTATTCTTGTTGTTGACGCATTCGAAGGTGTTATGCCTCAGACAAAGTTTGTTTTACAGAAAGCTCTTGACATGAATCTTTCTGTTATAGTATGTATTAACAAGATAGACCGTCCAGAAGCAAGACCTGAAGAAGTTATTGACGAGATCTTAGAGCTTTTCATTGACCTTGATGCTAATGAAGATCAGCTTGACTGTCCATTCATCTTTGCTTCAGCTAAGTCAGGCTATGCTATGGCTGACCTTAATGATGAAAAGAAAGACATGCAGCCACTCTTTGACTGTATCGTCAATAACATTCCTGCACCAGAGGGTGACCCTGATGCAGATACACAGATGCTTATCTCTACTATTGACTACAACGAATTCGTTGGTAGAATTGGCGTAGGTAAGATTGATAATGGAAGCCTTAAGGTTAATCAGGAGGTTATGATTGTTAACCACCATGATCCAAGCGTTAAGAAACGTGTAAGAATTACTAAGCTTTATACATTTAACGGACTTAATAAGGTAGAAGTTAACGAAGCAGGAATCGGTGAAATTGTTGCTGTATCAGGTATTGCTGATATTCATATCGGTGATACAATCTGTTCACTTAACAACCCTGTTGCCATTCCTTTCCAGAAGATTTCAGAACCTACTCTTTCTATGGACTTCATGGTTAATGACAGTCCTCTTGCAGGTAAAGAAGGTAAATTCGTTACTTCAAGACATTTAAGAGACAGACTTTTCAAGGAACTTAATACAGATGTTAGTTTAAGAGTTGAGGAAACACCTGGCGTTGAGAACTCATTTAAGGTTTCAGGACGTGGTGAGCTTCATCTTTCAGTTCTTATTGAGAATATGAGAAGAGAAGGTTATGAATTTGCAGTAAGTAAAGCCGAGGTACTCTACCACACAGATGAGAGAGGTAAGAAGCTTGAGCCTATGGAACTTGCTTATATCGATGTTCCAGATGACTGCACAGGATCTGTTATCCAGAAGTTAAGCCAGAGAAAGGGCGAACTCCTTGGTATGTCACCAATTAACGGTGGATACACAAGACTTCAGTTCTCTATTCCTTCAAGAGGTCTTATCGGATACAGAGGTGAATTCCTTACTGATACTAAGGGTAACGGTATTATCAATTCTTCTTTTGAAGGATATGAAGAATACAAAGGAGATATTTCTTACAGAAAGAATGGTTCTCTTATTGCTTACGAAAGCGGTGATGCTATCACTTATGGTCTTTTCAATGCGCAGGAAAGAGGTACTCTCTTCATCGGACCTGGTGAGAAGGTATATGCCGGAATGATCGTTGGCGAAAATCCTCGTACTGAGGATATTGAGGTTAATGTATGCAAGACAAAGCATCTTACCAACACTCGTTCTTCAAGTGCTGATGAGGCTCTCCGTCTTGTTCCACCTAAAATTCTTAGCTTGGAGCAGGCACTGGATTATATTGACACAGACGAATTACTTGAAGTAACACCAAAGAGTCTTAGAATCCGTAAGAAGATTCTTGATCACACAGCTCGTTACAGAGCAAACAAAAAGTAATTATTTTTAGGAGGTTTGAATTATGGATAGCGATTTAGGAGCTAAAGTTAAGAAGTTAAGAATTGCACACGGTCTTACACAGGAAGACGTTGCTAAAGCATTAGAGGTTACACCTGGTTACATAAGTAATGTTGAGAATGGCCGTAACCTTATGACATTAAGAATGCTTTCATATTATGCAGAACTTACAGGAGTTTCTCTTGATTATCTTGCAGGAAGCGTTGACAAGTCATACCAGAATACAGCTCTTGACAATGAAATCATGCAGATTGTACAGAAGTTAGATGTTGATTCTAAGGAAAAGCTTATCTCTACACTCAGAATCTGGTTTGCTGAGAATAAGTAATTAAAACCGACAGGCATATAAATAAGGAGACGGGTTATATTCCCGCCTCCTTTTATTTTTTAGCTCTGTATTGATTTCATCTGATAGAATTCGCCTTTAAGTTCCATAAGCTCATCATATGTTCCATATTCAACGCAGTGACCATCTGCTATTACCGCTATTCTGTCTGCACCCTTTATAGTCGATAATCTGTGTGCAACTATAAATGTTGTCCTGTCTTTAGTAAGATTATTAAGTGCCTCCTGAATAAGCTTCTCAGATATACTGTCTAATGCTGATGTTGCCTCATCAAGAACTATTACTTCAGGATTTCTCATAAGTGCTCTTGCAATCGATACACGCTGCCTCTGTCCTCCTGAAAGCTTTCCACCATGCTCTCCCACAACTGTATCTAATCCATCCGGAAGTGAATCTATAAGATCTCTTAAATTAGCTGCGTCCACAACTTTATTAAGGGATTCTTCATCGAAATCATCTATTCCATATGTTATATTATCTCTTATAGTACCTGAGAATAATATTGATGTCTGCGGTACAACTGCCAGATGCTTTCTATAACTTCTAAGATCAATATCTCTCATATCATGTCCATCAATCGTAACAACTCCGTCTGTGGCAAAATTAAAACCTATAACAAGGTTAAGAATTGTAGATTTACCAGCTCCTGATTCTCCTACAAGTGCAATCGTCTGTCCCTTATCGACATGAAGATTAAGCTCATGAAGTACTGGTTTGTCTGTATTATTATAGGCAAACCTGACATTTTTAAAATCAAACTCACCTTCTACACTTTTAAGTGCTTCTTTCCCGTCATTGCATTCAATATCTTCTTCAAGAAGTACTTCTCCAATAGAATTAACAGACTCAACTCCCTTGGCAATAACTGGTATAAGCGACATAAGTGATGATACCTGACTTACTATTGTTGCAAAATAACTCTGGTAAAGTGTAATGTCTCCCGGACCAACACTTCCCTTTAAAGCAAGAAATCCTGTGAATCCCAGACACACAACCTGAAAAACCTGGAATATTGCCCATCCAACCGAGCCAAATAATGCCTGTATAACATCAAGCTTATAGCCTTTCTCCGCAACTGCGAAAAGCTGTCCGCTCATCTTGGTTACTTCCTCCTCTTCAAGTGCATGTGCCCTTGTAACCGGAATAAGCTCAACCATCTCCATAACCCTTGCAGATGTCTCTTCCATCTCCTTACGGAACTCGGTATTTCTCTTCTTCATAATATTTCTGAAAAATACCATAGTTGCCGCTGCAAGAGGTGTAGTGAGAAGAAAGAATAAGAACACTATAAGGCTCTTTGATATCGTAACAAAAAGTGCAACTCCAATATTAAGTGCAATATTTAATATGCTTAAAAACATCTGTGTTGATAGCGTCTCAACCGCTTCTACATCTCGCATTATCTTTGATTGCAGCCTGCCTGACTGTGTCTCTTTGTGGTACGAAATTGAAAGCTGCTGCAGTTTCCTTACAAGTGCTTTTCTAAGTCCTGTTTCTGCATACCTTGTTGCTAATGATTTATATCTTGTATACAGATAATTCATTGGCACATTAAGAACAACTAATGCAACCATAATTATTGCCTGAATAATAATATTCTGTACAGTTTCTGGCGAACCACTTGTAATATCATTAATAATATTAGCCGTAACAATTGGTAGCACCCACACAGGGGCATGCTTTATAAAGAAAAATAATACTGCAAGAAAGAACTTATTATAATTTCCCTTATAAAGCCCTATAAGTATCTTTAACGGATGCCCCTTATACTTCCTATAGCACTCAATGAACCAATTCTCAACATCAATTCCCTTTGGTGCATGTAAATTCATGATTGTTCCTCATTTTCCATATATTTATACTAATCTCTTTCAATCTTATCAACATTATCTGCCACAATTGCTTCTCCATCGCAGCCCTCAATATTGACATTCTTTAATATAAGTTTTTCTACATTACTTACAATAAGTCCCTGTCTGCTTGCTTCATCACAGCCAAGCATCATTGCTGCTACCCCCGGCTTTGCATCTTTAGCATAGCTGAAGTTAATATTCTCAAATGTAAGCTTCTCAACTTTACTCTCTGGCAGACCAAATATATATGCACCTGCAACATGGCAGTTTTTCGCATTGATATCCTTAAATGTAAGGCTCTTGATTGAAGGTGTTCTGTCATCAACAGGAAGCGGCTTTCTAGAACCAACATATTCTGTCTTTCCATCCGGATCACAGAAATAGAAGCTGTTAACAACAAATGGTGTCATAACGTTATCCATATCAATATTCTCAAATGAAATATCATCAAGTACAGATAATTTACCACGGCCTCTTCTTGTCTTAACTCTTAAACCTCTGTCTGTATTCATGAACATACAGTCTCTGATATGAACATCTTTAACTCCGGCTGCAATCTCGCTTCCTACTGTTACTGCACCATGTCCGTCTCTCATACAGCACTGGCGTACTGTCATATCCTCTGTAGGAGTCTTTTCCTTCTGAGCCATATATATCTTGCCTGACTTGATTGCTATACAGTCATCACCAACTGAAATGTATGTTCCAAGCACAAGAACATCCTGACAGCTTTCCGGGTCAAGACCATCTGTGTTGTGTGAATTAGCAGGATTAAGAATCTTAACATCAATAAACTTAAGATGTTTACTAAAATATGGGTGGATTGTCCATGATGGTGAATTCTGAACTGTAATTCCATGCATAGTAACATTACTACAGTTATTGATAAAGAATAATCTTGGTCTCCACGCAGTATTTCTTATCTTACAATTCTTCCACCAGTTATCGTGTGTTGTGCATCCATCAATAGTTCCTTCACCTGTAATTGTAACATTTGAACAGTTGATACCACATACAATTGCTGAAAACATATCCAGAGGATTGCCTTCCCATGTACCAAGGTTGTAATAATCTTTCTCATCGTATGTCTCAATCTGTCCCGGTAATACAGGGAACTTATCTCTTTCTGTAAATGCTGAAAGTACCGCTCCTTTAGCAAGCTCAAGGTTAAGATTATCTTTTAAGAAAATGCTTGATATCTTATAAACACCTTCTGGAACTAATACTCTGGAATCCTTAGGAGCTGCCATAATCGCACACTGGATTGCATTAGTATCATCATGCTCTCCATCACCATACGCACCAAATTCTCTGACATTAAGTGTTACATATTCATAATCCGTCTTAAATTCAACAGGTCCATATTCTTTTCCTGCATACACCGCTGTAATCTTATATTCTGTATCTGGCTTAAGACCATATATTGTTGTAACAACCTTTTCCGTCTTGCCATATTCTTCTCCATTAATCAGGAGTGTGTATTCTTCCTTAGAATAATACTTTCCACCGTCATCAAATTCTACTACAGCACTTCTTCCTGTCTTGATAACTAACTTTAACTCCATAATACACCTCCATTGCTGCGTCCGTAATCCTGATAATCCCTGTTTCTTATATATTCACTGTAAGCTGTTATGTATGCCGCTGATACAGCCACACCGCTCTTATCCGCAACATGCTTATCAGTAGCTTTTTCAAAGATTTCCTCAGCCTTGGATGCATATTTTTCTGTCTGTATAAGCTTCATACGGCATCCTTTCAATACTGCATATGCATATATAAGCTTTACAAACTGCGAATCTGTATTATCAATCGTATCATTAAGAACTGAAACTGCTGCTTTATACATTTCTCTTATTCTTGCAAATATCTCATACAACGCCTGGTCCATAACTTCAAGTGTATCAACTGCTCCTGCAGCAAATAAAGCAAGTGCTTTTACAGCCTTAGCATCACCATCATGTGCTGCCTTTCCTGCGTTCTCAAAGCATTCTGCATATATTGCATTATACTGCGCGATTATATCATTATAATGTTCTTTCCCACCATCTTTGGTTTCATAATTCATATAAAAGCTTAAAGCCTTAAATGCAGTGCATAAGCATCTGCTACCTTCAGCTCCTGTAAAATATCCTGATTCTGTTCTTGACTGTCTCTCTGTCTGCTTGGCAATATTAACAGCAATATCATTCTTTCCAACACTATAACATGCATTACCATACATGTAATTAACAAGGTCATTCTCGCCTATATTAATAGTATTATCCTGTATAAGCTTATCTAATTCACCTGTAATAACATCCTTATATTCATCACTATGCTCTGCTGCTTCAAGTTTACCTAAAGCATTAAGAAGAAGTGCCTTATCAAATGCATCTGCTCCTTCAAGCCCGGTTTCTTTTAATACATTATTAATGTATCCTTTAATTTCAAAACTTTTATCCAAGCCTTTTTCCTCCTAACCAATATTTATTTTATTGTAACATGTTAAACAGTATTATTCCACTATTTGACTGGTAATGACGAATAAAAATACAGTTTTTTCGCTCATCGCTACTCGCGCTCGCAGCTCATACTCCAGAACTTCGTTCTGTCGTTGTCGCGGTGCTCCTCGAATAGACAGTCAAAAACACCAGCCTATGCAAGCATAGCTGGTGCATTTGGCTGTCTATTCTCATCGCTACTCGCGCAAAAAAGGACGAGCCTTTTAAGGCTCGTCCAAAATAAATTCAAAATATTAACATTACTCCTTAACGGCACCTACGTTAACACCCTGTACGAAGTACTTCTGACAGAATGGATAGATGATCATGAAAGGAAGGATAGCTACGATAGTTGCTGCATTAGAAATTGTTGTTGGGTTAACAGCACCATCATTAGGAATATCACTATCAACAACCATACTTCTTAACTGAATCTGGAAGTTGTAAAGATTATTCTTATTAATATATAACTTGAAGTTTGTATAATCATTCCAGAAGCTTACTGCAAACATCAAACCAATTGATGCAAGAGCTGCCTTTGAAAGAGGAAGTACAATCTTGAAGAAGATACCCATTGGTGAGCATCCATCAATCTGAGCTGCTTCGAAAAGTGACTCTGGAATACCTTCGAAGAAGTTTCTCATAAGCACTAAGTTATATACGTTAATAGCCATTGGCAGAATAACCGCCCACAAAGTATTGATTAATCCTAACTGCTTGATAACAAGGAACTTAGGAATCATACCACCATCGAAAATCATTGTGAAGAGAAGCATATAAGCGAAGAAGTTTCTTCCTGGCATCTCCCACTGGATTAATACATAACCACCAAGTGTAACAACTAAAAGTCCAACAAATGTACCTATAACAGTTGTTATAACTGAGATTAAGAATGGATGATAAAGGTTTGATCTTGTTATAATAGCACGGTAACCACCCCAAGAGAACTTCTGAGGAAGCCATCTAAAATCATATGATGAATATGCATCTATTGAAGTAATAATTACTTTGTAAATAGGAATCATAATTGCACATGCAATAATAATGAATAAAATTGCATTAACAATTGGGAATACTTTGAATTTTTTCTTTTTCTTTTTATAAACTAGTGTCTGATTATCACTCATTATCTATTCCCTCCTATACAATTCCTCGTCCACGTACTTTCTTACTTGCCCAGTTACAACCGAGAACTAAGATCATACCAACGAAAGACTTAAATAAACCTACAGCAGTTGTATAACCATAATCTGAGTTACCACCACTGAATGTCTTAGTATATACATATGTCTGTAAAACCTGTGATTTAGCATATGTAATAGGTGACTGCAATACGAATACAGATTCAAAAAGGTTCATAACCTTAGCAAGGTTAAGAATGAATACTGTAATAATTGTATTAGCAAGAGCTGGTAATGTAATGTATATCAGTCTCTTGAATCTGTTAGCACCATCAATCTGGGCTGCTTCATAAAGGTCTGGGCTGATACCTGACAATGTAGCCAGGAAGAGGATTGTTCCCCAACCTGTATCCTTCCAAACATTCATGATATAGAATGTTCCACGCCAGTAAGCTGTACTGTTCATGAAATCAATTGCACTATCAATAACACCCATATTTATAAGAATTGAGTTGACTGGAGCTGTATCATACGGAGCCAGTAACATCTTAAATACTGAAGCAACAACTACCCATGACATGAAGTGAGGAAGATAGATAATTGTCTGTACTGTCTTCTTGAAAATCATGTTAGTAATCTCATTCAGAAGAAGTGAGATAATAACTGCTGCGCCTGTATTTAAGAACAACTTAATTAATGACAAAATTAATGTGTTTCTGAATGCCTGCCAAAAATAGATATCGTTAGTAAACATAGTCTGGAAATGATACAGACCAATGTAGTATGGATTAGCGATAACATATTTTGTGAACGAATAACGAACACCAAGCATTGGCCAGTAGTTGAATAACATAATCATAACGAAAACTGGCACGAACATAAGGTAGAAGCCTCTGTAATAATACATCTTATTTGTGAGGCTCTGATTTAATGAGTTAGAAAGATACTTAGCATCAACATGAAGATCTTTCTTGAAAGGCTTAACAATATCAATAAAACATCCAGCAACTGCTATAACAATACCAATTGCAAGTACAACAAATCCACAACCAATATGATATGAATTGCCATTATATCCATTGTTAAGAATATCTGTAAGGTTAACATTAACATACTTAAGTCCACCACCTGCTACCTTACCATTAACAAGTGTAAACTGAACTGCAAATACAGAAACAACTGTAAGAACAGTTGCAATTACTGTAGTAATGATAGAAAAGAATTCTTTTCTTGCTACAATAAGAATGATACCAACAACGATACATGCGATGAATAAATACCATAACACTGGCATACTGATATTCATGTAACTGAAAGCATATGCTGTAGGATAAACGCCTTCTTTAATCTTCTCTCCTGACTGAACAAGAGGTAAAAGACTGGCAATGAGCATGATAATAAGTCCGATGATGGCCATCAATTTAATATTTCCTTTTGGCTTTCCTACTGCTGTTCCGCACTTAGGGCATATTTTAGCTTTCTTAGGAAGCTCTGTGTTACAAGATGGACACTGCATTTTTTTACCTTCTTTCCTAATTATTATCGTATGCCTATTAAATAAATTTCATAAGCAAATCCTTTTTTGTCAGTATAAACGGCGCGGATTTCTCTGCGCCGCCATACTAACATAAGATGTATAAACATCTAATAATTATTGTTTAAATTACTTCTTAAGTGTTTCGTTTAATGACTCAACTACTGCATCACACTTAGCACCAACCTGCTTCTTGTAATCAGCCATAGCTTCATCATATGTCTTCTCACCAAGAACTACCTGTGAAACAACTTCAAGTCTCTTAGTATTGATATCAGAGATATTGTTGCTAAGTACTTCTGTGTTCCAAAGTGGAGTCTCAAGCTTGCTGTTAGCATTGAACATTGCATAGTTCTCTGTGATAAGTGGGTCAACGCTCTTGTTACCTGGATCTGTGTTATCACCAAATGTAGCAATAGCTAAGCTCTTATCAATGTGGTTCTTAGACATAAGCTTTGTATTATCTTCTGGAGTTGTAAGGAAGTGGAATACACCTTCTTCATATGTCTTAGTCTTCTTCTCATCAACCTCACCCTTTGAGTTGTAAACTGTAACTGTCTCAGCCTTATCATCCCAGTGAGTTCCCTTAGCACCATACTGCCATGCAATCTGGATATCTCCACCATCAAGCATAGTATCGATGAAGTACTTGAAGATTCCTTCAGCCTTACCATTCTCATATGCCTTGTATGTAATACACCAAGCAGTAGCAAGACGCTCCTTATATGTACCAAGCTCCTTAATAGGCTTAATAGCGATAATCTTATCTGTCTTATCAGCTATAGAGTTCTGAAGTGTATAAGCCCATGTACCTGCCCAGTATGTGAATACTGAAGAAGCTGTTGAAGCATCCTTAGCGTTCCACTTATTACGAGCATCTGATGTTGTCTGGTTCTGAGAAGCCTTATCAAGAATACCATCATCAACAGCTGTCTTAAGTCTTGCAAGGGCATCCTTCATATCCTGCTGAGCGAATCCATCCTTGTATTCCTTAGCTGCTTCATCATAGTAGAATGTGAAGTTAGCATTCTGATAGAATTCTGGAAGATAGTTAGTATATGGAGCTTCTGGAGTACCAGAGTTACCACCAGCTACGAAACCTGAACAAGAGATAACGAAGTTCTGGTTAGCTGATGCAGCCTTCATATCCTTAAGCATCTTGTAATACTCATCATATGTAAGAGTCTTAGATGCAACTTCCTCTGGCTTATATCCAGCTGCTGTTAAAGCTGATGACTTGATGTATGTACAGCATCCATTACCACGGGCTGGTGAGAATCCGTAAAGAGCCTTCTCTCCGTCTGGACCAGCTACCATATTTCCTGATTCAATAATCTCAGCCTGATCAATAAGTCTTCCTGAGTTCTTAGTTGCTGACTGATTCCAAGCATCTGTCATATCCCAGAGATATCCGTTAGATGCGAAGTTAGCAAGGTAATCTGAACTAAGAAGAACTACATCAGGGATATCGCCTGAAGCGAATGCATTCTTAACTGAATCATAGTAGCTAGAATGTTCTGGACGAATCCACTTAATATCAAGACCTGTAAGGTCGCCAAGATACTTGTAGAATTCCTGTGCACCGTTAGTTTCCTTAACTACTGTACCATCAACCATAACTGTGAACTGCTCTGGCTTCTGTACGTTAGCCCAATCAACTGTTGCTTTTGTTGTGTCCTGTTTGCCGCTGTTAGAGCCACAAGCTACGAGGCCCATAACTGAAGTAAGTGATAAACCTACTGCAGCAAACTTCTTTAATGTCTTTTTCATAAACCTTAAAACCCTCCTTAATTTGGTTCGCGGGGATTCTCTCCCCGTTTCGTTTTTAGACATTGATATATTAGCATTTTTGTACTATTTTAACAAGGCTAATTTTAACAATTATTGTATTTTTTTTGCTTTTTCTGTGAAAACCCAGTATTTATGCCATTTCCTGCATTCATAATTTTTTCATTTTTTCAAATTTTTTATCAAAAATTATTTTGTGAGAATAGTTTTTCTTCATATAATCTTTGTTTTTTATGTAAAAAATGCACTATGCTCCCTGACTTTTTTAGATTATTTTACATCACATTTACACATTATATACTCTTTTAAGCAGATTCCGACCATTGTATTGTGATTTTTTACCACTGTTAATAATTTATTCATATTTCAGACATCATCTGCACAATTTTCCTGTATCATCCCTGTACATCTGCATGCTGCATATATCCCTTAAGCATATCTTTCCCGATGACATCTCTGTCATATTCTTCTCCAGAACATTTCTTGCTGCATTCTCCATCATCAGTTCAAATGTAACACCATCAGCATATTCTGTATTAACTATTGTTATATCATTCTGTGCACATATGTACTGCACTTTTCCCACATAATTATAATCAACATCAAGGAATGCATGTACACCCTCTGTAAGTTCACCAAGTCTGCAGGCGGCCAGTGCATCCTTGGCAGCATTAGTATACGCTCTTATAAGTCCTCCTGTTCCAAGCAGGACACCTCCAAAATATCTTGTTACAACACACAGACAGTTTCCACATTCATTTCCTGTAATCACCTCCAGTATCGGCTTACCTGCTGTTCCTGACGGCTCACCATCATCTGAAAATCTCTGTATTTCACTCTTGCCTCCTAAAACATATGCATAACAGTTATGTCGTGCGTCCCAATATTTCTTTCTGAGCTGTTCTATTATTTTCACTGCCATATCTTCATCTTCTATATGATAAATGTTAGCTATAAATCTTGATTTCTTATCTGTAAACTCACCTGTTCCGCCTGATATTATCTTCTTCATTATCTGATTCCTTCTTATATATGTATATTTAGTTATTATACTGAAAATTGCAAGCTTTTTTTACAACTTTTTCAAAAAACTTTCTATCTAATTAGTATATATAAATCATATTCAAAAAATGCTTATTTTCTGCTATTCAGGAATATTATAGCACGACAAAAAGACTGGCATAATGTCAGTCTAAAAACAAATATTAAATTACTGTATTTTAAATCAGATATCGCATTTCTTCTTTGTATAGGTCATTAGAGCTGCGGTATCCGAACATTCTTCTTGGATATTCATTCACCCAGTCCTGTACTTCCTGTATATATTCACTTGAATATTTATTAATACTTTCGCCTTTAGGTATTTTTCTTCTTATCATCCTGTTTCCGTTTTCATTAGAACCTCGCTCATATGAGCTATAAGGATGACAATAGTATACTTTTGTCCGTTTCATTCCCGGATATATGCAGCTTCTCTCCATTCCGGCACAGTCTGCAAATTCAGAGCCATTATCTACTGTAATGGTTTTAAACAGCTTGTAAAAATTATCCCCCAGCTCTTTCTCCAATGCATCCAGGGTATCAACAACTGCCTGCGCTGTCTTGTTAGGCTGCTTTCTTATAATACACTTTCTTGTTTTCCGTTCCACAATAGTAAGAAGTGTATTCCCCTTTTCTCTCTTACCAATAACAGAATCCATCTCCACATGACCGAACTCGTTCCTGGTAAGAATATCTTCCGGTCTGTCTTCTATGCTTGTTCCGGCACAAGCCTTTTTTATTCTATGTATAGGCTTGTAGTCCTTTTTATTCTTATTTCTTTTTACAGGAAGGTCTTTATTTGTAATTCTCACAAAGAATCCCTTATCAATACTGTTATACACAGTCTTGGCACATACAGACTGCTCATATTTAGCCATCTCCCCTGTGCTTACCATCATATTAATGGCTACTTCCGGACTATATCCCTTATCGACAATCTTTTCTTCTATTGCTTTTGCAAGCTTCTTATCTTTAAGTATTTTAGGTATTGTTCCTCTTGCAGTAACATTGTAATCTCTCTTATTCTGTGCGATTTGAGCTGAATATCTCACTTCTGTTGTTAAGTCGGAATTAGTGTGAATATATTTTCCCCTATGACATTCGTTATATATAGTTTTCAACGATACATTTAACAGCTTTGCTGCTTCATATTTTGAATGCCCTATCTTAAATAGTGTCTCCAGCTCAATACGCTTAGTATAGGTCAGCTCTTTATAGCCTTTCCTCATATAATAACACCTCGCTTGTTATTGTATTAATGTATTAAGCTGTCTTATATCTTAATCATATAATAATCTTAAAGCAAATATAAATCAATGAATCTGCAGTATAATTTTTCGCAATGCGATAACGGCAGATTCTGTTATGTAGGAATCTGCCACACTGCATTTATATGTAAAATTATATCTCTATGCTCCCGATCACGAGTGTAGTTACATATTTTTCAATATATTGTTATTCATTATAATATGAATCAAAGAACTCTTTCATATCATTGTATTTCATCGTAAACATCTGTCTTATAAATATATCAGGCATCTTTTTAACAATAGCTTTATTAATAAGTTCTTTCTGCTCTTCTGTAAATGAATCAAAGTACATAACAACACCATCTTCTATTGTTGCCGGAACACCTGCAGATGTGACGGAATCCGTCACATTTTCTGTTGCTTTCTTAATTGTTTTTCTCGCAGGCTTTTTCATCTGTTGCTTGCTCTGACGGTCTAACTCATACAGCCGCTTAATTTCTTCACTTACTGCAGCTGTTATATCATCCTCTGTATCGTTATCTCCAAGCTTCTGATATAAGAACTCTTCTGATGTCATATCTATTACAAGTGCATTATCAGGAAGTTCAGATGTTTCTTCAATAGGAGGATTACTATTGATAGTTACATATATTCCGGTGTGAGGGTCTATCATTGATTTTGGAGCTGGAACATAGCCTTTATCTTTACTTGCTTTATTTAATTCCATAGCTATCTGATATTTTGACTTTCTGCTTGGGATTTGTATATTAGGATTTTTTCTATATAGACGCTTGCATCTTCTTATTTCTTTTCGACTTGCTCCCTTATCCTCCCACGGCAGCGCTTTTCTATCATATATTGGATACTCATCTTCCATAAAAATTATACAGTGTTTTTTATCCATCCTTTTAACTTCCTGCGGAGTCATAAGTTCTCTTCCAGCCTTATTATAACTACTATTATAAGAGCTTCCGTGTTTACCATCTCCTATTGTATCAATAGTGGTTTTTCCAAGCAGTTCTGATATATATTTATGTGATTCAATTGCGCCTTGTCCTGCACCACAAAAACATAATACTGGAACATTGTCATATATTATTTCAGCTTTTTCAGCTTTAAAAAGGTCTTTAAGCTGAGATGTTGACTGAAGAATCGGAATCATACTTATATTTCTACTTCTTATTACACCCATAAGCTCCACTGTATTTGAAGGTTTTGCGCCAGCGTAAAACTCATCTAGAAGCATTTCCAATGGAATAGGTAAAGCTCCACCGTTCTCTTTAAAATCATCATCTGCCATTCTGCATAATATTGTTAATACCTGGGTATACAACATAGAAGCAATGAAATGAAATGATTTCTCTCTGTCATCAACGCATATGAACAATACAAGTCTATTATTAGTTGGATTCTCTAGCGTTCCACCAACTCCCGTTCCAAACTCTCGCAAATTCATATCATCATCCTCAAATATGCGCTTTAAAGCAGCCGTTTCAAATAGTTTCAATTTTGCATTAACAATAATAATGATTGACCGTACAGTTTCAGCAGCCCCATCTTTCAGTTTTCTATAATCTCTAACTGCCGGATTATCTGGTGAATCTTCTTTGGCAAGCTTATCCATTTTAAGTTGCAAGTAAGATGGAGGTTGTTGTCCTTTTTGTACCTTTATTGTAGTATCTTTTTTAGTTTCATCATTTATAAGGATAAGAATATTATTGATACTTCCCTTTCTTCCCTCTTTTTTCGCATACCACCACTCATAGTAAAAAAGGGATTGCAAGTATAACTTTGCTCCTTCTGGCCAGAATGGGTCATTAACCATAGCATCTGGTGGTGTAAGAGAATCATATATATTTTCAATAAGATTAATAATATCTTCTTCACATTCTATATATGCAAATGGATTGTATCTGTCAGATAATTGTGGATATTTTAAATTCAAGCATCTTATTGTTTTGTGTTGTATCTTGGTAATATACAATCCAAGTTTATACATTATTTCTCCTTTTACATCTAGTGTTATCTGATTTGCACTACTATTGAGCGTATTAGAAATTACTATAGATGTTGTTTTATATTTACCAGATGAACCCACAACCACCATATTATTATTAGATGGAGCACCCTCACCCTGCGTACTTATCTTCACATTTTTAGAAATTATTCTATTTAAAGAATCATCAGGATTAGCCCTGCGCTTAGTTACTTCGTATGGGTCAGCCCATTCTTCGCTTCCGTTCTGAATGTCAGAGTGAAAATCCCTGAAATGATACATAATGTATGAGCATAGAAAAACCCATAATATAACCGACCAGCCAATGCACATCATTGTCTTTTCGTTAAAGAATCTCTTGTATTCCCAAATATGATATAAAAGATACATCACTTTATCCCCAATATTCATCAGGGTTAAATCTGGAAATGAAAACAGCCCGGATGCAAATATTCCGAGCAGCACAAATGGTATAAGCAGCACCATATATGTACTTATCTGTACTTTATTTTTAGTAAACATGTATTCCCTTTCCGTGACGGATTCCGTCACATTCTACATTCTTAATCCGGCAGCCTGTTCTATATCCGGCTCATCTGGCATATCATTTGTGACGGATTCCGTCACAAAATTATTTTCTGACTGGTAACGCTCCCTATTAATCTGCGCTCCTATTATCTGGCTTTCCACATAGCCTCTCAATGAACCTTCCCCACCCGGTTCATTCTTCCTTAGATAATCAATCAGCTCATCTGTAGAAAACTTATCCAACGCTGTTCCGATATCTGCATATGCTCCATAATGAGTGTGCTGTCTGTTTTCAATAGCTTGTTTCACTGTGAGCTTATTGTTATATTCTGCTCTCTCTTCTGCTACAACATTGACAGCCTGTGCCACTGTTCTTGAATTATTATCTTTATATAAAGAAAGAAGTTCATCCGTACTTCCAAGAGCTGCACTCATCATTTCTTTACTTTGCTGCAATGTGACGGAATCCGTCACATTCTCTAATGGCTGCTCTGATACGGATATTTCCTTATTAAGTCTTAACTTCTCAAGTTTATCCTCAATTCCTGTAATAAGACCTGACGAAGTCTTTCTTATCGTTTCAAGAGAAGACTTAAGCTCATTTAGTTCCTTATCCGCCGACCATCCGGCAATATAACCAAATGAATAATCAGAAGAATCTATACCAAAATGTTTACATACTGTATAAGCAACACTTTCTGCTTCAACCTCTTTAGTCTGTCGGTCTTTTTCTTTTGCATCTGCTACATTTTCATTATGCAATATCGAATGTGCTATCTCATGTATCATTGTCTTTAGTGTCTGACTCTCACTCATTCCTGACTGTATTGCTATGCTGTCTGTTGCATGGCTGTAATATCCATGCGCACTGCCGTTAATCTCTTCAAAAGCAATAGGAACATCTGACACCTGTTCGAGTGCCTGTATATATAGTGGATAATCCTTTATATTATCCTGAAGGTCATGCGCCATGCTTGGCAGCTCCTTACCCTCTGTCTGGCTCACATCAAACACAGATACAACCCTGAATGAAGTAAGCTTTATTTCCGTTTCTTCTTTTACCGGATTTCCATTCTTATCAAGAATCATTTCTCCAGTATCAGGATTAACCTTTTCCTGCAGAACCTTTTTTGTATATGGAGAAGGTGCAAGTATTTTTATTCCCTTCTCTCCTCTTTTTACATGCCTGTCGAAATTCTTCTCCCAGGACTTAAACCCTGCTACAAGTGATGCCTTTGGATTCTGTGCTGCAATAAGAAGTGTATTGTTAAGGCTGTATCCATGAAATTTAGACATGGTATTTAGATAATCCATGTATTTTTCACTGGTAAACATATCCTTGATTCCCTTTTCAAGTTGCTCTGTAATTTCACGCACCCGATCATCACGGTTGTATGCTGCCTGAGGTTCTTCTATTGCCGGCATTAATCCGTTATAATCATCAGGCATTTCCTGTTCCTGTCTATTAGGTTGATTGGTAAATTCTATGTTAAGAAAATTCTCTGTAAAATAGTTATCTGCCATTGGCATTATCTTCTGTCCGGCAAAGCTGAAATATTCTTCCTTATCTCCACCAACAATGATGTGGTCTAATAGCGGTATATTTACCAGGTCACATAGCTGTATCATACGGTCTGTAATCTGTACATCCATTTTGCTTGGGATGAGATATCCGCTTGGGTGATTATGTATAAGCATCATATTGGCTGCATTGGAAAGTATTGCAGCCTTTAGGATTTCTCTTGGGTGTGATAGAGTACCATTAACAGAGCCTGCGGATACAAAACTTACATTAATAGGTCTCATTCTGTTATCCAGATTGATTATTCCTAATACTTCCCTGTCGAAATCATGCATCTGTTCTGATAATGCCCTTACTACACTGTCAGGAGAATCAAAGACCTCATCAGACATAAGAGGTTCTCTTGTTCTTACAAGCCTTACTGCCACATTATCAAGTTCAAATGCCTTTTCGGGGTTATCAAGGTTATCCTGTACCCTAGCTGAATCTATATTCATCCTTTACACCCTCTTTCTTATCTATCCCATCCATCTTATCTGTAAGGGCTGTGAGGTCTGCCGTTACAAAGAAATCCTCCGGCTGTTTTTTTATATAGTCTTTTAACTCGTTAAGCTGAATATCTTTCATACACTGCTCCTTCCATAAAAAAACAGACATTTATTGCCTGTTTTATCTTGGTAATATTTCTTTTTGCTCCTCTTCATCAAATGTGACGGAATCCGTCACATTTTTGACTGTATCATCTGTTCTGGCAAGCATTCTGTTTGTTTCACTAAGCGCCTCTGAAAGATTATTCACAGATGTTGTCAGACCATTTTCTTTAAGTTCCCTGGTCATCTTATCTCTGTATTCCTGAATCTGCTCCATTGTCAACCATTCGGGTTTATCTTCAGCTTCAAATGAGTTCCACAATTTTTCCATTGCATTACAATGTTCTTCGACATTTTTATAATACAGAACATTTTCATTACCTGCTCCAAACTTAAGAAAATACTCACAGTCACTCTTTAATCTTCCAAGCATTCTGTAATCTCTTTCTCTCGGATGCCTTACAAACGGTTCTGCACACTCCACGCTTTCTGTTACCTTTGTGTCAGGTTCGCCAAGAATCTCACCATCTTCATTTCTGTATGCTCCTGTATAAAGATTCAATCCGCCCACTCCGTTATTCTCATCAAAATACAGTTTCCCTTTTTCGTCTTCATAACATGGAACTTCCATGTTTCCGCCAAATCCTGCGTATCTCACATTTAACATAGTATCTGCCTCCTGATTAATATGTTACATCATAAAAATAACCCTTGTATATCATAATCAAGCTTCTTATCCGGCTGCGGATGAGCTGCTTCAATGGTTGTTTCCTTTAAATCATCTGCATCAAGTACAATTTCGCTATTATAATATTTTTCTTCTACATCATGGATTGCGTCCTGAAGGCTTTCTGCTTTGGTGCATACAACCCTTTGAAGAACCTCTGTTATCTCAATATCATATTCACCTTCTGCATTGTCAGGTGCATCTTCCTTCGTGACGGATTCCGTCACAATTTTATCTTCATAAAAATGTGCTTCACCTTTCATCACGCTTGATATCATATTGCTAATCTCTTCCGGAGAATGTGTAAACTGTATCTTATCTCCCTGCCATGTTCCGTTTGTATGATTAATACCATTAATGAGCTTTATTCCCCTTGCCGGCGGTTCCCATTCTGAAAGATTCTTAGTGTAATCATCCAACAGGTAATCATCATGTTTAATATGCCCTGGAACTACAACGCTCTTGTCCGTTCCGCATGGCACAAACAATCTTTTTTCCTGTGGAAGCTCTGGCAGGTACTTATCAAGCCAAGCATTCTTCTCATCAAGTGCATAATGACTGTCTAACATATAAGCAGACAGTATATATACATCAATATCATTCTGGGCTATGAGCTGCTTTATCGCACCTAGAACATTTTCGTTAGGTTTAAGGTTAAGGAAATAATCCTTTTCATAAAGTGTCTCAAGTGTATCTACAGGTTTGAACTCTGCAAGAGTTCCATCCATATCGACAAACAACCGCTGTTTGTCAGTAAGATGTACTCCGTTATATATTGATTTAAGAGCTGCTTCTGTTTCTGCTTTGCCTGCTTCAATCATCCAGGGTTCTTTACTTCCAACCGTCCAGAGAAACAGCTCGAAACTCTCACATTTCCTTGCCAGGTCTTTATATACATTCAATTTGTCATTTGAAATATCCATTGTGAACCTCCTCTGTTACTCGTTTTATGTGACGGAATCCGTCACATTAACAATCCGCCCTATTTAACTGGAGCTGCTTTGGGTACTACAGGTGTAGCTTCGTAAGCTTTAGCCATGCTCTTTGTAAGTTCAACCTTATTGTCGTGCCTGTCAAACTTATTAAATAATTCCTTGCCAGTCTTATATGTAGTTCCACCGTCAGGCTCGCCCTTCACCCACAACTTAGCCGGCTTCTGATTATTAATAAACGCAATGAATCTGTCTTTGTCACCATCATTAACTGCAAAGACCTGATTCTTAGGAAGCATTAAGGTCTGCTCACCCTTAGTTCCTGGAACGGTGCAGAAGAAAAAATTAGGGAATTTCTGTTCCAACTGGGAATTAACAGCATTCCTGTCAACGAGTGTTTCCTTATCAATGGAAATTTCACTGAATGCCATATTGCTTCTTAATGCCTGACAGTTCACACTCTTACTGTCCTGTATCTCCATATCCCACTGCTGCATTGCCTTTTCAGCATCAGTAGCCTCAAGTTGTTCAAATTCTGCTATCTGTGCCTTAATGTCATCAGATGCAGATTGCATGTATTCATCAGGTGTTCTTCTTGCTGTGTTTAAATAGTCGTCTTCGGAATATATCTTCATATCCGGTACATTGGCAGATTCCTTTACATTGTCAGGCGCAGCATTTTTAATCAGAGAGTGCTTATAACTTTCATAACACTGCTTTGTAATGTTAAGGTCTGCTGTGGCGACCCTTAACTGCTTTTCTCCATCATCCGGTATCAGGTCTGGAAGCTCCGCAAAATTAACCTTTGTTTCTGTAAGGGCATTCTTCATTACATCAAGAGCTGCATCCGGAACTGATACTATTGTTGTCTTGCCATTAGTAAGATTAATAAGGTCGTTAGAATTAAGTTCTTTATCAGATGTAAGATTAGCCTTTATGTAATCTGTAAACATGACGCTGAACTTCTGCTCATCTTTCCTTGCAATACTTACATGTACTGCCTTATCCTCGTCATTTACGGATTCAAGTATGCAGTATTTTACTCCGGCCTTATCCAGATAGTTCTTAATGTTATCAATGGCAGCTTCCCTGGTATCACTTTCCTTGAAAGGTACTCTGAATATGCTGTAGTCACCACCTGTTTCCTTAAGAAACTTTGTAAAGTTTTCTGTAATATCCTTATCAAAGAACTTTGCCTTAATGCCTCTGGCCATAAACTGTATAAGCTTAATCGTTGCGTACATTGCCGGCTGGGATATTTTTAAGTACATCCTCATGCCTCTTGCAATCTTTCCGTAATCAGCGTAAATGCTGTTGCTGTATTCACTCATTGTCATTTCCTTTCCGTGACGGATTCCGTCACATTCTACATAATCCGGCAGCCTGTTCTATATCCGGCTCATCTGTTATATCAGGTGTAATTTCGCTTTCAGCCTGAATTTTGTCTGTTACATCCGGTGTGACGGATTTCGTCACATTTTCTGATACTGCCTTTTCCTGCTCATATTTTTCTTCAAGCTCCTTAACCGCCTGGAATGCTTCCTTTGCAGTTGCATACATAAGAGGCTCACCCTTTTCATCACGGACATAATCAGCCATCAGTTCATCATAGATTGCAAAACCGGCTGTCCTTGTTGCTGTTTGCTCATCAAGATATCTTCCTCTGTACCTTTCAGACGGGTTAAGCTCCTGCAGCATATCTAAAATAGCTGCTTCTGATTTTGCTGCAGCCTTGTAAAAATCCTGAAATTTCTGAAGACTCTCCATAAGCTCTGCTGACACCGTTCTGGGTCTGTACTCCCCTTTCTTTAAAGCTGCGCTGGATGCATCCAGGACATTTGCACACAAAGTAAGCTCACTGTCTGTAAGTAATTCTTGTCCTGCTTCTACCTGTGCCATTTTTTCAGTTGTTATAAGAAGAATGTTAGCAAGCTCTTCCTGTGAAATATTGTTATCCTGTCTCAGCTTTCTTATTAATTCACCATATAAATTCATAAATGCTCCTTTCCACTGAAAAAGGACAGACATAAATGTCTGCCCCTTTGGTTCATGTGTGACGGATTCCGTCACATTACATATTAAATTTAGGATGTTCATCATCAGGTCTTATATCCGGATTGCTTTCCCTCATTTCCTTTAACTCATCGATACGATATTCTCTTACCTTGTCAATCTGTTTATTAATGCAGTATTCTGTACCTTTCTCCAGTGTATGATTCTTTGCATTATAGATACTTACGCTATAGCCAAGTATCTCTTCATTATCCAATGTATCATTAACTTCGGATATCATTCCCATAATACCCTTGAGTGTATCTGAATCAGGTGTAAAAAAGTTATTTACAGGAACAGTTATAACTTCATGAGTGGATGAAGGAATAACAAAGAAATCTTTCCCTTCATACAATGATGACACCTGCTGTCTTACATTATCATCCAATATTACTGATGCACCGCCTGCTTTACTCTCACTTGTCACTACAATCATTTCCGGCAGATATGGTATTTCTACGCTGTCGTCTATGGATGATATCACTTCATTTATAGACTTAATACTAGCATGAGTGATATTGGCAGTATTGGATATAGCATCATCAATGAGTCTGTCTTCACTTATCCCCTGCTCAATAAGCCAGTCTTTAGGTACTGGTGATACGGCACGCATTCTCTCTTCATCAGAAATCATAATCTTGGGAACAAACTTCATTCCATTTATTTCATGGATAACTGCTCTGTCATTGTTATATTTATATGAGACTGCGTCCATAAATATATATGGCTTTGCTGTATTATAATTAGATAGCTTCTCCCTCAAGCCATTAATATTAATGTCGCTGCTCTTTGGTGCGGTCTGCAGAAATCTGTTAATTGTTCCTGCAAGTATCTCTGCTGTCTCTTCCGGAGTATCGATATACTGCAGTTTTTCCATTGCCCTGTCAAGATTAAAAACCGGATATGCAGCCTCTTTCATATCAGGATTAACAAGGACAATTCCTGTATATGTCCCCATTTCCTCAATATTAATTGCATATCTTGCCGAATCCGGAGTTAAAAATCCTCTTAATCTGCCACTCTTTACTAATTCAATTACTTCCTGTTTTGTCATATTCTCTCTTCCTTTCATCTGACTGTGACGGAATCCGTCACATTTTTCTGCATAAAAAAAGGACTTAAAACAAAGGTGCGAACCTGCCGCAGCAGATTCACACCTGTTTTAAATCCTCTTTTTATACTTATTGCAATTATAGGGTAACACAACTAATTAGTCTCATCCAGTCTCATTTAGTATCATTTTGCTGTGTTCCTTACACTTGTTGCAAGTATAGAGTAGCATATCTAATTAGTCCAATCTAGTCCAGTTTGGTACAACTTTAATATAGTTATAATCTTGGAGTTATCTCTGTCTCTTCTTCCAAATCATCCGGTTCGTCATCAAGCACATAAGAATCCATTTCGGTATTATCTCTTGTCTTTGTATTTACGGCAAACTTGATTTTATTCAAATCTTCCCCAAGCTGATACATTCTGAACAGGTCAATTTTACGCTCATACGCATCACAGATAGCAGATATTCTCTTCTCATCCATCTGTGAATCCATTGAATATATTTTTTCTATGAAGCTTCTTGGTGGAAGCTTTGTAACATCAACCAGGCTGCGGTCTTTTACAAGTTTCAGCATTCTTAATTCATCAGCCATAAAGCTTACAGTATTTATGCTTAACAGCCCCTTGTCTGTTGATGGAATGCTGTCATTTACAAACAGGCATTTTCCACTGTCATATATTGGTGCAGGCTTAATAAACTCAAGCGTATCAGCATCCCTTAAGACCGCTATATTGCTTAAATGCCTGTCCCTCTCTGAAAGTATAAAATCTGTTGTGATAAGGTAATCCATGTATGACCGTAATTTATCCTTATTAAGACCATGCTTTGCAGACACATTAAGGAAATGTTCATAGGTTGATATATCGTTGGACTTTTTTTCTGAGCATTCAATGTCATAGGCAAGCACCAATTCCAGATGCTGTGATGTAAACAGTTTTGAAAAACATCCATAATCATAATTTTTACCGCTGATTTTCTTCAGATAATATTTTGTATAATTATCAAATCCCTGCAGTTCATGAAGTCTTGATGCTATAACCTCGTTAATGCTTTCAGATGAGTAATTATCACGGTTGCCTTTCAGCAGACCTCTTTCACCATTTATTATTACCCAGCTTTTCTCAAGTGTTCCCTGTAATGAACAGTTAGGAGTAAAATGTGGCATTCCATCCTGAATATCACTTTCCATCTCTCCCATCATGATGTTTCCTACAAATTCATTGTCAAAAAGATTAATATCTTCCCATGTCAGGTCTGAATTAACAGGGCATATCCAGTAATAATCAGTAAGTGATAATCCAAGATTTTTAAGCAGATATTCTTCTGAACCAAGCAGCCCTTTCTTTTCAAGTAAAAACCTGATATTTCCCTGACTGATTGGAACTGAACGCCTCTTCCACCATCTTTTCAGCCAGTTAAAGTCATTCTGCATATGCAGCGGACTTAATTCATTGTTTATTATTTCACGGACTTCATATATATCCCCATCCGGTGTGAAATCAATTAATGCTATGTTTTCATTTTTCCTTTTTAAATAATACAGCATACAAACACCTTACCTTTATTCAACTTAATTTCCAACACTTATATACCATTTTATTATATCTTATAAATAATTACCCTTCAAGAAAGTTGAAAGGTTTTTTGCAATACTTTATAAGCCTATTTAACCTTTTTCTTATAATAGTTCGCCAAACGCTCCATCATTGCCACATCCAGCTCTGGTCTTGCTATTCTTCTTATTTCTTCGTATGCAAATCCATCTTCCATGCAGTGCATAAGGAAGTCTTTCTGCTCGGCTGAAAAACGCTTATCAGATGCTATCTCTTTCACAAAAGAATCATATACATAAGCTGCATTCTCATCTTTCTTTTTACCAAATATCTTTGAGAAAAAGCCTGTATTCTTTGTTTTTCTTGAACTGTCCTGATCCAGATTGGCACTTCCGATATTAAGCTTATCTTCCATATCAGATATTTGAACTTCAAGCATCTTTATCTTGGTTCTTGCCTCATCACGCTGTGTCATCATTAGCTTATATGCTCTTTCCTTTTCATCAAGTGTGAGCTGATACTGTTCCATCAGCTTCTTCTGTGTCTCTTTCTCTTTATCATACGCAGCCTTAACCTGGTTCTGGAATAAGTCTCTTATCTCTATATTAGCTTGTGTTACTTTAACAGCAAGGTCATTAGCTTCCTTTATCTGCGCAGCCAGCTTGTCATTATCCATATATGTATCAGTATTATAATTCTGGACAGCTTCATAAAATGCATCAGGTTCAGGGTTATCATTGTACAGCTTCTTAATCCTGTCTGTATTTCTTACTGTTACCAAAGCATATATCATTCTCTGTACTGTCAGGGAATCTGTTACATATTCGCTTATAATATCTGGTACATCAATATTAAAGTAATCTGCTATCTGTAATGCAAGCTGCTGTTCCCTTGTTAATTCATTTTCCATTATTACATTCCCCCTTTAGGTGTGACGGATTCCGTCACATTTTCTTCACGCTCTTTCTCTTCCGGTATCTTATGCGGTGCATTTACAATATTAACCGGCGGTCTCTGTACAACAGATTCTGTTATATCCGCTTCCTTAACTATCCTTGATAGTATTCTCTTTTCTGCATAAAGCATTTCAAGCTTCTTGTCATATTCAGACACTGCAGTAAAACCACCTCTTACCAGTTCTGGATGCTCCGCTTCAATTTCTTCCATTCTGTCAGATAAAGACTCATATTCTTCATCCGTCATTTCTGCCCTGGCATTAATCAGTTTCTGGTAAATATCCTCATACTCCTTTTTTACTCCTAAATCGTCTACATTAATATCTTCATCAGAATATGCCTTATCACTTTTTAATTCCTTAACAGCCTTTATCTCCTGCTTTACTGCATCCAGCTTTTCCTTTGCCTGGTTCACATCCTTAATATCGTTATCAAGAATGTAATTACATTCCTCAAGTAGCTTATCAATCCCGATCAGGTCCTGTCTTACCCTTATCTGTTCTTTGAGCTGCAAGTCAAAATAATGGTACTGACTTGCCTGACCGTAACGCATTACAGCACATACCTGAAATCTTGTGTCCTTGTGTTCTGTAATAGTAGTAAGTCTGTCCTTTACATAAACCGTATCTGTAGAAATTATATCTTTATCCGGCTGCATGATTCTTCTCTTAACATCTGCAAATGTATAACCGGCTCCTAAGTTATAATCCCTTCTGGCTTTCCTGGAAGTCTTACCATCAACTTCCTTCATTGCCGGATGATGATATGATACATACTCTCCATGTTTTTCAGAATGACCTATGCGCATGTCATAGCCCATTCTTTTCATTTCATCAAAATATTCCTGCAGATTGTTTGATACAGATACTGCCATGTCTATATCAAGTCTTATTATTTTTTTCCATGTAAACTTGTCTGCTTTGCCTGCAGAATGTTCTGCATAAGACTTTCCTACTCTCTTGGCAGATTTATCATATTCAAGTCTGCCAAGCCCATACTTTTCTGTTATCTTATCAGTAACAGGCTGTATATATTTTTCCCAGTCACCATTAATATATCTGTACTTGCTTCCGTCCATTCTTCCTACAGAATTGAATACAATATGACAGTGCATATGTTCATGGTCGTTATGAACAGCGAAGACATATTCATAACCATCACAAAAGTATGCTTCGCAAAATTCTTTGCCTACTTTATAGCATGTTGCTTCATCACATGCTCCAGGAGGAAAGGATATTACATAGTGATATCCCTGACGGCCATTCTCTTTTCCATACTCCTTCTTAGTATTCATCATGCAGTCATATATTTCATCAGGAGTCACACCTGAATTACTTCCAACCCATAATCCACCTTCTGTTTTATCCGGATTCATTATGTACTTAATGGAATTAATAAGATGCTGTGATGCTTTCCCTTTGGGTGCTTCCTTTATATTCTTAAGAATTGTTGTCGCCATCTATTGCCTCCAGTCTTATTTTAATATCATCAATTTTTTCATCTGCCTGGGTAAGAAGCTCTTTCATGTGTTCTGCAGAATCCTTGTCATTGTACATGGTAAGTCTTAAAAGTCCTTGATGAAATTCTGTACGAAGTTTACGAAGCTCATTCATTATTTCCTTCAACTGTCTCTCATTATTTTCATAAATAAGCTGCGACCTCATGAAGTCACTTTTTCTTAATCCATCCGATTTTTCCTGTGCCTTTTTGTAAAGAGCATCAAATTTTTCATATTCATTTTCTGTCATTCGTACGATGATTCTTACACTGTGTCTTCCTTCTTTTTTATCCATACATTTCCTTTCCGGTAAACAAAAATGGAATGACATCTATTACTGCCACTCCATTTTTATTACGCAAGTATTAATATGTCTGGTGATTATATGTAACGGAATCTGTCACATTTTCTGTTACACTTTCATGAACAGTTTCAAATTTATTTTCATGTGGAACTGTTGCGCTTTCATTTGCCATAGCAAGAAATTTATTAAGCATTTCTTCTGTGACTTCTGTTCCAAGCTTTTCTTCCAGGGTGGAAATAAAATTTTCTCCACGCTTCTGTTTCTCTTGTAACTGTAATATACGCTGCTGCTTTTTCAGTTCAGCAAGTTCCTTTTTCTTATCAGAAATAATTTCCTGATGCTTATTGATTTCATTTTCAACCTTTTCAATTTTTTTAGATAATGCTGACAGTGTCATATTCTTTTAATCCTCTCTTTCTCATTTCATCATTAACAATCTGCTGACGGAGTCTTAATTCATCTCGTTGCGGTGTTGTCATATGTGCAAGACTTTTAATTATCCAGAGTGTTTCCCTACCGACATATTTCTTTGCAACACGCCTCTCACATTCAGCAATCATTTCATCAAATGTTCCATCGAACTCATACCAGACAAACACAAGCTCATCAGACGAAATCATTATTTTTTTATCCGGCACAGAAAATTTTGCAATAATATTTTCTGCGTTTCTTAGCAATGCTCCCTGGTTCTTTTCTATATCAAGAGTCCAACAGAAATTATTCCAACCATTGTTAGACGGGAGGCTTGCCGGAATCCTTTTTGTTACATGAGATGTGTAGTATCTTATCTCATCCGGCGGAGCTTCTACATACGACTCTCCAAAAAATCCTGCATTACTGGGACACTCCTTTGATGGCTTTGCCGTGAAAAGTTTTAACAGATTTCTTTCATTTTCTGTTATGCTTTCAAAGCTGCCACCTGATAATTGCGTCTTGATTTTTTTTACTTCCTCTTTCAGATTTTCAATTTCTTCCCTGAGATTTTTCCTTGCTTCCTGAGACAAGTTATCCTCATCCTGTTCAATAATTTCTTCCTCATTTTCTGTCTGGTCTGAAAATTTATCCGTTGAAATATTGTCAGAAATTTTCTTTACCATTTCCATAAAGGATTCTGTTGAATCATCATTTTCTTTATCCGTTTTTATTTTTCTTAGCGTAAGTTTTAGGAGTGTATCACACATCTTACTTAAGCTCATGCCATCAGGCTGAACACTCTTTAATTCTTCTGCTGTATCGTCTGATATTCTGATTGAAACTGACATAAATTTTCTCCTTCCTGATTTGATTTTGATTCTGCTTTCAGGTGATGCAAAGTGCATCTTGATGAATGTACCAGGTGATGCAAAAGTGCATCTTGATGTGATGCATGATGCAAAGTGCATCACCCATATGCTGCAGTCTGCATCACCCTCAATCCCAGTGCTGCACTGATGTGATGCAATATCCACCGTTTGCTGCAGTCTGCATCACTTTTTCCACCGTTTTATGTACTTCTTTTTGCAAGATACGCATTTTGTCATACAAAATCGCCCCTTAAAAAGTGGCTTGCAACCTTGTTAGGGAGTATCCCTAAGACCCTCTGGCACAGCACATGGCAATCACATTCACATTTTTTCTTTGCACTTTTATTTACCTTCATGTAATTTTTCTCCTGAAAATTTTTAAAAACCGAAACGGTAATTTTTAAATTATCGTTTCGGTTTTTGGTGTCTTTGAAAAATATTTTTAATCAATCCTTTAAAAAAATCTTCCGATTTTTTAAGGGAATATAAATTACTCTGTATAATTTTTCATGTAATTTTTCAATGCTTCTCTCAAAGAAATATCTTCATGGTCTTTCGCATATCTGTAGAACTCATCAAGAAGATTGTTTGATGTACTCATCCTGACAAGCTTAATATTTTTATTGTTCTTCACCTCGTCTCTTAAGTATGAAGTGATAGTTTTTTTTATTTCAATCTCTTTACTTCTTGAATATAAAAGTTCCTTTGTGCAGCTCATACACTGCATGAAGAACAACTCATATTCAACATTAATTTTATCCAGTATTTTATCCTGCATATTATCATGTCCTTTCACATTTTAATCATCACTTGCGCTGTCGGCATCTTCAATTCCTTTCACTCTTCCAATATGAAGCTGATTAGATGTATGCCATTCATCAGTTGCACTGTATATTCCGATTGGGTCTCCTGCCTCAAAAACTTTTCCATTGCCAAGATAAATTGCAACATGCCCTATCTCGCCATTCGATGTTTCATTTTTATAGAAAATCAAATCTCCCGGCTGGATATTTTCTTCTTCAATTTCTTCGCAGGCTTCGTACTGGTCTTTCTCCAGTCGTGGCAGATTTATTCCTGACTTACCATAAACATATTGAACAAGACCTGAACAATCAAAACCACCATCATCAGGTGAACTTCCTCCTGATATGTAATCCCAGCCGGAATATTTCATTGCTTCATCAACAATCTTCTGTACAGTTGCATTATCATAATTGTATATGTACTGATTGACAAGCTGCGCATAAAACATGTTGCCGTATGCATAACGCCAACCACCATTGTAATTAATGGCAATCTGATTTTTATAAGCAACCTGTTTCCCTCCGGATTTTTCTTCAGCAAATGCTATTGCCAAATCAAGTGTATATACCTTGCCGTTTTCTGCAACATAATCAATAAATCCTGTTCCAAAATTGTATGCCTGTATTGCAGTATTTATATCGCATTCCTTTTCAGATGCTTTCATGACGCATGAAGCAAAATATTTTGCTCCCTGTGCAATCGACTCCTGTGGTGTCTTGAAGCTGTTAGGTGGAAGTCCTGCGGATTCTGATGACTGCATTACATCAGTTCCAATTCCGTGTGACTCAACTTCCATTATCGCAAGAAGATAATTCACATAATCTTCTATCTGTTCATTGACTGCAGCGTCTTTTACATCCTGCGTATAACTTATTGTATTATCTGATAATAGCTGTCTGTATAATCCTGCAATGACCTGTGCAGATGATGCATCCTTAACAGCTCCGGCAATTGATGATATAAGTGCAACAAGAAGAGAAACAATAACTATAACAACGGCTAACACGATAAGCAGAGGAAGAAGAATAACTCCAAGCTGTGATATCAAAGCAGCCGCAAATGCCATGATAACTGCTGTTATTTTTTGTATCGTTCCCATCCCCGACTTAGATATTGCAATATCTGATGAATGCTCCGTCTGATAATCTGTCGGGTCTGATTCAGGCTGTGATGATGCATCCTTTAATGTATCTGCATATTTTTTCACTGCCTCTGTTGCTTCTTTGGCTATCTCACTTGCTCCACCAGAACCGGCAGCCGCACCTGTCTGTGCTGCTGTCTTTGCTCCATTTTCAGCAGCTTTTTTTGCAGTCTGCTCTCCGGCTTTTTTGGTATTTTTCATTGCAGAATAAGAAGCCTCCTGCTCATTTATCCTGTATGAATAATTTTGATTATCTGTATAAGGCTGTTCATTCTTTTTATTTTTCTCATCAAAAAAAGTGACGGAATCCGTCACATTTTTTGATAATAATTCTGATTGTGCATCCAGCTTCTTTTTAAATCTTTTATATTCAGGAGACTGTTTGAACACCTCAAATGCTCTCTTCTGCTGTGAAGGTGAAAGGGAAGAAAACGCTTTGTACTCTTCCTTTGTCATGTAATTTTCTACAGACAGTTTTTCATGCTCTGGCTTTGGAATCTTAAGACCGCTTTTCTTTATTTCTTCTTCAACCGGATTAAGAATCTTCCTTGTTGAACCAAACTGTGGTATTGATTTTACATTTACTTTTTCATCGGCAAAATTAATCCCCATAAGCAGCCTCTTTCATTTTTTCCTTTCGAGCCTTTTCCGCCTTCTCATGGAAGTTCGTAGAAAAAACTTCATACAGTGGATTATCCTTGCTCATAAGGCTGTCTAAAATTATTACCTTCTTGCCCCATACCATCACCGACCTTCCGGGTCTGTCACTCTTTAATGCTTCGTACTCTGCTGTTGTCAAATCCTGTATCTTTGAAAGCCTTTCTGCATCTTCTCCTACCTGCTGGAAGAACATCTTGTACCCACAGTTCTGAAACATATCCCTTAAATCAGGATTTTCCAGTGCCCTTGTAAGATTCTGCATTGCAAGAGTAACTATTCCGCCAAACTTTCTGTATGTAATTACGGCATTAAGAAGTATCTGTGCTGATGAAGCATTTCTCGTTACAACCTGTGTTTCATCTACAACAAGTCGTGTAGCTTTCTGCAGTTCCTGATTGTAGTTCATCCTGATCGAGAGGAAGAACATAATTGATATCATTACTGGCTGCCAGTAATTTTCATCAACATTCTTAAGACCAAATGCTACAAGTCTGTAAGTACTTATATCTACATCTGATGGATATGCAAACATATCATATACACCATCTGTATAACTGTAGAGGCAGTTTACCATCTCATGAATAATCTTTTTATCATGAGCATTTTCGTTATTATCCTCAAGTATCATTAACTCCTTACGGACATCTTTAATTGTAGGCTGTATAAGATTATTACGGCTAAAAACCTTGTCATACACATTCTGTACTGCCTGCTCAATGAAGTTGCTGTGTTCCTGTGTATAGACTATCTTTTTCATTATGGCTTCGGTAAAGCTTGTCGCCCATTTTGTTACATCTGCTATGAACAGCTCTCTGTCCTTCTTTGTGCCGGCTTTAAACAGACTTAATGGTACTTCCATAGGATTTATATGTATATCTGATTTAGGAGTAAAATCAAGGAACAGACCACCATACATGGCACATACATTCTGTGTTTCATTTTGTGGGTCTATTATCTGGAGGTCGTCATCTGTGGATAGAAGTGTCTGTGTTATTTCTGTTTCCTTAATAAGAAAACTCTTTCCTGCTCCTGTCGGTCCGATAATTATTCCCTGAGGTGATGTCAGTGACTTTCTGTTAGCAAATACAAGATTCTTTGTAGTATTGTTAATTCCGTAAAATATCCCACCCGGCTCTGTTACTTCCGGCGCAAAAAACGGCTGTAATGCTACAAGTGAAGATGTATAGAAGCTTCTCATCTTCTTTACCTGTCTGACACCTGTTGGGAGTGCTGTGTTAAATGCCTTAAGCTGCACATAGTTATATGTTTCAAGATATGCACCGACATTTTTGGCTGTACGCTGCATTGATTCTATTCTTGCAGCAAGCTCATCCTCACTTCCTGCAGTAACAACAACCAAAAGACCTGCCTGTATACATTCCTCAGAATCATCATCGAGCTGGTCCATATATCCTTCAAGCTCTGCTCTCTTTTTCTTCTTACTATACGAGATTCCTGTAACAGCCTGATTATTGCTTTTCTTGGAATCCGCTTCCTGGCTTATTGCCCTCTCGTTATTACCATAAGCACTTCTTAGCATGCTTCTTGTTACAGAGTGTTCCACAGGCGCATAATCAATGGTAACGAATGACTGGTAAGAAGTATCAGATATTGTATGTATGAGCTTTCCATCATCAAGTGCAGTATCAAAGTCTCTCGCAAACAATACAGATACATATGTATCATTATTAAACATCATGAAATCCCTATACTGGTCTACTGACACAGGAATAACATCATACAATGCATCATGGTTGAAATCATATTCCTTCTTCTCTTCCTGGTAGAAGAAATTACGAATCATATTCAGTCTCTGTTCAGCCTTCATTGGAACTATTATGCTTCTCATTGCGCCAAACAGTCTTTCCAGTTCTGTATCCATTCCAAGAAAATAGCTTCTTGCCTCATCATATGTCCTTGTTCTGACCGTAATTGTAAGCGTAAGCACCCTGTTTAAATCATGAATATCAGAATTTTCCATCTTTTCATTTATCCACATGCTTATACCTTTGCTTACCTCTGGATAGTCACTTCTGTTTATATCGGTAAATATATCATTAACGAATTGTGTCATATTCTGATATTGATTTGACACTGTTATCTTAAATGATGTACTCATTCCCTTTAAAAAATCCATAAGCGAAAGAAGGACATTTGCCTTGTCCTCATCATCTTTGTTGACATATGATATGTCTGTAAATGTGTAGCACCTGTCATAAAGTACAGCTCCCTTGCCATTTTCAATCTGGAAAATGCCGTTAGGATATGCCTTATGAATAAACAATGCTTCTCTGGTATTTTTAGGTGTTTTCACCGGTGCAGTCGTAAGTGTTATGCTGTCGCTGAATCTTTTAGCCGGATTCATATAAAATGCCACGATTAAGCCCCCTTTCTTTTTCTCTTAGCCTTATCCTTATTATTAATGTTTCTTATAATCTGAAATTTTCTGTCTGGTTCTGTTTCTTCCGATTCATACAGAAGTCTTTTAGTATTGCCTGTATACATATATTCTTTCACAAGTTCTTTGACAGATAAGTAACCTTGATATTTGTAAAAACCTATAAATATGACAGGTGCAGCTACCGGCACAGCACAATATATTGCTATGGTAAGCGGTATCTTGAATCCAAGCACAAGTACGGCTACAACCGCACCTGCACATATAAACCCTTCTGCTATATGTACAATATCTGTCATTGAAAACCCCTTCCAGAAATCGTTTTTATACTCTTTCAGGAAGTCTTTATTAATATTAATTTTCATGCATTATCCTTTCTGTCATTATCTTAAATCAAATGCTCTCTTTAAGAAGTTATCGCTTGACTTTACTGCCACTGCCATGAATGGCATAAATATAAGTGATAATATTACTGCCACTGCACCATCAAACCATGAAGCAAGCAGACCTGAATTACACATGCCTGTCAGTGCTGCATTAAGACCGCTACAGAGCTGCATTACAAGTGCAATTACTATTATCTGCAGTGTACTAGTTAGAAAGCTTTTAAACCATGCTATCGCAGAATTTTCAATCCCTCTTCCGCCTGAAAGCGTTGACAATGCAGTAGGTGCAACCGATATAAGCATGAAAAGATTAAGGAATCTTCCAAGTACTTCTATAAGCACTGTTATCGAGCAGACTCCTGATATAATAAGATATATAGGGGCAAGCATTATCATTGCCAGCCTGAATCCAACATCATAGTCTCCGCCTATTACTGAAGGAACTCCCTTTGGCAGCAACACCTTCGTTGTCGTAATTGCAAAGCCGGTAAACTCCTGCATTATATCCAGACTGTTTACCATCAGGATATTTGCAATAATGAGCTTTATAAAAAGCTCTATCCACGCTTCCATTGTTATTCCTTCTTTAAGGTTGCTTGCCTGCCGGCAGAATCCTACAAGAGTGAATATGTTAAGGAACGCTGCACCCATAGAAAGGAACAGCGGAAATGCTGTATTCTTAACATAATCCCATGCTCCAATGTTTCCCTCCAGCCCAAGAAGCTGCATGAACGCATTAGCTGCTGGCGTAGTAAACGAACTCACATTTTTACCCATGAGCGTATATACTATTCCCATAACAAAATTCCATAGTTCCTGTGCTATTGTGTAAATAGAACCACCTGATAAAAGGTCTATAACCCATTGTGGAGCTGCCAACGCTACCGGATTAATTAATATGTTCATTGGTTCTCCTTTCTGCTAAAAAGGACAGATTCCTTTATATAAGAATCTGTCCTGCATTTATGTAAAAACATAATATATTGCTCCCGAACACGAGCATTAATACATATTTTTACCCAAGAATTGCACTAACAAGCTGTGGCGCAAGTGTCATTACAAGACCACCGCCTACTCGCTTAAATCCCATAGCCTGCATAGTTCCTTCCTGGCTCTGCATAGATACTCCTATTTCAAATAAAGCCCACAACAGGATAATTGAACCTATCGAACTTACTATTGCTGTAATTATTGCTGTAAGATTATTAAAAGCACCTGTAACAATTGCTGCTCCGTCTGTTGCTCCCTCTTCCGCAAACACTGTCAGTTGAGGAACAAATATAAATATGCTTACAAATGCAGCTATCATTAAAAACTGCAGTGCCTTTCTCTGTGTTTCACTCAATTTTATTTTCTGTTTCTTCATCTGATTATCCTTTCTGCCTTACGGCTGTGACGGAATCCGTCACCTTTTTGCATTAAAAAAGAGCCTGTGTCTTTTTAACACAGACCCTTACTCCTGTTTATCTGTCTCTGCCAACATATTTACCAACTAAAAATACACCAAGTCCTGCAAGCACAATAAACATGACAAAGAATATCATGCCAAACCACCTGTTTAATGCAGCAGGGTTGATACCGACTATCAGTCTTGATAATACCATGCACAAAACAAGTGCCACTATAACTACTACTATTAATGCCAATACTTTAACCGGGCTTATTCCTCTTCTCATAAAACTACCTCGTTTCTTTCATAATTTATTCTATTAATGCGCCTGTAACATAACCATTATCCAGTGTTACAGATATTCTTCTGTCTCCATACATGTATTGTAGGATTCCTGTTGCTGTGTCTGACCTGTAATCCGTTGAAACTTCTGTGTCAGCGTTTTTAAATGCCTCTTTAACTGTTGCATAAGTAGCCGTGGTGGAAAGCCCCATAAATGTTGAACCTTCTTTTAATTCCACAGCAATTGCATAACAATCAGAAGTGTTTCCGGCTTTAGTGTTGTATTTAATCATTATCGTACTCTTATATACATCCATATACATATCAAGTGTTGCTGTTTCACTTGATAATGTATTACTTACATATATATAACCCAAATCTTTGATTGAAGCTGCCGCTACAGGATACTTGAATGTATTGCCATTCAACTCAAATGTAAATGCCTTGCTATTCTTATCATAAGAAAAGCTCTTAACAGACTCTGTCTTTTTTACCGGGCTTGTAGCTGCTGTGCTTGAAACTGCCTGAGATGTAGTTCTGGCTGCGCTGCTGCTCTCTTCTAATCTGGTCTCTTCAATTGATTCTTCTGTTATCTTCGCTGTCTTCTTAGGCATTGTAATCTTTCCACCAAAGGCAAAATATAATGTACTTCCGGCTATCAGCAGAATTACAACTGACAAAATAAGATTTATTGTGAATCCGGCTTTTGCAAAACTCTTCTTATTCTCATTCTTATCTTTCTTCCTGACAGCAAAAAAGATAAATCCAACAACAGGAATAGCAGACATTAAAGAATATATGTACCAATCCTTTTTAGGTACTGCCTGCTTGTTCTCAGACCGCAGTTCAGCAACTATCTGTGCAAGCTGCTTTTCTTCCTTTTCCTTAAATGTATCTGGAATCATATCAGGAGTAAGGCTTTCTGTAACACCGACTGTTGCATCCGCTTTTTTGGTATCTGTCTCTGGTGAATCTGTTGTATCCTGACTGTCTCCATCTTCATTTGTGACGGATTCCGTCACATTGTCTTCCGGCACTTTTTCAAGCTTTAGTCTGCCGGATTTGTTTTGCTTCATGTTGTTACCGCATGAACTGCAGAACATTGCTTCATCCGGATTTTCTGTACCGCATTTATTACAGAACATTATTGCTCTCCTTTCCGCTAAAAAAGGCAGATGCAATTAAGCACCTGCCATATGTGTGATATATTTTATTCCTTATCCATCCTGTCCATCAGGATAGCGTGACGGATTCCGTCACATTTCTAATTCTTCTGATTTCTGCTCTTTTTTGCCATTACAAGGCTTACCATAACTGCAAGTGATATTAACGCAAGCAAAGCATATCTATATACATTACCTGTATCACCAGTCTTAACAATCTCAATAGTCTGATTAACATCATTAATATCTGCATGACCTATGACCTTAATGCCGTTTTCATACAGGTTCTCAAAGACTACTATTGTATTTCCGGCAAGAAGTGAGCTGTCGAAAGTGAATGTTATATCTATGCTTCCATCTGCTTTTTCTGCTGTAAATTCAGCATAACCTGTAATCTCGTTTCCGTCTTTATCCAGGAACTTCTCGCCTGTCTCCTGGTTCATAAGAACACCTTTAACCTTATATTTCTCTCCGGCTATAAGATTCTTATAATCAACAACATCCTTAAGTATTACGCTTCCTTTTTCCGTAATGCTCTTTGCACTGTCAATAGTTGCAGTAGTGTGTATTTCAGGGAAATGTACACTCTGTCCTTCATCCTTAATATCAGCATGTGAGGCAACCTTAATTTTTTCATTAAAAAGGTCTTCAAACACTACAGTTGTCTTTCCGGCAAGCAGTGAGCTGTCGAAAGTAAATTCAATGTTAATGCTTCCGTTCTGGCTTTCTGCAGTAAATTCCTTTTCAGATGTAATAGCATTTCCATCCTTATCAAGAAGTTTTTCTCCTGTCTCCTTGTTCATAAGAACACCAGACACCTTATATTTCTCTCCAACGGTAAGATTGCTGTAATCAACCTTATCTGTTATTGTGGTCTTTTCATCAACCACACCCGTATGGGATTTTGTAGCCTTATCTGTCGCTGTTGTATGGATTTCAGGGAAATTAACCGTCTGTCCTTCATCCTTTATGTCTGTATGGAAAGCAACTTTGATATTCTCATTATAAAGGTCTTCAAACACTACAACTGATTTACCGGTAAGCAATGAACTGTCAAATGTAAAAACAAGTTCAACTGTTCCATCCGGCTTTTCAGCAGTAAACTTCTTTGTAGCTGTTATCTCTTTCTTGTCCTTGTCAAGAAGTGCCTTTCCTGTAGTCTTATCCATAAGAACACCTTTAATCTCATAACTGTTTCCGGCTACAAGATTCTTGTAATCAACCTTATCTGTTATGGTTGTCTTTACATCAGGAGCTGCAGTATGTGTCTTTGTAGCTGCGTCTGTTGCTGTTGTATGGATTTCAGGGTAATGTACTGTCTGTCCTTCGTCCTTTATGTCTGTATGGAAAGCAACCCTGACATTCTCATTATAAAGGTCTTCAAACACTACGGTTGTCTTTCCGGCAAGCAGTGAACTATCGAAAGTAAATTCAATGTCAATGCTTCCGTCTTTGCTTTCTGCAGTAAATTCCTTTTCAGATGTAATCGCATTTCCATTCTTATCAAGAAGCTTTTCTCCTGTTTCCTGGTTCATAAGAACACCGAATACCTTATACTTTTCTCCAACGGTAAGATTGCTGTAATCAACTTTATCTGTTATTGTGGTCTTTTCATTAACCACACCTGTATGTGTTCCTGTGTTCTTATCTGTTGCTGTTGTATGAATTTCAGGGAAATTAACTGTCTGTCCTTCATCTGTAATATCAGCATGTGAAACCACCTTTTTATCTCCGCTGTACAGGTCTTCATATACTACAACCGATTTACCGGTAAGCAGTGAACTGTCAAATGTAAATGTTACATCTACACTTCCATCTGCTTTTTCTGCCTTAAATAAAGTCTTGGATGTAACGGTATTTCCATTCTTATCAAGAAGCTTCTCTCCTGTAGTCTTATCCATAAGAACACCTGATATCTCATATGCTTCTCCAGGAACAAGATTCTTGTAATCAACCTTATCTATAATTGTTGTCTTTGAGTCAGGAGCTGCAGTATGTGTCTTAGTAGCAGCGTCTGTTGCTGTGGTGTGGATTTCAGGGTAATGTACTGTCTGTCCTTCGTCCTTTATGTCTGTATGGAAAGCAACCCTGACATTCTCATTATAAAGGTCTTCAAATGCAACAACCGATTTACCGGTAAGCAGTGAACTGTCAAATGTAAAAGCAAGTTCGACTGTTCCATCTGACTTTTCAGCCTTGAATGTTGTCTTGGCTGTTATCTTTTCCCCAGACTTATCAAGAAGTGCTTCCCCGGTTTCCTGATTCATGAGAACTCCGGATACCTCATATGTATTTCCAACAATAAGGTTCTTATATTCAACCTTATCTGTTACAGTTGTCTGCTCATCAACAGCTCCTGTATGTGTATGTGAAGCTTTATCTGTTGCTGTGGTGTGGATTTCAGGATAATACACTGTCTGCTCTGTATCATCAATATCTGCATGTGTATATATCTTCTTTCCATCCTGGAACATATCCTCATAAGCTACAAGCGTCTTTCCGGCAAGCTCTGCCTCAAAACTGAATGTAACTGTGACAACCTGCTTTACACCTGTTGCATTAAATGTGACGGATTCTGTCACATCATTACCGTTGATATCCTTAAGAGCTTTTCCTGTTTCCTTATCTGTTAATGTTCCTTTTAATGTATAGGTCTTTCCCGGGAAAAGATTGTCACACTCAACATGATCGGAAACAACATATTTATTATCAGCATTTAATGCTCCCTGATGTGTACCTGTTGCAGTATCAAGTGCCTGGGTTCTGACAATCTCTGTATGGTCATCCTCAAAGAAATATGAGAATGTCTGTACCTTTGTAGTCTGTGATTTATATGCTGCATCTATTGTCTTTGCTTCAAATCTGTTACCATAACCTGTAGGAGAATCTATCTCTTTTACAATATAACGGCCTAACGGAAGGTCTGAAACAAATACAGCCTTTCCTAATGCATTTGTAGACTGTCTCTCAATCATTGCTCCCTTCTTAATAATTACAGTACCATCATTATTGACAATGTCCTCGTCTGCATAAAGGGCAAATACTGTATTAAGAAGCGGATTCATTGTTGCAGCATCTGTCTTATTGGCATCAACCGCAATCTTCTGTCTTTCATTTTCTACAGTCTTTGAATCCTTTACAATTTCAACCGTGTGTCCAGCATATGTAAGAGTTACATCTACAGGCGCAGCATCTAAAACATAACCTGCCGGAGCTTTTGTCTCTGTAAGTACATAACTTCCTAATGGAAGATTATTTATTACAGAGCTTCCGTCAGCACCTGTAGTAAATTCAGCTACTAAATCTCCTGCCCTGTAAGCATATCCATTATTGTCTGCTGTCCTTATATCTTCCTTTGCTGTAAGAACAAAGGATGCGCCGGATATGTTGGCTTTCTTATATACAAAATGGTTGCTGCTGTCTGCTGTTGTGGCATCCCACTTATCAAGAACTTCACCGACCTTTGTAACAGTAAGCTGTCCTGTCACAGCCTTATCACTCTTTTCTACAAGAATAAATTCAGCTCCACCATCCGCTGTATATGTGTTTTCTGATACAGTAAATTGTACTGGCGTTGAATCTAATACATAACCGTCAGGCGCTTTAGTCTCTACAAGTGTATAATTGCCCTTGAGAAGCTTTTCTGTTGTATATACACATCCATTCTCATCAGTTGTAAAACTATCAATTGTCTGCATTCCGCTTGATGTCATTTTAGTGAATGATACCTTCTTACCATTCTCATCATACAACTCAAATGTTGTGCCTGATACATTTACTGTACTGCCTGTATCAGCATCTTTTTTTACCATTTTAATATAAAACTCAATAGGTTTATCTTCCAGAATCTTGTGATAATTACCATTATTCTCACTGATTGTTATTTCCATGTCATCAACAAAATAGTACTTATTATTACCTTTAGTCTGATGAACTGTATATGTACCATATGGCAGACGCTTTGAGATGGCATAACCATTGGCATCTGTTGTTATTGTCTGTCTGGATTCTTCCGGTGCTGCATCATAACTTCCTGCAGATGTAAGATAGATTTCAAATTCTGCATCTGGTTCAGATGTTTTTACTGTACTGCCACCACCCAGGAACTTCTGAATAGATATTGTGCCTTCATATGGTGTTTCCTGCGCTGCATTGTCGTCTGTTGGAAGGTTGGTCGTTCTAACTGTTCCATTTACAATATCAGTCTTTGCGACATATACAGTATCGTTAAGCAAGTATCCTTCCGGAGCTTTAGTCTCCTGAATAGTTATTGTACCAATAGGAATTGTATACGAGCCTCCAAAATCTGAAATAAGCCCATCACTACCGCTGATTAACCAATCTTCACCTAACCAGATAATACCATTTTCATCTGTTTTAAACACCCATGTATACTTAGGAGCATTCCCGTCTTGTGCCGGGTCTGTATCTGATAATGTATCATAATATTTTACCGTGTACTCTGCACCCTCAAGCTTTGTATTACCCGAACCATGTCCATCAGCAGTCTGCTTTTTTAACAACACTCTTATAGGGTCGTTGCCCGGCATGTCTGTTATTGTCTCAGTATATCTGTCCTCTGAATCAAGCGTTATTGAACGCACTTCATCATTGATAAGGAAACCCTTTGGAGCTTTGGTTTCCTTAAAATAAAGAGTTACACTATCACCTTCTCTAAATGTAGTGCTGTAATAATCTGTATATCCATCTTCACCTGTTGTTAATGTATCCAGCAAATCTGTACAGTCTGCATCAGAATATATAGATATTTCTGCTCCGGCAAGACTGTAGCAGTTATTGCCATCAGATATAGAAGGCATTGCTGACTCTTTATGGAATCTTACGCTTCCTGTAAGTTCTTTTACTGGAGTATCATTATATACTCCTAGATTTTGATTGACTCTGGCATCATTCGATAAATATGTAAGACTACACTCATATCCTACAGATGATGGACTTATGTTAGCAGCTATGTTAAGAAGTTTCTGACATAATTCCCAGCCAAGCTTTCCTTCTCCATCACCAAGAAATGTACCATTTCCATTTAAAGGTGTATTCCAGTCATCCTGCCCATTTGCAAGAGCAATTGTATGATGTGCTATAATCCATCTTAATTCATATGGATAATCTTTCAGCACACCCCATTCTTCATCATCCCATCCTGCACCAACAGCCCAGAACATTACTCTTGCTTCTATATCATCAGTTCCATACTCTTTTGTTGCTGTAAATGTTTCACTCTCTCTTGGTGTATCCTTATGTGGCTCAACACATATAGCCTCATACTCATTTCCATAATCATCCTGTACTGTAAAATGGTATGTCTTCCAATGCCCCATAGAATCATCATAGCCTGAAAATACATCATCATACCATCTTTCCTCGCCAAGGCTTATAAGAGTATAATTTGAACCCTCTGCCTTTGCTGTTACCGGTGACATTCCTGTGATGATTGCTGTTACAGCCATAAATACCGCCAGGAGACTTGCTATTATTCTTCTGGATATCGGTATCTTTTTTCTTTTTACTCTTTCCATTATTTTACCTTTCTTTCTGTGACGGAATCCGTCACGCTGACTCTGTTTAACTCTTACCTTTCTCTCTGCCTGGTGGGTCTCTTACACTTTTCATAACGCTACTCCTTCCTAATTTTTCTGCATCAAAAAAGGAAACCCCTACCAGATTTAATCTGATAAAGATTTCCTTATTTTTATTATGCAAGTTAAAACCTTGAACTATTAAATTGTATGTGACGGATTCCGTCACATGGAAAAACCGAAGCAGTTTTGCGAGGACTGCTTCGGCTCGAGCTGATTACTATTCCGACAATTTTACAACCCGGAAACAAGAAGTCATTTCTTACACTTCTTGCAAGTATAGAGTACCACATCTAATTAGTCTCATCTAGTCTCATTTAGTCTCATTTTTAACTCGTTCTTGACAAATGAGCATGTGATGTTCTCAGGCTTATTTACTGGGATTGCAGATTTTTAAGTTTACTAATAATTTATTTATTAAATTTATATTAGTTTCATAAGATTGTACTTTTTCCAATACAATAGTTGACATGCCAGATTTGAGACATAAAAAAGAAGGGGAATAAAGCATTGCTCTATTCCCCAAAAGATGTTACGGATTCCGTCACAATTCAATTATTTAGTTGCTCCACATGAGCATATATAGCTGGTTACTATCTCATCATACTCCGCTGTATCTTCTACCCAACGCTTTTCTGTTATGGTCTCTTCGTGTGTCTCTTCTTCATGGTGGATGGTATCAGTCTGTACTTTGTGATATAAAACCTCATAACTACCATGTGACCAATCATCTAAAACATCTTCTTGATAAGTAGCATGTGCATCCCATTCATCCCCTGAATCAAATGTCTGTCCACATCCTTTACATCGTACTGCATAAGCTTTCCATTCATACACAGGTTCATTCCAAGCTTCTTTATCTACTACCGTTTTTGTTCCAACAACAACATCTTCATAATGACCTGTTGCGTTATGGTGTATTCTTGTTGTAACTGGACTCCATGTATGTGTATGCTCTGGTACAGTTGGTGTAGCTGGTGTTGTGTCAGAAGTATTGCTGTTATTTCCATTATCCGGCTTATTATCAGGAGTTGATGTTTCTTCTGTATTTGCACTATTGCTCTCCCCTGATGGCTTTGTACCTGGAACATCAGATGTGTTCTCATTCTGTCCGGCATTATTTGTTTCCTGTTTATCACCTGCAGTATCATTCTTAACAACCTCTGTTGTTGTATTCTTGATTTCATCAGCAGAGATATCACCAGAACCCTCATTGCTCACTTCTGTTTCCTGGCCGTTATCTGCTACAACCTTTGCTGTTCCTTCAACGGCAGCTTCCTTAACCTTGAAGCCTCCATCTTCAGTTTTTTCTGCAGTTCCAGTCACTTTAACAACATTTCCTGCAGAATCCTTTCCTTCAAATACCATTTCGCCAGCTTCGTTAATTGTCGCATCTCCGGTAAGTGTAACAGTATTACCATCTGCGTCCTTAACCTGCATATGCATGTCTTTTGCTTTTGCTACAGTTGCACTCTCTGTAGACTGCTCTATATTTCCGGCTGTATTATTACCTGCAGTATCCTTTTTTGAGCCACAGGCTGTTACCGCTGCAAGTGATAATACTGTAAGCCCTACTATCATATATTTTCTAATCATATTTCACCTATCAAACACAATAATCTTTTTATTTTTCACAAATATCAAGGTTATATTCAATTTGATTGCTATTTTCGTGTATCACAAATTCATTTTTCTTATAAAAAGACCTTAACCCTTCATAACTTATAAAATTAATATTCGGAACCATTTTCCCATATATTTTTTTTATTCCTTTTTTCTTGGCATATTCTTTTAATGCATCTAATAACAATGTTCCATTTCCATTTCTCTGTCTTTTGCCACCATATATGTCACATATACCAATACTATCCTCATGTCTCGAAGTCGTAATCATATTAGATGCACTATTTATTGGCTCATATTTACTTCTTAAATAAATATTTACATCACCATTTTGCATTTCTTGTATTACTACAATAATTACATCACCATCTTTATTTTTTACAATATTCTGTATATACTCATAACCATTAACATTCTTATTTAAAAGCCATTCATACCTATTTAATTCATCTTTTTGCTCATTTATAACATCATTATTTTCATTTATTGTATTACGAAATAGTTCTATTATTTCATTATTTTCTTTATTCTTCATTGCAAGTATGCATATAATAATGCCACAAACTATAATTATTATTCCTAAAGTAATATTCATATAGTCCTCCATATATATCAAAACATTTTCGTTATTTAGTTGCTCCGCATGAACATATATAGTTTGTTACTATCTCATCATACTCTGCTGTATCTTCTACCCAACGACTTTCAGTAATGTTCTCTTCGTGTGTTTCTTCTTCATGATGAATGGTATCTACCTGCTCATTTCTATATAATACTTCATAAGCCCCATGACTATAATCTTCTAAATCATCATAGTACATTGCGTGTTTATTTAGTTCTGTCATATTTTCAAATTCTTCTCCACATGCTCTACATCTTATAGCATAAGCCTTCCATTCATACACAGGTTCATTCCAAGCCGCTTTATCTACCACGGTTTTTGTTCCAACAACAACATCTTCATAATGACCTGTTGCGTTATGGTGTATTCTTGTTGTAACTGGACTCCATGTATGTGTATGCTCTGGTACAGTTGGTGTAGCTGGTGTTGTGTCAGAAGTATTGCTGTTATTTCCATTATCCGGCTTATTATCAGGAGTTGATGTTTCTTCTGTATTTGCACTATTGCTCTCCCCTGATGGCTTTGTACCTGGAACATCAGATGTGTTCTCATTCTGTCCGGCATTATTTGTTTCCTGTTTATCACCTGCAGTATCATTCTTAACAACCTCTGTTGTTGTATTCTTGATTTCATCAGCAGAGATATCACCAGAACCCTCATTGCTCACTTCTGTTTCCTGGCCGTTATCTGCTACAACCTTTGCTGTTCCTTCAACGGCAGCTTCCTTAACCTTGAAACCTCCGCCATCTGTCTTTTCAGCAGTTCCGGTCACTTTAACAACATTTCCGGCAGAATCCTTTCCTTCAAATACCATCTCGCCAGCTTCATTAATTGTTGCATCTCCGGTAAGTGTAACAGTATTACCATCTGCGTCCTTAACCTGCATCTGTATGTCTTTTGCTTTTGCTACAGTTGCACTCTCTGTAGACTGTTCTATATTTCCGGCTGCAGTATCTTTTTTTGCTCCGCAGGCTGTCACCGCTGCAAATGATAATACTGTAAGCCCTACTATCATATATTTTCTAATCTTATCCATAATCATAATAACTACTCCTTCCTGCCAGGTCTTATCAGATGTGACGGATTCCGTCACAGTCTTGGTCTCCATTCCAAATCTTCTTCTGGTTCTTCATTTTTCTCTTCAATATAATCATCATATTCTGTCTCATATAAGAGATATGGATTATCAAGGATATCCTCATCTACTATTTCCTCAATCTCCTCTTTTAACTTTGGAATATCTTTGCTTATTGACTCTTTTATAATATTATAATCAATTTTACCATATGAATGGACTATCCTGTCTCTCATACCCTTAATCTCATATAATCTTAACTCTTGATTATCAAAAAATGTTCTGTCAATATCTCTTATCTGTGCGCAATGTTCTCCAATCTGCACAAAACACATATTTATTGCATACTGGCTTTTCTTGTCAGTAAAAATCAACGGATAATTATAGTCTGATTCACTGCATATTTCCAATATATCCTCTATATATGAGTGTATATATGATAAGTTAAACATCAATCTGGTTTTGCTATTCATTCCCATATACTTTTACCTTATCCCTTTCTATACTTTTAGGCATTATCTCATATGCCTCTTTCTCGCTTATTACATCAACATTTTTTCCAAATTCTTCCTGAAGGAAATAATACAACCCAAAAAACTCCATTCCAACAGCTCTGTTAAGAACAATCATAAAATCAATATCACTATTTTCTGTTGCTTCTCCTCTTGCATATGAGCCGAACAGATATGCTTCTTTTACAAAATTTTGCTTTTCAAATACCTTCCGGCATTTATCTTTTATTTGTTCTATTGTGTATATCATGTCTGCTCCTTTCTGCAATAGCTGTGATATGTGACGGAATCCGTCACATATCAGGTACAATATCATATTTTCATATATTCATATTTCCAGTGATATTGTACCATACTTTTTTAGTTTATTTAATAACTTCCTACAACCATCACAACACTTATAGAACACGTAACAGTGAAAAATGTAAGAAATCTATAATAGTATTCTTTTGGATGTTTAGGTAAATCCAAACTGTAAAAACCTGATATTGTTGTATTCAATACCGTACTTATTGCAAATACTTCTGATGTTAAATTTCTAAAATGCATAGAAACTAAAAATATTAAAAAATTGATACAAACTAACACCATCCAGCTTCTCTTATTATGTCTATCTTTCTTCTTTATTTCTTCCAATACCATTTTTATATCAATAATAATGCTTATCACGATAAATATAATTGCAGTTATTTTAAATGGTTGTGCCATAATATTTATATCTTTAATCATGCCTTTATCTCCTTCGGCTGATGTTTTATTCTTCTACATAGCATTATTAATTTCTTAATACCCCAAATAATAATTATAGGGATTGTTGGTGCGAGAATAACTATAAATGATGCGTCCATGCTCCAGGTTAATAATACCCACAAAAGTGACAGAGCAAGCAATAATGAAGATATTGTTAATCTTATGAAATTTCTAAAATTTATCTTTCCTATAATCTTTAAAAATACTAACCCCATGACAATGTAGATAAAAAATGGAATAACAATATACTCTACAAACAGTTCAAGGCGCTCCATTGGCATGAATTGTGAGAATATTAAATCTATCACTGCTTTTGCAACATCAATGATAGAATTTGTGTTTATATTATCATACATATTTTAAAAGCCTCCTTTTCCACAGTTTCTAGATGTGACGGATTCCGTCACATTACATAAAATAAAAAATGCCTACTGCAACCAGATAAATAACAACAAGTATCATGATCGGAATCCATACTGCCTTCATGCCGGAAAATATATCATCTGCAATACTGCTCATTGCTCCCCTGTATGTTCCTGTAAAATACATTATATCTATTGGTTTATCTTCATTAATTTTCTCATGAAGTTCTTTTAAGTCATGTATATTCCTTATTAGCTTCTTATACCTACGCTTATGAAGAACCTGTTTATATCCGTTGAATGTATTCATGTCGTAGGCTGCACATTTTAACTGCCATTTAATATGCTTCAAGAGACTTGATTTAATATATTGATATTCTATGTTATCCATAGTGTCATACATATACTCATTCTCACAAACCATATGATTGTACCTGTCCAGGTAGTCATAATATTTATTTTTCGTCATTGTCTGGCATCCTTTCCGTGACGGAATCCGTCACATTATGTTTAGCGGTTAGCAAGGTCATGATTTACTCTGCTTTCCCAGTAAGACGCTCTGGTTGTCGGCGCATTAAATAATGCTTTTGTAAGATATGCTTTGATATTCTTAATGTCGCTGGTTGTGCGTGACATCTGTTCATGTACATATTGCAGGTCAAGACCGTTAAGCTTCATGAAACGCTCCCTAACCATATCTGCCGAATAATCTTCGCCGGAAATGCGGATTGTATCCTTCTGTCGTGTCAGAACTTCGACAATGAGGTTGTAATACTCATCATACCAATCCTTGCACTCCTGCCTCTCAATCATTATGTCGTAATCAATATTTTTCTTAACCAAATCCCTGATATGTGCATATACCGTATTGGCATTTACCCCAGATATCTGTGTCTCTTTCCCAGTCTTATCAATCCTATCAATCTTTCCGGTATGACTGATAGATAGATTAGATTGATTGATAGATGGATTATTATATATATATCTATCAATCTTATCTGTCTTAGTAGATTGATTATTAATATTATTATATATATTATTATCATTCTCTTTATGAGGGTGGTGCAAATTTTGAACCAGTTCAGATTTTGAACCGGTGCAATTTTTGAACTGGTTCATTTTTTGAACCGGTTCAGATTTTGAACCACCTCTTAGGGTAGAATCCCCCTTGCAACCTGCATCTTGTATTTTTTTAGTGTTATTTATATTGCTTAAGGCAATTACTGTGTTAAATCCGGGTGGAGCATTATCAGGATGTCCGGTATCTGCTTTATAAGCTGCTACTGATGACTGGCTATCCAGATATAATACATTATCATTCTGTTTGTCATCACTGCTATATGTATCGCCTTGTTTGACTCTCGAATAGTCCATCACATAAATAATATCTTCCATTCCCTCGTTAGGATACTTCATTATCAGACCGAACTCCTGCAGCTCTCGCATGTATTTGATTACAGAGTTCTTGCTTACTCCCATATCCTTTGTTATTGCATTCAGACTGTACTTTATATATGCCCTATTCTTATCGTCTATCCAGTTACGCTTCCTTGATAAGCTCATTCTATCGAGCAGGAATCCATACAGCAATTTTGACATTGCCGATAATCCAGCAAATCTCTCACATGTAAAAAACATTTTTGGTACGCTATAAAAGCTGTACTGTTCAGACTCTTCGCCATAGTAAAAGTCGAATTTCATCATCTCACCTCTCGTCATTGTGACGGAATCCGTCACATATTTATTCATCTCCTCTGAATGTTGCAAGGATATATATAAGACCTGCAACCGTTCCAATCTTGATAACTGTAGTTACTCTGTCTGAAAATGGAAGATGAAATTTATATGATATAATAAAGAGAATGATAAGAATAACAGCAGCCACAGCTTTTCGTATAGTTGCCTTACTTACCTTTTTTTCATTATCTATTAGTCGCTTCATAATCCACCTCTAAACTGTATATTCTGTCGTAAGCAATTGTTTTAATATGCTTTCCGTCATCCTGGGTGTAATGTAATCCTCTGTTGGTTAATTTAACGACCATGCAGCCACCCATACCACCACCGCTAAATGTATGTATTGTCACGGTATCACCTACTGCAACGGTTGTTTTACCCTGTTCATTAACAATGGTGTAAGATGTTATGTTATTTCCCGTCATCCATCTTATCTCCTTTTCTGTCACTGAACTTTGCAAGTCTCTTGGCATATTCAAGTACTGCTCCGTTGTCTTCCTTAACCTGTACCTCAATTTCATTCTCAACGATGTTTTCCTTTTTGTTATCCATATAGTAAACTCCTTTCTTCCTATTGACTGTGACGGATTCCATCATAATTATTATTTAAAACTGTACCCCACTGGGAGAATAGACTCTAAGCACATTCTCCCTTTTGTTCTGCGGCTTAACATCTTCAACTTCGTATTTTTCTTCTATGATATTGTCTTTATACTGCCCTTTTTCACGCTTGTATCTCATCATGCATGTGTATCCGCAGAAGTATATATACCTTCCGCCCAACTTGTCCCTATACTTGTATGAAGCCATGTCATATTCTTCTGTACAGAATATTTTTTTACATTCCTTGCATTTAATGTAACAGTTCTCTTTCTTTTTTCTGTAAACCACCATTCTTCTCCTTCACACTCTCCATATACCTCTCTGTAACTGCGTCTGATATAGAAGCTGCCTTCATCATTGCCATTATCACAAAAACAAAAACCGCAACCGTCATAATGATTCCTACAATAATGTAACCTGTCATATATAACCTCTCCCTTCCGGCAAGCTCCGGGGAAAATCCCCGGATACATTATTTTTCAACTTTCCAAGCGAGCTTGTTTCCACAAGTACCGCAATATTTAGGATTAGTAAGAAAAGCAACTGCCCCGAAACATTTAGGACATCGTCCGATTGCTCCGACTCCTGCCAGTTTATCAGTATTATGTTCATTTTTTACTGCGTTGTCTGGCTCACATGCCTTATCTATATTATTATCCTTACTTTCAAAGGCTTTATTATCCTCAGGAAGATATTCTGGATGATTGTATATGCTGTCCTGTCCTGGTAACTGTTCATCCGGTGTGACGGATTCCGTCACATTATTGTTTTCGTACGGTCTGTACAATCCCAACCGTTCTGCCCTGCTCACAAAGTCATGCCAGGTAATCTCTTTCTTCCTGTTAATTGCAATTCCTCTTATGGAACAATCGAAAGATAAGTTTGTACCGCCAAAATATTCATGTGTTCTTCCACATCTGTCTTTCAAATAACTTTCCAAAACACTTGCCGGATTATATTTTTTCATATCAGAATTAGATGTAATATGGTGGAATGCAAGCTCTATATCCTTATTAGATGGCTCTTTAAGCTCTTTAACTACCTGCTTAATATCATTTGTCTTAACAGCACCGGTACTAAGTACCTTCGCCTGTTCCTCATTATTAAGACTTGCCAGTGTCTTGGCGGATTCTTTTGTAATCTCATTTTTCCGAAACATATCCATAGATTCATCAGAAAGTTTACTTGCAATTGTCTTGTACTCCTGCACAACTGTCTTGCTCATATTCATAACATTGGCAAGTTTCTCAACTAATCTTCCGCTTGCAGCTTCCGGAAACAGTTCTGGATTTTCTTTGAGAAGCCTGGACATTCCCTCTACTTCACGCATAATTTCATAGTCGGTCTTCCTGTTGTAGCCGTTTGTACTGTATACTGCAAACTCTGCCTGCGCATCCGTCATAACCTTTACATAACATGGAATCATTGCGAACTGCTCTAAGCCTTTTTTCTCTGCTAAATACCTGCAGGCTCTATATCTTTTGTGTCCGGCAAGTATCTCGTATGTATCAGCTCCCGCCTTTCTTACAAGAAGAGGCTGTAATACTTCGCCATCCAGTTCTATTAAGTCAGCAAGCTTCTCAACATCTTCCTGTGGGATATCTCTATACTGCAGCTTGGATTCTTCAAGCTTCTTAATAGATACAAGCTGTGGATGCATTTTCTTTGTAAGTATCTTTTCTACTGTTTCTGCTTTATCAAAAAAATTATTTAACTTAGGCATTATTCCACCTCCACAATCTGCAGTACTTCATCTGCCAGGTCTTCATAGTCTCTGTTTACAATACTCTTGCTTCTGTGCATAAACAGTGGCTTATGCTTAAGAAGTGCGCTTTGGATTCCTGAATAATCAGATACACTTGTTTCAAGCACTGGATAATCATGGTTTTCAACCAAATCACCATAAACAATTCTCTGACTTCTTAAGTTTTTAAGTTTATTTACAAAAACTTTAAAATTAATCTCTCCGCACCTTGTCTCAAGCTTTATGATTTCCTTAATAACAAGATTAAGGTTATCTCTGGAAAAACCATCAAGGGATATTGGGATAAGCACCATATCAGATATGGCAAGTGCATTTTCAGTTAAAATACTAGCGTCTGGGTGTGTGTCGATAACACAGATATCATAATCATCAGCAATCATAGCAAGATGTTTTCCAAGTATGTCTATATCTGCAAGCTCAAGAAACATGATATCGTTAGAGCCTTTTACGAAATCAAGGTTATTAAACCTTGAATGGTATATAGCTTTTCTGATATCGATACCGCCTCTTATCACTTGGTCGATATCTGGCTTACTGCACTTATGCTTTGATATATCTGCGTCAAAGAAGGATGTAAGGTTAGCCTGCATATCCAAATCTAATACAAGTACCTTCTTATCCTGCGCTGCATATGTTGCAGCTAAATTGAATGTTGTAGTGGTCTTTCCTGTACCACCTTTTAAGTTCCATGTCGTAATTATAATCATAGTAATCTGCTCCTTTTCTATGCGTGACGGATTCCGTCACATATTTATCTGTACCGATTTTTGCCCTCATTAAGTACAAGCCCATATAACTCAAGATTCGACTGCTCGCTATCGTACATAGCTTTTATAGTAGATATAGCATCTTTTCTAAATCGCAATATAGAGGCTCTGCTTCTATCCAGTTCCTTAATAAGAATCTGCATTCCCTCTTTGAACTGTTGTTTTATGTACAACTGCTCCAATACATACTTCTGTTCCTGCTCCAGGTTGTTATAACACGCCATTATTCTGTAAACTGTCTCCTGGGTCTCAATCAGACTCCTTACATTTGCCAAAATGCTTTTTTCCCATTCTTCATTTAGCCTGAAGTACTGGTCTAATACATTCTGCAAATCAACAAGTGCATTTGTCGGTGCGCTTCCATCTGGCTCTTTGCGTGTCATGGAAGCTGATTCTATCATCCCGACTTCATCCTTACTTTTGAAGATGTTTATAAGTTCAACCTGGCAGCTAAGGATAAGCTGGTCGTGATTCTTGAGTACATTAACAATGTAATCCTCACTGATTCTTCGCAGCATGTTCCATCTCCCATTTCTTTCTTCTAGCAATCTTTGCAGCTCTCTTACGCTCTGTATAATTGTTCTGTGCTACTGCAGCATTGTAATCATATTCTGTCATATCATTTAGTCTCAGCTCTCTATATAAAGTTGTATATGATATATCAACTTTAGCTGCAGTTTCCTCTATTCCATATCCATTCTTAAATAAATGTTCTATCTCCAAACGCTTTTCTGTGTTAAGTGAAACATAAGGTTTTCTCTCTATTGGCAAATTTATCACCACCTTTCATATTTTCATATATCTGTGTTACAGATATAATCCACCGCAGATATATGAAATGTCTTATTTTTGCTTTTAGTAAATGTCTGTAATTTTCACAGAAGATTTTATGATATTATCTTTATTTTCTTCTATGACATCAAAAGCTGCCACTACTGGCATATCGTTCTCGTTATTTTCAATCCAAACTGAACCGCTTTCAAATATTTCTTTTTCATCCCCACTTCCACTCTATAAATCTGCAAATTGTAAAGTCTCACCAACACATACAACATTTCCATTTTCCATTTTAAAATCCTTCATCTGTTTTCCCTCCTTAAAAATTTCTCACTACCACCATGATAGGAATGGGGCTTGTCCTAACACACCTGGACACATTTTATAGTGAAACCACTCTCCATTTTCATACCTAATACACAGTGCCCCATTTCCAGCAAACCAGTGGTCTACTGGCTCTCCTTTATCCCATGATTCCCATGCAGCCTTATGTCGTTCGTAACACTCTTTTACCGCTGATTCTGTCGCAATCCTATCCTGTTCTGAATCGTTTGAAGCTGCAATAATTTCTTCAAACATATAATCACCTCTCTGAAACTATTTACTTGGAAATATTTCATTAATAATTCCACCAGCTTCTCGCAATGTTGCCTCCTGCTGTTCGGTCATCATCTTATCATTTGCAATAAAATTGATTGCTCTGTATATAATCTTCAAACTATCTTCTGCTTTGAAACCATACAATTGTCTGATTATACTTTCTGTCGCATCTTCTCTTACCCCTTCTCGTGTAAGTCCTTTTAATTTCATAAGCTCTTTTTTAGTAACATGTATTTCTTTTCCTTCAAGGTAAATTCTAGTCAGCCCTGCAACATCAGTTATCGTACTTTTATATGTATTTTTATTCCAAATGCCTTCATACTCATTATTCAGATAATCTGTCACCTTTTTCAGCTGATTAATCCCTGCCTCACTTGCTATTCTTTTATATTCATCTTTACATATATGAATCTGTTCATTATTAATATAAATTCTTATTAATTCCGGTCGATTGGAAACTTTGCTTTCATATGCTGTTGTATTCCATTCCCCAGAATGTTCATGTCCCTTATAATCAGTTACAGTAATCGTTCTCATATAGATTCCTCCATTCTTCTTTATTAATCAGATATAAGACAACTATTTTTGAGTATAAAAAAACTAGAGGCTTGTAAATCACCTCTAGTTTATGTAACGATATTAATTTGTGAGCCTTTCGGCTATTGCTTAAGTTACATACTCAAGGTGTTTACTACCTTTTGTAACTTAATCTTACATCTTACAATTTAGTTATTATACAGCCTTATTGATTGCCTGTCATACCTTTTTATGTTATAATATCATGACTTTATTAAGGAGGACAATATATGAATTATGGTGGTAAAGGCATAAAACAAAAGAAAAAACTGCTTAATTCAGCTACTACCAAGCTGGGCACCAAATTAGGTATATTTTTCATAAAACTGGCTTTAGTTGCTGCTATAGCTGTTGTTGTTTCCGGTTCATGCCTTGTATTAGGTTCCTTTCAGGGAATTATAGAGAATGCCCCTGACATTGCATCTGTCAATGTTTCGCCTGAAGGCTTTGCAACTAAGATATATGATTCAGATGAGAATGAAATACAGACGCTTTCTTCTGCAGGAGCTAACAGGACATATGTAACAATTGACCAGATACCTAAAGATTTGCAGCATGCATTTATAGCTATAGAAGATGAGCGTTTCTATGAGCATAATGGTATCGATATGAGAGGTATCTTACGAGCTGCTTCAATTACACTTTCATCAGGTGAGATGTCACAAGGTGCAAGTACAATAACACAGCAGCTTCTGAAAAATAATGTTTTCAATGCTTTCAACGAATCTACAATTGAAAAGATTAAGCGAAAGGTTCAGGAACAATATCTGGCTGTAAAGCTTGAAACAGTAATGTCTAAAGATGCCATTCTTGAGAATTATCTTAATACCATTAACCTTGGTAACGGATATTATGGTGTACAGGCTGCTGCCAGAGGATATTTTAACAAGGATGTATCAGAGCTTTCTATCAGTGAATGTGCTGTAATTGCATCCATCACTAAAAGTCCTACCGGTCTTAATCCAATAAGGCACGCCGACAGAAACAAAGACCGGCAGAGTCAGGTCCTTCTCAATATGAAAGAGCAGGGATATATATCCCAGGAAGAATATGACGAAGCAATTGCTGATGATGTCTATGCAAGACTTGAAGGTATTGAACTTGCCGGAACATCAACTTCAACTTATTCATATTTTGTTGATGAACTTATCAACCAGCTTACTTCTGACCTTATGTCACAGAAGGGGTATACAGAAGCACAGGCTACAAGCCTTATATATCGTGGCGGACTTCGGGTTTATTCAACTCAGGACACAATGATGCAACAGGTTGCTGATGATGTCATCAATGATCCTGGCAACTACAATGATAATACACATTTTTCTATCAATTATGCTTTAACAATAAAGCAGACTGATGGATCATTTTCATATTATTCACATAATTCAATGGCTAACTGGTACACAAAAACTCTTGGAGATACCCGCTTCAGTCTTACGATGACCGATGAAGACGCTGCGAGAAGTTATGTTGAAGCATATAGGCAGGAGCTTCTTAAAGAGGGTGGTGAAATATATGCTGAGACACTTACATTTACATTACAGCCACAGATATCATTTACTATAATGGATCAGATCACAGGAAAGGTTAAAGTTATGGTAGGCGGACGAGGTGATAAGACTCTTAACCGAAGCTTAAACCGTGCATCTAATGATATTGCAAGACAGCCGGGTTCAAGTATCAAGCCACTTGCTGTATATGGTCCTGCCCTTGATACAGGAACATATTCACTTGCATCTGCTATTGATGATGCTCCTTATTATTATTCAGGAACTGATGCCAAGCTTGTTACTAACTTTACAAAAGGTGAATACAGAGGTCTGATGACATTAAGAGAAGCTCTTACTGTTTCACAGAATGTACCTGCTGTTAAGATTCTTTCAAAGCTTACGCCTCAGGTTGGTTATAATTACCTTGAGAAATTCGGTATTTCAACGCTGGTTTCTCCTAAAAATGCAATCAACGGCGCTCACGATGTTGTGCAATCACTTGCACTTGGCGGTATGACACGAGGTGTTTCCAATATTGATATGTGTGCCGCTTATGCAGCCATAGCTAATAAAGGAACTTACACAAAACCTATTTACTACACCAAAGTACTTGATTCAGAAGGCAACATTATTATCGATAATTCTTTACCAGAAACACATAAGGTACTTAATGAGAATTCTGACTGGCTTCTTATCCAGGGATTACGTTCTGTTGCTACTGACGGTACTGCACGTACAGCTAACTTTTCAAGCCAGCCTGTAGCAGGTAAGACAGGTACAACACAGTTCGACAGCGACAGATGGTTCTGTGGCTTCACTCCATATTACACAGCCGTAATATGGGCAGGCTATGATGATAACTCCAAAGAGCTTGGAAATGTTGTCAACCACAATGTTATATGGCGTACAATTATGCAGACAATTCATGAAAATCTTAATCTTCCAACTGGAAGTTATGAACAGCCATCTGGTATTGTAGAGGCGGCTGTATGCTCTAAGTCAGGACTTCTTCCTGTTGAGGGCTTATGTGACCAGGACCCTGAAGGAAACTGTGTTATAACAGAATATTTCACTGAAGACACAGTTCCTACTGAATACTGTACAACACATGTTAAGGTTTCAATATGTAATGAATCCGGAGATATTGCTACTTCCGGTTGTCCAAGTGTTACAACTAAGATTATGAGAAAGAAATCTTCTGCTGATAAGCTTGGCGAGGATAAAGACGGTTCTGAATTCAAGACATGGGATGCTGATATCTCAATTACAGATACTGAGTTATCTAAGTTATGCACTATTCACAGTGCAAAAACCAAGCCTTCCAAAGTTACAACCGGAACAGACAGCAACAAGAACAATTCTAAAGAAACAACCGCTGCCTCATCAGAGACATCTGGTAAAACTGATTCATCCGGCTTGTCATCTAACAAACGGCCTTAATCATCAAAAAAGGATAGTGGTCAATTGGACCACTATCCTTTTATTTTATTCTTTCTTCATCTTAGGTTCAAATATAAGCGACGCAATAAATCCAAATATAAGTGCTGCTGACACTCCGACTGCACATGAGGTAAATCCACCTGTAAACAGCCCCAGAAATCCCTGCTCATCTATTGCTTTCTTCATCCCCTTCCATAAGACATTGCCAAATCCCGTAAGAGGAACTGTTGCTCCCGCTCCTGCAAATTTAACAAACGGCTCATATATTCCAACTGCTCCAAGTACAACTCCTGTTGTTACAAGAATGACCATTATCCTTCCCGGCATAAGCTTTGTCTTTTCCATAAGAATCTGTGTAAGAACACATATTAATCCCCCGCATACAAATGCTTTAACAAAATCCATGGCTTTAACTCTCCTTTCCTTCAAGAATTACACCATGGGCTATACCCGGCACACTTTTTCCTTCATTGTAGCTTACGGTAGATAACAAAGCTCCTGTAGGAACAAAAAGAACTCTTTTATATTCTCCTCTTATAAGCCTGTCCATAATACAGCTTCCAAGAACAACTGCACTGCAGCCGCAGCCGCTTCCACCTGAACACTTAGTTTCCCCTTCGTATATAAGCATTCCACAGTCATACAGTTTGTCAGCAATATCAATGCCTTTCTCTTTTAGAAGCTCAGACAATATCCTGTTGCCAATCTCTCCTAAGTCGCCTGTAAATATTGCGTCGTAATAGTCCTTATCAACATCAAGGTCTTTGAAATTAGCTTCTATAAGCTCTGCTGCTGCTGGAGCCATACAGGCCCCCATATTCATTGAATCCTTGACACCGTAATCAACAATCTTTCCTGTTGTAATGCCCTTTATGAGAACACATTTTTTCTTATCCAGAGGTTTATCACCGACGATATACGCCCCTGCTCCTGTAACTGTCCATGTAGATGCAATTGGTCTCTGGTTTCCATACTCGAGCGGATAACGGAACTGCTTTTCCGCACTTGCAAAATGGCTTGACGCAATGGCAATTACATTTTGCGCATATCCGGCATTAACACACATTGCACCAAGTGATAACGCCTCGCCCATCGTTGAACATGCTCCGTACAGACCAAACATCGGTACTTCATATTTCATAAGTCCGAAAGATGTAGCAATAAGCTGTCCAAGAAGGTCTCCGGCATAGATATAATCTATGTCTGACACAGCCATGCCGCTTTTAATAAGCAGCTTGTCAACCGCCATCTCCTGAATGTGGCTCTCAGCCTCCTCCCAGCTTTTCTTACCAAACATGTCATCTTCTACCGCAACATCAAACATTTCGCCAAGCGGACCATCAGCCTCTTTCTTTCCAACCACTGTCGCAGTGCATCTCACATATACATCTTTGTCAAATAACAGACTCTGTTTCCCAGTCATAATCCTCGTTTCCGCACATACTCATGTGCCATTAGTCTTTATAAGTAGTCTGTCCAAAAATGTATTAATTATGTATTATTTTCGTATTATGTCAAGCGTATGTGCAGCAGCACCAAGCAGATCAGCTCTTTCACAGGTTGCAAGATGATACCTGTAAAACATCTCGTATTCCTCCTCGTCAAGCTGATTCACAAACTGTCTTATGTAATTAGCCGGTCCATCCGGTGTCACAATCTTCACACGTTCACATCCTGCTGCTTCATTAACATTTTCAATATCTTCAAGTCGCACATAATCATACAGATCCTGCTCAGAAGATATCGTGTGGAAATCCTCTGTCAGCCTGCCCTGTTCCATACACTCCTTAATATGTCTTTCCTTAAATGCATATGTAATTACACCATACTCGTTCATAACATAAGCGACAAGAATAAAGCCACCTTTCCTTGTAATACGGGCCGCCTCCTTTAATGCCTTAACCTTATCCTGCTGTCCGAACAGATGATACATCGGCCCGAACAGCAGAGTTATGTCAAATGTTTCATCCTCGAAACGCTTTAACTTAAGTGCATTGCCCTGATAAGCCTTAACTGATGAATTCTTGGATTTCAATATTCCAAGATTGTGCTTTACCAGTTCAACTGCAGTTACATCAAAGCCTTCCTCAGCCAGTGCAACGCTGTATCTGCCTGTTCCGGCACCTATATCCATAATCTTTATATTCTCTCTGCCTTCTTTCTTTAATTCTTCAATACACTCATGTATATAATGAATCGATGTACGGAATTCAATCTGTCCGTGTCTTGAAGTCAGTCTTTTTTCTTCATTAAATTTATTATAATAATCTTCTAAAAAAGTTCCCATATTATCCTCGTATCCTGCGCATTTCTTTAAAACAGTTCCTATGATTCTACCATACAGATGTTTCTTAATCAAGAATCACAGTACATGTATAAGCTTTAAAGCCAGATATATAAGTCCTGCACACCAGCTAAAAAATATTCCATATAGAATAACAGGACCGGCAATCGTGAATATCTTGCAGCCAATACCGAACACCCGGCCCTCCTTCTTATACTCAATCGCAGGTGCAGCAACGCTGTTTGCAAATCCTGTAATCGGAACAAGACTTCCTGCTCCGCCAAATGTGGTTATAGACGGATAAATATTAAGTCCGGTAAGAATTACACTTAAAAATACCAGTATAAGTGTTGTATAAGATGCTGCATCCGTGTCAGGCACTTTCATCCACTTGCATACATTTAAAATAATCTGTCCTGCAACACATATACAGCCACCAACAATGAATGCCTTAAAGCATTTTGCCACACAGCTTCCTTTAGGCGTAACATTTTTTACATAAGCATTATAGCTTTCATTTCTTTTTTCAATATCAGCTTTGGTACCGCTTTCAGAATTAATATCGTGCATACATCCTCCCTTTTTGCAATGCAAAATCAATACATATATAAGTAATATACAAGCTGTCCTAGTGCTTTTCCTGCCGCTGTCGCCGCCACAATAAAACCAAGACCGGTGCCTGCCTTTGCTCTGTGAACGAATATAGGCAATGCTTTAACTGTCTCTGCAAGGCTTATTAAAAATGTGCCTATAAATATCCCGGATATCAACCCGAATATAATACAGCCCGTCATTCCTATTCTAACCGTGATTCCAAGAACATATACAGCATTAGCTGCCGTCGCACCGATTATTATACATTCCTCATACAGAGACACATGTCTGCTCGTCCCGCTGACATCAGCATATCTGTTAATAACACCAACGCTGGTTATAAGTGCAAAAAGTCCTGCAGCAGTAAACACTCCCGACATAGCCCCAATAAGAATAATAACCGCTATCATTTTCCACCTTCCCTGTCAATAACAGATTCTGATATATCTTTGTCATATTTATCCATTTCCACCTCAAGCGGTGTTGGCGCTTTTGACAGCTTTTGTCCCGCAAAATGATCATAAAATATAACAATCCCAATAAACAATCCCACAGCATAGGCAATCTCCATTGCATTCGTTGCCTTATATGCAGAAGCTCCAAGAAGCTCGTACACCTTGTCAAATATTTCTGTCGTACTTACGTCATTGTTGTAAGCAATAATTCCATACCCGCTTCCAACCATTGTTATAAAACATATAACAGCCACCTTAAGCCAATGCACAGCGCCTTCCTTCTCCGGCTTCTTGTACTCAACAACAAAATCACATTCCCCAAGACATTCAATATCTGCATCCGGATAGTCCTTCTGAATAATCCCCACAACATCAAGTGCGTCAAACACCTTCCGGTCATACTTGCCCAGCGTAAACTCCACAAGTGTTATATGTCCGATTTTTTCAATCATATCCTTATCACTGCAATAAACAGTCATCACATCCCCAATATCAACCTTCGGTTTCTTAACATATCTCTGCTGGTCAATCTTCAAATAAATCTTCTCTGACATAACAACTCCCTCCACACTCTAGTATTGTACATACCAGGAGAATTATACATGAAGCTGCCCTGCCTTTTTATCTTTCGCATACTGTTTTCATTCAGCATAAAACTACGCCGCTGTGTCCGTCTATGGTATACGCCCGAATATTTCGAATCGTATGGGAGTTAATGCCGCCAGATGTAAAAGGGCGGTGTGGATAAACTCGTTCAAGCGAAGCGCGTTTGTTTATCCGCACCGTAATAAACTATACAGATGGCGGCATTTACTCCCACTAGATGAAGAAATCCTGAGGGCATATGCCATAGACGGACACAGCGGCGGGACTGCCATATACCGAATGAACCCTATCACGCAAACAGCCGCTTGCGCATGCCACTTAAAATCTTCTTCTCCATCCGCGACACCTGCACCTGCGATATTCCGAACTCCTTAGCAACCTGCATCTGTGTGTAATCATCATAATAACGCATTCTGATAAGCTCTTTTTCACGCTGTGAAAGTGTTTCCATAAGCTGTGCAAGTGCCACTTTACTTGATGCAGTTTCCCCAATGTCTGCCTTGTCTTCTAACTTGTCCATCAGCATGACCTCACTTCCATCCCCCTGATAGATTGTCTTATATATTGATTCAACCTCCATTGATGCAGACATTGACAATGTTATGTCTTCAACTGACAACTCACAGGCAGCTGCTATCTGTTCTACCGTCGGTTCACAGCCTAACGTGTCACGGAGCTGTCCCGCCGCTCTCATGCTTTTTACTGCATTTTCTTTTATAGAACGACTTACCTTTACCATTCCGTCATCCCGCAGGAATCTTCTTATCTCACCTGTTATCATAGGAACTGCATATGTTGAAAATGCAACATCCATATCCAGATTGAAATTATCAATTGCCTTTATAAGCCCTATACAGCCTATCTGAAACAGATCCTCCTGTTCTGTTCCTCTCCCCTTAAATCTTTTAATTATGTTCCATATAAGCCCAAGATTATCTGTTACCAGCTTCTCTCTGGCCTCTTTGTCATTATTGTGTGCTTTAGCGATCAATTCCCTGGTACAATCCTTAGTCTGATCCATAGCATCACATCCTATCAATTACTCCCCTATTTTCTTTCTCATAAGAACTGTTGTTCCTTTGCCCGGTGCCGACGCAACTCTTAAATCATCCATGAATGCCTCCATGAACGAAAATCCCATTCCTGAACGTTCCTGTTCAGGCTTGGTTGTATACAGAGGTTCCATTGCTTTTGCAACATTTTCCATGCCAAGACCGTCATCGTGCACTTCTATTATTACCTGATTCTGTATGCCCTTTAATCTCATTCTTACTTTTCCCGGACCATTATCATAGCCATGGACTATTGCGTTAGTTACTGCCTCGGAAACTGCTGTTTTTATGTCCTGCAATTCTTCGATTGTTGGATCTAAATATGTAACAAAGGCTGCCGCAACAACCCTTGCAAATGCTTCATTTTCCGACCTGGCTTCAAATAATAATTCAACATTGTTATTCTCTATCATACTTATGCCTCCTGTCCTTTAAGTTCATATATGTTAACTATCTTATGAAGTCCTGATATAAGAAGTATCCTCTTAACACTTTCACGGACTCCCACGATTGTTATGTCACCTTTATCCATAACCTTCTTGTAGCGCCCCATAATAAGTCCTATTCCTGCACTGTCCATAAAATCCACTTTAGTAAAATCAAATACTATATGAGTTACTCCTCTTTTATCTATTACATCATCTATAACCTGACGCATCTCTTCTGCCAGATGATGGTCAAGTTCTGCATTCATTCGTATCATAAGCTTGTCATCATTAACCATGTATATATAATCCATATGCTGGATTTCATCCTGCTCATCCGCTGTATTAACCTGTTTTGACATAATAATCTCCTCTTTCCTCTCTGCTTTTACACTTCACTAATTCTGCAACAAAGCCCCCGGCAAAGAATTATCTTTGCCGGGGGCTTATCTTTTAGTACCTCATCAATGTGAATTAACGTAATCGCTGGCTTCTTTGTAATATCCGCTAGTCGAATAATCATCCACAATATACTTATAGTATTTCTTTGCATCATCAGTCTTTGCTAATGCTACATATGACTTAGCTGCATAATAAGCTGAATCTGCACTGTTATTACATTTGTATGCTTTGACAAGATTATCTGCCGCAACTTCATAGTTGGACTTGTAATACTCTGTCATTCCTGTGTTATAGAAGGTCTGTGCTGCTGCCGGAAGTGTCGCCGTTGCTATTGTATTATATAAAGTCTTTGCTGACTCACTTGGAAGTGCACTGACATCTATATCAACAAGTTTATTCGCGGCATCATCAGGCTTATTAGCAATATAATCGCTTGCCGCCTCTATTACTGATACTAACAGCTTATTGCTTCCTTCTGTTCCATTGACAACACCGAGTTGCTGCTCAAGCGCGTCCTTCTGCGCCTTAACCTCTTCAAGTTCTTTCTGCATAGAATTCAGTTCCACATTACCAGAAGATAACTGCTCACTATACTCCTGAAGACTTTTCTTATAATCCTGTGTAAGTCCCTTATTCCTTGCCGGAACAATAAGAAACCATATTAATGCTGCGCCTATTACAACACCTGCCAATACATTTATTATTGTTATTGCACCATTACTTGGTTCTTTATATGACGATCTTGGAAGAATAACATCGTTGCCACTTAGCGGTTTCTTATCAATATCCTTTTCCTTTCTCTTAGGAAGGAAAGAACCTGATGTTTCCGCTTTCTTTGCTGCATTTCTTTCTGCTATCTCTTTCTGATAAATATGTGCAAGTGTATTATTCTTATCTATTGCAAGAACAGCGTTAAGCAGCTTTTTTGCTCTTGAAAGCTCGTCCTGCTTAATATATATAAGTGCAAGCAGAAGATGTGCCTTAATAAGCTGTGGATTATTGGCAACTACCTTCTTGAGCTGTATTACAGCCATATCAAGATTGCCTTCCTTGGCATATTTCAAAGAAAGATTATATTTACGGATAGTACCTGTAATCATCTCAAATCTGTTCTGGTTAGTCTGTATCTTCTTAATATAGTGTCCTGCAATATTGCCTTCAGGCGTAAAATTCTTACTTACTACCCACTGGCTTAAAGCCTCAACTACATCACCCATCTCACAGTAAACAAGACCTAACAGATTTCTTGCATTGGTATTGTACTTGTTAATCATAAGGCTTATCTTAAGAGATTCAACTGCACCGGTTAAATCTCTTACTCTTGCTTTATATAGTCCTGCATTATAATATGCATCTGATACTCTGGCTGTCTTCTTATATATTCTTACATTCTCTCCACATTGTGGACATGTATCACCATCTGTAAGGAAGCTTCCACATTTATAACATCTCATATGTCCACCCCTCACTACTTATCTGTATTCTTTCCGCTAAGTATCTGTGATATCAGATCTGTGATATCCGGTACATCATTGTTATATATTGTGTCCTCAGCATCTTCTACTTCAAGACTTGGCTGAAACTTCTGTATCTCTTCATCAAAATTAATCATGATTATTTTCCTTTCCTTCCAATGCACGGTCCACATCACCAACTAAATAAAGCGACCCCGTTGCAAACATCAGTCTGTTATCCCATTTTTTCATAGCTTCTTCAACACTCTCAAATACATATACCGGTGTATCCTTAATATGTGCTTCAAATGTTTCTTTTATTATATCAGCTGGAAGCTTTCTGATACCGCCCGTTATTGTAACATATATCTGTCTGAAATGCTTACAGCTGCATAGTATCTTAATCATTCTGTCATAATTCTTGTCACTTACTACTGAAAAAAGTAATGTTGCCTTATCAAGCCGACTGTTTTCATAAAGACTGTTTACTGAATCTACAAAGCTTTGAATCCCTTGTGGATTATGCGCTCCGTCAACATACAGATTATCTCTTAACAGTTCCATTCTTCCTGCCCAGTGTGTATCGTACATTGCCATACTGACTGCTTTATTGTCAAGCTTAATCATCCCCCTGTCACACAGATTAGCACATACCGTAAGTGCAATGCTTGCATTTTCCATCTGGTACAACGCATTTGTACTTAACCGGAAGCAATCATTCTTATAATACTCATTATGAATTAAAAAATCAATATACCCGTATGTATTTTGTATCAGTTCAAATGTATTGTCGTCAACCACATGACAGTCGCATCCAAAGTCTGCTGCACGCTTTCTTATCACATCAGCAGCTTCTTTCACTATGCCGCTGCACACAACCGGTATTCCCGGTTTAATTATCCCTGCTTTTTCATTTGCAATCTTTTCTATTGTATCACCAAGAATTGCAGTATGTTCAAGCGATATTGTTGTTATTACTGAGACAACCGGATTATCAACTGCATTAGTTGCATCCAGCTTTCCGCCAAGACCCGTTTCCATAACAACATAATCCACATCATGCTTACTGTAATAATACATTGCCATGCCAAAAAGATAATCAAAATACGCAAGCTCCTGTGTCCTGTGTTCTTCCACATACCAGTATGCTTCTTCAAAATCCTCTTGTGAAATCATTATTCCATTGATTCTTATACGTTCTGTTATATCATCAAGATGAGGAGATGTAAAAAGTCCTGTCTTATAACCATTATGCTGTAAAATTCCTGCAATATAAGCACACACCGATCCTTTTCCATTAGTACCGGCAACATATATTATTTTTAATGACTTCTCTGGATTATTCATATCATGTAATAACTGTCTGCCTCTTTCTAATCCTGTAGATGATGCAAACTGACTTATACTGTCAAGACTATTCACAATCTCATTATACATGTCTCATCTTTTCCTTTCCGGATGTCACATACTTTGTATAGAAATAATATGTCTGTCCTCATATGTAATAACAGCTGTGTATTTTCCACCAGTATATGCCCTTATCACATTATTATCCCCTACTGCCAGCATAGAAGCTGAATCATGTGCCTCTTTTAAAGTTTCTTCAATATATCGTAATTCTTCCCTGCTAAATATACTCACAGCAGACTCAAATACTTCATCATCAAATGAATATTTGAAGAAAAAGGCTGTCCATTTTATCTTAAGTTCCTTTGCTCTTTTTTTGGTCTCTTCATCTGCCGTTTTCTGTACAGATTCAAGATATATCTTTCTCTCCTCTGCCTTCTCACATGCAAGTTTTAATTCTTTCTCTGTCTCCTGAAGTCTCTTTTTCTTCCTGTCACTATCATCAAGACTTCTGTCCATTTCCCTCTTTGTATCATTAACCTGTGCATAATATCGTTTTGATTCATCTTCTGTCTTTCTGTTATTAATGTAATCATCTTTGACATCTTCAAGTTTTGCAAAATTATTTTGTGCAATATTAAGCCTGTCCACGGCAGCATCATATTTCTTCTGTGCTTCAGTCATCCTGTCTGTCTTTACAGAAACATCCTTTTCACATTTTTCTAATTCCTTGCGTGCCTTTTCAACCTGAGTACACATAACACGGTATTCTCTGTCCTTATCATCAGCGGCTTTCTTTTTGTCCGCAGCAATATAAGACGGCATAAGGTCTGATGGTGCATAAAACTTGATATCATTTGCATGGCTTACCTTCCATATGTATCCCGCCGCCTGAAGTTTTGATATTCTTGTCATATTTCTGACTGCCTGATACATTGTCTTTACCTGCGCCTCTGTCGACCAGAATGCATCTTCCCCAAGAAGTCTTATTGCAGCTTCAAGCTTTGTCGTACTTCTCTGTCTGCCGAGTACATCTATAATTCCCTCGCCATTGAATTTCTCTGGCATAAGACTTTTTTGAACCTCACGTTTAGTCTCCATTGAAGCAACCCCTAATTTTCTTCCAACCTGTTCAGCATATGACTTTTTCTGGACAGCTGTAAGATTACGTATCTGGTTCATAATATTATTTAAAAATGCATTGTTATATCTTATGCTTATTTCTTCTATTTTATGAGCGGGTGACATATATTTATTAATTCCGTATGCAGATGCCGCCTCATCAATAATGTATCTGGACATCTGCTCTTTTACTTCCTTATCCTTCATGTCTCCTTCAATTTCAGGACACATCACTTCAAGCCGCTCATATAACATTTTCTCAAGTTTTTCCCTGTCTAACGCCTTATAGCGAAGACAGTCTTCCCGTACGAGATCTGATACTTTTTTTACCTCATAATCAATCGAATTCTTTATTCCTATACTCTGTGTAAATGAATTGGCAACATCTGCAAGCACATTAACCAGCCTGTATCCGGTCTCTTTAACCGCATTAGATATATTAACATTGTCAATAAGCGCTATCTGCATTCGCAGCTCATCTTCACTGATTCTGCTTATCTCTGATATTATATCTGACATATCTGCCTCCTCTTCTGACTGCTACATAAGCCAGCAGTCTGAATTGTACCATAAGAACAAAAGATATATTTCGACTGCAATAAGAACCGCCATAATAATGTATCTTACAGCCTTATTACATCTTGTAAGTATGTCATACACTCCCACAAATGCAACATATGTTCCTGCCGTAAATCTGCATGTACTCATAACATGTGATGTCAATGGCACAAGAAGTGATATAATTCCGAACACTGCCATTGAGTAATATTTTCTGTAAAACATATATCCATAAAGTATCAGTATTGCAATACAGAACCACCCCATATATGTATATCTTGGCTCAATCTGTCCTGTACATGCCTTCCACAACACGCCTATAATCGGGAAATACTCATCCTCTCTCCATGCAATCTGGACATTCTTATATGCCCATGCATCACCACAGAAGAAATTAAGAAATGCCATATATGCAAATGCACCGAGCGGGCATACAAGCACTGACAGTATCTTCTTAGGTGCTTTAAGCATATCCATTACAAATGCCTTAACCCTGCCAAAGCTTATCTTAGTTCCTTCCATGTCAATATATAGCTGTACAACCAGTGCAAATACAAGTATACAGCCTACAATTCTTGTTCCACTTGAGCATGCTGCCATAACTCCTGCTGCCATGTATTTCTTCTCAAAAAGGAAATAGAAAAAAAGTACAATGAACATTATAAACATAGCTTCCGTATATACAGAACTGCAATAGAAGGTGTAAGGTGCCATAAATAAAAGCACTGGCATAATCATAGTATATTCTTCTTTAATAGAAGTCTGCTTCTTAAGACCTTTAACAGCAAAGAATGCTGCAATAATTATGCATATATTAGATACTATCATTCCAATAACATAAGTGTTAATAAGCCCGCCTGTCACTGCCTTTAATGCTGCACACACGATAACATATAATGGGAAGAACGCCCAGTTAGCCTGAGGATCAATATCCGTAGGGTGTGTATAGCCATGATTGATTATATAGGCATATTTCTTTGCATCCCACTCGTTCATAAGAAACAGAAATGATCTGTGTGTCCCCATAATTCCATTATACACAGGAACCATGATAAGCATAATCAGTCTTGATATCGCAAATATAATCAATATCTTTAACAGAAGCCTGCAATTCTCATTATTTTTTAGTCTGTTCATCTAATGCCTCATTTCAATAATATACGGATTATATGATATATAGCTGCCGGGATTGTACTTATTACAGGTACTACAAACATTGCAGCCACAACTATTGCAAACAATCCAATATATATATACTGTGCACAGTACTTAGCCCATACAGGAACATTTATAGTTCTCTTATAATTAATCACAAGGCATAACACAGTTATTAACAATGTCACAAGTGTAATAAGCAGTCCTGCATTTCTGCCCTTTGGCACAAATGTAAACACTAATGTATTCTCGCCTTCGTGAACCTGTACACCTGTAAACAGCCCTGCTATCTCTTTAGTCTTAACTGTCTTTCCATCAAGTGTCACGGTCCAGTTAGCACTCTTAATAACCGGTATCAGGGCATAATCCTTAGTTCCATCACTGTTTATCTTAACTGTAAGCGTATTATTAGTATATGAAACATCTGTCTGCTTATCTGCGAAATCCTCACAGAGCTTATCCATCTTCTCCATATTAAGAAGTCCGATAGTCATCTTACTCTGGTTCATATATTTAGGCTTATCATATTCAATCTTAATCTGAACATCTTCATCTTCAAATATGCCAAGATAAAGAAGATTATTATTATAATCCGTAAAATATGCTGTATTATTAACATCTCCAAGTGTAGGTACAACAACTGCCTCACCATTCACATATACATGTATGCTGCTCTCAAGCTTAGATGCATTAGCATCCGCATTAGGCTTCTTCACATCTGCAATATTCATATATATAGCACTTCTGCTTCCGACATTAATAGTCATTGACTTAACATTGCCTGCAGTCTCTGCCTGTGGATATATTCTTGTTACAAATGTTTCTTTATCTCCAGTCATTGCTTTATACATTCTGTTATGGTATGTAATCCAGTCAACATTAGTCATATCAAGCTTGCTGAAGCTGCTGTCAACACAGAATCCAAATGGCAGGTTATAATTAGTGTTGTAAAGGCTGTAATCGCCTTCCTTCTTCTCTAATGTATATAAAGCACTGTCAAGTTCATTGATATTAACTGCCTGTGTAACATGCAGCACTGCATTACTGAATACTGTTCCACCTGAATCTAACAGCCACAGGAAATACTTAGAATATCCCCATCTCTTGGCATAACTTTGTGTATCGTCCTCTAAGGCTGCTGTAAAGCTTGATAATGCTCCTCTTCTCAATATAAGAGGATAATTGGCATTAAGACTGATATCAGGATTTACTATTCTGTCTGTAGCAGACTCTTCTATATCAAGGCTGTCTGCCGCATCATTGGCATACTGCACATAATCACCAATCTGATAATCTTCATATGTATAAAACTTAGGAGGTCCTATAAGAGCATATGCACCGATAAACAATTCAAGTGCAATAACAAGGATAACTGATTTGCAGTTAAATTCTTTCTTCCTTATAAGCATAAATATATACACTGCAAACATTATTGCAAATATCATTATAAAAAATGCCATTGCAAGCATTTCATTGTTTATTGGTAATATGTTATAAATCATAACATATACTGCACCAATTACCGCTACTACCGCTGCCTGCCTGCGATAAAACGCACTCTTTAATGGTATATCTGCAAACATTTTCTCAGCCATTCCTGCAGCAACACAGATAAGCGTGAACGATATCAGATATCCGTTTCTTAATGTATATCCGTTATATGAACCAAAATGCCACATAAGGTTAGTAGCCTCCATGAGCACCGGACCTAATGCAACAACAAGCATGGCTATAGTATATATAAGCTGTCTTCTGTCTGACTTATATATTTTCATTCCCATGATAATAACTGCCATAACGAATGCAAGTCCATAAAGCATCATCCAGCGCTGCAGTGCTGCCATTGCACCATCTGTAACGATTGAACTTGTTATCCAGCCTGCATACTGTGATAAAAGCCCCTTAGACGCACCACCTCTCTGTGATGAAGAAAGCTGTGCAAATACAGGAACAAGCACGAATGCTGAAAGTCCGATACCTGCAATCGTACCTATACCGACATTCCATGCAGTTTCCCTCCACTGCTTTCTCTCCTGCATAACTACCATTCTTATTCCACAGATAAGGAATATGTATATAAGTGACATTGCACTTAAGTAATAATTAATTATGAAGCACAACGCAATCATGCATATATAGAACATTTTCTTTCCTGTCTCAAGCATTCTGTCGTATGCCATTATAAGAATAGGGAAAAATGCAACTATATCCATCCATGGTGTAAAGCATGAACCATAGAGAATTACATAACCACAAAAGGCATATATGCATGAAAACATAACCTTTAATCCATACACAAGATTATTGTATTTCTTATTAATAAGCGCATACATTGCAACTGACATGAATATCATCTTAACAAGTGTAATTATTGATATGCTCTCTAATATGTAACTTCTTGGAACAAAATATAATAAAAGATTAAACGGTGTAATCATTGAAAATGCTGATATACTCATTGACACATTTGTTCCAAGACCTGTATACCAGTCAAACCATATTGATGCCTTACCATGCATGAAATCCCACAGATGTGCATAAAGCGGTGCTACCTGCTGCATATTGTCAAAATAATCTATTCTGCTGCTTCCAAAAGGCCATATACCTTTAAGTATAAGTATTACAATCATAACCAGACCTGTTATTATACCAGGTACTGCGTATGGCCTGATCTTTTTTAATAATGATTTAAATCCCGATTTCTTCATATAATTCTACCTTTCTATACATTTACACATATTCTGTCATCTTTGGATTTAAGTTTCAGCCTGACCTTTATCAAGGCTTATACTGTAAAGAGTATATTCTGCATTGTCAGCATGAAACTTCACTGTAAGAAGCTCATCACCGCTGACATATCCTATCTTTAGCTTCGTTGTTCCCTTGCTGTCTATATTTCCAATCAGCTTATCATTCACATATACTTCAATTCCTTTATCACCAAAGGCTGTTGTATCATATTCCGTAATATCACATACAAGATATATATTATCAGATGATTCCTCCGGAATATAGTATATATATGAATCTTTGTCTGTATTCTTCGTTCCTTCGTATCTCTTAGATTTCTGCCAGCCCTGACCTTTACGACTGCAGACATTGCTTTGTTCTTTACCATTACGGTCTTTATGTTCTGTACATATCTCTTTCGTTCCAAATGTATATTTCAGATTACCATAACCTGGCCAGTCTGTAAGCTCATGTGTCAGATAGTACATTCGGTATTCTGTTCCAACCTTAGGATTCTTTCCCCACCATAATACTAATATGTAAAAAACAACAAGTACTGCACATGCTGCGTACAGCAATACTCTTGCTATATTCTTTCTCATACAGACCTCCATTTTTTATACTTCTACAATCATATAATATAAATCATTTTTCGCAATCTGCCAAGTAAAAAAAGGTTCTACAGACATATTGTCTGCAGAACCTTACAATTAAATCATATTATAAGACAATTATTACATTAAAGCCTGTAATTAGCAAACTCCCTGAGCAAGCATAGCCTCAACAACCTTCTCGAAACCAGCGATATTAGCACCAGCAACATAGTCTGTCTTTCCACCAACTGTCATATCATATCTCTTAGCAGCATCTGAAATGTTAGCGTAGATTGTTTCCATGATTCCCTTAAGCTTTCCATCAACTTCTTCGAATGTCCATGAAAGTCTCTCTGAGTTCTGGCTCATCTCAAGAGCAGATGTAGCAACTCCACCAGCGTTAGCAGCCTTACCACCTACGAAGAGAACACCATTCTCCTGGAGATACTTAGTAGCTTCTAATGTTGTAGGCATGTTAGCACCTTCTGTTACAGATACAACACCGTTAGCAACAAGCATCTTAGCATCCTCAATGTCTAACTCATTCTGTGTAGCACATGGAAGAGCAAGATTTACCTTGTACTGCCATACTCCGTGCTCACCATTCTGCTTAGCAAAGTACTGAGCTGATGGCTTAGCAGCAGCATATTCTGTAAGACGTGCTCTCTTAACTTCCTTAACTTCCTTAAGAAGTGCAACATCAATTCCTTCTGGATCATAAATCCAGCCTGTTGAGTCTGAGCATGTAACAACCTTAACACCTAACTGCTGTGCCTTCTCGATAGCATAGATAGCAACATTACCTGAACCAGATACAGCTGCTGTCTTGCCTTCAAGTGACATTCCATTATCTTTCCATAAAGCATTAGTAAGGTATAATAAACCATATCCTGTAGCTTGTGTTCTTGCAAGTGATCCACCATATGTAAGTCCCTTACCTGTAAGTACGCCTTCAAATGTACCACGGATTCTCTTGTACTGACCAAACATGAATCCGATTTCTCTTGCACCTGTTCCAATATCACCAGCTGGAACATCTACATCAGCACCAATATATTTGTAAAGTTCTGTCATAAAGCTCTGGCAGAATGCCATGATTTCTCTGTCTGACTTGCCCTTAGGATCAAAATCAGAACCACCCTTACCACCACCGATTGGAAGAGTTGTAAGTGAGTTCTTGAATACCTGTTCGAAACCTAAGAACTTGATGATGCCTAAGTTTACTGAAGGATGTAATCTTAAACCACCCTTGTATGGTCCAATAGCGTTATTGAACTGTACACGGAAACCTCTGTTTACCTGTACCTGTCCCTTGTCATCTACCCAAGGAACTCTGAACATAATCTGACGATCTGGCTCTGTAATTCTTTCAAGAATAGCGTTCTTTCTGTAAACTTCCTCGTTAGCCTCAACGACTGGTCTTAAAGACTCAAGAACCTCTGTTACTGCCTGTAAAAATTCAGGCTGATCTGCATTCTTCTTAGACACGATGTCTAATACTTCATCAACATACCCCATAACCTTAAAACACTCCTTTAAATTATTATTTAAGATTGTACATTACTGCACATCAATTCTAGCGTTATTATATCTGTTCTGGTTAATTTCCGCAAGTTTTTTATAGCGTTTACCTATTAACTTTAAGTTATTTGTAATAATATTAATTAAAATAAGCCTATATCTAAGGTATGTTGTTTTTCTTGCTTAAGATAATTAAGTTTTACTTTTTGATAAAATCATGGTAGAATGTATTCGTTATTTTTTTATTATCCTATTGTAATTAAGGAGTGAATTATGTCTAATTTTTTTACAAGAAGTAAAGACGATATGAAATATTTATTTAAGAATAAAGAAGAGCTTTCTAAGAAAGAACGAAAAAGAAAAAGGCGTGGCTGGGGTACACTTATTGGTCTTATATTAGTTCTGATACAGCTTATTGTATCGGGATTACTTTTATTTAATATATTTAAGTTAGATATTCTTCCATTGAAGTATTTAATTGCGGTCAACGCATTTTTACTGCTGATATTCCTGTACGATTTCACATCGCAGTTTACGAAGGCTCATATTATAGGTAAGATTCTTGCAGTACTTATGTCAGGAGTGATTGTTTTCATATACCTTGTATCATCTAAGCTTGATTCTGTCCTTAATAAACTTAATCTTCCTGAGATTAACACTGACATCGTTGATGTAGTTGTACTGGCAGATGACAAGGCTTCCTCTTTAAATGATCTTGCCAATTACAAGTTTGCTTATAATTCAACTGCAAGCAACGCTAATGTCAAGACAGCATTTGATTCTGTTAAATCAGAGCTTAACAAGAGCAGCCTGGAACTTGCAGAATACAAATCATGGGATGACCTTGTAACTGCCTTTTATGATAATACAGAGGTTCAGGCAATTGTTATGAATGATTCCATGCTTAAGGTTGTTGCCTCACAGTATGAAGATTTTGATACCAAGGTTAAGATTATTAAGCAATACGAATATAAGAAGCTTGTTACTGTCCAGAAATCCAACGTTAACGTAAAGAAAGAACCATTTATAATATATGTTTCCGGTATTTCAAGTGAAGATGGTGCCGATTCAGCACTCTCTAATAATGCACTTAGTGATGTCAATATAGTTGCCGTTATTAATCCTGAAACCAAGCAGATTCTTCTTGTCACAACCCCAAGAGATTCTTACATTAAGATTACCGGTCCTGATGGAAGAAAAGGTTACGACAAACTTACACATGCTGGAAACTATGGTGTAGAAGCTTCTATGGATACTCTCCAGAATCTGTATGGCATTGACATTGATTATTATGTAAAGATTAATTTCACAGGCTGCGTCTCTGTTGTAGATGCACTTGGTGGAATCACAATTGACTCAGAAGTAGAATTTACTTGTGGCGAAGATGCTTCTCCTATTCCATATCATTTCGTCAAGGGACCTAATGAATGTGATGGTGAGATGGCAGTTGCATTTTCAAGAGAAAGACATGCATTTGCTGCTGGAGACTTCCAGCGTGGACGTAACCAGACTGCAGCTATAAAGGGTATCTTACAAAAAGCTACTTCTCCTGCAATACTTACCAAGTATTCAGCCGTACTTGATGCTGTTAGTGATATGTTCCTTACTAATATTCCAACAAGTACAATATCTGATCTTGTTAAACTTCAGTTAAGTGACGGTACAGCATGGAATATCCAGACATACAGTATTGAAGGATCAACCCAGCCACCCGCTGGACAGGGTCCTGCTTATCTCGAAATAACTGGTCTTAGAGGTGCTTCTGTTGTGTATCCTTATGCAGACAGTATTAATACAGCTATCCAGCTTATGAGTAAGATTCAGAATGGTGATGTATTCGATGTAGATGAATATGTTGACAGTCTCAATAACAATTCTAATTAATCAATAAAACATACCCCCGGCAGCCAATAAAACCGCCGGGGGTATATTTTTTATAATCCATTATTATAATATATAATTATCTATAACATATGCCACACCACAGTCATCGTTAGATGGTGCATTGACATCTGCATATTTCTTAACTTCAGGATATGCATTCTCCATAACCGCTGCAAGACCTGCATACTTTAACATTGGAATATCATTCATTCCATCGCCGCATGCAACAAGTTCTTCACTTGTTATATCAAGCATTGTGAGCAGCTTATCCAAAGATGCATCCTTTGCAACTCCCGCAGGCACAACTTCCAGAAAATAGCTCTCTGAGAAAAATGCATTGATTACTCCCTCATGCTTATCTAACAGGGCTTTCTGTACCGGAAGAAGCTTTTCATGCTCTCCTACAACGAGAAATTTCTCTACAGGATAATCCACATAAGCATTCAAATCATCAACCTTCATGATTGTAGTGCTGTTGCATATTGCTTCTTTCTTTACATACTCATCAGAATCACTCTCAGCAGCTATCTGCGTATCAGCATATGTCAGAGCATACACACCGTTGGCTCTTGCAAGACTGCATATATCTGCTATACAGTCCTGTGGCATTATTGTCGCAGACATCTGCTTTCCCGTCTTGCAGTCAGCTATACAGCCGCCATTATATGCCAGTATATAACCGCCTTTCTTGTCAAGCTCAAGCTCTCTGGCTATTGGTGTTATTCCAAAAAGCGGTCTTCCTGAAGCAAGAATAACCTTAACGCCTGCATCTATTGCTTTCGCAATCGCTTCTTTGTTGCCCGCTGGAACTTTCTTCTCTCTATTAGTTAATGTTCCGTCCAAATCCAGTGCCAATGCCTTATATTTCATACTTCTCTATCTCCTCTTTTAGTCATGTATGAACAATTTAGCATATAACACCAGTGATTTCAACCTAAGATATTCTCATCATGTTAAATGTTGTATATATATTCAGTTTTCCATAACCAGCTACAGGGTTAGGATATACCATATATTCTGAGCGTACTGCACCTCTTATAAGCTGTGCTTTAATATCGTTATGATTAATCATCTGACTATTCTTTACATTTACCTGATATGAATATAAAAGTGCAACACAGCCCCCGGCATAAGCCGCTGCATAGCTTGTTCCAGTAACCTTAACACCTCCAGATGGAGCAATTCCATATACCCCCGCACCCGGTGCAACAAAATCAGGTTTAATCCTTCCGTCAGCGCTATATCCACGCCCACTTTCATAATAAGCAGCCCCTGTATAATGATTATATGCTCCTACACTTATAACACCATCAGCTGCCGCTGGAACTGTAAGTGTTGTATCCGGGTCGGATTTTAAAAAATATATATCCTGTCCGGAAAACTGCTTTAATGGAAGCCATGCATTATAACTTCCTTTTATATTAGTGAGACTATATATATAGAATTTCCATGTACCCTCAACTGGTGTCTTAAGTCTTACGAATATAACCTCCATTCCAGCAACATTTTCAGTTATCTGATAATCTACCGTAACTGTACTTCCCTCATAAAGAAATGTATACTCCATACTTGCACCCATTCTTGCAGGTATTCTTGGAACATATTCCCCTGACGGTGATTCAATCGACACGGATAATATATCAAGACTATCCGCCCATATTTCCATCGTAAAACCCTTTCCTGTTCCATCAACATTAATTTCCATAACATCAGGTACCAGGGCTGACATTACTGTCCCTTTATAATGACATTTATTATTAGCTTCATTGCCCATACATGTTATAACTGATATATTGGGTTTTTTAGTAAGATTCTCCATCATTTCTGCCAGAGGAGATGCGCCTGTTCTTGAACCATTAGCACTTCCCAGACCAAATATTATTATCAATGGTTTTTCAAGACGTATAGCGTAATCTTCAAGAAATCTTAAAGCCAGCATAATATCACTTTCCTCAAAAGCTGGAACGTCATCCTTTATCAGAAAAAAATCTCTCAGATACTGTTTACTTTGTTTTAATTTAACCACTAAAAGTTCTGCTCCTGGTGCAACGCCAACATATCCGTCAGCATATGAACCCGCTGATATTGAAGCCAGCAGCGTTCCATGCCCTGACGTATCTTTTTGTGCAACATAAGAATATGGATTTTCTCCGTTATTGTCAGCCTCTATTGCCCTGTCTATTTCATCCTTTTCATATACTCTGCCAAAATGCGCATATGTTTTTGCGGCATCAGCACCCATTTTATCTGTCTGATCCCATATAGCCTGAATCCTTGTATTTCCAAGTCTGTCCTTGAAAACATCATTAAGATAATCTATTCCGGTATCCACATACCCTATAAGAACATTACTCCCGTCTGCCTTCAGATTATCCTGTCCAAGTACCCGTAAAGCTCCTATTTCATCAAGCGCACTTATATCTGCATCGCCTTCCATAAGCCCATATAACTTTGGAATAGTAAAATACCCCAGAGAGCTTATATTAAGCTGGCGGTTATCAGGCAGTTCTCCATGAGCTATAATCCATTGCGAATCAGCTCTCTGCGAACATATCCCTGATAATGCCTTAATAGATTCATCAGCCCCTGGGGTATCTTCTATTATGTAATCATATATATTCTCTTTAGTTATATCAAAATCACACGCCATAACATCTCCTTAACATAAAACAATCACTGTACATGCTATATGTATTCAGAAATGTATTGTATTATTCTGCTATAACTATTATGCTCTCATAGTTATTACCGGAGCACCTTTCTTTTCAACAACATCTTCTGTAATTGTAACTGAACCTATATTGCTGTCTTTAGGTATCTCATACATTATATCAAGCATAAAATCCTCAATAATAGAACGGAGTGCTCTTGCACCTGTATCTTTTTCCATTGCCTTTCTTGCTATGCTTCTTAATGCATCATCTGTAAACTCAAGCTTCACCTCATCAAGCTCTAACAGCTTCTGATACTGCTTAAGAATTGCATTCTTAGGCTCTTTCAGAATATTGACAAGCATATCCTCATCCAGTCTGTCAAGTGAATATATGATAGGCAGTCTTCCTAAAAATTCTGGAATCATTCCGTATTCTCTAAGATCATCAACCGTCACATAAGACATGATGTTCTTCTCATCATCATATTTATCTTTAAGGTCAGCATTAAATCCCATTGAGGATGACTTATTAAGCCTTGTCTTGATAATATCCTCAAGATCTGGAAATGCACCACCACATATAAACAGAATATCCTTCGTGTTAACAGTTACCTGTGGAACCATTGCATTCTTACTTGTCGCACCAACAGGAACTTCAACCTCACTGCCTTCTAACAGCTTTAACATTCCCTGCTGTACAGACTCGCCACTTACATCTCTGCTTCTGGTCTCTTTCTTCTTGGCAATCTTGTCTATCTCATCAATAAATATAATTCCATGTTCAGCTTTCTCTACATCATTGTCTGCTGCCAGTAAAAGCTTAGAAACAACTGACTCTATATCATCTCCGATATATCCTGCCTCTGTAAGTGTTGTTGCATCTGTAATAGCAAGTGGCACCTGTAATATCCTTGCAAGCGTCTTAACAAGATATGTCTTACCACTTCCTGTAGGTCCAATCATAAGCATATTAGACTTCTCAATCTCAACGTCACCCAGAATCTTAGCATCTGCTGAAACTCTTTTATAATGATTATATACAGCCACCGACATTACCTTCTTAGCATAGTCCTGACCTATAACATAATCATCTAACTTTTTCTTAATCTCATGTGGTGCAGGCAGCTTAGAAACGTCAAGCGCTGGTAACTCCTTCTTATCCTCTTTCTTTTTCTTAAGCTTCTGCTTTTCTGGAACCGGGTCTGAATCCATAACGCCAAAATTGCCAAACATGCCCATTCCAGGCATGTTTGACATCTTCATCATATCTTCATAATTAATTCCGCTGCTGTTAATTGAATCGAATGTTCTTTGCATACAATCCTGACAGATGTATATATTGTTAGGCATAACAATCATCTTACCAGCTCTTGATTCTGGTCTTCTGCACACAAAACATATCTTCTCATAATCATCGGAATTCACATTGTTATTCTTATTAATATCCTTATCTTCTGTCATATTCTCATTGGTATTATCCATAAATATCTACTTGGAATATATCCTTAAGATGCCTTCTTAGAGCCAAGCGTTACCTCCGTGCTCTTAAGAACATACTCGCTTCCTTCCATATGATAATAATCTATAGTTACCTTCTCACCAGCCTCATAATACTGAAGCATGTTAGTAAGTCCTGACATAGTAGTAACTGTCTGGTCATCAAATCCGACAATTATGTCGTATGTCTCTAATCCTGCCTTGTCTGCTGCTGAATCATCAGCTACAGTTCTTATAAGAATACCTACAGGATATCCATAATATGATGCATAATTACTTGTAATATCTACTGCTGCAATTCCAAGGTATTCTGCCTTATCTGACGAAACCTTGTTTCTTGTCTGCTTAGTCATTAATGAATCAATAATATCCTTAACATTAGAAACAGGGATTGAATAAGCCATACCTTCTACACCATCACTGCTTGTTTTTGCAAAGTTAATAGCGATAACCTTTCCTTCAGAATTAAGAAGAGCTCCACCACTGTTACCAGAGTTAATCGCTGCATCTGTCATAAGAAGTCCTGTAAATGTTACATTGTTGACTGTAATTGAACGATCCTTTGCACTAATTATACCAGTTGTAACTGACTGGCCTTCACCTAATGCATTACCAATAGCAACAACCTGCTGTCCAACTTTAATATCTGATGAATCTTCAAGTTCTGCAATTGCAATATTAGACGCTGTATCAGATGAAATATCACTTAATGATACTGCGGCTACTGCAATATCCTGATCTGACTTAGAACCCTTAACAGAACAGCTTGCACTTGTGCCATCAGAGAATACGCATTTAAGATTATCAATATTATCAACAACATGTGCATTAGTTACAATAAGTAATTCAGTATCACTCTTGCCTACAATAATACCTGTACCACTTGATGTTGCCTCATAACTCTGTCCATATCCAAAATAACTTGAACTTTTAACTGTTGTTGTACCATTAAGCTGAACCATTGCAGGAAGGGCTGCTGTAGCAACTGCCTCTGCATCCATCTTACCTGATGCTGAAAGATTAGTATCTTCTGTAAGCGAAGAATCTGTCTTAGCGACATTAGAAATATTATTACTTACTGTTGGTATATTAACACCTGTAGCATCAGACTTATTACTGCCAGCAATCTTTCCACCTGCATAATTAACACCAAACATAACCGAACCGGCTATTGCGCCAAAAAGTACTGCTGAAAGAACAAAGCATGCTGCTTTCTTTGCAAATCCTCTTTTGTGTTTCTTGTGCTTCTTAGCTTCATAAGGTGCACTTGAAAATGCTGTGTTATTATTAGATGTACTGCCATTGTTAGTATTGTTATATGGTATATCACTGCCACTGTAACGGTACTGTGAATCATTCTCATTATTGTCGTTATACATAATCATTCTCTCCTTTTACCATTGTATTATGACAATGAAGATTCCATACATAACAAATGAACACATCTCACTGTCAATACATGTAATATAACAACGAAATGTGTTCATATTGTGTTTTAGTTGTTAATTAAATTTGAACTGATTATAAACCAACAATTTCAGAAACTGCATCAGTAAGTTCTTCTAACTTCTTATCAGCATCCTCAAGACCTGTTCCCTTAACACCCATATAGAACTTAATCTTAGGCTCTGTTCCTGAAGGTCTTGCACAGCACCATGCATGGTCATTAAGTTCAAAATAAAGTACGTTAGATTCAGGAAGTCCTGTAGGCTTCTTCTCGCCTGTAGCAATAACTGTACACTCATCCTTCTTATAATCTCTGAACTCAACAACATTCCATGCTCCGAACTTCTTAGGTGGATTATTTCTTAAATCATCCATCATCTTAGCAATCTGGACAGCACCTTCTGCACCCTTCATAGTTACAGCCTTCTGTCCTTCCTTGAAGTAGCCGTACTTATCAAAGATATTAATCATCTGATCCCATAAAGTAATGCCTTTAGACTTATAGTAAGCTGCTGCTTCACATAATGCCATAACAGCCACGATGGCATCCTTGTCTCTTGCATGAGTTCCAACCAAGCAGCCGTAACTCTCTTCAAAACCGAATTCATATTCGTATGTATTATTCTGCTCAAAGAACTTAATCTGCTCACCAATATACTTAAATCCTGTAAGAACTTCAATAAGCTTTAAGTTATATTCCTTAGCGATAAGATCAGCTAAGTTAGTAGATACGATAGTCTTTACAAATGCACCATTCTCATGAAGAAGTCCCTTCTCCTTTCTCTGTGAAAGAAGGTATTCTGCAATAAGCATACCAGACATATTACCTGTGAATGACTTGTACTCACCTGATTTAGTGTCCTTAGAATATACGCCAAGTCTGTCCGCATCAGGGTCAGTTGCAAGAATAATATCTGCATCAACTTCCTTAGCAAGTCTTAATGCATATGTGAATGCCTTAGGGTCTTCAGGATTAGGGTACTCGAGTGTTGTAAAGTTAGGATCTGGTTTTTCCTGTTCTGGAACAACATATACATTCTTGAAACCTAACTCTCTTAAAATTCTTCTTACAGGAACATTACCTGTACCATTGAATGGAGAGTATACAATCTTAATATCATCAGCAACCTGCTTAATGATATCTCCGTTAAGGCTCTGCTTCTTTAATGCTGCAATAAATGCATCATCCATATCATATCCAATAATGTTATACAGGCCTCTTACTCTAGCCTCTTCTTCATCAATAGTCTTAACATCATTAAAATCAGTAACAGCCTTAACTTCATTGATAATCTGTGTATCCTTAGGTGCTGTTATCTGGCATCCGTCATCCCAGTATACCTTATATCCATTGTATTCTGGAGGATTGTGGCTTGCCGTAACCATAATACCTGCTGTACAGTGAAGTTCTCTTACTGCAAATGAAAGTTCTGGTGTTGGTCTTAATGAAGGGAATATGTATACCTTAATGCCATTAGCCGCAAGACAAAGAGCTGCTTCCTGCGCAAATTCTCTTGACATTCTTCTATTATCATGAGAAATAGCAACACCCTTATCCTGTGTTCCTTCCTTGATAATAAAATTAGCTAACCCCTGAGTTGCCTTTCTTACAATGTATACATTCATTCTGTTAGTACCATTGCCTATGACACCTCTCAGTCCGCCTGTTCCAAACTCAAGATCCTTATAGAATCTGTCCTCAATCTCTTTCTCATCTCCTGCAATTGATTTGAGTTCTGCACGTGTGTCTTCATCAAAATATTCATTCTCACACCATGCTTTGTAAGTTTCCATATAACCCATACCCTTTACCTCTTTTCTTGATTTATATTAGTCCTGTAAAGCTTTTCTAAAGCTCTCAGAAACTGCTTTCAATGCTTCTTCTTCGTCCGGACCTTCTGCTATGAGAGTTATCTCATCTCCACAGCCAACGCCTGATGCAAGAATAGATATAACACTCTTTGCATTAACAACCTTATTCTTAAATGTGAATGTAATGTGTGAATCAAATTTAACAGCTGTATCACACATTGCTCCTGCAGGACGAAGATGTATTCCTAATGCACTTCCAACTAGTATCTTCTCACTTACCATATGAATCACCTCTCAATTTCCAGTCGTCACGGATGTTGTTTCCTGAGTCGACTGAGTAGTTTCTGTTTCCTGGGTATTATCCTTAAACAACACATTAACGGATGCTGCTCTCTTTAATGTAACTCCATCTGGAAGTTTAACCGACAATGTAATGCTTTGTATTCCTGACGTAGTATATGTAGACAAATCTGCAGTCATCGTTATGGCAGATGCGTCTAATGCAGCAATTGCAGTCTCTGAACCCTCGACATCTATTGAAAATGTTCTATCCTCAAAGCTGTAGCTCATTCCGGTTTCAAGTCCACTAACCTTAATATCTGATGTATTAAGTGTTATTGTCTTATTACCTGTACTCTCGATTCTTACTGTAACCTCAATCCTTGCATTATCTAGAATTGTAAGCGATTTATCTATGAAATCCGAAAGACCAAACTTATACACTTTATTTTCAGTTAAACCATCTACATTAATATTACTTGCAGGAATAACAATCTTATCAAGACTGTTAAGCATATTGGTATCACCATATACAACAACACTATCACGATTAAGCGTCACTCCTGAAACTCTGTATCCGTCTGCCGGTTTTCCTGACGTCTTAACTTCTATACTTACAGTCTTAGTCCTTACAACCTGTGCAGTATAGCCCACACTTGTCTGTGTAAGTTCAACAGAAGAATCATTAATTTCATTATTATCAGAATCATACAAATGAATATCTGCTGTTCCCGTCACATCTGCAGTCGCTCCTGTCACATCAAAAGATATCCCTGCATGGTCTATATTATCGATAACAGACGAAGGACCTGTAACCTTAACAGATGTTGGATTAAGCACTCTTCTTACCACTGCATAGCCATCTGCCGCTGAACCGGTAATCTCTGAAACAACATTTACAGTCTTAGTATCTCTGTTTTCTATGCTTAATCTTACAGCAGATGTTTTAGGTGTAGCTTCAACATTATTAAGAACCTGTCCATCTTTAACAACTGATACATGAATATCAACATAATCAGCAAATGCGCTTATCTTGCTAAGATCCGCAGTTGCAACAATATCACTTGCTTTGATATTAGTAACAATACTCTTCGGTCCACTTACATATACTGATATCTTGCCACCCTCTACAATTTCATAACTGTAATTCTTATCAGTCAGACTCTCTGTATTAATAAGCTGTACCGACACATTACTGAATGTATAACTCGTGGTTGGATCATATACATTAACTATAACCGTCCACAAAACAACCGCAAATATAGCCGACAGAATCTTAAGGCTCAGGTTCTTAAACATCTTTTCCTTCATGCTTTAGCCTTCCTCTCCATATCTTGAACGACTTCACATCAATAGTTCTCCTGCGAAGATATTCCAGCTTGTTTCTAAGAGAATCCGCATCAATATCATGAATAAGTTCTCCACCAACAGCCACCGAAACCTTACCGGTTTCTTCAGATACTATAATAGTCATACTGTCTGTCACTTCACTGATACCAACACCTGCTCTGTGCCTTGTGCCAAGAGCCTTATTAAGATTATTATTATCTGAAAGAGGCAGATAACATGTTGCAGCAACAACCCTGTCTCCCCTTATAATAACAGCTCCATCGTGAAGCGGCGTATTATGCTCAAATATATTGATAAGCAGCTGGCTTGTAACCAGGCCATCAACCGTAATTCCTGTTTTCTCATATTCTTCAAGAACCATATCCTGTTCAATAACTATAAGTGCTCCTGTATAAGCAGCCCCCATATCAAAGCATGCCCTTACTATCTCTTCTGCAGTCTTACTGCTAAACCTTTCACCCTTTTCTCTTCCGTCATTAAACCTGAAAAGTCCAAACAGAATCTTCTTTCGTCCAAGCTGCTCTAATGCTCTTCTTAACTCCGGCTGGAATATAATAACAAGTGCAATAATACCAACACTGATTGTCTTTCCTGCAATCCACAGAATAGTCTTAAGATTCAGAATATACGCAATCAGTGCGAATATAACAACAATAATAATTCCCTTAAGCAATACCCATGCCTTGGTATTCTTAATCCATACCATGACATTATATATAACAAAAGCAATAATCACAATCTCAATAATATCGGTCCATGTTATACGCGGAATATATAATTTAACAAGATAATCCCTTATGAAATTATTCACTGTATTATCGCCTCCGTTCTTCTTATAATCTTCTAAATAAAACTAGCAAAATATATTCTGATGATTACTTATCATCATCATAGAATAAAATATCATCATCTTCTTCGTTAGATACTGCATATCCATTATCTTTAGCTGTATCGCCGGTTCTCATCTGTCTGATATCATCTGTCTTCTTAGTCTTTTTAGCATTAATATGCTTAATTCTTACATCAGCATTTGCAACATTAATCTTTGGTACAGCCTTTACATAATAATAATATTCATCATCCTCATACTGTACATACTCTGTTCTCTTATAATCAAGTGCAAAGAAAACAATATTGCAGATATATGCAGCTGTAACCCCCAGTATAGTTCCTATAATTATAAGAACAATATTAAAATCTGATTTCAAAGCTATCTGTCCTACAACCAGAATAAGGAACTGTGTTATACTTCCCACAATAATAGCTATTTTCCATGAATGATCGATTTTCTGTCTTCGGATAATATATACAACAATAATAGTAACTGCAGCTGCTATAATAAGCACCAGCATCTGTCTGTTCTTTAAAAGGCTTTCTATAAGATAAGATATCTGTTTCATACTTTCTGACAAAGAATCATCAGAAATAGCAGCCTCATAATCACTTGCAGTTCTTATTATGTAGTACATAATAACACCAAAACTCACTGGGATAACTGCCGCAACTGACGAACACAGACCAATCGCTACCGGAAGCACAAATGGTATCTTCATCCAGCAGAACATGGCAGTAATAATAAGTATATAAGCTGTTTTAGGTGCAAATCTGAAATACAGAAGATACATCAGAAGCATTACACACAATACCAGTAACGCAAATTCCGGAGCAATTACATACAACTGTATAAGAATAAACGCTGAAAGAACTATCAGTGTAAAACCACCCGGAAGAAATGCACATATAACAGAAAGTAACAGTGCAAACACCGGATTCTTCAACTTATCCATGTAACCAATACTTGTATTAATCATAATAAAACATATCAATGCAATAATAAACTTTGATGCTGGTACCACATATGTATTATATCTGTTGTAAAATTTCTTAAAACTTTCCTTTAATTCCAATAAAAATGCCATCTATGCCTCCAAATAATTATTTCTTCTTCTGCCCTGTATAGAATCTTTCCAGCTTATTAAGCCTTGAAAAATACCTTTTAATACCTTTTCTGGTATTCTCATATCTGAAATAATATACAAACCCGGCAATTACGCAGAATACGATAAGCATAAGCACATAATATAATGCAAACTTCTTGGCAAGTCCTATATAATCCAGGTTATTGATATCCCTTATCATTCCTTCTGCGTTACACAAGAAATACATCGCCAGAAGAATCACTCCTGCAAATGTAGTGGCAATCACTGTCTTTAATACTCCAAAAGCGATGTAATCACCCTTAAAATACTTGGCAGTTTTCAACATGCTTTTTCCTTCATTCTTCTCATATATTGCCATCTTGGTCATCATTTTGATTTTATTCTCATTAAGCAATTCATTCACCTCATTAAACAAGTTTAACCTGCATATGTTTAAATATAACATATTTTTACTTAATTGTATATTACAATTTGAGAGTGTCCGCCACCTGTAGCAACTACAATCCTTACCATTCTTCCATCAACTGTAAATGTTCTGTCTGTTGAAGCCGAAAGATAATTATTCCATATCATCTGTGAATTACCAGGAATGAGATTCTCGATTACATTATTAATCCTGCTGTCAAATTCACTGTTACGTTTCTTAATATATATAATAGTCACATTACTCTGTGTTATAATCTCACCATAATATGTCCCATTCTGCTGACATACATAAACATTAGAAACTGTCTGTTCAAATCCATTATTAATAATCGTATCTTCAATTTCTCCTGAGCCAGAACTTCCAGAATCATTATTATCTTCTGAAGATGAGTTTTCTGTTGTACTACTGCCAGGCTGTACGCCTCCAGACTGCACCCCACCAGATTGTACACCATCCCCACTGTTTCCGGTTCCTTGAGAACTCTCTGATTTATTTTCTCCTGCAGGCAGATTCTCTAGTCTGGAATCTCCTTCACTGGCACTGCCTGAACCTATATTGCTTCCTGACGAAATACTCCCTGCCGTATGAGTGTACACACTGAATCCATTATCTGAACCTGCAGCTACATTTCTTATTCCTTCGATTACAATCGCATCAGAAACACTTCCAACTGTAGCCGTAAGCGTAGCTGTACCACTCCCTGTAACAGTTATTACTCCGTCTTTATCTACAGTAAATACATCTGTATTACTGCTTGTCCATACAATTGACTTATCGTCATCATCAGGTGTGACAATTGCTGTGACCTTCAGGCTTGTCCCAACCGGTACAGCCTTATTCTCAAACAATATCTCAACATCTGTCTGCTCCTTAATATTCTGTTGTTGAGATGATGCTTCATTCTTAAGATCTGTCCTTGTTACACTTACACTGGCTTTACTGTCCGCTTCCTGCTTCTTTCTGTTCTTATCTGTACTTACTGAAATTATAATTCCAGCCAGTATCAAAACAATAACCGCTACAATAAGAACTACTGATTTTTTAGTACTGATATTCTTCATATTCCTATTAATCCTCAATATATATTATATTCCCTGCTTCCGCAGATTATATCTGTTTTTCTCTTTTTATATAATATAACACAATCACTCTGTTATAAAAAGAAAAAAGAGTGAAAGACATAAAAACTTCCACTCTTAATCATTCTAGAATTCGATGCGTATCTGTGTCCCCTTGTCAACTTCACTTTCTAAATATATTCTTGCATCATGAAGTTCTACAATATGCTTTACAATAGCAAGGCCAAGCCCTGTTCCACCAGTTTCCTTTGAACGGCTCTTATCAACTCTGTAAAATCTTTCAAATACCCTGTCCTGTTGATCCTTAGGAATTCCTATTCCATCATCAGTCACTTCTAACCTTGGCTTGCCATCTACCATTCCTGCAAACACTTCTACATGTCCACCTTCTTTATTATATCTTATTGCATTCTGTACAAGATTATCAATAAGCTCCCTTATCATATCCTTATTGCCACGAATCATGCATGTTGAACCTCTATACGAAAAACGTATTCCCTGTTTCTGTGCATTAACCTGCAGAGACTCTGCACAATCCTTAACAAACTCATACAAATCAAAATTCTCATACTGCCTTGGCATTTCGCTGTGGTCTAATTCTGAAAGCCTTATAATATCATTAATCAATGATAATAATCTTTCTGAATTACGCTTAATCTCATGTGCAAAATGTATTCCCTGTTCATGGTTTACCATCTCATTCTCAATAAGCTCGGCATAGCCTGATATTGCGGTAAGAGGAGTCTTTAGTTCATGTGATACATTTGCAGTAAAATCCTGTCTGCTTCTTGCAGCAGCAAGAATATTCTCATGCTGTGTCCTGATTTTCTCTGCAAAAGGGGCTATTTCTTTATATACAGGCTTCTCCTGTACGGAATCCATATTCTTAGCCATTCTTTCAATAGGCTCAATAAGTGTCCTTGTAAGTAATTGTGAAAGAACGATACACACTACTATAATTACTGCAAGTATTCCTGTTACAGCCGGAAATACATTGCCAAACACACTTAATAAACTGCTTGCATCACAGGATACTCTTATAACAGTCCCATCCTTCTGTTTTAGAGCATAATAAAAGGTATTCATATCCATCGTGTCAGAATTTCTTACACACTGACCATGTCCGGTATGAAATGCATCCTGTATCTCAGGTCTGTCTTTATGATTAGGCATTACATTAATATCATTATCATTATCAAAAAGCACCACCCCATCTGAATCTATCCATGTAACCCTGAGATTATTAATTGGAAGCTTTACATCAGCATATTGCGACGACTTTTCAAAAACTCCGGTTTCCATGAGTACTTCAGCATTAGTTCTCAGTCCGGCCTGGACCTGTTTCTTAAACAGTCCATAATATATAAAAGTTATTCCGATAGCTGTAGCAAGAACCGCTATAACTGCTATTCCAATAAGCCTTAAATTAATCTTCTGCTTCATATATCCACCCTGTTCTGTCTGTCAATTATATCAGGCTACTCAATAACATATCCTACATTACGCACGGTTCTTATACGCGAGCCTGCATCACCTAACTTCTGTCTTAAAGTCTTAATATGCATATCCACAGTTCTTGACTCACCTTCAAACTCTGTTCCCCATACCTTAAGTACAATAGAATCTCTTGAAAGCACTATATTCTTGTTAGCCATAAGATATCTTAACAATTCATATTCTTTAAATGTAAGTTCAACCTGCTTTCCTGAGACCGTAACAGCATGCCTTTCATGATTAAGTTCAATCTCTCCAACATCCAGCACGCCTGCCTCGTCTGTTTCTGTTCTTCTAAGAAGTGCTTTAACTCTTGTAATAAGCTCCATTACAGAAAATGGCTTCTTAATATAATCGTCAGCACCATCCTCAAGTCCCTTTATCATATCAAGCTCTGTAGACTTTGCCGTCACCATAATAACCGGCAGTCTCTTAGTTGCAGAATTCAGTCTTAACTTCTTAATGATGTCATAACCACTTTCATCAGGAAGCATAACATCAAGCAGCACAAGGTCCGGAAGAATCTCATCAAGCTTCTTAAAAAACTCTTTGGAACTTCCAAATGCACCTACCATATGTCCACTGTTCTTAAGTGCAATTGTCTCTATTTCCCTTATGCTTTCATCATCCTCAACTATGTATATAAGAGCCATATTCTCATCTCCTGTTCTAGTCAGCTTTCTTTAATTCCGGAAGCTGATACTGTTTATAATACTGTCTGCATTCTTTTGCAAACTGAGGATTATCCTCATTAGTAAGATGCTCCAGATATCCATGTGTTTCAAAACCATTATCTCTTACTTCAATCATACATACAGCAATATTAGAGCAATGGTCTGATACTCTCTCAAAATTCGTCATAATATCTTCGAGTATAAGTCCTGTCTCAATTGTACATCTGCCTTTTCTTAATCTGTTGATATGACGCTGCTTAATCTCTAAGTTCAGTCCATCAATAACCTGTTCTAACGGCTCAATATGCTTTGCTGCCTCAATATCCTGATTTTCAAAAACCTGTACTGTGTTACTAACTATATCATGTACCGCTTTTGCAAATGTTTCAAGTTCTTTTCTTGCATTCTGTGAAAAAGATGACTCCTTGCTGTTCATCTCTTTTGCAGATTTTGCAATATTAATCGCATGGTCAGATATTCTTTCAAAATCACTCATGCAGTGAAGAAGTATTGAAAATGTATGATTATCATGTCTTGATAAATCGCAGTTACCAACCTTTACAAGATATGAACCCAGCTTATCCTCATACTTATCGACATCTTCTTCCATTGCCACAACCTCATCATATGCAGCATCTGAATAATTATTAATAATGTCAAGCGCTTTATCTAGCGCTTTCTGTGACAAATGTGCCATCTTCACAGCCGTATTCCTGCATAACTCCATCGCAACTGCCGGAGTCTCTAAGAATCTTTCATCCAGTGCTGCAAGATCTGCTGCCACACCTGTCTGAATAACTTCCTCATGTTTTCCATCAGGAATAGAAAGAGTTGCAAGCTTCACAAGCAGATTAGAAAATGGGAAAAGTATAATTACACATCCGATATTAAAGAGACTGTGAATCACTGCTATTCCTGCTGCATTTGCCGGTGTTGATAAAAATTCAAAATGAACAAACATATTCAGGCTGTAAAATATAACCATAAATATAACTGTACCAATCATGTTGAAATAAAGGTGTATCATTGATGCCCTCTTGGCATTCTTCTTTGCACCTACAGAAGATATAAGTGCTGTTACACATGTACCTATATTCTGTCCCATAATAATAGGAATTGCTGTTGCATAGTTAACCGCACCTGTTACACATAATGCCTGCAGTATACCAACCGATGCAGATGATGACTGTATAACTGCTGTAAGCACTGTACCTGCAAGAAGTCCGAATAACGGATTAGAAAACAGTGTAAGCATACCCGTAAACTTCTCATTGTCAGCCAGCGGTGCAACTGCGCCACTCATAGTTTCCATACCGAACATAAGAATTGCAAATCCAAGAAGAATATTACCTATATCCTTTTTCTTAGAATTATCCTTACAGGTCATAGTCATAATTATACCAATAACAGCAAGCACCGGTGAGAAGGATGATGGCTTTAAAAGATTAATCCATCCTGCTCCGCTTATACCTGTAAGTGATAACATCCATGAAGTCACTGTCGTACCAATATTGGCACCCATAATAATACCTACAGCCTGTGAAAGCTGCATAATACCCGAATTAACAAAGCCTACAACCATTACCGTAGTTGCAGATGATGACTGTATAACTGCTGTTACAGCCATACCAAGCAATACTGCCATAATTCTTTTAGAAGTCAGCTTTTCAAGTATCTGTTCTAATTTACCTCCGGACAGCTTTGCTAAGGAATCTCCCATGACATTCATTCCATATAAGAACAAAGCCAGTCCGCCTGCCATCGTAAGTACACCAAAAATATTCATTTTACATAAGCTCCTTTTTGAACGACTTTTTCACACATCATGTGTATTCTAAATGAGCATTGTAAAATGTATTATGTAAGTTATGTAAAATTTATGTAAAATTTGCAACTATGTCTTTTATACGGTCTATATTAACAGGTTTTGCAAGATGAGCATTCATCCCACAATCAAATGCAGCTTTTACATCATTAGAAAATGCATTTGCTGTCATAGCTACTATTGGAATATCCTTTGCGTCAGGGTGCTTCATTTGTCTTATTGCTCTTGTAGCCTCATATCCATCCATGTCAGGCATCTGTACATCCATAAATATAAGATCATACTGCCCCTTCTTTGAATGTCTGAACAAATCAACAGCTGCCATTCCGTTTTTTGCACAATCACAGGCTGCCCCCTCTTCCTTTAGAAGTTCTTTAAGCATATCTGAGTTAATACCATTATCTTCTGCTATTAGAAAATTCTTACCCACAAGTACATGATTCTGTTCATTCTCATGCTTTGGTATGTTATATCTGTTCCAGAGATCTTTATTCGTATTAATATCCGCAATTCTGAATTCCATAGTTACCTCGTAAGTTGTTCCCACCCCCTGTGTGCTTAGTACCTTTATAGTTCCACCCATGAGATCAATAAGATTCTTGGTTATTGCCATTCCAAGTCCTGTTCCCTGGACTGCATCTGTAAGGCTTGTCTCTTCTCTTGTAAACGGTTTAAATATGTCTTTTAAATATTCTTCACTCATTCCTATTCCATTATCAGATATGATGAATTTGTATTTTACAATCTGTGGATTGGTAACTTTTATTTCTTTTATTTCAAATGTTATGTTACCGCCTTCTTCTGTATATTTAACAGCATTAGACAATATATTAATAAGTATCTGGCTGAGTCTTAATTTATCTGCGGTAATGCAGCAATATTCAACACCATCTGATTTCACAACAAATGTCTGGTTCTTCTTCTTTGCCTGCGGTCTGATTATATTGTCTGTCTCATTTATGATGTCAGCAAGATTCACATCACAAAGATTAAGAGTAGTTTTCCCTGACTCAATTTTACTCATATCAAGGACATCATTAATAAGACTCAGCAGATGCTGGCTTGAAACAACTATCTTTTCTGAATAGTTTCTGACTTTATCCGGATTATTATAATGTCTTAACATAAGCTGTGAAAATCCTACAATTGCATTCATAGGAGTTCTTATATCATGACTCATATTAGACAGGAACTGACTTTTTGCACGATTTGCTGCCTCTGCTGTATGAAGCGCATCTTCCATATGATTTCTTATCTGCTGCTCGTAAGTTCTGTCTGACAGAATTATTACAAGGACATCATCTCCGTCTTTATCCATATGATAACATCCCTGGTTAAAAAGTCTGTATTCACTTGAATCTGCTGGCTTTATCCAGTATTCATTGACAGCAGATTCTCCTTTTCCCAGCTTCACAATATCATTCCATTCAGGAACTTCTCCCCTCTTTTCCAATTCTCCAAAATCTTTAAGGATACCATCATATTCACTGCTCCTTATTCCCAGAACTCTCTCGATATTTCTGCTTACATACAGTTTTCTCCAGTCTCCCCACGAAAGCATAATATACACATCATCCAGATTTTTAGCCATAATCGAAAATAATATATCCCGTCTTGCAATCTCATGATCCTTCTCACTTACATATCTTTTGTAATATGTATATAGTACTACACATGCAACCATAAGAAGCAGTATACCTATCTGTACTGCCATTATAACAGTTCTATGCTGAACCGCAAGAGAGCTTGAATTGGCGACGCTTATAGGAACCATTGATATAAGCCCCCAGTTATCAAATCCAATTGGAACATAAACAAGACAATACTGGTTTTCATCAAGCCTGAATACCATTTCTTCTGCATCTGAATTCTTTACACTTTTCATAAAACCATCCAGTGACTTACCGGAAATATCCGCATTTTTCAGATGATAAAATATATTACCACCTATATCCATGCCGCCTTCAGACTTTAATACGATATCACCATTAGCATATATTACATAACTGCTTGTGTCCTTTGAAAACGCTTTTACACCCAGTTCTTTATTAATAGCTTCTGTATTGTATGAAACCGCTATGGAACTGTATTTAAAACCACTAATATATGCCGGCTGGACAGGAATCGCAAAAAACATTACCTCATCACTTCCCGGAAGTGAACCATCCACTACAACATTTTTCCTGTCTATCACAAGACTTTTCCATGTATTTCCGAGTTCAAGATACCCCTTTTTACCTGACGATGACAAGTAATTACAGGCATCATCTATAAAATAAAATTCTGTGTAATGCCATTCATTCTTCCATTCTGTAAGAAACTTGCTGATGCTGTCTATATTTTCACCAGCCTCATCTATATAATCACCTGTCATTCCAAGCAGGTTCCACTGCTGCCCGGTTATCTGCATGAATTTTTCACTGACCTGTGTATACACTTCATTAAGATTCTTCGAACTTGTCTCATACAGTTCTCTTCTGACTGTAATGGAATAATTAAGCATTATTACGCCTACACACGCAAATACAATTATTGCCACGCCTACTGCTGCAAAGAAATATTTTCTATACTCATTCTTCTTCAATTGACCTGTTTCCTTTCTCAAGATAATCAGCTCTTCTGTATATACGCTTCTGGTGCAGCCAGTCTGCCTCTATCAGCAAAATACTGTATCCATTGTTGTGCTACATTTGATGTATGAGCTATATATCCATCATATTTTTCGCCTTCCCTGATGTCTGCCTCGGCCTTATACATATGAACTCCGCCATGCTTTGACATATCATAATTATATGCACGTTCCAACAAAGTATGACCAGAAACGTCAACATAACAGAAAGAATATATTTTTTCGTCTTCTACTGACTTTCCATCTGTAAGAATATCCTCAAGATGCATATCGCCCTTATCATCTCTTGATATCTTCATTGTAAATCCGCTTGATGCCGGCAGCGTATCCCATGATATCGGGTCGTCATCCCGTCCACAGCCTTCCACAAGGCACCGCACAACATCTTTAATCTCAGCACCTGTTGCATCCTTCGTATAAAACTTCACACCTCCGCCCATTAGAAGTGCCTGTAATTGTGCTGCTGTATAACTTCCCTTATAGATGTCTCCGGCATTCATGGCAGCAGGTGCAATCAGCATATCCACATTACATATTTCCCGGAGTGTATTAACCCTCACCGAAAATGCCTCACTTCCTGTATCTGATATTCTCCACTGATATTCCCTGTCAAACGTGGTGATAACCGGAGATTTTTCTTTTACCGCATTGTAGTTATTGTTAAACACTTCCACCGCCCGCGTGGCATCCACATCTCCTGCCAGCATTTTCTGTACTGCTGCGTAGCTTGCCCGGCACACACTGTCATTCCTTATATATGTATACATATGATTACTTTCAATATAAGGAATCAGGTTAGAAAATATGTCCTGCACATCTACATTTACATTTTTATTATACACAACAACCGACTGTATTCTGTCTGCCATTGCATTCATTACATCACTGCCAAACATATATCTTACTATATCCAGTGCCAGCTCTTCTTTTTTCCCTGCTCCTTTAAGTTTTCCATTCATAGCTATTGAATATCCGGGTGTACTGAAATACCAGTTATCATTATCTGTCTCCCCAAAATATGGCAAAAGAATGAGATTATTCATTCCCTCATCCTGATACTCTGCAATATTAGTGCTCTGTCGTATCATTGCAATCTTCCCGGACACAAAATCCTGGAATATACTTGAATATCCTCTTTTTGTGTCATCTGCCTGTGCATCAGTATCTTTCAAAACCTGTCCAATTCTCGAGAACAACTTCACACCCAGCTCATCCGGTATGTGATCTATATTTCCATCCATTGCTTCATAACGCCAGATGCGCCCTTCTGTACTTTGTAACAATGGAATAGACCACGCCTGTAACATATATGAATCTGTATAATCATATTTATAATCTGTTGCAAACCCTCTTATCCCATATTCACTGAACTTATTACATGCTTCAACAAATGTTACATAATCATGAGGCAGCTCTATTCCATATTTCTCAAAAACTGCTGTATTGGCAAGTATCCCCTCCACGCTCGCAGCACCAGGAAGCCAGTTCACAGAACCATCTTCATTGGTAAATCCATCAAGATATACCTTATAAAACATGTTTGTAATATCTGTACATGAAAAATCATATAGATAATCCCTGGGATTAATATCATAATCATCATCAGACGAAGACGTCTGTGTCCATGATGATGCATCTATTATTATATCCGCAAGATCATCATTAAGCGCTGCATCATTAAGATACTGTGCTCCTCCCCTGCTTATGACAAAATCAAATTCAACATCCGGAAAATGTTCTTTCAACATTTTTCCTACACTTGCAAGCCAATAATCCTGGTCAAGCTGTACAACTATTCTCTGTTTTTCTTCTCCACTGTTTCTTAATGGTATACTACATGACAACAGCATACTTACAATCAATACCGTTAACAGTAAAACACATATTATCCGTTTCATTCTATCCTCCAAAAAGACTTTTCCCTTATGTTTTATATAGATAATACAACGTATGCATGTCGAATTATGTCGAATAGGAGGAGAAATCAATAAAAAACCTGCATGGAATGCGCTATTTGCAGCCATACAGGTCTTTTTATATTTACAGTATATACATGTATTTCATATTCTTTTAACACATATCAGGCTTGTTCCATAGGTTAAGCTTCGTTCCGAGTCCCATTTTCACAGCATTTTCATAACATACCTTACCCCAGGCAACATCTTCTACAGGCATTCCTCCAACAGAATATACAATTATCTGATCATCACTGTCTCTTCCTGATGCATTGCCAAGCAATATATCTCCCATATCAGTAATATCACTTTTACTTATAATTCCATCATGGCACATATCTGTAAACTTTGCACCTATTATGTTAATTGAACCAAATGTCGGATATGGATATTCCTCTGCCCATGCCTCGTAAAGCTTTATATTATCAACTACCATCTTACATTTTTCTTTGAGAAAATCTGTCTCCATATCAAATGCACTTGGAGCAACAATAAGCGCTCCCGGCTTTATCCATTCACCTTTGACATATGCATATTTTGACGGATTTGTTCCTGCTGTGGCTGCAAATGATATAACATCACTGTCTCTTACCAGAGTTTCTATATCATCTACCACTGTTACAGTTGTAAGCTGTGGATATGTAGCTTTGACATATTCAAGGAAACTGTCTAATGATTTCTTTCCTCTACCTTTTACCTTAAGTGTATCAAGCTCTGGGCATGTTGCCATAAATGCATCAAGGCTTGTTTTTCCCATTACACCAGGACCATATATTGCTCCAGTCTTAGCACCCTTTGGTGCAAGATGTCTTAACCCTACACCAGGAATTGCACCAGTCCTGTAAGCGCTCAGAAGATTACCGCTCATCAGACACACCGGTGCACCGGTTGTCTTGTCATTAAGCATAACCATAAGTATTGACCTTGGCAGACCTATTTCCTTATTAGCTGTATTAGAACCATACCATTTCATACCAGCCATATCAAACGGACCTCCTATATATGCCGGCATTGCCATAAATCTTCTATCTTCTCCTACATTCTTTGGCATATTCGGAAAAGGAGATTCATTAGGGAATGTTACCATACATCCATGAGAATTATGGTTTTCACCTCCCATTACGAAATCACCCTTTGTAAGACATTTAAGAACATCTTCCATTGTATCTATGCATTTAGGCATGTTCTTTACGCCAGCCTTAATCATTTCCTGTTCATTAAGATATAAAAAATCAACTTCCGGATACATAATAATTCCTCCTCTATAATCCGCAGCCTATGACTGCTTCCATCATTATCTCTACAAACTGTGTCGGTCTGTTAAGTGCAGGTGTTCCAACCACTGTGCATAATGGTCTGATATCATGAAATATCTCTGAATATGCTCTTGATATATCTGCACACATTTTCATATCTACAGCAAACACATCTACTTTAATAACATCTCCAACACCTGCACCAGCCTGCTCAATAAGCTTTACCTGCTTCTCAAGTACATATCTGGTCTGCTCATAGGCATTTTCCCCATACACTGTACCATCCGGCTGTACCGACGTTGTTCCACCAACATATATATGGTCACCAACCTTTACCATTCTGCTGTATCCTACTTTTTCTTCTAATGGAGCTCCTGATGAATAATTTACTCTCTTCTCTGCCATTTAGTTTACCTCTCCTTCTGCACCTGCAAGTGCCTTTTCTTCATTTTCCTTCTTTACAAGTTCATTGAACCTGACAGAAGCATCATTTATCACTTCAACCGGTACCGGCTGGAATGGGCTTGCTTTCATAACTCCACATACCCAGATTATTGAATAAACTACAAGTCCAGCAAATAAAACTCCACACAACTCAAATATCTTAATTCTGGTTTCTCCTGTTGATATATTCCATATCATGTATACATTTCCAAGAATACCTATTATCTGAGGTATTCCGCCTAATGTAAGCCACTTCTTCCTTGGATATTCAGGATTTCTCTTTCTGAGTATAAGCACTGTTACATGTACAAGGCAGTATGTTAATAACCAGAAGCATGAACCTGACAATAACAGAAAACTTACACCCTCTGTTGCTCCAAGTCCTGAAGCAATTATTCCTGCAACGAATACAAATAACACTACAAGTCCGACCCATGCTGCGCCTCTCTTGTTTGTCTTAGCAAATACTGATGGCATCATGCCTTCCTCGCCCATACCCTGTACAATTCTTGAAACAGAAGCATATACTGTATTAATTGTCGAAGCGGCTGCAAGTATGGTTATAATTCCCATCCATATACGTCCTGCATTGCCTAAAAGGTTAGTAGCGTATGTCATATGAGGAGTACCTGCAGGGTCATTGGCAAGAATATCAAGACTTACATAGTTAGTCATTCCTATACCAAGAATGCTCTGTACAAAAAATAGTAAAACCAGACCTATTGTCATAGAAAGAAGTACATCTCTTCTTGGATTCTTCAAATCCTTTGCTACCGGAATAATAAACTCAACACCTATAAACAGCCAGAATGCAAGTGCGGCATATGAGCAAAGCCCCTTAAATCCGCCTATCTGTTCAAATGTTGGTGCATTTGCTGCATAATCAACAACATTTGAGCTTATTCCTAATTTACATACACCTATTAATCCAATAAGAACCATTGAACCGATAAGCAGGAATACTACTATGTTCTGTACCTTTGAAAATATATCTACACCAAAAAGATTAATCACGAGAAACAATGCCATTATTATAATTGATATTATCCTGTTATCTACATGTGGCAGAAACAGACCTTTTAAAACAAGTCCGCAAAGTGTAATCTCTGCTGTCATGCTTAATATTTCTGTAATTACATAGGCTGACAGATTACCAATTAATGATGGAAGTGGTCCCATACCAGCCAGAAGATACTGTCCTGTACCGCCCTGAACTCTTGGCATGAGTCCATTCAGTTCTGCAAATGATATGCCAATAAACCAGTTCAGCACCATTACTGCAAATAGCGGAATGATAAACCATCGGCCTATCGAACCCATTCCTGTTCCTAAAGAAACAAGACAGCTTGTGGCAACAATAAGTCCTACGCATATTGCCACGCCACTTCCTAATCCTAACTTTTTCTTCATAAAACCAGCTCCCTTCCTTTTTTGCATGATTAATTATTAACAAAATAAACAATAAAGGCGCCGCACACCAGATGTACGACGCCTTTGTCTTTGATTTATTAAGTTTATGATATGGATACTACAGTGTTTTCATGAAATTGTATTGTAAAAAAAAGAACTGTAATGTATTATTTCTTAATAAATAACCAGAATATTACTATAATCCAAGACATACAGGAGGGCTTATGTGTACAGCAGCTACTTATAAAACTAAAGATTTCTATATGGGAAGAACACTAGATTATGAATTTTCTTATGGTGATGAGGTAACTGTCACACCTAGAAATTATCCTATTAATTTCAGATTTATGGGCGTCAGGAATAACCACTATGCGATGATTGGAATGGCACATGTGGCTGACGATTATCCTTTATATTATGAAGCTTTTAACGAAAAAGGGCTTGGCATGGCAGGACTTAATTTTGTTGGCAATGCAGTTTACAACGAACCGGACCTAAGAGGTCTTAACGGAGAGAGTAATATTGAAAATGTTGCCGTTTTCGAATTCATCCCGTGGATATTATCACAATGTGCGACAGTTGACGAAGCCAAAGAAAGACTCCAGTTTATTAATCTTACCAACACTCAGTTTAATGATATGTTTCCATGTGCTAATCTTCACTGGATTATTGCTGACAAGGAAAACTGTGTAACTGTTGAATCCATGTCAGACGGACTTCATATATACGATAACCCTGTAGGTGTGCTTACTAATAATCCGCCATTTAACATACAGATGTTTAATCTTAACAATTATATGGGATTATCTGCAAGACAGCCTGAGAGCAATTTCTCGGACAGACTTGAATTCAACAGATACAGCCGTGGTATGGGTGCTATCGGACTTCCTGGAGATCTGTCATCTCAGTCAAGATTCGTAAAAGTTGCTTTTACTAAGATGAATTCTGTTTCAGGCAATGATGAGAAATCAAGCGTAAGCCAGTTCTTTCATATATTAGGCAGCGTAGACCAGCAGCGTGGCTGCTGCCAGCTTGACGATGACAAATACGAGATAACAATATATACCTGCTGCTGCAATACTACCAAGGGCATATATTATTACACATCATATGACAACCATCAGATATGCGCTGTTGATATGCATAAGGAGAACCTTGACGGTAATGAGCTGGTTCGATATCCACTTATTACTGATGGCGAGATAAGGGCTGTTAATTAATATATATACCTGACAAAACGAGCTGGACGGTTAATTACCATCCAGCTCGTTTTTAACACATTTTTCTATGTCGTATGCAATCTCAGTGCATATATCTTTTTCCATTCCAGCTGCTGTTCCAACAGCAGCCAGCTCCTTAATTCCTGGATTTCTTCCATTGCCGTCTACTGTAGTAGTATGTTCCCCATAATATGTCGTACTATAAGTCAGGTCATATGCCGGGCTTAGTCTCCAGCCATCATTATTTTCATCATATATAAATGTAAAATTCTTTGAATGGTCATCTCTGTTATGTGCAAACACATTAAAACACATTCGTCGGTACATATTTTCTATATCATGCTTATTGTCCCTTGTTAATATTTTTGTTAATTTCATAAGTTGGTGATAATCCATATTGGGCTGCCTGAAATCCAGTTCAAGAAGCGCTGCTGCTGTAAGCATATGGATTCTGTGTTCTCCAAACGAATCATTCTTACGATCAAATCTTTTAGTTCCAAAATATCCATCACATATATCAGATGGAAAAAGTCTGGTCTCTTCCATATCAATTCCACACTGCTTTGCACACTGTGAATATTGGTATTCCATCAGCCCCGCATTCTTTCCATCAACATGAGCAGGAAACTTGATAATCCAATCCTCACCATCTATCTTAGTCATAATTTTAGGTCTTGCTCCACCACTTGTTCCACCAAGCCTGTATAATTCATCAAGTTTGTCAGAATATTCTGTATTAAGAATTCTCTGACACTGTTCAGATAATTCATCAAGACTGCTGAGTTTTTCCTGCTTCGGCATATCCCATTCCGGTCTGTATGTTAATGCTCCCATTCCTGATTCTCCAACAATTGCAAGCCTGTCAAGCATACTCACATTGTCTATATTATGTCCCTTTTCTTTCAACATCCTGTCAAGCAGCAGTTGTCCCCATGCATCAGGCAGACTGTCTGCAAATACTCCCCATAAGCCATTAAAATAATCTTTAACCGGGACATATACTTTCTTTTCAAGAGGCAATGAAAACGGACTTATTGAAAATCCATTCTCAAGCCATTCATCTGCATATTCAAATGCAGCCTTTCTTTCGTTCGTCATAGCAAGAGTTCCAACAAGCCTGTCATGATAAAAAACATTTATAATTCTATCTTGTCTCATTAATTACCTCCTCAATACTGTTATAAGGAATCTCTGTAAAAATGTTTCTTAAATCATCAGCAATATTAAGTGCTACAGCTATCTTAGTCAACGATAACAGTGAAATCTGTCCTGTTGTTTCAAATCTTTTTATGGAGCCAAGACTGACATTGCTAATCTTAGAAAGCTTCTCCTGCGAAATGGAGCGTCTTTTTCTTATTAGTCTTACCCTGTCAGCTATTTTTTTATCCAGTTCTTCACATGTCTCCCAGACATATTCATTCATATATTAATCTCTCCCTACGTGTAAACATATATATAATATATTAGCCAGTTTACTCATAAATATGCATTCATAGCTAATATTTTATCTATAATTATTATAACACATAACTTAATATATTCAATCCTCTCCTTGCCAACTTCCCAGAATATGTTATTATATGATAGATTATTACAAGTGTTTAAAGCACAGAAAGAGGAATATATGTTAGTTTATGACGCTAATGCCAATTCTGGCAGCACTGCCGGTTTTGAGTGTACCTATACAACTTTTAAATCAGACAATTCTACAGCTTCCCCAGAGAACCCAATCCTTGTTCTGGATAATTCTGAAAAGCAGTGGGATGAGACATCTTATGGTTTATTCACTAACCCTTATAAAAAGACTGCATTTGATTTCCAGATTAACGGTGAATCTTTTACAAGCAATATCTTAAAGATTGATTCAAGATTTACAAGCCTTATCAAATGGCTTGGTGAGAACAGGGTTAAAGTAAAACTCACAGGTGCTAACACATCCGAAGGATACAATGTATACAAGATTCAGGAAGTTGCATTTGGCAATGGTAACAAGTTATCTGCTGAAGACGGCTTCCTTCAGTTTATGATTGAAAGATTATTAGAGAGCAATGCCCTTGCAGAAGACAATAGTGAAGAACCTGATGAATCTGCTGATGATATGAAGCTTACAAGCCTTACAAGCATATCAGATTTTCTTAACTGTGCAGGAAGTACACTTCCTGAGAATATCCGTTTATGGGCAAGACGCAATCTTGTTGTTGCCCGTTCAAGTGAGGTGACTCCTGAAGAGAAGAGACATGCACAGAGAGCACTTTCTATCATGCTTAATATTAAATGGAAGAGCAATTACTTCGAATCTATTGACCCTGTAGAAGCAAGAAGAATTCTTGACGAAGAGCTTTTTGGTATGGAAAGTGTTAAACAAAGAATCATTGAGACAGTTATTCAGATTAACAGAACACACACTCTTCCTGCATATGGTATCCTTCTTGTAGGTCCTGCCGGAACAGGTAAATCACAGATTGCCTACCTTGTTGCCAAGATTCTTAAAATGCCTTGGACAACGCTTGATATGAGTTCAATCAATGACGCAGAACAGCTTACAGGAAGTTCAAGAATATACTCCAATGCAAAACCTGGTATTATCATGGAAGCATTTAACATGGCTGGTGAATCTAACCTTGTGTTCATTATCAACGAGCTTGATAAGGCTACTTCAAGCAATGGCAATGCCAACCCTGCGGATGTACTCCTTACACTCCTTGATAATCTTGGATTCACTGATAATTATATGGAGTGTCTTATCCCAACTTCAGGCGTATATCCTATCGCCACAGCTAATGATAAGGATAAGATAAGTGCACCACTCCTTTCAAGATTTGCAGTAATTGATATTCCTGATTACACAAGAGAAGAGAAAAAGACAATATTCCTTAAATATTCACTTCCTAAGGTTCTTAAAAGAATCGGACTTCACGAAGATGAGTGCCTGGTGCTTGATGACGGACTTGACGCTGTTCTTGATTACTGCAAGGATACTACAGGTATCAGAGACCTTGAACAGGCCGCAGAACACTTAGCAGCACATGCACTTTATATGATTGAGGTTGAGCATGCTACAAGCGTTTCATACACAGCAGACATGGTAAATGAACTCTTTTAATTAAATTATCCAAGTCTGATAACAAATACAGTATATAATAAGGAGCTGATATCACTACGATAACAGCTCCTTAAATAATCTTTATATATTTAATTATCAGTCATTTCTTAACTTAAACTGTGCAACCATTTCACTAAGAGTTGTAGCCTGTGCTGTAAGCTCTTCACTTGTAGCCGATGTCTCCTGTGATGTTGCTGAATTAGCCTGTACAACTTCTGCAATTCTTGCAATTGCAACATCCGCCTGCTCCATACCTGCAGCCTGACTTGTAGATACATCTCTCATCTTCTTGGCACTCTCTGCGATAGACTGAACGCCATCAACAACTTCCTTAAGTGAATCAGATGCCTTAGTAGCAATCTTATTTCCTTCACCAACCTCGTAGATAGAAGCTTCTATAAGATTTCTTGAATCTACCGCTGACTTAGCACTCTGCTCTGCAAGTGTACGAATCTGGTCAGCAACTACTGCAAATCCTCTGCCTGCATCACCTGCTCTTGCAGCCTCAATGGAAGCATTAAGTGAAAGAAGGTTAGTCTGGCTTGCAATACTTTCAATCTCTGAAATGATATTGCCAATCTTCTCAGAAGCCTCACTGATACGAGCCATTGCCCCCATAAGAGCTTCCATGCTTTCTCTGCTGTTTTCTGCTGTATCAGCATATCTCTCTGCTTCTTTATATGAATTTTCCAGCTGTTCTGCTGTCTTCTGTATACCTTCATTAAGATCATTAATGGTTGCCTGCATCTCTTCGACTGTTGCAGCCTGATCTGTTGCACCTTCTGCAAGCGACTGTGCAGCATCTGAAAGATTAGCAGAACCTTCTGCCACCTGTTTAGAAGCATCTTCAACACCCTTTAATGTTGAATTCATCTGACGGTTCATGTTACGAATTCCAAGTAACAATGCATTGAATGCACCTGTATACTGATCTTCATGTTCGGTTGCGATAGCGAAATTACCATCTGCCATCTCTCCCATAAGTTTTCCGGCATCACTGATAATATTATGTAATCTTTCTGCCATAGCATGTGCACTATCTATGAGATCGGATATCTCATCTTTAGTCTCAACTTCAGGGAATGGTGAATCCAGATCTCCCTGTGCAAATGTCTCGAATCTGGCCATCATTCCATCTAACGGCTCTTCTATACTCTTTGCAATCGCATGTGCTGCTTTAGAAGCAACAACAACTACCGCAGCTATAATTCCAATTGCAGCAACAATCGCTATTATAAGAAATATTTCAAGCTTTAATTTTTCTGCATCACCTTTAGCAACATTAGTGTCCATAAGTTCATTAAGTGCATTATCAAGTGCCTCATACTTAGGTGCCGTCTCATTCAGCATCATCGACTGAGCCTTCAGTGACTGATTAGAATCTGTCGTAGCTCCCAGCTTTATAACTTTCTCATCAATTTCCTTATATTCAGCCCACGCCTTATCAATCTTATCCATACATTCCTTGCCAGCCTTACTAGACATTATAGGTCTTATCTGTTCAAGCTTGGCTTCAAATGCTTCGACATGCTCATCATGCTGCTTTTTCATTGAGCTGATAAGGCTTACTGAATCATATCCTACAACTCCCCTTGAAGCTCCTCTTATCTCTGCTGCCTCAGACATAGCTGTAGCAATATCTCCCTGAGGGAATGCGTAACGCTTCAGCACCCTGCGGTAATCCATAGACATATAAATCATCATTGCACTTATAACAACTGCAACTACGGAGAACGCTATGATTATCAGTCTAAATACATAATTCAAACGCCCCTTTATATTCATATTATTCATTTTCTTTAACATCTTATAACTACCTGCCTTTCCATATGCATCATTTGTACAATGTATTTAATTGTTCCCTATTTCATTCAATTAACATATTATTCCTAATTTTAATTTTTTTCAAGGTATTTTCACAAAATACTCATATGTAATTGTCTGAGTCCGTCTATTTCATCACACAATTCCCTGCTTGAGCAAGTTGAACAATCCATTGTAAGACCGTTAAATATGTTGTTTAAGGAGTCAGTTATCTGTTCACATCTGTGTGCTTCACTTTTTAAAAATATGTAATCAATATCCTGCTCCGTGACAAAATATATGCTTACAGCCTCAACCTCTGGGCGCTTCCTGTAGGCATTGATAAGTCCATGTCCTACCGCTGCAAAGTTAATCCCATGTGAAACCGCTTCTTTACTCACTCTCACTGGTTCTCTTTCCCTGACAGCTGATATTCTCATCATATATCCTTTAAGAAATGCATGGTATCTTACATAATCAGTCGCCCTCATTGAAGCATACAGTGCATTATCATCATGATTTTTAATATATTCACTGTTCAGCCTGATTACAGTAATTCTTGCATATGAAATATCATTCTTGATATCACACAGGTCATCCCCCACCAGATACACTGCATCCTCCGACACAAGCCCCTTATCCTGTGTAAATGCAATAGCACTCACTGCCTGACTGCTTCCACCGCCAAGTTCATAAGCCGTCTCGCTTTTAAGAATAAGATTCTCCTTCTCAGTCATCTCCCATTCTTTCTGTAATGGAAGTCTCTTTACTCCATGGCTTTCAAGCATTGATGTCAGTTTTCTTATCTCACAATCATATAAATCCATTGGATGTTTCTGCCCTTCCTGTTATTCTTTCTGTGTATTCTGTTCTTTTTTTTTCTCTCGCCTGTTCTTTGACCAGTTGTAATATGCAGTAAGCGGCTTGATTAAAGCTGCTGCAAATTTCATATCCAGATTAAAGAAATATATAACAAGAGTCAGAAGAAACAATGCAACAAGCACGATTGCTATAATAGCCAGCACCTTTAATACTATCATACATTACTTCCCTTCTGTCTTGCATATTCCGCAGCACCTAATGCTCCCATAAGCTGTGGGTCTGTCGGAAGGTCAACTACATTAATCTTAAGCACTTTTTCTATTGCTTTCTTCAATCCTTCATTCTTGGCACATCCGCCTGTAAGTGTAACGCTGTCAGCCGCACCGGCTTTCTTAGCCATAACAAAACACCTCTTGGCAACCGATAACTGTATTCCTGCTGCAATCTCTTCCATAGGCTTACCCTCGCCCACTAATGAGATAACTTCACTCTCTGCAAATACCGCGCACTGTGCTGTTATTGGAATCACGTTCTTCGCTGTAAGAGACAGATTAGAGAATTCATCTAAAGACATCTCAAATGCTCTTGCCATAGATTCAAAGAATCTTCCCGTTCCTGCTGCACATTTGTCATTCATCGCAAAATTAAGCACGGTTCCATCAGTGTCAATCGCAATTCCCTTAACATCCTGACCGCCGATATCAATAATCGCCTTAACCGAAGGGTCAGTTACATGTACGCCCATGGCATGACAGCTTATCTCTGATATATTCTCATCTGCAAATGGTACTTTGTTTCTTCCGTAACCCGTACCAATCAGATATGTAAGTTCCTCTGCGCTGTTTAAACCGTCAACCTGGCTTACAGCCTCGTCAAGTGCGTCCTTCGCACTAAGCACTGGATTAATCCTGCTTCTCTTAGTAACTGCAGCTAAGATTTTTCCATTCTCATCTATAATAACGCATTTTGTATATGTACTTCCTGCGTCACAACCACCGAAATATTTCATTCTGCTATCCTTTCCTGCCACGTATGCAGCATCCACACTTCTTACCAGCTCTTAGAATCGTCAAAATCCTCAAGTGACGGGTCAAGCGGTTCTTCCCTGAAAACAGTTCTCATGTATCTGTTAATCTCCGTTCTCATGTCTCTTCTTGTTCCATCCTCAGGACACATAAGATTGTGCGTTACCCATATTAAATGTATTCCATGTTTTCTCGCTTCTTCCTCAAATAGACCATGATATCCTGACATTGATTTGCAACCCATATGAACATACATGATTACTATATCAATATTAAACATTTCACAGAAACGCCAGAGTGCCTCTACGCCTGTCTCATAACCGCCATTAGAGCGGTTTCTCATAATCATATTCTCGTACAGATATGCAAGGTCTAACATTGCCTGATGCTTATCCTCTGTATTAACCATCTCTGTAGACACCATGCTTAACATATCCGCAATAGTAACAACGCCCCAGCAGTTAAGAAGCCAGATTGGGAGTGCCGTATAATACGCAGCCTGAACGCCCCATGTCATGGCTCTGTGGCGGTACTCCTTTGCCGCCATCTCTTTATTCTTATATGCATCAAGCGCCATCTTTGTAAGCTTTTTATCCATATCAAGGAATGCCTGATTTCTTCCACCAGCAGCCTGATATACACCATATCTGTAGAGTGCAAGTGTTACGCCCATAACCTGCGGATAATCTGTCTTGGAAATCTCCATCCACTCTAAGAATTCCTCTGTCTCTGCATTAAACCGCTTCATACTCTTAAAGAATGCATCCCAGTCGAACTTCTCGCCAGTCTGTTCCTCTATGAAATGGATTGCATTGACAACCTCTTCTGCCGCATACTCCTGTACGCTTTCCTGCCTGTGTCTTATTGGCACAGCAAGCTGAAATGTAGGAATCTTAAATGACCTTGCTTCAATCCCGTTACCCATAAGGCTTCCGTCACATGTCGTATTACACTGCACCGCACAGCAGCCTATAAGCGGGAAATCATCTGCCAGTGCTACACCAAGCTCAGCCGCCGGCATAGGACAGACATCTGACGGCACACCATACTGGTGTGTAACGTCAACATAATAGCTTACTCCATCCTGTGACATCATCGAGCTTGTATACACTGCAGGAACTTCCACTGACAACCATGTAAGGTTAGGGAAACCTCCCATCAGTGTACTCATCATATTTTCATCAAAAAGGACAATCTTGCTGTTTAGCTTCTTATCATTGCCGATAGCCGGGTCTGCCTTAAATATCTGTCCAAGCATCCCGCATATATCAGTAACGATAAGTCCCAGTGCCTGATGCGCCATTCTAAGCTGAGTTCCTCTCATGCCCTCTGTATGCCTGTCCATGAAATCAGGCAGTGCAAGATAATTAATCATCCAGCGGTATCTGAAGAAGCCCTTCATGTTATTAGGTTTTATTATAAATGTAATTAAAGTCTTCCAGTATCCAAGCCACCTTACATAGTCGTACCATGTATCTTTCAATCCGCGCCATTCTCTTCTTCTCTTTGGCTTTTTGCCTGTATAGAATCTGCCGAGTGGCTCGCTTCCTATATTCTTAGACATATTTATAATTTCCTTCCTGCATTGATACGCTTAATCTCAAGGCTCTCGACAAATGCCTGTATTCTTGTTCTTAACTGTCCTGAAGTTCCAACAGCATAAGGTCTGTCGATTGAAAGCACTGGATAGCCGTATTTTTCTTTCATGACATGGAATGCCGAAGCCCTCTCATAGCCCCAGTAATCACAGAATTTAATCTGCTGATATATAAGGCCATCCGCCTTATACTCTTTAGCTATTGCGTCAACATACTCCTGTCTCTCGATAATCTTTTCTGTATTCATGAACCTTGGACACTGTCCCCACTTCATATACTGTCTGCATATCTGTGTAAGAACATCCTCTGTATCGTTAAGAATAATCTCATCTCTTCCCGGAAGTGAACCAAAACAGAATCTGTCAGCCACAACCAGTGCACCTGCCTCCTCAGCAAGCTTTATAAGCTCAGGGTTATCAATCTCTGAACCAACCATTACGACCCTTGCCCTGTAATTACATTTTTTATCAGGTTCACGTGTCTTAAGCTCCTCAAGTGTTTCTTCGAGCTTTTCTATAAGTGCCTCTTTCGGGCAGCAGTAGGTTGCAAGACACAGAACCGCGAATTCATACCCAGTAATTCTTGGATTATCTTCTTTTCTGTAATCACCGATGCTTCTTATAAGCCGGCTTATCTTATTCTGCAATTCTACTGACTTTCTAAGTGCATCATCTGATATGTCTATTCCATATGTATTATTAAGCGGTTCAAGCACATGAAGTCTCATCTGCTTAACAAAATGTCTTAACGCCGTCTCATCATTCTTCATCGGAACATCTGAATATTCCACAAAGAATTTTTCCTTCTCTATAAGGTGCTGTCTCTCAATATTCTCTACGCACCTGTTCATCTGCGCACATGCATCCGGCGCAATTATACAGTCAAGAAAGTTAAATCCGCCCTCAATTGCTCTCTCTAATATCGCACGACAGCCCTCGCATAGCATACTGCTCATGTAATATGTACCCATCTCAATAGAACCTGTACGTGGTGCACGCAGTCTTACCGAAAAGCTGCCCGGAAGATTAATAAGCGGCTCCGGTATCTGGAAACAGACTGCACCGATTGCAATATCACCTTTAGCCTGTGCCTGCCTTACAAGGTCGTTATTCACGTCCTCCAAAAGCTTCTCAAAATAATACAGATTAGCTAAATCCTTCACATTTGCCTCCTCTTACAATATTCCCATATTAACAAGGGCTTTCTTTGCTCCCTCAACAATAATTGAATCATTCGGGAGATTGAATACATTTTCACCAAGAACATCTGCCTGCGCAAGCTTTGAATCGCTCTGTATTACTGAAAGCAGCTCAAGGCCGCCGATATCCATAAGCTTCGCAACCTCCATATCCGGTATTCTGTTAGCGATAACTCCGATTCTGTCATACATCACAAGCTCATCTGCAACTTTCTTGATTGTCTGCACAACCTGGCATCCCTTCTTGCTTGCGTCAGTAACAAGCAGCAGATGTGTAACCTTCTCCATAACTCTTCTGTTAATCTGCTCTATTCCTGCTTCTCCATCAATTACAACATAATCAAACTTATCTGAAAGCATTGTGATAACTTCTTTAAGATATGAATTAATCTTGCAGTAACAGCCTGCTGTCTCTGGTCTTCCTATTGCAATAAATGCATATCCATCCTGTTCAACAACTGCATCCATTATCTCATACTTGGCTTCTCCAAGTAACTCCACAGCAGTCTTGGTATCTCCGCCTTCAACATTCTTGATTACTTCTTTTCTTATATCATCTATAGTCTTATCCACTTCAACATTAAGCACTGTAGAAAGTCCTACAGCCGGGTCAGCGTCAATCGCGAGTATCTTCTTATCTGGGTGTGCCTCAACAAGAAGCTTTACAATAACTCCCGCTAAAGAAGTCTTACCAACTCCACCTTTTCCTGCTACTGCTATAATCTGTGTTTTCTTATCCATTATTGTTCTCCTTAAAATATTTCGAATTTAATTCTTAATTATCAGTATCCAAAAAATGCACCAACGCCATTCACAAGTCCATTGGCAAGCATTTCTAATGTTTCATCACTATGGTCTGAGCTTGCATTCCCAAGTTCCATATCAACTGACGGAACTGTACTGTATGATGTCTGTGTCAGATCTATCGTCATGCTTCCAGAACCATGAATCTTTGCACCTTGTCCACGAAGTCCGTCAACAAGTGATGCCCCAAGTGAATCATGCTGCTGCCAGTGGTCTGCCACAGGACTCATATTCTTAATTGCATCGGGAACTGCTATATAAAAGCATCCCTTATCGTATGAAAGTCCATCACCATCCCAGTGCAATGATATATGACAGTCTGCAACATTGTTACATATTACAGTTCTTGCCACATTATCAAGCTGTACATCTGATGAATCCCTTATCATCAGCACATCATATCCTTCTAACAGAAGTTTATCTCTTAAAATCTCTGCCATCTTAAGTGTTACTTCGCTCTCTGGTGTCCCGTCATAAAATGTCATTCCGCCTGACACCGCCGTTGCTGTCGCAGCGCCAGCCGCCGTACTGCCTCCTGTACTCTTAGGAGAACCGTCCGGATGGCACAATGTTCTGACCGCCGAACCTCCTGCCGTTCCATGCCCGGCATTAACTCCGACAACAATATTCTTTCTCTGACCTGACGCTTTATAAAGAACAGCATAACCATCACTTATAGCAGAATGGTCCGCATATTCCCATGTTGTATTCATATAAATGTGTTCCAGATTCTCATATACAGGAACTCCGGTATATGGTTCTTTCTCTCTTATATATGGATTCTGCGTCTCCTCCTGCCCTGCATCTGTTTCAATCTGTTCTGTATTCTCTTCAAAATCGCTTTCTGTCTGCTCTGCGCTTTCTGTTTCTGCTGTGTCCTCAGCAGACTGACTGCCTGCATCTGAATCCTCGATTCTGCTTCCAGTCATATCCTGACTTGTTTCTTCAATGTCCGATTTATTCAATTTCGATGAAGCATCAATATTATTCTTTTTACAGCCTGACATCATCGTCACCGTAACTATCAGCGACATTATAACAGCTGCATATTTAGCAGCATTTGTCAATCTATTCATCTGTATCCTCCGGCCACACTGAACCTTCATCAAGTCCGTTATCAGTAAGCCATTTATCTTCTACTGTAATATATTTCTTAGTGCCAGCTTCATCAACAAGCATAACAGATACCTTAAGTGTCTGCCCTTCTGCAAGTTCTTCACACCCATAATCTCCGTCAAATATCTGTTTTATCTTCCACATAACAATCTCCGTTTCAAATACTTAATGTTTTTATTATAAAACATTTTTACAAAATATGCTATAATATATCCATTATGAAAGTACGGAGGACAATATAATATGGGTACTCTGCGGTGATATTAAAGCTGAAGATTATAAGGAAACATATCGCAAATTAGGCGCATACCTTAAGTCCGCAACACCTGACAAGCTGATAACCTTCCATCCTTTTTGGAAGATGTTCATCAACAATGTGTACAGGCGGACATGATGGTGTAAGCTATGGTGTTGTATGTAACTAGGACGAGACATGTGGTGGATAAGTCCTGTCACTGGCGTAAAAAGTTACATTGGCAAATGCTCCGCCGATTCATTCACTGCTAAGAAATTCGCTAAAGTTGATGGTGATGACACCGACAGGGTGCTGGTGATAAAGTAATAATAAAATGGACTTTCCCACGGATTTACCGTGCAGAAAGTCCATTTTACTTTTATTTCAGTTTATCTCACCCCCAGATAAGCTTCTCCCAGAATTCCTTATCCCTGGCATACTTTAATATATCCTCTTCTTTTTCGTTATCAAGGTAATCCATAACCTTGTTGTAATCTGTCGGATTTTTAAAATCAATCTGCCACAAAAGTGTGCCTACTCCGTCCTTAAATTCCTTACATGTAATTCCCTGCTCGGTATATGCAGTAACTGTCCACACTTTCTCTCCTGATTCATCATCACATGATGCACTTTCTGTTGCACCTTCTGTCTTGCTTACACCTTCTGTTGTGTCTCCTGTAAGCATAAGCTCCTGAGACTTGCTAAGGCTGTCCTGTGCTTTTTCATTGGCAATAGCTGCTTTATGAAGAATTGTCTGATTCTCTGTTTTCATATCATATGTCCAACTGTTTTCTTCTATCCATTCTTCATCCTCAATCTTTACATCAGATGCGAATCCATTGGCTGCTGCACTCTGTGCTGCGCTTGAAGCCGCATTTGCCTTCTGCCCTGCCGGTGCATTAGCTGCTGCCTTAGAAGCTGCTTCATCCTGAACTTCCTTAAGCTTTCTGATTTTATCCTTGATTGCATCAATATTCTGGTCAAAACTGTTTAAAAGCTTTTCCCATTCTTTGTCTGACATATCCCGCCAGTCCTTTTCCTCAAGATCGTCTGCTGTAAGCTCATACTGCTGTTTGAGCATTTCAATGATATCCGCTACAAAATATCTTTCACCCGTTGCCTCATTTTCAAGTTCAATACCTGAGCCAGCCAGTGCAGCATTCCAGTTTTTCTTTTCAGTTAAAGCTTCATCCAGTGAATTGTATGAATATGCCATATCATCTGTCAAATGTTTTAAGGCATTCCAGCTTCCCCATTTGTATGAACCTTCACTGGTTGAATCTGCATACTGGCAATATGCAAACATTTCCACAGCACTTGCATTGGATGGATCTATCTCGGAAAGATTAACATCATAATCCCTGAATTCATTTCCACCCAGTGCAATGCTTACTCTTACAATCGTGTCCTCACTGTCCGGATTAATAATCTGGGTTGCCCTCATTCCGTAGCCGGTATCACCCACATTTAAGAAGCCCATTCCTAATGATTTGTACTGGATATTATTGTCCGGCTTCATAGATTCTTCAAAACCGGTGTCACCTTTGCCAGTTTTGGTTGTTCTGAAACTGTACTCTGAATAAGCACCATACCTCATTTGTGTGTTAATATTCATGTATTCTCCTTTCTGCAGCCGCTCAGTCAGTCGCAGCCGCGCCACTTTCCAGAAAGGTCCAAGTGGCAAATAATAAAAAACGCATTCATCCAACAGCTTCAATCCATTGAATAAATGCGCCTTCCATGCCTAATATATATCGGCATTATTTCATATATCATTATAGTAATTCAGAATTTCATTCCATACTTATCCAGATCAACCCTGCCATTAACAACCTCAATTCCATCCTCCATAAGCAGTTCTGCCTGTTTTCCGGCTCCGCCAAATGCGAATTCACCAGCAAGCTCTCCCTTTGAATTAACCACTCTGTAACACGGAATTCCTGATGGGTCAGGATTCTTATGAAGTGCATTGCCAACAGCGCGCGCCATCTTCTTATCACCTGCAAGCTGCGCAATCTGTCCATAAGTTGCAACCTGTCCTCTCGGAATCTTCTTGACAGCTTCATATATCCTCTTGGTCGGACTGTCAGATACAAGGTCATAACTTTCTGCAATCATGCGTCTGATATCTTCATCAGGAATAGTTCCATCCAGAATAATAGTATTCCAGTGTTCTTTATTCTGATGCCAGCCTGCAATCACCGATGAATATGTACTTCTCCACAGGTCGCGCCACTCAGGTGAAACCTTCACATTAAGATTAATATATCCATTACGTTCATATGTCCATAAAAATACTTTCTTGCATCCTTTAACTCTTACAAGCTGCCAGTTCTCATCATGAAAAGGCGCTTCCTGATAAGTATCTGGAAAAGAAAGTCCATATGCAAGTGCTTCTTCCCTAGTCGTCATATTACCAGTCCTTCATAACATTTGTTAATATAGTTCTTAATTGCCGTGCTTAATTATATTTGTAGAAGCCTTCTCCTGTAGACATTCCTAGTTTGCCTTCATCAATATACTTCTTGAGAATAGCCTCCATCTTCTTGAAGTTATATGGCATCATCATCTTCTTAAGAAGTGGTGAGAATATTCCCGGAACACTCTGATACTGGTGAACAATATTATATGCAGTATTAAGCCCTACTGTATCAAATATCTGGAAAGGACCTTTAGGTGCGCCTGTTCCTCTTGTCCATGCAATATCAATGCTTTCAGGGTCAGATACGCCTGCAGCATACAGGTCAAGACCACTAAGAAGGAATGGAACCAGCATAGAATTAAGCAGATAACCACTCTTTTCCTTTCTTACAGGAAGTCCAATCATTCGTATATCGTTAGCAAACTGCATAACTTCGTCAAAATATTTCTCATCAGTCTGAGCCTGTGTCATAACCTCTGCAGTATTATTCTTCCATATAGAATTAGCAAAATGTAATGACAGATATTTGTCTGGTCTGCCAGTATATTTTGCAAACATCGATGGAAGAAGTGTCGATGAATTAGTTACAATAACAGTCTTTTCCGGAAGAAGTGGTGAAAGCTTTTCATAAAATGCAATCTTGTCCTTTTCATTCTCAGCCATAGACTCAATCACAAGGTCTGCATCTGCCACAGCCTTAGCCATATCAAGTTCAAGCTTAAGATTAGTGTATGCATTTTCAACCTTCTTAAGACACTCTTCCTTGTCAAATGTATCTTCATCCGCAAGTCCTGCACACCACACATTCTTATCCTCTGCCATCTTCTCAATAGCTTCAATATAAGTCTGCTTAAGATGGTCAATCTTAGGCTGTGTTCTTCCAATAGACCCCTCGCTTCTTAACCAGATAGTTACATTAAATCCACAATATGCTGCCTGAAAAGCAATCTGGCTTCCAAGCACTCCGCCTCCGGCAACTACAACATTTGAATATTTCATACTTATCCCCTTTCTTATAAATACTCACTACGCCATAAGACTTCTAAATGTATCAAGCACCTCATTTCGTCCAATCATTATGTCATAATCAGGCTTTTCCGGCTCTCCTCCCAATGCCGGTTCCGGTGGAATAACCGGTTCTTTAGGCATTATTGGTTCTTTAGGCAATGCCAGTCGTGATAATTCAATCCTTACATTCATTATTTCCTTATCCTTCTTGGCTACTTTTGCCCCAGCCATAAAACCTTCTATAAATCCTTTATCTTCCTGAAGTCTCTTTAACTCATATTCTAGTTTCTGCTTGTTGTCATTATATTCTTTCTTCTTGGCATTCCATTCTTCAATAGCTGCACCATTTACAGCCAGCCACTCATCATGTTCCCTCTGCTTCTCTTCAACATCCTTAACCCACTGCTGTCTGGCTGCCTCTATAATCATTAGTAACTCTTCTTATTTTCTCAGCTAATTACTGCATAATACAGGCTGAGCATAATTTGTTATTAAACTATTTCCAAGTCTATCAGTAATATTAATACAAAAAGTTTGTTTATATGTTCTTCCAGAAGCATCTTGATATGTAATTGTTAGTTCCATCATAAAAAAATCCGCTTGATTATTATCACATTTCATTACTACTTCAAAATCCTCCCCTACCATTACAACCGGATCCTGAACAGGCTCGTATCGTCGTATCTTAAACTCCGTCATATCCATTTGTTTTGCAACACACTCTAAATCTGGAATTATATCATACGCTGTATCCCGTCCCTTGTTTGTAAATTTCAAAAGCAAAAGTTCTTGATTCGTGTCTGAATTAACAATAAATTTTGACCCCTTAAACACAAAGCGGGGTTTTTCACCAAGTCGTAATTTCTCTTCTGTATCATGCCTATCTTCTTCTCTTCGTTCACTTTCCACCTCTAATCTTTCCTCATATTGTTTTCTTTGTTCATAATACCTTTCATCAGATATAATTTTATTTTTCTTCGTGTGTCTTTGTGACATAATAAATGTTAGAGCGCTTAACAATAACGCTAATGTCGCAATAAACGAACTGTAATTATCCATAATCAATTGTAATATACCTTCAAAATTAAACCCACCAAATCTCCTTTATTAAAAATAACAACAGCTAATATTATGCTTATTCTTCAATTGCTAAATAAGTTCTTTATCCAAAAGGAAATCAATTACATTGATATTCAAAATTCCATTATCATCATACCAACGCTTTCCAACATCCATCCTTACCACAATTTTAGGGAAAGAATCTCCTGTAAGCGTAAATGGTCTGAGTTCTACCTGCGCTTTTTCATCAGTAGGCATTGCATATGCTGATTGGATATAAGTTCGTTTTCCTCCTGAATTGACCACAAAATCAATTTCTCTTGGCGTACGAACGGAACTTCCACTATTATTAATAGTCCTCGCATAAACAACACCAACATCAACAGATAACTGCCTGATAATCAACTCATTGTATATAATGTTCTCCATTATATGTGTCATTTCCTGTTGACGAAAACCTATTCTTGCATTTCTTAAGCCTATATCTTCACTGTAATATTTATTAGGTGAATCAAAATATGATTTTCCTTTTACATCATATCGTTTACTTTCTGAAAAAAGGAACGCATCTTCCAAATGTCCAATATATGCACGAATTGTATTAGCAGACACTCCTCCACTCTGCTTAGATTTCAAAGCATTTGCAATTTTTGTTGGATTTGTCAGCGAGCCAACCGATGAACAAAGCAAATCTAAAATTTGCTCAAGTACATCCTGCCTCTCGATTCTCTTTCGTTCTACAATATCCTTAATATATACTTCTGAAAAAAGTGATTTTAGATAATTCATCTTAGCCATATCATTAGGTCTGGATAAAATAAGCGGCATACCGCCATAAAATGCATATTCGTCAAACGCTTCGTTCTTATCTCCCCCAACAGCAGAATAATACTCAGCAAAACTAAGAGGATGCACTCTTATTTCATCACTTCGTCCTCTAAATTCAGTAAGAATATCACTGGAAAGCATTTTTGAGTTACTTCCGGTTACATAAACATCTAAATTTGATAAACCTCTTAAATCATTAAGAGAATCATAAAAAGTGATTTTTTTACCATCGGGATTATATGGATTAGCTACTTCATCGGACATTTGTATTTCATCGACAAAAAGATAATATTCCTCTTTACTTTTTTCCACTTTTTCTCTTACATAGGATGAAAGAATAAGTGGATTACGATATTTAATATCTTTTGCAAGGTCAAGCTCAATTGTAATAATCTGTTCCTCTTTTACACCATTCTCAATTAAATAATCTCTGTATAAATTTTTTAAAAGATAGGATTTGCCACATCTTCTGATACCAGTAATAACTTTCACCAATCCATCAAAACGATATGAAATTAACTGTTGTAGATAATTATCGCGTCTAATTTCCATTAATATCACTCCATTTCATTGAAAATCACTGCCCATTAAGGCTTTCATATTCAATATTATATATATTTTTCTTCATTTATTCAAGTTCTCATTGAACATTATAGCCTAAAAGGGTCATGGTATTCAGTATAATTGCAGTAATAAAAGGTATTAATTACAGAACTATATTTCCGTAACTAATACCTTTGCGGTCTATTTAGCTTGTTTCTTGACTACTCAGGAAAAATATTTCTACCCTCGCCCCACCTGTATTTTCAGAATTTG
>OOAO01000022.1_pt1 | contig 165545 bp, 140 predicted proteins | sample 1671821 | NCBI WGS metagenome assembly OOAO01 (sample SAMN06348196, study PRJEB24527) | human gut metagenome | biome: human gut; feature: ankylosing spondylitis patient; material: feces | host: Homo sapiens | place: China | collected 2015-10 | reverse complement strand
GCATTGGATTTCCGGTATTTTCCGAAGGGATTCGGTGATGTCATGGAGACCTACAACTGGTCCGATAATATTAAGCAGGCCGTGATCAAAAATCAAAGGGGACACAGCCTGATCTTCAATCATGAAGAGATCGCTCCAGGGGAGACGAAGGTATTTACCCCAGTCACCCATAGGCAGGGACTGTTCAGTCCAGATTGCTATAATGGGAAATCTTTGTTTACAATGGGGGAGGAAGACTGCTCGGGCACAAGTGAAAATAAATAAAAGTTTATAAAATGTGGGAATATATGGAAAAATGGCTCATGAAATGTGGAAGAACATGGAATGAGCTGTTTTTTATAATAATATGTATGCATCTGCGTCTTGTCGAAGCTCAAAAAGAATGATATAATTTTCTGAAATGTTGATAAGTAAAACATTTTATCGTTCTAAAATGTTGATAATAAACATTAATTGTAATAAATTCTATCAATTTGAGGTGTATTATGCTAAAAAGAAAAGCAACAACGTTTATTAAAAACTGGCTGGATACAAAGGACAAAAAATGCCTGGTTGTCCAGGGAGCCAGACAAACGGGGAAAACATATATCATCGAGCGGTTTGCGGAAGAGAACTTTGAGGAACTGCTTGAAATTAATTTTAAGCAGATGCCATCTGCAATGGATATTTTTGCTGGAGATCTGACAGTAGACAATATGATTATGGCTATGCGTTTTCGTTTTCCGGAAAAGAAAATTGTTCCCGGGAAAACTTTGATTTTCCTGGATGAAATTCAGGAATGTCAGGAAGCGATCACATCGCTCAAGTTCTGGGCAACAGACAACAGATATGATGTCATTACCTCGGGATCACTTCTGGGAATCGACTATAAACGAGCATCTTCCTATCCTGTAGGGTATGTTGATTATCTGAGAATGTACGGGATGGATTTCGAAGAATTTCTTTGGGGAATTGGGATTTCCGAAGAAATGATAGGGAATCTTTGCGGGTATCTGCATTTAAAGACAGTAATACCGGAGGCAATTCATTCACAGATGATGAATTACTACAGACAGTATGTTGCAACAGGCGGTATGCCGGAAGTGGTACAGAAGTATATAGATACGAAGGATTTCAGAGAAGTTGACAGGGTCCAAAGAAGTCTCTTACAGGGATATCAATATGACATAGCATATTATGCAACCGCTGAAGAAAAGGTGAAGGCAGAGAAGTGCTATCTTTCACTGGCAAAGCAGCTATTAGATAAGGAAAATCATAAATTTCAATATAAAGAAATCGAGCATGGTGGAAGGGCACAAAAATATTATTCAAGTGTGGAATGGCTGCTTCGGGCAGATATGGTGCAATTATGTAAACTGGTTACAGATGTCAGATTTGATCTGGATGATTATGCAAGAGACGACTTTTTCCGGGCGTATACAACAGATTTATCACTGTTGATGGCGATGAAGGACTTTTCTTTAAAGCAACATATTGTGGAAAACACATTAGCAGGAAATTCAAAAGGTGGTATCTATGAATGTGCAATAGCGGATGCTCTTTATAAGAAGGGATATCAGATCTATTTCTATAAAAATGAGACAACGAAAAGAGAAATCGATGTTATCATCCAAAAAGACGGGAGCGTGGTTCCCATTGAAGTCAAGAGCGGAAATACCCGGGCAAATTCATTAAAATGGTTGATGAAAAATAACAAAGATATATCTTATGGATACAAATTTGTGGATGGCAACATAGGTGTGAGCGAAGAGGGGATTGTGACATTGCCATTGTATATGATTGCATTTATTTAGGCAACACAATAGAGTACTGAAAATAGGACATAAAATATAGATAATAGTACTTAATAAGATACTTGAGAGGGGAACAAACGGATGGATCATTTTGAACAGATCAATGAAACTTCCTATTTATCCGTACAGAATGCACCTGTATATCGAAAAATTATGAGGTGCTTTTATCGGGAATATGAAAAGATGCATTTTCAGCTATATAAAGAGGATATCTTTCAATTTTTAAAAGAAGATGACGCGTTTGAACTGTATTCCATGGAACAATTGGTTCAGGATCTGGAAGCACTTGTAAAGTGGAAAAATCTTACACCGATACAGGATCCCGGAAAAGTGTACACGATAGCGGACTATAAAAATAAGCAATATCGCTATACCATGTCGGAATATGCCGTGGAGATCGAGCGTCTGACGGTACGCCTGGAAAATTTATTTCTGGAATCGGGAAATCTGTCGACAAACTTTTTCGTTCGTCTGGAGAGAAGTCTGGATGAGACGGAGGAGATGGAAAACGCGGAACTTCGCACGGTGAACGAATGGTGGCAGACATTACAGGAAGATTTCAAGAGACTCAACCAGAACTATCAGGACTATCTGCGGGATTTCTATTCCGGGAAAACGGAAAAACTGATGAAATCCGTGGAATTCATGGTTCATAAGGACAAATTTATCAAATATCTGAATGAATTTGTACAGGAATTGCAGCGGCATTCCAAACGGATGGAACAATTACTGGAAAAAAATTCAGAGCGTATGGAAAATACAATTCTGGAACGGGTCGTAGAGAGTGAACTGGATATTCCCCATGCTCTGTTGGAAATACATGGGAATGCCGAGCCGAGTATCCGGGAAAATGTATATGGAAAGTGGTATTCTCTGAAAAACTGGTTCGTGGATGGACAGGGTCAGGAATGTGAAGCCAAAAAAGTATTAAAGATTACCAGTGACATCATACGGAACATTATTCAGAATGCGGCATTGATCGTACAGGTCCAGAACTGGGGTATCAGCAGAAAGGATGACTACAAAAAATTTCTGGAGCTGTTTCTGAAATGTGAGGATCTGGAGGAAGCCCATAAATTATCGGCCCATGTCTTCGGAGTGCAGCAGATCGAACATTATAAGACGAATCTTCCGAGAGAAGAGGATAGCATTAATAACAGCGTATATCAGGAAGAACCGTCAATATTTTTATTGAAGCCTCACACGAGAGGGTATCGTGAGAGAAAAGACAGAACAGGTTTTGCCGATAAAACACTGGAAAAAATGGCACAGAGGGAAAGTTACTTACGTCAGGCACAGAAGCAGAAGGAAGTAGTACTTCGGTATATCAGGGAGCATAAGATCCGGTTTGCAGAGATTGACGAAGTGGTTTCCGAAGACACACGAGCCATTTTCCTGCAGTGGATCGCTCAGGCCAATATGAGCTCAGAAAAGACGGGGCGGACGGAATACGGACAGGAGTATCAGCTGAAGAGAAAAGACGGCAGCTGTGTCCTGAAATGCGAAGATGGCGACTTGAAAATGCCGGATTATACATTGGAGTTTAAATAAAAATGAATGAAATCAGAACCTTAATGGAAAAATTCTGGATCTGCCGGGACAGTGACAAGGAGACTTTTTATAAAGTAAAACGGGATATTCCGAATTTTCAGCGATTTATCAGAGAACAACTGGGATGGAAGCTGATACATACAGAGAAGCTGTTAAAACTGGAAAAGAGACCGGCCCATGCGGAAGCATTTATGGGAATCAATGAATTTACGGACATCCGGGATTATTGCATACTATGTGTGGTGTTGATGTATCTGGAGGATGCCGAGGAGGGCAAACAGTTCCTGCTGTCGGAACTGATCGACTATGTGGAAACGCAGCTGAAAAATTACATGCCGGTGGACTGGACTTCTTTTACACAACGAAAATCACTGGTACGGGTATTACAGTATATGGAACGGCTGCAGATGCTCCGGGTATACGAAGGGAAAAGTGAAACCTTCAGTCAGGAAGCTGGACAGGAAGTACTGTATGAAAATACAGGATATTCCAAATATTTCACCAGCAGCTTTACTACGGATATATCCGGATATGAATCCTGGAAGGATTTTGAAAAGACAGATTTCGAAGAATTTGAGGAAAACAGAGGCAGTCTGCGAATTAACCGTGTATACAGACAACTGGCAGTATGCCCGGCATTCTACTGGAATGGAACAGAGGATGCAGATGCATTGTATTTAAAGAATCAAAGGCAGTGGGTCGGCAGATATCTGCGGGAAAACATGGGAGGAAATCTGGAAATCTACCGGAATGCAGCATTTTTTACTTTGGAAGCAGACGATTGCTACGGAACCGTACATCCCCGGGATGCCCAGATTTCGGAAAGCGTATTACTGATCTGTGCAGAGATACAGAGGCGGTTGGAAGAAGGAAACATAGAATTACAGGAAGATGAATGTATTGCCATGTCCGAATCGACATTCAGGGATATCATCGTGGGCAGCAGACGTAAATGGAAGGATGCATGGAGCAAGGAATACGGCGAAATGGATGAAGACAGGCTTGTGGAAACCATTTTGAAGTATATGGAAGACTGGATGATGGCTGACCGCAGGGAGAATCAGATCGTGATATTGCCGGCAGTAGGGAGACTGGCAGGGCAGTACCCGGCGGACTACAAAGGAGGCGGAGAAGAATGAGCGAACGTTGGAAAATGAACCGGATCGGTTTTGTGAATTTCTGGTTATATGATGAAGAGGACTTCGAATTTGAAGACGGAAAGTTACTTCTGCGTGGACAAAACGGTTCTGGAAAATCCATTACGACACAGAGTTTTATCCCGTTTGTACTGGATGGAGACCGTACACCGAGCCGCCTGGATCCTTTTGGCTCCAGTGACCGCCGGATGGAATATTATTTTCTGGGAGAAGAGGGCAAGGAGGAGTCTACCGGCTATCTGTTTCTGGAATTTTGGAAAGAGGATTCCGGAGAATATCGTACCATAGGAATCGGTCAGAAGGCAAAACGTGGGAAACCGATGGATTTCTGGGGCTTCGTGATTCTGGACGGACGCAGAGTAGGATATGATCTGTGGCTGTATAAGGAAGTGGGATCGAATAAAATTCCCCGGGATAAGCGGGAGATGAAGGCGGAACTGGGGGAGGACAATTTTTTCACAGACAGTCCGTCGGAATACAAAAAGCATGTCAACCAATATATTTTCGGTTTCCGAAAAGAAGAACAGTATGAGCAGTTCATCAAACTGCTGGTGAAGGTGCGTGCTCCCAAGCTTTCCAAAGAGTTTAAACCGACCAAAGTGTATGATATTCTGAATGATTCCCTGCAGACTTTGACGGACGAGGATCTGCGGCCCATGGTAGATGCCATGGAAAAGATGGACGAGATCCAGGATAGTCTGGAGATGCTCAACCGTGCCTTCGATGATGTGAAGATCATCCGCAACGAATATACCCGATATAACCAATATATGCTTGCGAAGAAAGCGCAGGGTTATCTGGGCAAGAAGCAGGAAGTGGAGAAAGAACAGGCAATACTGGCAGATCAGGAACAGCGGCAGAGCGAGGCATTGGAAGAGCAGAACCGGGCAGTGCAGGATACGGAGAGACTTACAGCAGAGAAAAAGCTGAAAGAAACGGAACGCAACGCTCTTCTGGATCCGGAACTCGAAGATGCGGACCGGAAACTGGAAAAATTAAAGGCAGAGCATCAGGAGGCTGTGGATGGAGAGCAACGCTGGGAGAAAAAGATCGAAGATGGCAGGGAGCGGATCCGGGAAGAAGAGATTGTACTGAAAAAGCTGGAGGAACAGCTGGAACTGCGTCGTGATACTTTAAAGGAAAAGCGGGAAGATCTGGAAGAACAACAGGAAATTCTGCAATGGGAACATCATGAGAAGGTAAAAGAGAAAATCGGACTGGAGGAATATGAAGAAAGAGACGAGATTGCGGAGCATCTGCAAATATGGAAAAATCATCTGACGACAGGAAGAACAGCACTCAGTCAATATGAATTGATATCCGGACAATACGAGGAAGCCGCCAGCCGACTGGAGGAGACGAAGAAGAAAAAAGCAGCGGAAGAGCAACGGCTGGAGATGGCAGAAGAACAGGTGGCCGACAGAATCGATGCATGGATCACGGAAGTCTTTCACAGAGCGGAAACATCTGAGGAATGGCATCCGGAACGTGAGGTTCTCCTGCAGGCGGAGCAGAAAGCAAGACGATACGATACCGTAGCGGATGGCGTGGAGATACAGGGGGATTTCCGCGCAGATTATGAAAGACAGCGTCAACAGCTTACAGACGCAAAGAATGGGAAACAGTATCAGAGGGAAATTCAGGAAGGAATCCTAAAAGATGTCCGGGAACAGCTTAAAAAGGTGCAGGAACAGCAGGAACTGGAGCCAGAACGGGATGAGACAGTCGAAAAATCCAGAGTATCCCTGGCACAGGCAGGAATCACAGCCATTCCGTTCTACAGAACGGTAGAGTTTGCCAAGGATCTGGAGGAGAGTGCCTGTGCGAGACTGGAAGCACAAATGCAAATGACCGGAATGTTGGATGCCCTGGTGGTGACACCGGAAGATTTTGTGAAAATAAAAGCAGACCATCCGGAGTTCCTGGATGCTGTCCTGCAGACGGACGGGCCGGGGAACAGCCATTTTTCCGGATTGACAGTAAGTGACGATCTACCGCAGGAATTAAGAACTCCGGTATTGGAAATCCTCAGCAATATTTATGAAGAGGAAGGAAAGACACAGGGAATCTGTTTCGGTGCAGATGGCAGCTTCCGGCAGGGAATCTTAGCCGGTAAAGCGGACAAGCAGGCGGCAGAATATGTGGGATATCTGGCGAGGAAACGGAGAAAAGAGCAAAAGATCCGGGAATTGCAGGAGCAGATAGAAAGCATCAGCAGGACCATAGAAGAGTGGAACACCGGAATTGCACAACTGCAGGGACGTATGGACAGATTACAGGTGGAATATCAGGAGATTCCTGACTTTTCGGAGATTCAGATCGCATTGTCGGAGAAACGGGAGTTGGAACGTATTCTGGAGACGTTGGAAAACGAATATCTGAAACAACAGGATCAGGAACACAGACTTTCCGAGCAGAAGAACCGGCAATATCAGGAGGTATTGAAAGCTTGTAAAATGCTGCCCTATAGCAGAACAGTGGCGGCTTATGAGGAAGCCTGCGGTGCAGCAGAAGAATACGGAAGGATATGGCAGAGCGCAAGGCAGGAACTGCTGCATATACAGACGGAACAGATCGGCTGTCTGGACAGAAAAGAACGGATAGAGCAATACCGGGAGAATCTGGAAGAAGCCTATACGGAAAAAAGAACTTACAGCACCCGGGCAAAAGCCAGTGAGATTCAGATCCGTCAGCTGGAAGAGTATCTGAGGAGTCCGGAATTGCTGGAAAAGGCAAACCGGCTGAAACGTTTGAAGGAAGAACTTTCGCAGATCGACAAGGAACTGGAGGATCTGAAACTTCTGGGAGCCACCCTCAAAGAAAGGTTACAGACATTACAGAAAGAACTGCCGGAACAAAAAGAAAAGCTGCAACAGTACATTATAGAAGAAACCACGCTCAGAAACTATTTTGAAGAGGAACTGGATCTGAAACTGATTCTGAACCGGGAAGGACGGACAGTCTATGAATGTGCCAGAGAAGCCTTAAAAATATTGCGGGAAAGCGATAAGAACAGAGAGCCCGGAGAACTGCTGCAGGCATTGCATACAGTATATCTGAAGCATAACGGAAGTCTTGCAAGCTACGGAACTTCCATGGAAGAATGCTTCGGTGATACTGGGGACATCGATGCTGTGCGTAAACGGGTACGTATTATTTCTACCTGGAACGGGAAAAAGGTATATCTGGAGGAATTTTACAATATTCTGAAGACCGCAATCGAAGAGACGGAACTGCTGATACAGAAAAAGGATCGGGAACTTTTTGAAGACATTCTATCCCAGACGATCAGCCAGCAGCTTACGGACCGTATAGCAGAGAGCAGAAAGTGGGCAAAAGACATGTCAAAGCTCATGCAGGAGATCGATACATCCATGGGACTTCGTTTTTCTCTAGAATGGAAGCCCTGCAAAGCTGACAACGAAAAAGAACTGGATACAGCGGATCTGGAGCAGATTCTTCTGCGTGACCGGGAGCTGCTTACCCTGGATGATATTGAAAAAGTAGCAGGGCATTTCCGCAGTAAAATACGTGCAGAAAAGGTAAAACTGGAAGAAACGGGAACGATCATCAATTACATGGAACTGGTAAGAGATGCCCTGGATTACCGGAAATGGTTTGAATTCCAGATGTTTTTCCGGCGCGGCGAAGAGACGAAAAAGCCACTGACAAATGCCGCATTTAACCGTTTCAGCGGAGGCGAAAAAGCAATGGCCATGTATGTGCCGTTGTTCGGAGCGGTAAATGCACAGTATAAAAAGGCAGACAATAAAGATCATCCCAGAATTATTGCACTGGATGAGGCATTTGCCGGTGTCGACGACAAGAATATCAAAAGTATGTTTGAACTGGTTCATAAGCTGGATTTCGACTATATCATGAATTCCCAGGCGCTGTGGGGATGCTTTGAGACGGTCAAAGGCCTTCGGATTGCGGAACTGCATCGTCCGGAGAACTCCCAGGTGGTATCGGTGATCCGGTATACGTGGAACGGACATGAGAGGATTTTAGATGAACAATAATGAAGCATGTGCGGAATATTTTAGAGGAAATTCTGCGTACCGGAGATGCTTTTCGGAATTTGAAAAGAAATGGAAAACTTACGGAAAAGTAACAGGGATCATTACACTGAAAAATACTTCCGAAGAAGAGCGGAGAGCCATCGGTGGGATACTTGGAAAGACATTTTATGAAAATACCATACGTTTTCCTTTTGCGGAATTTGAAAAGGGATTGCAATACACAAAATTTGCTCCTGTGGATTTTGAACAAGTACTGGAAGCATATTTCGGCAGAAAAACGCTGACCACGCAGGAGAGACAGAAGGAGGCAGAGCGGGGAAAGGCAGATTTTTTTGAAACTGTAGAGAGCTATCTGACAGAGTGTAAAGGTCCGGATTCCATTGCGGTCTCCTGGCTACAGGATATGTTTTCTCAAAAAAAGTATGGCTATCAGACAGTAATTAGAGAATATGGAAGGGACAGAGAAAAGACAGAAAAACTGTTGAAAACTGTGGGAAAGGCGATCCTTTTGCTGGAAGATATTCGAGAGACGGAAGAGGAATATCCCCTGGCGGTATTTTCCGCGGAAGTATCTGGAAATCCCCATTACTTTGATCAGGGAACAACCGGAGGACAATTATTGGTTCACGGGATGTGTTATGCCACGGAAGAAGATTATCCGGCAAATGCCCATCAGTGGAGAGAATTACTGTTGTCCAACGGAATCGTACCGGATAATATTTCCTCTATCGTGCATATCTATGGATTGCGATTACAGGTTGACGGTGACTGGCACCCGGCATACGACGCTTTTTGTAGACGACAGGAGCCCTGTGCGGTCACCATGGAAAATCTGCAGGAGCTGACAGCGGTACACCCGACAGGAGATAGGGTCTATATTGTAGAAAATGAGATGGTGTTCAGCTACCTGTTGAAACATCTGGAACAAAGGAATGTGACGTTACTATGTACTTCCGGCCAGCTGCGGAGCGCCGCTGTGAAACTGATTCCCTTTCTGCTGAATAGTGGAGCGGATATCTACTATAGCGGAGACATCGATCCGGACGGGATCCGGATTGCCGACAGACTCTGGAGAAAATACGGTGACCGGATTCATGTGTGGAGAATGTCGGAGGAGGATTATGCGAAAAGTCTTTCGGAAGAAGAGATTGGGAAAATATCCATGAAAAAACTGGACGCTGTAGAGAATCCTGTTCTACGCGAGACAGCAAGAGAGGTAAGAAAGAAGAAAAAGGCGGGGTATCAGGAGAATATATTAAAAGATCTGTTGGAAGATATGAACCGGATAAAACCGGATAAAACCGGATAAAACTCAATTGAAAAAGTAACTTCCAGTTACTAAGGTTTTTATATTTTATAAAACAGAAATAAGTCATACAAACATGAAGATGGAAGATAGTCTTGTAAATAGATGATCTTCCTTTTCTTTTTTGTGTAATAATGGTAATCACTTCAGTAGTGTCAGGAGATGGCAGCAAGACTAAGGAGGATAAATACATGTCATCCTATAAATATAAGCATCTGACACTGGATGATCGCATTACCATACAGAAAGCTTTAAAAGAGGGGCAGACGTTCATTGAAATAGGCGCTCTGATAGGCAAGGATCCATCAACTGTTTCTAAAGAAGTGAAAGCCCATCTTGATTATCGAAATACTGGTACGCGTTCCAGAGGCTATAATCCATGCAGACACAGAAAGAGATGCACTAAGCAGTATATCTGTGGCGAAGATAGCTGTGGGTTTATTAATCGGTTATGGCACGGAAAAACATACTGTTCTGAGTGTGCTTTGTGCATGGTCAATTGTCCTGATTTTGAAGAGGAAAAATGTTCAAGTCTAAAGAAAGCACCCTATGCTTGCAATTCATGTAAACAGGTACGTTCCTGTACTCTTGCCAAACAGTTCTATGATGCAAAGGAAGCTCATAAAACATACGAAAAGACACGTTCTGATTCCCGTAAGGGTATCGATATAACACCAGAAGAACTGGATCGGCTTGATGCCATCCTTTCGCCTCTTATCAAACAAGGCCAGTCGATTCATCAAATTTGTATGAACAATGCAGCAGAAATCATGATAGATGAAAGGACCATTTATAACTACATAGATGCCGGCATACTTTCTGCTGGAAATATAGATCTTCCAAGAAAAGTGCGTTATAAAAAACGCAAATCCAAAAAGGTTGTACGTGTCGATAAGAAATGCCATATCGGGCGTGCCTACGAAGATTTTGAAGCTTTTATAAAAGGACATCCTGATTTCAACGTGGTGGAAATGGATTCGGTAGAAGGCACCAGGGATTCCACAAAGGTGCTGCTTACAGTATTCTTTAGAAACTGTTCCCTTATGCTGGCATATCTTAGGGAAGCGAATACAGCCAAGTCGGTAACAGAAGCGGTGAACCATCTTTATGAGATACTTGGGCGGGAACAATTCTGTGAGATGTTCCAGGTCATCTTAGCAGATCGCGGAAGCGAATTTACGGATCCGTTGGCAATAGAGTTTGATGAGGATGGAAGACGCAGAACCTATGTGTTTTACTGTGATCCGCAACGTCCTGATCAAAAAGGAAGTATTGAAGTAACTCATGAATTCATCAGAAGGATTGTTCCTAAGAAAACATCATTTGCTTTTCTTACACAGGATAAAGTCAACCTGATGATGAGTCACATTAACTCCTATACAAGAAAGAAGCTGAATAATCGATCCGCACATCAACTATTCAGCTTCTTTTATGGCGCGGATACAGCCTCTAAGCTTAACCTGGAAGCTGTTCCTGCTAATGAAATCATACTAAAACCTGAACTGCTGAAGTAAAACTGCCAATGTCATCTCCTGATCATGTCACCCATATCCCAGAGGTGGAAGTTTCCCTTGCAAACATGCAAACGAAGCGATGACTTCTTATTTGCATACAGTAAAATATGACTTCAAGAGTATAGTAACATGCTAAAAAGCCCTATTTCAAGCGGTTTGTAATACTAAAGTCCACTCCTGCAATACTAATTTCCAGTTGGCACTGTTTTCGCAAGACTTATTTCTGTTTTCAAGGTGCTGATTCCGAAGTTAATCTTGCAAAAATAATTCAGACAGAAGTTACTTTTGCAAAACGGAAGTTAAATTTGCTATTTACCACAGTGATATTCTTAGAAAAATAATTCTCATAAAATGTGATAAAACACAAAAAGATGGCTCATGAAATGTGAAATACGGCATTGAATGGACTATTTTTTTGTGATAAACTGAAACGAGGAGGTGTGTTATGTATTTTAAAAGAAAAATAGATGATTTTCTCATTCAATGGAAAAATGATCCAGCGCATAAACCTTTGATCGTAAAAGGTGCGAGACAGATTGGAAAGACAGAATCGATTTTACATTTTGCGAAAGAGCAGTATAACAATGTTGTATATATAAATTTTGTACTTGATAGAAAATATCGAACCATAGCAAGTGATGGCTATGATGTATATACCGTGACAAAAAATATATCACTGGCAAACCCTGCTCTCCGTTTTACTCCGGGGGAAACAATTATAGTATTTGATGAGATTCAGGAATATCCGGACATTGCAACGACTTTGAAAGCATTTCGCCAGGATGGAAGATTTGATGTTATCTGCAGCGGTTCCATGCTTGGAATCAATTATAAAAAGATTCATAGCAACAGTGTGGGAAATAAGACAGATTACGAAATGTTTTCTATGGACTTCGAAGAATTCCTATTAGCAAAGGGATACCGGGGAGAACAGATAGACAATATTTTAAAGCATATGATTAAACTGGAACCGTTTAGTGAAACGGAACTGAATGTATATAAGACTTTGTTTTTGGATTATTGTGTGCTGGGAGGAATGCCAGAGGTAGTAAAAGGTTATATCGAGACCGGTACATTTTCAGGTTCATTGGAAATACAGAGGCAGATTCGAATGGACTATGAGGAAGATGTCAGAAAGTATGCGGAAGGGCTGGATCAGGCGAAAATAATGAGTGTGTATAGAAGCGTTCCTGCACAACTGGCAAAAGAAAATAAGAAGTTTCAATTTAGTAAAATCGAGAAAAACGCCAGATCCAGAGAGTATACCGGCTGTATTGAATGGCTGATAGATGCCGGAGTTATTACGGAATGCAATTGCCTGATTTTCCCGGAATTACCGTTGAAGGGAAACATTGATGAGAGCAAATATAAATTATATTATCCGGATACCGGACTGTTGATATCTGCACTGGATGAGGAAGCACAGGAAGATTTGAGAGTAAATAAGAACCTGGGTGTATATAAGGGGGCTCTTTACGAGAATTTTGTAGCAGAAGCATTTGTGAAACAGGGCTTGGGATTATTTTATTATAAAAAAGATAATTCTACACTGGAAGAGGATTTTTTTGTAAGAACCCGAGATGAGCTGATTCCGGTCGAGGTAAAATCCAACAATGACAGATCAAAGTCTCTGGCAACACTGATAAAAAATGAGAATTACAGCGATATCAAACATGGAATAAAACTTGGAGATTTTAATATTGGATATGCAAATAATATTTATACATTTCCTTATTTTTGTGCATTTATGATCAAAGCATATCTGAAAAGCCTGGATTAATGAAAAGGAGCGTGAAACATGAAAATATGGTTAGATGATCTCCGCCCAGCACCCTGGGGATATGAGAGCGCCAGATCCGTGAATGAAGCCAAGACGCTGATCCGCGAGGCGGAGAGAAATGGCATCGAGATCGAGGTGCTGGATCTCGACCATGACCTGGGAGATTTTGCAAATCAGGGCGGCGATGCCATCAAACTGCTGGACTGGCTGGTGGAGCGGGAGACCTTTTACCCCGTGGAGATACATACCGCGAATCCAGTGGGCAGAGCGAATATGGAGAGCGTGCTGGCGAGGTACTGGGGAGAGGAGTACTGGTAGAAAACACAATACTCGAAAAAAGCAAAACAAAACAGCCGAAAAATATAAAATGAAATAGCCGAAAAACACAAAATAAAACATTCGAAAGAGAGAATGGAATATTATAAAAATAACTTTATAAACTTTGATGACCACTTCGTGCTCGTGCTGCTCGTGCTGCGTTGCTGCGTTGCTGAAAAAGTTTTTTGTAAGAATCTGTCGAAATCCGCCATGTATATAGTGTAGGGATATATCAAAGTATTTTATATCGCATGGATGGTAAGGAACAAAATGAATATGAAAAATATAAAGTTATGTATTTTGAATGTGATACTTCCGTTATTGGCGGGATTCATTTATTATTATTTATTTTGTCCGGATGTAATTTTAATTGCAAAAATAGATTCTATCCTCAAGGTAAAATATCACATACAAATACCAAATACCAATTTCATGGTCAGATTTGTGAGATTTTATTTGCTTGATGCTTTGTGGGCATATGCTTTGATGTTTTGCTTATTTATTATTCTGGGTAATACTTTGACTGCGCTTAAAAAAAGCATCGTCATTTCAGTCGGACTGTCAATTGTTATGGAACTGCTACAGCTATTGAACGTGGTAGTCGGAACTTTTGACATTTGCGATATTTTTGTTGAAATAGTGGCTATTTTTATTGCGTCAATTATTATAATAAAACACATAAAAGAAGAAAGAGATTATGAGAAACAAAGGAGTTAAAGTATTAGCACTTACGGTATGTCTTTCAACTTTCAACCTTTGCTTTATTTGCAATGGGAAGTGGATCGACCAGAGAGTCAACAGTGGAACAGACTGTTCTGGTAGACCAGGATAATGTGGTTATTACAGCAACAGGAATGGACGAAAGTGTCTTCGGACTGGAGTTAAAGCTGTTAATTGAAAATAATTCCGATACGAACTTAACGTTTCAGGTGAGAAACGCATCCGTGAATGGATATATGGCCGATACCATGATGTCTGAAGATGTTGCGGCCGGCAAAAAATCGAATACGGAGATTACTTTTACAACCAGTGGCCTAAAAGAATGTGGTATTGATACTTTTGCCAATATGGAGTTTTCATTTCATATTTTTACAACCGATGGTTGGGACGATTATCTTGATACAGATGCCATTACGGTAGAAACATCTGCAGCAGCAACTTATACGCAGACAATTGATGATTCCGGAGAAGTGTTCTATGACAGTGATGGAATTAAAATAGTTGGAAAGGGATTTTCCTCGGATGATTCTATCTTTGGACCGGGGCTTATTATTTATATCGAGAATAATTCAGATACAGATCGTACGGTACAGGTAAGAGATACCTCAGTCAATGGATTTATGATTGATACCGTAATGTCCCAGGATGTAGTGGCCGGGAAGAAGGCAATTACAGCGGTAACTTTTTTGAGCAGTTCCCTGGAGGAGAATTCAATTACAGATATTACCTCTGTTGAAACATCATTTCACATCTTTGATACAGAGGACTGGTCAAATGAAATAGACACAGACCCTATTACAATCAATTTTTAGGTAGATACGAAATAAACTGACATTGGTGGAAAATCTGCTGATGTCGGTTTCTATACCAGTTAATGGTACGATTTGGGAGAGAAGGATGAATAAAAAGAAATATTCATTGGATAAATATTGGGAAGATAAATTGAATCTTAGATATGAGGAAGAAATATTGCGATATAAAATGCTGTGTAATGATAAAATTCCCAAAAGAGTTGCAAAGAAATACAATATCAATCCCAGATACAGTACCTTCGGTGAATGGGAAAAATATATAAAAGAAAAGATATCAAAAATATCAAATGAGGAATTGAGAGAATATCAGAGGTATATTAATTTAAAAAGAACAAATGTGACTTCAATATCGGAATTGTTAAATGTGTTTTTTATTCCTTTTCTAATTGCATTGATTAGTCCGCTTATAGTAGAGGGTTTGAAGGCATGTACAGAAGTCGAATTTGATAATATGATAGCAAGCATAATATATTTCCTCTTTATATATTTCCTCTTAATATGTGGGGGATTATTAATAATAAAAAATCTTTCAAAAGAAGAAAGGGAACAAAAAAGGAATCAACTTTTTTACAATGATATCTATGAAATTGTGCAAAAGGAAATAGAAAAAAGAAGTAATTATACATATTTAATTTGATATTAAATTCAGGATGATTGCATTGCAACTAAAGGAAACATTGGCAATGGGCTCTACTGATCAGGTGGCTCCCGTTGAAAAGTTTGTAAGATTCTGTCGGATATTGTCACATATATAATAGAGGGAGCAATTTTACATAGATTGCAGTATTCCTGAAAATATGCTATGATACTTTTAAATGAGCGAAAAAAGTAAAAAGAATCAGACAATTCAATATTATGATCAAAATGCCGTCGATTTTGTGGAGAACACGCGGAATGTAGATTTTCATGTAATGCAGGATGAATTTATAGAAGGGTTTCCTGCAGGGGCGAAGATCCTGGACCTGGGCTGTGGCTCCGGAAGGGATACAAAATATTTCCTGGAGCATGGCTATCGGGTAGACGCGATAGATGGCTCCGCGGAACTGTGCGCGTTGGCATCAGAGTACACGGGGATTCCGGTGAAATGCCAGTTGTTCCAAGAGCTGGATGCATCGGAAGTGTATGACGGTATCTGGGCGTGCTCATCGCTGCTGCACTTATCCTATGGGGAACTGGATGAAGTGTTATATCGCATCGAGAAGGCACTGAAGCCGCAGGGCATTTTGTACATGTCATTTAAGTATGGTGTATTTGAAGGGGAAAGGAACGGCAGATATTTTCTGGATCTCACAGAAGAGAAACTGGAGCAGCTGCTGAAAAAACATACGAGTTTACAGCAGTTGCGGAACTTTCTGACAGAAGATGTACGACCGGACAGGGAAGAAAGATGGCTAAATCTATTCCTGAAAAAGATCAATTCTTAATTGCATATCCGAACTATGTCCTCCGGGAGACCGTGACTTATCCGAATGGCGGTGTGAGTCGCTTTTATGATGATGGGGTGGACATGGTCATTATCGATGATGAAATCTGCTCCTGCCGGGATGGCGAGCAGATTTTTCCTTATACACTGATCACAGATAAACAAAACCACTATATGAAAATATACCGGAGAGTGTTCCGATTCCTGGGATTCGATGCGGAAACGATAGAAAAATGCCTGCAGAAAGGCCGACAGGAAGTGTTGCACTTTACCAAAAAGATTTCAGAAAGAGGAGAGCATGCGGACTCATCACCGCTGGAGCTACTGTTTGAACAAAATTTCACGGATGTCTACGGTATGCGGGCATTGAAATACCTGCAAAAAGAATTCAGGATATCCGATGAGGACGGCAACAATTATTTCCTCGATTATCTCGTAGATACCGCAGACGGCAGAGTGGCCATCGAGGAAAACGGAATTCATTACCACCATCCGCAGTTGATCGGAATAGAGGGCTATCGCAAACAATTGCGCAAGCAGAATATCTGCGCATTGTGGGGATTAAAGCTATACCGTTTTTCCACGGAAGATTGCCGATTCAAGGATCGTATCGAGGATGATATCCGGTCTTACCTGGGAAAAGATACCAGCGGATTCCGGGAAGCGGGATTGCTGCTGGAACGTAAAACGGAACTGTATGAGCACCAGGAGATCAGCCTTGCGCAGATAGAGGAACGGCGGGAAAAAGGGATTTGTGCATTCCTCATTGTATTACCTACCGCAGCGGGAAAATCCCGGATCGTGGAAGAAGATATTCAGAAATTTGCAGCCGGAAAAGAGCAATTCCGGGCATTGATCCTGGCACCGAATACGAATATCATTGCGGACTGGAAAGAGAGAATCGATAAAGACCTGCAGCCGTTGCAGGACCGGATAATGTTGTTGCAATGATGAATACTGAAACTGACAGATTGATAAAACAATACAAATATGACAACTAAAGAAATTGTTTGAGATGGCAATCCTTGTATACTCAGTTTGATTTAATTATTTCTTATTTGGAGGTCATTACTATGGAGGAAATGTATTTTACAATAGCTAGTTGTAATCATTATTTTGGAAGTGACTTTATGAAAAAAGGAATGAAAGCAAAGCTCATAAAAGAGCCGGATAATGAGTATGACAAAGAAGCCATACAGGTAAATGTTAAGGAACTTGGCAAAGTCGGGTATGTGGCAAATAGTCCATATACTATAAAGGGAGAATCAATGAGTGCTGGAAGACTGTATGATAAACTTGGTGATAAAGCAAAGGGAAAAGTTGTGTTTGCCATGGATGACGGAGTTACATGTAAGATTGTTGACATGGGTATGCAACGAGTTTTATCTTTGGAAAGAGCATGTGAATTTGTTTGATTTTATATGAGATAGGTTGATATATCCGTATTATTCAATATATTGTTGTATTCAGCAAAGTATTTTGCTCAGAATTAAAAAGTTTTGTGCGAGAAATCGAATTGAAAATGTACAAAATGATTGAAATACATTTGCCTATATGGCACAATAGTTATCATTGGTGGCGGTGTGCCCCAAGGAGATAATATCAACTATTGTAACTAAAGCAAAGAGGTAAAAGAATGGCAGTATCATATAATGGTTTATGGAAAAAACTTATCGATAAGGATATGAAAAAAGTCGATTTGATTAATAACTTGGGGATTAGTAGTAGCACGATTGCAAAGATGACCAAAGGGGAACCGGTATCGCTTACAATACTTGAAAAACTTTGTGAGGAATTGGACTGTGACTTTGGAGATATTATTAGTTATGATAGACGGAAGAAAGAAAGTAATTCAGTGTAATGAATTGGTAAGGTGTATACGATGGCAATACGAATTCCTTGGGATGAATACGAAACTGCAATATTGATATCTGCATGTGTGGATTATAATGCTGGTAAGTGTACGAAAAAAGAGGCTATTAAATATGTTTCTCAAACATTGAGAAAAAGAGCTGAGAAAAATGGCATTGAAATAGATGATGTGTTTCGTAATAAAAATGGAATCACAATGCAGTTCATGCTGGTAAATGAACTACTGACACAGGAAAAGTGTGGTCTAAGAGGCGCTTCAAAATTATTTATTAGCATGGTTGAACTATATAAAAGTGACAGAACAAAGTTTCAAGAGATACTAATGGAGGCTAAAAAAACTGTGGAAGTAAATAAAACAAATCAAGAAAAATTTACTGCATGGCTTTCATGTCGGCTTTCTCCAGCGCAAATGTCGGAGATTTATATTACATATTATGATATAGATAAGTATCTTCAGAAAGAAAAGATACTTGAGACACCGGTGCTTGAAACAATGGATCTCAATAAAATCGAATCAATCAGAAAAATGATTATGACGAACGGTAAGTTCAGATTTATTCATAGAGTAAAAGTTGAAAAGTATTCAAAGGCTATAGGATATTATCACGAATGGTTGTCTGAATATTATAAAAAATTTGAAATGTTAAAGAAGCCTATTGAAAAAGAAGAAAAGAATAACATTAGGATTTTTGAAACCGAAGATAAATCTCTAGATATAGACAAACAATCAGAGTGTACAAAAGAATCTGATGGAATAAAACTTGTAAAATTTGGCGCAGGAGAATCGTATTCATTTACGAAGGTTGAGTTTTTTGAGTATTTCGGGAAACGACATGATAATATTGGTAGTTGGAAAAAACTATATGTCAAAGTATTACAATGTTTAGTAGAAGATTATCCGGATGAGATTAATAACTTGAAAGGTAAGAGCATTGGTAGTGGTACGAGGATTGATATTGGAAATTGGGAGCATTCATTATCGATGGCAGCTCCGAGAATGTTTGAAACAAATCTTTATGTGGAAACAAATTTAAATGCTACCAATATATTGGACAAGATTAAACATCTTTTGGATTTGTGTCGGATAGATGCTGAGAATTTAGTGGTTGCATATTCAATGAAAGACAATGAGAATAAAGAAAAAGTTACTGACTACAAGCTAGAAGAATTAGAAACTGAGGAATCGCAAAAGAATGAAACAGAGCCAATTGTTGTATCTACTGATAATTCAGTAGTGGCTCATTCTATTCAGGAGTGGAATTTAAGAGATTTTTTAGATGAACACAATCTTGAATATGTTAATAAGATAAGTAAGAGTGGTTGCCTTTGGGTTCTTGGTGGAAGAGAAATTCAGTCACTTATGATGCAGTGCTGGAGTCATGGCATATCTTTTAGATTTCGAGAAAATGGAGGAAATGTAACGGAAGGAAAGCCAGCATGGTGGGCCAAACTATCAGAGGAACAACTTAAGAGTTGGGAACAAGTTTACGAAAACAATGAATGCAGGCATGCAGAAGTTGAAGAGATAGGAGTCGAAAATGCCCCAATGAGTGAGGAAGAGGAGCAACTTGCACTAATTTTGAAAGATAGTTACGAGAATGGATTCCGAATTAATTCTGCAATAGATAGGGGCAGAATTAAAGTGTTTTATAATGAAAGATTTGGCAAAGAGCTTCCATTGTCCGATGAGCAAATAATAGCTTCATTAAAGAAAATAGGAGTACTCAGAGAAGACCGTATTTATGCAAAACAAGATGATGAACAAATTGATTTGATTAAGCAAATATTTGAAGATGTGATGTTAGCTTTTGAAAATGGCGCGTCTTGCGTGTATCCGGAAGCTATATATCAAAAATATCAGGTTGAATTAGCAGAAATGATGCAGATATATGAAGCAGAGTTTCTTGGTAACACTCTGATAGAAATGTCGGCAGGTAAATTGAGAAAAAAACAAACATTTCTATGTCTAACAGATAGACAGGCAGATTTGGATAGAGATGTTTTAGAAGTGCTAAAAAGATCGCCAATACCTATGACATATGCAGATATTCAAGAAGTGATGTGGTATATTCCATTGGACAAGATAAAGCATGTACTTGTGGTGACAAAATCAATTGTGCAAGTGGAGCAAGAGACATATTTTTATTCAATGAACTTACCAATTAGTCAGGACGAAATTACAGAAGTTAATAGGTTGATTCATCAAGTATTAGAGCATAGAGCTTATATTACCGATGTCGAATTGCGCCAATTGATAGGTGATAATTGCCCTGGTATTGCAATTAATACCTCTGAGTTTACAACATATGGTCTTCGCAATTGTTTGGGATATATTTTACGTGATGCTTATTCTTTTAATGGACCGATAATAAGTTCCTTGGGAAAAGAATTAAGTATGTCTGAGGTTTTTGCTCAGTATTGTGACGACAGAGAACAGGTGACTACAGAAGAATTAAAAACACTTGCATCCGAAATGAATACAGTAATTTATTGGGACTCTGTAAGAAACGAAACAATAAGGATTTCAGAAGATTTGTTCTTAAGGCATGATAAAGTGGATTTTCAAATTGATGAAATAGATAGAGTGCTTGATGATTTGTGTGATCAAAACTATATTCCATTAAAGGATATAGGATTGTTTATGCATTTCCCTGCGTTATGTGTGCAGTGGAATGGGTATGTACTTGAAAGCTATATTTATAAATACAGTAAAAAATTCAAGTTGTTGCATGCAAGCTTTTCTGCGTCCGGATTTTTTGGCACTATGGTTCGGCAAGATAGTGGAATAGAGGACTATCGAGCACTAATTGTTGACGTATTGGCAAACTCTAATAAATGGAAAGATAAGAATTCTGCGTTAGAATTACTTGTGGAACAAGGATACCAGCAGAGAAGAAAATATGCTGATATAGAAAAAGTAGTGCATGAGGCAAAACTATTAAGAGAAAAGATTAATGCAGAACGGAAATGAGGTTAATTTATGTATCAATATATTTGGGATACAGAAACAGGTGGACTCCTGTTAACTACTGAACAATCAAAGTTTAGTAAAGAGCCAAGACCTGTTTATTATAAAGAACTAGATATTCTAGGTTTTAATAAGTATTGGAAATATCCGAAGGATGACTCGGCACCAATTATGTGGGCAGAGGCAAATAATTATATTTATAAGGGGCGGACAATTGCAAAAACAAAGGGAGGGACATTGTATAGTTGCCCAGAGATTGTAGTATTAGATGATAGTGATGAGGAAGAACTACAGCTTGTAGATGTCAAGCGTATGGTTGAAAAAAACGGCGAGCTTTTGGAAGGATTTGCACAGGAGACAATTCAAAAAATATATAACACTTACAGAGAGTACAAAGAAAAAATTGATGTGTTTTATGTGGCATTCAGCGGTGGAAAGGATAGTATTGTTGCATTAGACTTGGTTCAACGTGCATTACCTCATAATGAATTTATCGTGTTGTTTGGAGATACAGGGATGGAATTCTCTGATACTTACAAAACGGTAGATTTGGTTAGGGATTATTGCAAAGGTGCAGAAATAGAATTTCATGTAGCAAAATCGGAATACAATCCATTAGACACATGGAAAAAGTTTGGACCTCCATCAACGGTAACGAGATGGTGTTGCAGTGTTCATAAAACTGCACCACAAATTTTGAAGTTGAGAGAACTTCTCCAAAAGCCAGATTTTACAGGAATGGGGTTTGTGGGTGTACGGGCAGATGAAAGCCTTGCTAGAAGTAAATATGATTATGTAAGCTATGGAGAAAAACATAAAGGTCAATATAGTTGTAATGCAATTTTGAATTGGAGTTCTGCTGAAATATTCTTGTATATTTACCAACATAATCTAATTATGAATGAAACATACAAGAAGGGTAATAGAAGAGCAGGATGTTTGATATGTCCAAGGGCAGCGGAAAGAAATGATTTCATGAACCACTATTGTTATCGGGAACAGGCAGAATCGTTTGTTGATATTATTAGAAATGAATATAAGAGAAATTTTAATTCGAAAGAATCATTAGAACAATTTATTCGTGTTGGTGGATGGAAAGCAAGGAAAAACGGACGTGATTTAGAGCTAAAAACATCTTATAGTGAAAAAAGGCTCAAGGATAATTCTATTGAGATAAATGTTGAGTTCCCAACAACGAATTGGAAAGAATGGATCAAAACAATAGGCATACTTGGAAATGATTTTTCACCGTATACAATAATGTTTAGAGGAAAAATTTTGCAATTTGAATTATATGAGCATAATAACAAACTTCAGATCATTATTGATGGAATTACGGCAAGAGAAAACAGTGAATTTGTAAAATTAATAAAAAATGTCTTTAGAAAGGTAAGCAGTTGTGTAGCTTGTAGAGAGTGCCAAGCTGACTGTCCATATGGATGCATGGAGTTTGTAAATGGACAGGTTGTTATAAGTGATAATTGCCATCACTGTTCACAGTGTCATAAGGTTGAAAAAGGATGTTTAGTTTACAAATCATTAGAACAACCCAAAGGAGGAATTATAATGTCAGGGAAAAATATGAGTTTAAATAGTTATTCACACCATGCACCTAAAATAGAATGGTTTTCACAGTATTTTGAGTATAAAAATGAATTCGATGAAAAGCATAGTTTAGGTTCACAGATGTATAGTTTTTTTAAGCGCTTTTTAAGAGATGCAAAGCTTTTAGATGATACGGGATTTTCAAGAACAGCGGAAATAGTTGATAAGTTAGGATTGGACAATGAGCAGAGTTGGGGAATTATATATACTAATCTTTGCTATACTCCGCAAATCGGATGGTTTGTAAGTAGAACTAGTTACAATGAAACATTGGAGAAAGGTTATCTTGCAACATTGATGTTAGAGGATGGTGCAAAAGAAAATTGGACAAATGATATATTCAGTTCACTTTCTAGAATATGCGATCTTCCTATTGGAAGTCTTGGATTAGGTGAGACAATCAAACAGAAAAATCATGTAGTTGCGTTGGAAAGACAACCTTGGAAAGAACCGGATGCATTAGTTGTATTATATGCCCTTTATAGATTTGCAGAAGCATGTGGAGAGTATTATCAGTTTACATTGAGTACATTGTTTGATAATACTATTGAACGAGATGGAGTAAGCCCTATTAAAATGTTTGGAATAGAAAAAGATGAAATGATAAGAATCTTAAATGGATTAACAATCAATTATCCTGAATACATTTCAGCGTCGTTTACTTTGGATTTAGACAACATTACATTAAGATCAGATAAGTCATCTACAGATGTGTTGGAATTGTTTTGATAAAGGAGAATACGAATGAGCGAGAAGAAAATATATAAAGAATATTTTGATATTGATCCGAAATACTATGCAGCAGTAACCGCAGACTTGATTAAACAAGGAAAAGTAAGCTGGAAAAACTTTTATCCACACGAAACATTTGTTAAATTATTGGAGAAGACACATACGGTGCTGTCAGGAAAAGACCCACGTTCTCTTTGGGTAGAAGGTGCCTATGGAACAGGTAAATCGCATGCTGCATTAACTGTAAAGTCATTATTAGAGGCTAGCGATGATGAAGTAAGAGCTTATTTCGAGGATTATGGTTTAAGCAATGATTTGTGTCAGAAATTGATTACTGACAAGAATAGTGGAAAGCTCATAACAGTTCACAGAATTGGTTCAGGTTCAATTCGGTCAGATCAGGATTTGATTTTAGCAGTTCAAGATAGTATTATGTCAGCGCTTAGTGAAAATGGTTTAGAAAACCATGGTGAGGCATCCTTGAAAGAAGCAACTTTGAAATGGTTGGAAAAGGATGCAAATAGAGATTATTTTAATGCACTTATTCATGAAGATGAATATGCATGGGCATTTGGCGGCGAGGATGTAACAACAATTATCAAGAAATTAAATGACAATAACGAAGTGCAGAAAACCATGTGTAACATTTTTAAAGTTGCAGAAGATAATGGTATTACTGCTTTGCGATTAGATGTTCAGGGAATGGCAAATTGGATTAAGGATATTATTGCAAAAAATAATATAAGTGCCATTTTATTTGTGTGGGATGAATTTACAGAGTTTTTCCAAAATAATCCTAATTCATTAACTGGATTTCAAACATTAGCAGAAATAAGTTTATCACACCCGTTTTATTTTATGATTGTCTCTCATGAGAGCCGGTCGTTGTTTGTAAATGCAGATACAGCAAAGAAGATATTAGATCGTTTTGTACCACCGGTTAAAATTGAATTACCTGAAAATATGGCATTTCGCTTAATGGCACAGGCTATGAAGAAGACTTCTGATAGTGTATTGGCAAATGAATGGAGTGAATATGCTCAGGAGTTAAATGACCAATTAACAAGTGTTCGTAATACAATTGAGTCTAGTGCGAAAAGGGAATCTACGATGGGACAAAAGACTGTTATTTCTGATACAGAATTGCAGTCAATAGTTCCGATTCATCCATATGCAGCACTTTTATTAAAACATTTGTCTGTAGCGTTCAGCTCAAATCAGAGAAGTATGTTTGACTTTATTATCAGTAATGATATGACAGACGCGAAAGGTTTCAAGTGGTTTATTAATACATATGGACCATTAGATAATCAGAACTTACTTACTATCGATATGCTATGGGATTTTTTTAATGGTAAGGGACAAAATGGATTAAATGATGATGTAAGAGTGATTTTAGATTCTTATAATCTTTTACAGAGCGATAAATTGACTCCTGATGAGCAGAGAGTATTTAAAACAGTATTATTATTGCAGGCAATCTCACAGAGGATTAGTGGGGTTGAATTGTTGCGTCCTAATGACATGAATGTGGATTTGGCTTTTTCCGGTACGGATTGGAGCAAAGGTAAAGGGAAAAGTATTGCTGAAAAACTTTGCAGAGATGGACTGATTTTCAAAAAACCAGTTGGTGGCGGAAAAATGGAATATACGGTGGCAAATAGCACAGGGGATGCCGCAACTATCGAGAAGAAGAAGCAAGAAATAATTGCAGAAACAAAAACGCAGAATTTAATAGTCAATGCTGACTTGCTAACGGCAATACAGCTTCCTGCATCTATTAAGGGAAGATTTGAGATGGAAGGTGTTGCTATAGGAAATTTTGCTGTGGCAGTGTCAAAAGCATCACAGTCTATCAAGCCGAATAGATTTAAGACGCTTGTATCATTTGCAATGGATGATAGGGAAGCAGGACAGATAAAAGATTTTACTATCAAAGCAGCAAATGATAGTGAAGAAAATATGGTGTTTATTGAATGTTTAACAACGATGGGGCAGGATTTAATAGAACAGTATATCGAAAATATGGCGTACAGCCGCTACTATGCCCAAAACGATAAAGCCAGAGCAACTAATTTTGAAAAACAAGCTATTAGATGTTTAAATGAATGGAAACAAAAGATATCTGCTGGTGCGTTTATGCTCTATACAAGCGATAATAGAAGTGGTGTTCGCTTGGCGGGACTCCAGGCATTACAGGATGAATTGAAAGCAGTTGAACATAAGAAATATTATTACGGATTAAGCCAATACAGTGTAATTGACAATATGTTTGCCAAGGGACCATTAGCACAAGGTGCAGAATGTGGAATAAATCAAACATTGGCCGGAACATTTAAGTCAAGTAACGAAAAAAATAGCCTTGCGAATGCATTAACAGGCGCATGGGGAATAGATGAATATTGGAAGGATCCAAGTAAGAAGAGTCTGACAATTGTTAGGATCAAAAATAAAGTGGAAGAGGTAGTTCAACAAGGGTTTTCTAATGCGGCCGGAAGGGTAAGTATTCTTTCGATTTTTGAGGCGTTAGAAGATGCACCATATGGATTTATCCCAAGTAATATCGCTGCATTTGTCATGGGCTTTGTTTTAAAAGAGTATGCAGTATCAGATTATTTCTGGAGTAATAGTTCAAATAGCGAAAGTATGTCTGTTGATAAAATGAAGCAGATGATTGCAAATGCTTTGAATCAGAAGGTTACACCTAATCGTAACTATAAAGAAGAGTATATCGTAGAAATGAGTTCTGAACAAAAGGCATTTTTGAATTGTACAGCAAAAGTATTTAATATTTCCAATGCTCAATGTGGCTCGATTGAGAGTGCAAGGGATCAGATTAGAAGTAGGATGAAACAGCTTACATTTCCGATTTGGTGTGTAAAATCATTGTTGGCGACTGAAAATTTATCAAGTTCAATAGAGGACATTTCGGAAGTAATTGATTGCTATTGTGGAATTGCTAATACGGCAAATAGCACAAAGAGTTCAGAGAGCGACCTTGCAGATGCAATCGGAAGAAAAATCAATGAGAACCCTAATATTGTTGATGACCTTACAAAACTCATTACAAATGAAAAATGTAAAGCCGGAATGCTTGTATACATTAGAAACTATAGGTCTGGTTTGCTAGAAACATTAGCATTGGAAGTTGATGATAATGGTGCGTATATTGACCAAGTAAAGCAGAAATTTAACGCAGATGCAGCAAATTGGGTATGGAATTCAGAAACAGCAGATGAAAAAATTGACGATGTAATATTGGAATATCAGATAATTGTGGAGAGCAATAAGTTGAATCCAAGAGCGTTGTCTTTGCATGAAGCAGTAATTGAATGGAATAAACGCTCAAGTAATATTAGAATATCTTTCGAGGCACTAAGAAAGTATGCGGGGACCTTGGAAGGATTTTTAGAGCAGTTGCTTTTGCTGCAGAGAAGTGGAAGTTTACAGGAACAGAACAAGTCAAAGTTCTATGATTGTATACTTGCAGAAGGAAATAATTTTATTGAGTTTTATAAAAATCAAATACAGTATTTTAAGCAAGTAGCTTCGACATTTATTGAAGATTTGGATGAACAGGATGTTGATAAGTTATATTTTGACATACCTAATGGACAGTTTACGAAGTCGAGCACAGAATATTTCAATTATATTGAAGGTCAGGTAAAAGTATTTTTGCAAAATCAGGCAAAGAGAAAATTACTTACATTATGGAAAGATAAGACCGGAACTAAAAATCCCGCTGATTGGTCTAACACGTATCAGACACCTATTTATTGCATGTTCAGCGATGAGGAAAGAAATAATGTTAGAGAAATGTTCAAACCGTTTGGAGATAAGACGGCTACGGAAGAAATGGTAACAAGAACTATCGCATATTTGGAGAAGGCAGATTTTTACGAACACCTTTCTGATGTAGAAGAAAGAAATCGTTGCTTTAAACAAAGAGTTATTGGAGATTATTCTGTTATTTTAACGGATGTCGACGAAATCAGAGATTATCTTGTAAGCCATGTGACCGAGGTTCCGCATGCTTGGTTTGATAATTCTACAGTACGAAACAAGCTGAAATCATTGTGTGAAAAACAATACTTGTTAAAAGGTAAAGATACAGCTATGGAAGTGATTAACAATATGGATGCTGATGAAGCGAAGAAGTACTTGTGTGACTTGATTGCGGATAATCCTACTGTGGGAATGGAAATTATTAAAAACAGAAAAGGGTAGGAGGTGATAGGCATGTATTGCGATAGTATAGATGAGAGCTTTAAACAGATAAGTGCATACTTCAAAGGAGAAAGCACAGGATATCCACTTATATTAGACACAGAAAATATCGGAATATATAGTGAAATAATACAGAGATTAGAGGCAGATAAAACAAAAGAGTGTAATTATGTCTCGGATAGTTGCCAGAAAAATGGATTACCTGATGTGGAAGCCTGTGTTTCTTGTATATCAGGTAGAGGGGATTACGTACTTATTGGAAGTGCACAAGCAATGATGCTAAAAAGTGAAAGTGACTTAGAAGAGCATGTTGATGCGGTTTTAGGGAAATCAGTTAGCGGTCATGCCTTGATTATGCTCTGTTATTGTAGGAGATATATTGAAAAATTTGAGAAGAGAGATCCGAGGATTGCAGTAAGAACTATACTAATCAATAGCGAGCAATCGCCACTTCCGAAAATTACACTTTTGAAAGAAAATCTACAAAATGCGCCTTTTGCGATGGAGAACATCAAACATCTGTTATCTTATTTGGAAAAGATGACGGAGGTACAATTAAATGAACATAGAGTTATTCCTGTAAAAACTGGATTTAGCAAAAACTTCTTTTCGAAAGCCATGTATCAGGTAGTTGAGTCTGATGGAATATACGAAACTTTAGCAAAACAGTATTCTGAAATTGCTGCTGCAACAGAAAAAGACTATGGAACAGAAGCACAGTGGAACTGGCTTAGTAGTAAAATGCAAGATAAGCAATCTTTTTCTAGTGTTATTTATGATGAATTTGGTACTTTGTCAAATTTGGAATATGTAATACAGGAAATTGATGTGCAGAAAGAGCCGAATAAACATTGGCTTTATTGGCTTGCTATGAAATCCTATGGAACTACTAATACTTATCTGAAAAAGGTATTGGAACATAGCAAAAGAGAAAGTGATTTAGAAGAACATATTTATTTAGATTTAGCAGATGAAGAACTTGTCAATCAAAACTTTGAGAAGATGTATATTGAGCGGAGAAAATTGCTTGAGCGTATTCCAGAGCAGTTGCCACTGATTGCAAGATATTGTGAGAAGTTAGGTAAACATGAAAAGGATGCGGTATATTACTTGACGGATCGGAGCGAGACGGAAGAATTTGAGTTTATTAGATGCTTGTGCATTTATGATTATACAGAAGAGGAGTTATATTCGGCTACAAAACATTTTTCATCTGCCTTAGACTTATATTTGCGGAAATTTTCCTTTGATGGTGTGAATACAAAAGTCTCTGATTCAGATATTACTTTGCGAGATATGTTAACACAGTATTTCCAGGAATATAAGGTGCAGAAAATAACTAATAGGATTCATCCATCGTTTGAGAATACTATTAACAAATTTGCAATAGAAAGACCATACAATAAGTTGCGTCCAAGAAGTAGCATTATATCTCAATTAGATAAAGAGAAGGCAGAATTATTCTTTTTTGATGCCTTGGGAGTAGAGTATTTATCTTTTATTAAGGCAAAATGTGAAGAGTATGGATTAATTGTTGAAATTTCGATAGGACATTGTGAACTTCCGTCAATAACAGAAAAGAATAAAGAGTTTATTCAATATTTTGGTGGGAAATATAGAAAAATTGATGAGTTGGATGAATTAAAGCATCACAGTCAGATTTATGATTATGAAAAGATAAAAGAACCTATTCATATTTTTAGAGAATTAGAAATAATAGATGAAGAATTGAGGAGAATTCAATCACTATTGGTTCAGGAAATTATTACTAAGGCAATTATTGTTTCGGATCACGGGGCAAGCAGATTAGCTGTTATTTATGGACATGAGAATTCTTCGCTGTTAGTGCTTGATGAAAAAGCACAGCATAGTGGAAGATGTTGCCCGGCAGAGGATAATCCTAATATTCCGTATGTTGCATATGAAGATGGTTTTGCAATTCTTGCTAATTACGATCGGTTTAGAGGCGGTAGAAAGGCAAATGTGGAAGTTCATGGTGGAGCAACATTAGAAGAAGTTGTTGTTCCTGTTATTACGCTTAGTAGAAAACCTGAGAATATTGAGTATTGTTTCACTGATCCAATAATTATTCTTAAGCAAAAGGATGTAGCGACATTGACATTATATTGTAATGTACCTATGAATAAGCCAAGGATACTTATTGGTCAGACATTTTATGATGGTGAATTTGTAGCAGACCAAAAGCATGCGAAGTTTGTAATGCCAGAATTGAAACGAAGCAGGGAATACATAGCAGAAATATATGATGAAGATACCAGTTTATCGGTGTCGCTAAAGTTCAAGATACAAAAATCTATGGGACAAGAAGTTGACTTATTCGCATAGATAGTAGTTTAGGAAGGTGAATCTGATGAGTGAATTTGAATATAATGATTTGGACAGACCAGTATTAGAAAGACTACGAGATTGTTTTGATCAGATGGTAGTATATAAAGACTTGAAGAAGAGTAATTTTATCTCTTCATTTAAACTTCCTTCATTTATGCGAGATTGGGTATTGAAACGATTTCAAGATGATGATGGAGTAATTGAGATTGAAGGAGCAACTGGTTTCATAAAAGAATTTATTCCTAAAAAAGAAGATTGGAAAGCAATAAAAAATCGAATAGTAAATTATCAAGAACAAGTGAAGTTCCTAGCAAAAATATCTATAGAGATTGATATTAAGACGGGAGCTCTCTCTTTTGCATTGCCTGATTTTGGTTTGAGTTTTAAGGAGACTGTTATACCACGAAATACATGGGAAATGTATGGAGAAGCTTTGCTTAGAGCAGAGGAAAATTGGGGAATTGTGGAATTAGGTTACCAATTTCCAGAAGATAAAAAGCCAGGGAAAATAAAACTGGTAAGCTTCAAGGATTTTTGTCCATACTCAGTTGATTTAGATGATTTTAAATATGCAAGAGAAGAATTTACTTTAGATGAATGGATTGATATTGTTCTTGGTGCCATTGATTATAATGCGGATGGATATGATAACCGAAATCAAAAATTAGCAATGATTACAAGACTATTGCCGTTTGTAGAAAAAAGACTGAACTTGATTGAGCTTGCCCCTAAAGGAACAGGAAAATCATATCTGTTTGGTCAGGTTAGCCGTTTTGGATGGTTGTCATCAGGTGGAACAATGTCTCGTGCAAAAATGTTTTATGATATTTCAAGAAGACAGGAAGGTCTTGTTTTTGGACATGACTATGTAGCCTTAGATGAAGTACAGACAATTAACTTTACGGATATAGATGAAATGCGTGGTGTACTAAAAGGTTATATGGAAAATGGTAAATATACAGTAGGAAATCATGAGGGAGCTGCTGATGCAGGTATCATTTTGTTGGGTAATATTTCTGCAAATAACATGAATGAGTATCAAAATATGTTTTCAGAATTACCAACGGTATTTCATGAAAGTGCTTTGATTGATAGATTTCATGGATTTTTAAAAGGATGGGACCTTCCCAGAATGACTGATGATTTGAAGATTTGTGGTTGGGCACTTAATTCAGAGTATTTTACAACAATTATGCATGCACTTAGGGATGACCCTAGTTATCGAGCAGTTGTAGATGCGTTAGTTGATGTGCCGGATAAATCTGATACAAGGGATACAGAAGCAATTAAGCGTATTGCTACAGCATATATGAAGCTTCTTTATCCAAATGTGCGAAAACCAGAGGACATTTCAGCTAGAGAATTCAATTTATTTTGTCTGCGTCCAGCAATGGAAATGCGAGGAATAATAAAGATTCAGTTGGGTATCTTAGATCCTGAAGAATTTGGAGGTAAGTCAGTCCCACAGCTGACAGTAAAAGATTCATGATGAAAAAAGATTGTATATCTTGCGGTAGCGAGAATTTGTCAAAGGATACAATTGGTATAAATCAAAAATTGTTAGGCGAAAAAATAGAATCTTATTATTGTATTGGATGCTTGGCAGAGTACCTTGGAGTTACCGAGCAAGATATTATGGATAAGATAGAAGAATTTAAAGAGCAAGGATGTAAGTTATTTGAGTAATATGAAAAAGATATATGCTGATCACGCTGCTACAACTAAATTATCGGATAAAGCATTAGCTGTTATGATGCCATATTTGCAGGATAGTTATAAGAACCCATCGACATTATATTCTTCGGCACGAGTGCCCAGAAAGGCTATTGCAGGTGCAAGAGAAACGATAGCAACTGCAATAGGTTCTTTTCCGAATGAGATTTTATTTACATCCGGAGGAACAGAGTCAGATAATTGGGCAATTAAAAATGTTTTGTTCTCAAGTGATACTTGTAGAAAAAAGATTATCACAAGTTGCATTGAGCATCATGCAATATTAAATTCGTGCAAGATGATGGAAAAACTGGGCTTTGAGGTTATCTACTTGCCTGTTGATAAGGATGGCTTGGTTAGGACGGAAACACTTGAAAAAGAGATGGAAAATGATATTGCACTTGTGTCCATTATGTTTGCTAATAATGAAATTGGTACAATCCAAAATGTAAAAGAACTTGCTTTAGTGGCTCATAAGTATGGTGCGTTATTTCATACGGATGCTGTTCAAGCAGTAGGTCATATTGAAATTGATGTTAAAGATTTAGATATTGATATGTTGTCGGCTTCTGCACATAAATTTAATGGACCCAAGGGGGTCGGTTTTTTGTACGTAAAAAACGGTGTTGAAATACATTCCTTAATTACTGGGGGAAACCAAGAGTCAGGAAAAAGAGCAGGAACAGAAAATGTGGCAAGTATTGTTGGTATGGCAGAAGCTTTGAAGGAAAATGTGTCGAGTATAGAAGCGAACAGTAAATATCTTTTTTCATTAGAAAGATTGTTTTTGGATAAGTTGAAAAAAAATAACATTGATTTTATTGTAAACGGTTCAACAAATAAGACACCAGGAAATATATCATTATCAATAGCAGATTTGGATGGCGAAGTACTATTGCATAGATTAGATTTAAAAGGCATAGAAGTAGCGACTGGGTCTGCATGTGATTCTGTGAATACTCAAATTTCACATGTTATAAGAGCTATAGATGTTCCTGAGAAATATGCACGGGGAACAATAAGAATTAGTCTTGGCATGGATAATTCGATAGAAGATATAGACACTATGGCGCAGGAATTGTCTGATATAGTGTATAGTTTATAGAAAGTAGATGATTTTATGACGAATGATAATTCAAAATATACAGAGTGAAAGTCGGAGACCTGATAGATACCATAGAGTACGATTAGATAAGAATAGCGATATGGAATATCAACTTTATATCCAACTTATGGATAATGTTCCAATAGAAGGCTTTGGTATAGAGCTTTTTGAGGATCTTATTGAAAAAATCGTTCAAGAGTCTGGAGCAAAGCATTTGGAATTCGAACTATGGGATGATGCAGATAGGAGCAAGATAATATTTGAAGAACTGGGAATTGATGTAACTGATGGCGAATGGCAATATGATTGCTGAATAATTAATAATCGTACAAAAGGTTGCGGATTGATTGCTTTTGTAAACCATTGATAACATATGCTTGTACCGATAAACATATGGAAGACATGGAGGAAAATAATAATGAATGGGCTTAGATGGCTTAGAATCCGTTGTAATTTATCAACAAGTGAACTGGCAGATCAATTAGGAGTTACAAGGCAGGCGGTTTGTAGTTGGGAGAGTGGGAAGAAGGCTATTCCGGAGAAAAGAAAGAACCAAATGGCGGCGTTCTTTGGAATTGATAGAACATATTTTGATGAGATTGATGAAGAAAAACGGAATGAATTAATTCAGAAGGCAATGTATTTCTATCAAAAAGATGGTAAAGAGATATACCTATATAGACCGAACAAAACACCTAAAAGCCACGATGAGACCGTCACATATTTTCAAAAAGATCGTGAAAAAAGTTTAGATGAAGAATATTTACTTGCTAAAAAGAGAAAACAGCAAACAATACAAGAGATAGAAGAGCAGATAGAAGATAAAAAGGAGCCAGATTGCCTTTTGACAAAAATCTCACATCTACATCGTGGCTGTGATGTCTATGAAATAACAAGTAAATTGTTCAAAAAAATGAAAAAAGAGAAGGCATTTTTGAAAATTCCATACTTCTGTGAATTAATGAATGTGTGGAAAGCAATGCTGCTTGCTTATGAATTGCTGGATGAAAAATCTTTGTCAGAAGAAAAGGTGGAGGAGCATTGGGGAGAAGATGTAGATTTTATACTTCATCTATCAGACGAAATAAAAAATCATTGGGAAAAAGAGAAAACTTGGCATGAAAATTATCATAAGGAAGTAAGAAAGCGCATTCAAGAGAAGCAGGTAAAAAATCCAAAAGAGGTAGGATATTTCTAGTTGGATAACAGGGAGTACCTTTGGTGGTTAAGGCGATCTACACTTGGATATCAGCCTGATGTATGGAAGGGATGGAATTAATGGTAAAGAAGATCATACATGATCCGCTGTTTCTGGCACAGAAATCAGTGGATGCAACAGAGGCAGATAAACAGATTGTGACAGATTTGCTTGATACACTTAAGGCAAATTTAGAATACGGTGTTGGTATGGCTGCCAATATGATTGGAGTAAAAAAGAATATCATTGTAGTAGCAGCCGGACCATTTCAGTTTGCAATGATAAATCCGGTAATAACAAAGAAATCCGGAGCATATCAGACTGAGGAAGGATGTCTTTCTCTGGAAGGTGTAAGACCATGTACGAGATATCAGGAAATAGAAGTGGACTATCTTGATCAGAACTTTAAGAAACAGCATGGAAAGTATTCAGGTTGGATAGCACAGATTATTCAGCATGAGATTGACCATTGCAATGGAATAGTAATATAACTATGAGGCAGAAGTAACTAAGTTGTATAAAAGATAGAATTAGGCAAAGACTATAACTAAAATAGAAAGTGGATGGTTGTTACGAATATAAAAGATATAATTGGTGAAGCAACTGAATATGATAAAAAGCGCGCACTGGAAGAAAAGAAACCTAAAAGTTGGTGTAAAAGTGTAAGTGCTTTTGCAAATACATTTGGTGGTGCGTTGATTTTTGGTATTTCTGATGACGATCAGGTTGTTGGACTTGAAGATCATAAAGGAGATGCAGATAAGATTAGTGAAACCATTAAAACAAGACTTGATCCAATACCGGAGTTTAAGCTTAGATTTCATAAAACTGAAGATGGGAAGGTTTTGGTCATACTTGATGTGTATAAGGGTGACGAAACCCCATATTATTATTCGGGAGATGGAGTACTTGAAGCTTATGTTCGTGTTGGAAATGAAAGTGTAAAGGCAACTGCGATTGAATTGAAGCGTCTTGTTCTTAGAGGAAAGAATACAACATATGATTCGCAGAATTCTACCTATAAGGTGGAAGATTATGCATTTTCAAAGCTTAAAGAAAGATATAAAAAATGGACTGGGAATAGTTTTGATGATAAAGATTTGATTTCATTTGGATTGGTAAATGAGCAGGGAGAATTAACAAATGCAGGGGCACTACTTGCTGATGAAAGTCCGATTTTTTGTTCAAGATTATTTTGTACAAGGTGGAATGGGTTAAATAAAAGTGGTGGTGCACTTGATGCGTTAGATGATGCAGAGCATTCAGGTAGTGTTATTTCCTTGATTGAAAACGGAGAGGCATTCATCAAACGAAATTGTAAAATGAAGTGGCGTAAGACTGCAAATTCAAGAGAAGAAATGCCGGAGTATGTAGAGAGAAGTTATCATGAAGCACTTGTAAATGCGTTGGCACATCGCGACTATCTTGTAAATGGAAGTGAAGTCCATATTGACATATATGATGACAGAATGGAGATATATTCTCCTGGAGGCATGCCGGATGGTTCCATGATTCAGGACAGAGATCCACTTACAGTACCTTCAACCAGAAGAAATCCAGTTCTTGCTGACATATTTAATAGGCTTGGATACATGGAGCGTAAAGGTAGTGGATTTGGAAAGATTATCAGTGGATATGAATTTCAAATTAATTATAGTGAGAACAAAAGACCATCATTTCGCTCAGATAGATACCAGTTTACTGTAGTGATGCCGAACCTGAACTACGATGTCCCTCAATATGTCCCTCAATATGTCCCTCAAGATGTCCCTCAAGATGTCCCTCAAGACAAGTTAGATGTCCAGATTATTGACTTGATTCATAAGGACAACAAGATAAGTACTGAAAAAATAGCGATAGCATTAGGAGTAAGCTCTAAAACAATAAAACGCCATATAAAGGAAATGAATAATGTAATTTATGTTGGCAGTGGATTTAGTGGACACTGGGAAATTAAAGATAATGAGTAATGGATAATAAGATAAATCAAAAAATCACGCAAACCCATAACAGAAGAAATATAGAGAAAAATGTTAAATACGGAGAATACCATGTCAAACACCACTCTTACGCAACTGCAAGAAGGCCTAACAACTGCATACATCGATGGTACAGCCGCTGCCAATCTGGCATACAAGCCTGCCTTCGTGTCGAATAATCCGGAAGAGGGCAAGAAAGTTATTTCCGTCATAGAAGATGAGCTGATGAAGTGTGACCAATTCCAGATCAGCGTGGCTTTTATTACTATGGGTGGAATTACGCCGCTCTTGCAGACGTTGAAGGAACTGGAGAAGAGGCAGATTCCGGGTCAGATCTTAACGACAAACTATCTTAACTTTAGCGAGCCCAGAGCATTAAAAAAGCTGCAGGAACTGTCCAATGTTACTCTGAAGATGTATGATGTGGATCGGGCAGACCAGGGCTTCCACACCAAAGGCTATATTTTTAAGAAGGAAGAGATTTATCGTATTATCATCGGCAGCTCCAATATCACAAGTGCTGCTTTGACGAAAAATAAGGAGTGGAATACCAAAATTGTTTCCACAGAGCAGGGCGAAATTGCGATGGAGATCGTAAAAGAATTTCACCAGCTGTGGGATTCTAAGTATGCGCTTTTCTATGATGATTTCTATGAGAATTATAAGCAAAAGTATGAGATCATCAAAAAGCAGAGGGAAATAGCAAAACGGGATGAGATATCTTCCACGGAGAAGTATAAGCTGGAACCGAATTCTATGCAGGTAGGGTTTATTACGAATCTTCGTAAGATTGTGGATGCTGGAGAAAATAGAGCACTGCTGATTTCTGCCACCGGTACAGGCAAGACGTATGCGTCAGCCTTTGCCATGCGAGAGTTAGGATTTAAGCGTGTTCTGTTTTTGGTACATAGATCTACCCTCGCGAAACAGGCGTTGACATCATTCCGAAAAGTATTTGAAGATAAGAAGCCAATGGGAATTGTTGGCGCAGGCTATTCTGATTATGATGCGGATTATATCTTTGCTATGGTGGAGACGCTTCACAAAGAGGATAATCTGAGAAAGTTTGCACCGGAAGAGTTTGATTGTATTGTTTTGGATGAGGCCCATCATAGCCCGGCAAATACTTATCAGAAAGTGATGGAGTATTTCAAACCGAAATTGTTCCTTGGCATGACGGCAACGCCAGACAAGAGAGATGACGGAGAGGCTTCCAAGAATGTGTATGAGCTATTTCATTACCAGATTGCTTATGAGATCAGATTGCAACAGGCAATGGAAGAGGATTTACTATGTCCATTTCATTATTTTGGAATTAGTGATATTTCCATGATAACGGATGAACAAGCCAAGGCAAGAAATATTTCGGAGGAAAATTTTGGAAAGCTTACTAGTGACGAGAGAGTAAGGCATGTTATCGAGCAGGCGAAATACTATGGTTATAGTGGGGATCGAGTGAAAGGTCTCGTTTTCTGTAGTAGAAATAGAGAGTGCGAAGAATTATCGGCTAAATTTAATGCCCTTGGTTATCGGACAATAGCACTTAGCGGTGACAATAAGGATAAAGAACGCGAAAAGGCTTTTGAACGATTGGCAATGAACGAAGAGGATGCAACGGATGAGATGCAGCCGTTGGATTACATTTTTTCCGTAGATATTTTAAATGAAGGTGTTGATATTGTTGAAGTAAATCAGGTGATTATGCTTAGACCTACGCAGTCTCCTATTGTATTTATTCAGCAGTTGGGTAGAGGATTGAGAAAAGCAGAAAATAAGGAATACGTGGTAATTCTTGATTTCATCGGCAATTACAATAATAACTTTATGATTCCGGTGGCGCTTTCCGGAGATAGAACTTATAATGCGGATACCATTCGGAAATATGTGATTTCGGGGAACAATACGATTCCTGGAGCATCAACAGTTCATTTTGATGAGATTGCCAAGGAGAAGATTTTCAATTCTATTGATAAAATCAAAGGAATGAGATCTATTATAAAGGAAAGCTATATTTCTCTGAAAAATCGCATTGGAAGGACGCCGTTATTGTTTGATTTTTATGAACAGGGAGAGATTGATCCGCTGGTAATTATAAGAGAATATAAGACGTATTGGCAATTTCTGGAAGCGGTGGAAAAGGGCAAGTATTTCAGCAAATTAACGGATCATAAAAAGCTGATCTTAGATTACTTGTCTAAAACGATTTTAAGCGGTGTCAGACCCAGTGAGTTGTTCCTCTTGCAGAAATTACTGACAAAGAAGACATTTTCTGTGAATGAAGTACAAAAAGAACTGAAACGACTCTTGGATTATAATATAACGGATCTGGAAATGCGTGAATCAGTAAAAATTCTACAGGGATGTTTTACCAGTAAGGACGAGGAATATCAGAAGTATAAGACCATAGAGATTATGGATTATGACGAAAAGCAGGGTGTGCGTTGCTTTGCGAGCTACGCAAATTGCCTGTTGGACAATGAATTTAATACGCAGGTTAAAGACATCATAAATGTGGGACTTGCAAGATACCGGGACAAGTATGCTCATGGAAAAGTAGAGCAAACACCGTTTGTCTTATATGAGAAATATTCCAGAAGAGACGTGAGCCTTTTGATGAATTGTGGGAAAGATATGTCTTCTACAATGTATGGAATGAGTCGAATTGGTGATGATGTATTCATTTTTATTACATATCATAAGGAAGAGGCCGAAGAGGGCAAGAACTACGCGGATGGAAAACCTGATTATGCGGATGCTTTCGAGGATAATCTGATTTTTAAATGGGATTCCCAGATTGGTAAGGATAATAGCAGTCCTTACATGCAGAAAGTACTGACAGCACCGAGAAAACATCTATTGGTGAAAAAGAGTGATGCGGAATCAAGCTTTTATTACATGGGACAATTTGATATTATAGAATCTGTAGATAGCCAGAAAGAAGACAATAGTGGTAAAATGAAACCGATCGCGAAGGTGACCATGAAGATGCATCATCCTGTGCGCGAGGATTTGTTAAGGTATTTACAGAGTAATATTTCAAAGGAGAACAAAGCAGTATGAAAACCATTCGCGTAGTCGCAGCCGTAATCTGCGATTCCATAGAGCACAAAACAAAAATATTTTCCACCGCAAGAGGTTACGGAGAATTCAAAGGTGGCTGGGAATTCCCCGGCGGGAAGATCGAAGCCGGAGAAACTCCACAGCAGGCGGTTGTCAGAGAGATCCGGGAGGAACTGGATGCTACGGTCAGAGTCGGAGACCTGATAGACACCATAGAGCACGATTACCCGGCATTCCATTTATCCATGGATTGTTTCTGGTGTGAGGTTGCGTCGGGAGAACTGAAGCTTCTTGAGGCGGAAGCCGCCAGGTGGCTGACGAAGGAAGAACTGGATTCCGTACAGTGGCTTCCGGCGGATGTGACACTGATTGATAAGATCAAAAGCTGTATGTCTTGAGGATAAGAAAAACTATTTATGACCAACGAAGAATTTCAACGTAGTAAAAGTTTTGAAGAGAATCTGAAAGAATGGAATCTGTTATCTCTGGAAGAGATGGGGGAATCTGTTAAGGAGGGTTCTCTTTATGTGATTGGCAACGGATTTGATATGCTGCATGGCGTCAGATCCAGTTATTACGATTTCAGCAGGATTCTGGGAAAGAGAAGTTCTGTCCGGTTTTATCTGGAAAAATATCTGAAAACCGATGACCTGTGGGCGGATTTTGAAGGGGCATTGGGGAAGATCAACATAGAGGCTATGTGCCAGCCGTATATTATAGATAATTTTCTGGACATAAATGGGGCATACGATGAGGATGCAGGTGCAGCCGAGATCTATATGTCCGCAGAAATGGCGGTGGAGCCGATTATTTCCATGTCAACGGAATTAATGGACCGGTTTCGCAAATGGATCAGCAGTCTGCATACCAATACGAATGACAGGCCGTTGTGCAATGTGATCAAAGGCGGGAAAGTATTAAATTTTAATTATACGGAATTTGTGGAAGATTTGTATGGCGTGGATGCCGAAAATATTTGTTATATCCATGGCTGCCGGAAGAAGACTGACAGGGGACGGCAAAGGTTGATTCTGGGGCATATTCCGGGAGCCAATGATGCGGCCTATGAATTTGAAGATGATTACTCTGCAATCGATAATCTGGATGAGCATGCCCAGCTATTATACGATGTGCAGCAGATCGCTTTGCAGATGGTTGTGGAGGCTGATGATACATTGACGAAAAAATGTAAGGAGATCATTCAGAGCAATCAGCCTTTTTTTGATGGATTAGCGGATATCCGGCAGATAGTCACCATAGGGCATTCGCTGTATCCGGTGGACTGGGATTATTTTGCAGAGATCATAAAGTGTAATAAAGACAGGAAACGGATGCAATGGTTCTTTGGCTGTTATGGAAATGGAGATCTGGAGCGGGTACAGACTTTTATCAATACCTTTGGGATAAATAAAGATCAAGTCGCAATTTTTCGGACGGATACGATTCCTGTAACATTATTGGCGGATAATAAGAGGGAAAAGTCCAAGGCAAATGTTAAGCATCGGAAGGTATTGGCTTCCTCTGAGGATGGAAAGTGGCAGGTTGTCCGCGAGGGCAGGAAGGTCAATATTATTGATAGAACAGCAAACAGTTGCAGCTGTTCCAGAATGTTTTTGACATACATGAGCGGGGCTGTTTTTGATTGCAGCGGTATGGTGTTACTTTTGGTGGCAAGAGGACTGGGGGCCGGGGTATTTTTGTTTCGGTTCGCCAACGGAGAGTGGCAATATAGAGGGGAATTGGAACCCATTCCACATCAGGGAGTGATTACCAAACGCTTGCAAAAAATATTGCTGAGGGACAACCGGCTGATTTTCGTATATAACAGCAGAATCCGAAAATATGATGTCGAAACGGGGAAACTGGTATATAATAAGGCCGTAAGGCATGCTTTCGAGTCAGAAGGCGAAGATTTGACACAAAAGTTTAAAGGGATATACAGAACAGGGTTTTATTAAGTTTTTCTGGAATAAAAGTGTGAATTTCAGGAGTATGGAGATGGCATTATGACCCACGAACAATTTGAACAGGCAGCTCAATATTGGAACAAGAAGGAAAAGATCACCATGCCGGAGAAGGCACTGAAGCAGGCGGTAGAAAAATATATTCACGAGAACAACACCTGTGCGCTTGCCACGGGAAGCGGTGATTATGTCAGGTGCACGCCGATAGAGTATAGTTACCACGATGAGAAATTCTGGATATTTTCCGAAGGCGGCGAGAAATTCATAGGTCTGGAGAAGAATGCAAATGTAAGTCTGGCCATTTTTGACAAGTATGATGGATTCGGTAATTTGAAAAGTTTACAGATTATGGGCCGTGCGGAGATTATAGAACCGTTTTCCGACAGTTACAATGCCCACGCGGAATACAAGAAGATTCCACTGGAGGCTCTGAAAAAATTAGAGCATCCCATGAACCTGATCTGTGTGACACCGGCCAGGATAGATGCACTGTTTTCTGATTTGAAAAAGGATGGATACAGTATCAGACAGACATTAGAGTTTGAGAAAAATAACTAAATCGAGCGGAGGTATACAAAGTGAGTATATTTGAGTATGACAAAGAAAAAGAAGAAAAGAAGCTCCGCAAGGCTGAACGGGAGTGTGGACGGGAAGAGGGTTTACAACAGGGGTTACAGGAAGGTCTAAAGGAAGGTCTGCAGCAGGGACGCATGGAGGAGAGAAAGTCACTGCTGGCATTGATTGCAAAAATGAGTGCCGGAGGAGATGCGGACCAGATTGCAACGCTGTATGATCCGGAAGTAATGAATGCAATGCAGGAGAAGTATGGAATAAGATAGCAGGAGATTCAAATGAACATCCAGATTTTTGGCACGAAAAAATGTAACGACACCAAGAAGGCCGAGCGTTTTTTCAAGGAGCGCGGCATCAAATATCAGTTCATAGATATGAAAGAAAAAGGCATGAGCAAGGGAGAGTTTACTTCTGTTGCGCAGGCGAACGGCGGCCTGGAGAACATGGTCAACTGGGAGGGGAAAGATCAGGATACGCTGGCTCTCATCCGGTACATTGCGGAGGAGGACAAGCTGGCAAAGGTGCTGGAAAATCCATCGGTGATCCGCACACCGATTGTCAGAAACGGGAAACAGTCTACCATCGGTTATCAGCCGGAGGTATGGAAGGGCTGGAACTGAGGAAACGTGAAGGAATGGGACAATGATTAAAACAATTATGAGAGATCCGATGTTTTTAGCACAGAAATCCGAGAATGCCACGGAGGTGGATGCACAGGTAGTGACAGATCTGCTGGATACTCTGAGAGCGAATCTGGATCATTGTGTCGGAATGGCGGCAAATATGATAGGGGTTCGGAAAAATATTATTGCAGTGGCAGCAGGCCCGTTTCAGTTTGCCATGATCAATCCGGTGATCACGAAAAAGCTGCGTCCGTACCAGACAGAGGAAGGATGTCTGTCACTGGAAGGTGTGAGACCCTGTACGAGATACGAAGAGATTGAAGTGGATTACCTGGATAGCAATTTCAGGAAACAGCATGGCAAATACACCGGCTGGACAGCCCAGATCATCCAGCATGAAGTAGATCATTGTTGTGGTGTGGTGATATAACATTGGCAAGTCAGGTATGGAAGTTTATCACACACAATGATTGGAGTAACTCCTGTAAACTTTACCTGAAACAGTATTTCTTTCCATGCAGTATGCTAATATTATCCTATAGCAAGGAGAGAGCAAGAGAGCCCATAGGATGAGGAACAAAAATGCAGGTACGTGAAGTGATTTGTCCTTCCTGCAGCCATCGTTTCATGTGGATGGATGTCGAAGAGGGACCGACGATCAAAAAATACCGGTCTGTAGAGACCGGAGAGACATTCCATACGGCCAACCCGGTGGGGAGAGTCAACATGGAGAGGATTCTGGTCAGATACTGGGGAGAACAGTACTGGTAGGAAATTTTGTGATAATTTAACCAACGGTTAATAGGCAAAAGAGATTCTTTGTGTTATAGTAAAAGTCTACGGAAAGACTGATATGCAACTGGATGCTGTACGGCATCGGAAGGAGGCGTATGATGGAAAGACCGCATTTTGACATTGTGGCCAGCGGCGCACGGATGAGAGCAATCCGTCAGGAGCGGAAGATTTCCGTGAAGCAGGTCATGGAATACATGGGCTTTGAATCCACGCAGGCCGTGTATAAATGGGAAGCCGGAAAGTGCTTTCCCCAGGCCGACAATTTGATTGCTTTAGCTATTTTGTATCGTGTAAGCCCGATGGAGCTTTTGGTAGAAGAGGACCTGGTGCCCTCTTCTAGTCATATCTGGGGAAATGCCGCATAGTGCGGAATGGAAGAGAAAGTGCACGGGGAGAGTAGTATGATTTACATAACGGGAGATACCCACGGGGATTTCACAAGATTTTCCGCGAAAAGATTACGGAGAACCGGCATGGAACTGATGCAGGAGGATTACATCATTATCTGCGGAGATTTTGGACTGTGCTGGGCGAAGGATAAAACTTTTGAGTATCATTGTAAAAATTTTGCGGAGAAACCTTACACCATTCTGTGGGTACAGGGAAACCATGAAAACTATGATATGATCGGGGAATATCCGCTGGAAGAATGGCATGGCGGGAAGGTGCGGCACATTATCCGGGACAAGGTGATATTGTTGGAACGTGGACAGGTCTTCGAGATTGAGGGCAAGTCTTTTTTGCCTTTGGAGGGGCATCTTCCCATGACATTCAGGGAGGAATTCTGGATCGTCAGACGGTGGATTTCGCAGAACAGAAGCGCAGGGCAGACCGGAATTATCTTCCCTACCGGATCCTTCAGGAAAGCTGGTGGCCCCAGGAGCTGCCGACAGAGGGAGAACTGCAGGAGGGCCTGCGCAATCTGGAACGATATCACTACGAGGTAGATTATGTGATCACACACTGTTGTGCCAGCACGCTGCAGGACCGGATCAATGCCGGGACGGGACGCTCCTGTGCCCCGGATCTGCTGACGGACTATCTGGGGACTTTGGAACAGAAGCTGCATTATAAGCATTGGTATTTCGGACATTATCATCGGGACCGTCAGCCGGATGAGAGGCACACTCTGGTATACTATGCGATACTGCCGTTGGAACAGAAGGAAAGTGCATCTGCAGTGCCGGTACCGGGACAGATGGGAGGAGAAACGGATCATGGCAAGGGATGAGAATGTTAGAATTTTTCAGGATACAGAAAAACGGGTAAAGGAAGATCCGGGGCTGCAAGAGGCAGTGAAGCGCTCTGTGGCAGAACAGGTGCTGATCCCGGAGATGATGGAAGTCACGGACCTGATGCCGGAGCTTGCACAGAATCGTGACAGATATGAGAAGGATGCGGAAATCATAGTGTCGAAGAAGCGAAGCTATGAGGCAGCTGCCGGGTATCCGGGAGAAAGGGTATGTGTTCACAATTTTGCATCAGCGACGAATCCCGGAGGTGGTGTGACCAAGGGAAGCTCTGCCCAGGAGGAATGCCTGTGCCGTTGTTCCACCCTGTATTTTTGTCTGAATACGAAGGAAATGTGGGCAGGCTTTTATTCTCCACACAGATATGCGCAGGATCCGATCCACAATGATGACTGCATCTATACGCCGAAAGTCATTGTATTCAAATCCGATACTGCGACACCGGCACCGCTTCCGGAATCAGATTGGTATTCTGTGAATGTGATCACCTGTGCAGCACCGAATCTGCGTCTGCTCCCGGCCAATGGGATGAATCCCGGAGACGGTAATAAGACCGTGAAGATGACGAGAGCACAGCAGCAGGCATTGCATGAGAAGCGTCTGACCAGAATTCTGGATGTGGCCGTGGCGGGAGGCAATGAAGTGGTCATTCTGGGGGCGTTCGGATGCGGAGCTTTTGAGAATGATCCGGAGGCTGTGGCAGCTGCGTTTTCCAATGTGATCGCTCGTTACAGAAAATGTTTTAAAACCATAGAACTGGCCATTTATTGTTCCCCCAGGGATGAGCAGAATTATAATATTTTCAAACATGAGATAGATACGACATTGCGTTGACAAATGATAAGGAAACTAGTACTATAGTGCCAAACAACACGTTGGATATTGAGGGAAGTAATGGAGAAGGAACAGGGAAAGCTTATTATAATTGTATCAGTCGTATTTGCTATGGTGCTTCTGTGCATGATCTGCACCTCAGACAGTGTGCCGGAGGTAAAGTCATTACAGGAGTGTACGCCGGACGCAGTCAGCGTCTTGGATGACGGCAGGGAGCTGTACGATTTTATATTGGATCAAAACGATGATGAGACGAACTCGATCGTGTTTTATTCGACACATCAGGAGATTGTGGTGTATGCAGATGGGAAGCTGATCTATCAGCTGGATGCTGTACCCGGCATATGGGGAAATACTCCGGGCTGGACCTGGAATATTGTCAGGTTTTCAAGTAATGTGAGCAGCTTGCAGGTACAGTTCACCCCTTGTTATCCGGAAACGGCAGGCCAGCAGAAGACGTTTTATATCGGTGGCGGCTATAATAGCTATCGTTGGGTGATGCGCCGGGCAATGCCTGCCTTTCTCATCAGCATGATGGTGATACTGATAGGATTGTATATTAGTATTTATTGGATCGTTATCCGCTGCGGAAGCCGGATCGACGGAACCTTATTGTATCTGGGTATTTTTTCGATCCTGCTGGGAACATGGTCGGCCAATGAGACGGATGTGGCAACGCTGCTCCTGACCAACAGGCAGGGATGCTCTTATCTGGCATTTGCTACGCTCATGCTGTTGCCGATGTCCTTTATCCTGTTTGTGAAGAGCTTTCTGGAGATCAGGGATGACCGGTTTTGTAGAATTATCTGTAATGCTAATCTGGCATTGATCGTCCTGACGCATATACTGAATGCAACAGAGATATATGAGTTCCGGAGAAGCCTGTGGATGACGCATGCGTTGATCATTCTGATGATTCTATACCTGCTGGTGGTCATCTGTAGCAAAATTATCAGAAAGCAGCTGGATCAGAGGCTGAAGACATGTGTAGGGGCACTGCTGCTTGTATTTTTTGCCACGATTATAGATGTGAGTGGTTATTATAAAACCAGCAATGATGTAGGTGTCTTTGGCAGAATCTCTTTCTTGATCTTTATTGTGGTGCTGGGAATAGAATCCGCCAGACAGACGGTTGCCCGGCTGAAAAAAGGTCGCAGGGTGGAGGAGCTGGAACAGTTTGCCCTGAATGATTCCATGACCGGCATGTACAATCGAAATGCTTATGATTATTTTGTGAAAAATGAGAAGGATTTTGAAGGGTATGTCATAGTGACCTTTGACCTGAATAATCTTAAGCAGTGTAACGATCAATATGGCCATAGGGCAGGGGATGAGTATATTATCAATGCGGCACATATCATAGAGGATAATTTTGAACGCTATGGGAAATGTTATCGCATTGGCGGAGATGAATTCTGCTGTATCATTCCGAAGGGAAGATATTTTAAGATAGAACGTGTGATGCATAAGATCGATCAGGATGTAGAGATCTTGAATCATAAGAACATCATTCCCGTTCCTGTGGGAATTGCCTATGGGTATGCTGTATTCACGGAGGATGATACGGATCCGGAGAAGGTGCGTGAGCGTGCAGATGAGGATATGTACCGGAATAAGAAGGCGATGAAGCAGTCCTGACCAGAGAATCTACTCGATTGTTAACCATATTATAAAAAGGTTGACAATTGAAAAACACCATGCTATTCTAACAGAGGTTTTTACAAAAGACATCTGACAGAAAGGCATGGTTTTTTATTATGACAACACAGACAACAACTCGTAGCAAGACTTATGACATGGTGTACATTGCGGTATTTGCGGTTCTGATCGCGATCTGCTCCTGGATCTCCATCCCGATGACGGTTCCTTTTACATTACAGACCTTTGCAGTATTCCTGGCAGTCGGCGTACTGGGTGGTAAGAGAGGAAGCCTTGCGGTATTGATCTATATTTTACTGGGTGCGGTAGGCATTCCTGTATTCGCCGGGTTCTCCGGTGGTATCGGTGTTCTGCTGGGCAACACCGGTGGTTACATTGTCGGATTTTTATTCTCCGCACTGCTGATGTGGCTGATCGAGAAGCTGTTCGGACGTAAGACATGGGTGCTTGGTGTGTCCATGGTACTGGGTCTGATCGTGTGCTATGCTATCGGAACGGTGTGGTTCATGGTTGTATATGCGCAGAATTCCGGAGCTGTCGGTCTGGCTACCGTACTGGGTTGGTGTGTAATTCCTTTCATCATTCCGGATCTGGTGAAGATCGCACTGGCACTGACACTGAGCAAGAGACTGTCTAAGGCTCTGAAGCTGAACGGACAGGAATAAAGGATACACCGGATATGGAAGTAACAACAACTTACCGGATCCGTCCGCACCACGGCATGTGCCTGTATTTTTTCGAAGGGAAGGGATACAGTGAAGGGTTCACTAAGCATATGGCGGAGGTGAAGGAATGGCTTCTGGGGAAAAATGGACCGGCATCCCTGCAGCTGGTCGGAGCGACGGATGAGATCTGCAGCGCCTGCCCTCATAATAAGGGTGGCAGCTGCGAGTCTGCGGAGAAGGTAGACCGATATGATGCGGGTGTATTGAAATACACCGGATTAAAGGCAGGGCAGGAGATGACTTTTGCGGAATTTGAGCGGATCGTGGAAGAGAAGATTCTGCAGCCGGGATATGGCAAGGTCATCTGCGGAGACTGCCAGTGGAGAGATATCTGCCACAAATAATGAAGAGCATTCCCATGCGGGAGTGCTCTTTTGTATTACATGAGATCTGAATTCAGTGATTATATGTTGATTAAACGTGAAGAGTCGGATATAATAAAATCGGAATGTGTGAGAATACCGTTGAACATATTAGACCGGATTTGATTTTAAGGTAAGGAGGATGTAGGCTATGGAAGTAATGGCTCAAGGGAACAGACATATTGTCGATTCGGATAGCAAAGTAGATAATAATGTAGTTCGCCAAAAAGTAATGGATAGCTATCAAGATATGTTGAGCGGAAAAGGTAGAGATTACAAAGTTTTTTTCGCAGAGTTGGAAAGCAGGTATAACGGAAAATAATGTATAAAGTGCAAATTCTTCCCAAGGCGGAAGAGGATATTTGTGCTAATACAGACTATATAGCATTTGCTAAAAAAGCACCGGAAATGGCATTGCAATTGGCAAGAGGATTTTATAAGACAATTGCCAAACTTGAATCTATGCCGGAAGCGCATGCATTGGATGACGATAAAGAACTTGCAATAAAGGGAATTCGCAAATGCTATTACCGAAGATACAAAATATACTTTTATATTGATGAATCAGCGAAGAAAGTATATGTACTGAGAGTATTACATATGTTGGTAGATGCAAAACCAAAATTGATTTTAGAAAGAACATATTAGCACAAAAAAGCGCACCTCCCCTTAGGTGCGCTTTTTTGTGCGTCTATAGCCGCACTGTTACCTCACGAAGAGGTAAGCCGTATATGCAACATACAGAAGCACGCACGCAGCCCCCTCACTGCGGGTCATGCGTCTGCCGGTACGGGCGAATACGAAGAGCAGAATGGCACTGCCAAGGAGCAGTACGGTGTCGATGACGGACTCTCCGAGGACATGCAGAGGGCTGATCACCGCGGACATTCCGAGGATAAACAGGATGTTGAACAGGTTGGAGCCGATGGCATTGCCCAGCGCCAGCCCGCTGTCTCCCTTTTTCGTGGCAACGATGGAGGTCACCAGCTCCGGCAGGGAGGTGCCGATGGCGATAATGGTCAGTCCGATGAAATTCTGGCTGACACCAAAATTCGTAGCTATGATGCAGGCTTTATCTACCACCAGATCCCCACCGAAGATAACGGCAGCCAGACCTCCGGCAATATACAAAAGGCTGCGGGGCAGGGAGAGGATCTTGCCGGGTTCGCACTCTTCTCTGTTTTTCCGGGCAGAATAGATCATAAATCCGAGATATACGATCATGCCCAGCAACAGGACAGCGCCTTCAATGCGGCTTAAGCTGCCATCTAAAAACATCAGACATAATACGACGGTTACCAGGATATTTAACGGCATATCCCGCTTCAGGATCTCTCCGTGGGGCATAAAGCTGTGCAGGAATGCACAGATACCTACCACCACCAGACCATTGAAGATATTTGAGCCGACGACATTACTGATGGCGATATCATTACTGCCAGCCAGGGCAGCATTGATGCTGACGGAAGCCTCCGGCGCGCTGGTGCCCATGGCCACGATGGTCAGTCCGATGATGACGCTGGGGACCTTCAGGATCCCCGCCAGGGAGGAGCTTCCCTCCACGAAAAAGTCTGCACCTTTGATCAGAAGTATAAATCCTACGAGTAACAATATGTATTCCATAAGCTGTCCTTTCCTGCAGCAAGCGTCTGTATTCTTAGAAAAAAGTATAAAAATAGAGACTTTTACCGCATCAAAAATGATCGATAAAAGTCTCGTTGCTTACAATAATAACCGGTCCGACGGACGTGATGACGATTATCATTCCGGACAGCTGCCTGTATCATTCGATTACCATTCTAGGTTACCATTCTATCAGAAACCATCCGGGAACTACTCCCTCTTAACTGTGCCCTCATTCTACAAAAAAGGACAAGCACTGTCAACAGACTTTGTAAATCTTGACACTATTTTAACACGAACTCCACCTTCACGGGATCATGGTCGGAGTAGGAATAGCCGGTGTTTACATTCTCATAGGACAGGCACTCGATATTGTCGGAGATAATGAATCCGTCCAAAGTTACGGTATAAGTTACACCGGGGACATATTCCATATCTGCGTTTCTGGCACTGTTCCAGAGCGCTGCCTGCTCCTCTGTACTTAACAGATCCAGGCAGAAAGCAAAATGCTCCGGCAGTTCCGTTCTCGGAAAAGGAAATGCCCAGGACTCACAGCTCTCCGTATCCTCTTCGGAAGCCTTCAGGTCGTGGTTAAAGTCGCCGCCGCAGAGAACATAATTCCCCGCTTTGTATTCTGCCTGCATATCGCTGCACAGCATCTCAATCTGCCCCTTGCGGATGGCATCGCTGTTGCCGTAAGCGGACATATGCAGATTGAAGATCACCAGCTCCTTGCCATTGTCCACCGGGATCCGGGAGACACTGTAGCAACGGTCCAGATCGAAGAACTTGCTGAAGGAAGTGGAGATGGGGAAGCTTCTGCGCAGGGCGGAACTTACCGGGTATCTGGAAAACAGGCCGAGTCCGGATCTGCTGCTGCCGTGGGGCTGGGTAAACGGATAGAACAGGAAAGCAGAGTCATAATTCTGCGCAAATACGGTAGTATATTCCGGCAGAATGTTGCGCAGCATCTCGTACTCATCCGTATGATAGCTTCTGGTGGCATCCAGATCGATCTCCTGGATCAGGGCAAAATCCGGGTCTAATGACTTCACCAGCTCTCCCGCACCGTTTATGGCATACTGTACGGTCTCCGGGCTCTCCGCCCAGGAGGAGGTACCGCCGTCCATGAAGAAGCTGTAATCCGGCAGATAAGCACCGAAACCGATGTTGTAGGTCACTGCGGAATATTCCGTATCCGTAGCCAGCACCGCAGCCGCACCTGTGGTAGTATCGTCGACCGGTGCCTCCACCACCAGTTCCTGATTGTCCTCGATCCTGTAATAACTGGCATAGAGGTAGACGATGTAAGCCAACAGTGCGAGGATGAGGATCCCCAGCACGATACACATGGTTTTTAATAACGTTTTACATAAATTTTTCTTTTTCATATCCTCATTTTAACAAGCCTTGCGGGAAATGGCAAATGTTAAAATTTCTATGAGAAATAGGCACTCGCATGCCGTTTTTGTATTTAATGATGTCGGGGTCAAAAGCCCCCGACTTTGATGCCTACGAATGGGACTTGTACCTGTCATTATAGTGAATAATGTTTAAGTAATGTTGTAATAATGTTTATATAATGTCATATATTATTTAAAATCCTTATCCTACTGTGTCATAGGCAGAAATGCAAGTAAATTTTCATCTATGATGTAATTGTAATGTTGTTGTAATGTTTAGTAATGTTTGATATAGTTATGCCAAGAACATTATTATATGGAGGAGATTCATGAAAATCAAAGAGATATATCCAGATGTTATTACAGAAGATACAAGTTATGAATATAAAGCAGTATTGAATCCGGATAATCCCATTAAATGGGCAAAAACTCTTATTGGATATGCAAATGATAAAGGAGGAACCTTATTTATAGGTGTATCAAACGATGGGGAGGCCTTTGGAATTGATCTTGAAGAAGTTGATAAAACAAAACTATTAATTTCAAGGATTAATGATAGACATATTTTTCCACACATTAAGATTTCATATATGATAAGAAGTGTGGATTCTAATGCGGAACATTTTGTATTAGCTGTTAAAGTTGCTCCTGCAGATTCTGTAATAAGATATAGAGAAGGAGATTACAATGAAACAGTTTTTATAAAGGGAGATGGAAATGCGACTCCTGCAACACCGGAAGAAATTATTTCACTTTCAAAGAGAAAATATGGTGTAGATAATGAGACAAGCGAGGTGGCATATACTGATAATCAGTGGTCAGAATACCTTAATCTTTGTAAGGAATACAGACAAGATAAATCTGCTCCAACAATGAAAGAATTGCAGAACGAAGAAATAGTTTCAAAAGATGGGTATGCAAAATCAGGATTTATAATGTTTTCAGACAACTATAATGAAGATGACACAATGATATGCTGCCGTTTATGGAAAGGGAAAAACAAGACAGGTATTGTTTTAGATAGCAGCAGATTAAGAGGTTCTATTGCAAACGTATTTGAGAATGCATTAAACTTTATTGAACGAAACACCAAAACAGGCTGGGTAAAAACAGAAAAGGGTGGACGGGATGAAATCAGATCGTATCCTAAGGAAGCTGTAAGAGAGGCATTGGTAAATGCCATTGCCCATAGGGATTATTCTATTTCGGGAACACAGATTGATGTTGATATCTATTCAGACAGAATTGAAATAGTTTCACCAGGGTCATGGTTACTGCCAAAAGATTACAATGCATATCCAGCCGGTTCTATACCGTCTATCAGAAGAAATGCCATCATAGCAGCTTGTCTGGATGTGGCAAATCTGATGGAGAGAGGTGGAACTGGTTTTCAAACCATGATGGAATCTTACAAGTCCAGTCCAGATGAATTACAGCCGGTAGTATCTATATATCCCGGATTTTTGAATTTGAGATTATATGACAGATTATTTAGAGATGAGGCTATAGAACTGGATTTAGAAAACCTTACAGATGCGGAAAAAGTTATGGCTATTCTTAAGATGGAAGGACCAAAGCCTATAAAGGAACTACAGATGTCTCTTAACTATCGGAGTAGAAGTCAATTCTTAAATGAAGTTATAAATCCGCTTATGAAATCAGGGGAGATATATAGGGATGGTAAGCCAAAATCACCAACGGCACTTATTAAAATCAAAAAATAAAAGAAAAATATAATTTGTCAGCGAAACAGGGCTGCAAATACTGATTTTGACCGGAGCGAGGCCAACACCGGGCATCTGATTATATGAAATGTGCCAGATACTTGCCATATCTGATGGAAAAGGGGTATTATGATAAATATAAATAATAAGGAGGCTGATCCCATGAGGCCGATACCGACGATCGGGGATCCGGAGCACTATATAGACAGTGCGTTTGTGGATTCCGCGTTTATAGAATTGAAAAGTTGTGATCTGTGGGATGTGAAAATGCTGTATCCGATCCTACATATGGACCATGCGGAAGAGAAGTGCTTCGTCCGTAAGGAGATGTATGAGAGGCTGGTGAAGGCGGCGGGGAATCTGCCGGACGGTTACCGGTTCCGCATCTGGGATGCCTGGCGCCCCTTTGCACTGCAGCATGAATTGTTTGAAAAGTATTCTGTGGACATCATCCGGGATTTTCATTTAGAAGAGTTGCCAGAGGCAAAAAGGAGAGCTGCGATCTGCAAATTTGTCTCGGACCCGGTACCGGATACAAAGGTGCCTCCCGCCCATACCACCGGAGGAGCCATTGATCTGACGCTTCTGGATCCGGAGGGCAGAGAGCTTCCTATGGGATGTGGATTCGATGCTTTTACGGATAAGACCTGTGCATCGTATTTTGAGGCACCGGAGCATGTACAGGGGGCAGAGGACGAGCAGGTCCGTGAAAATCGCCGTCTGCTTTATTATGCTATGATAGATGCGGGATTTACCAATCTGCCGTCGGAATGGTGGCATTATGATTACGGTGACCGGTTCTGGGCATATTACATGCGGAAGCCCGCAATCTATGAGGGCGTATTTACGAGGGAGGAAATTCATGGATAATCAGAAACAAAAGAAGAAAAAAAGTGTGATGGACACCTTGTCCGCTACTATGGTACTGGTGCTGATCGCACTATTGCTGGTATTTGTGGGATATACCTATCTGGCACTGAAGAACGGTTACACCTTGGATGACCTGATCGACAATATCGTGGGGAATCTCATCGGTGTGCTGGCGGCATTTCTGTTATTCGATATACTGAACAACAAGCTGACCCAGGATGCCTACGCCAGAGAGACCTCCCAGCAGATCACCAAGACGCTGATGGGAGAGCCGGAGATCCTGGATTCTTTCAGCGATGAAGATAAAAAGACTTTCCTGAAATCCACCATTACCTCCATGATAAAGGATGAAGATGCGGTGGATATGCTTTCTACCAATATGGAGAAATATTTTGACAGGGCAAGAGGCGCCAGGATCCGGAAAATGTTCGATTACACGATCAATCTGGAGCCGAATCTGACAGAGGAATATGTAAAAGCCGGATTCCCCGGAGCCACAGACGGAAAGTATTACCTGATTGATGAGGAATTGAAGTTCAGCGTAAAGTGTCTGGGAGGAACAGACGAGAACTACACGGGCGATGTGATCAGACTCGGTTTCGCCTATGATAAAAAGAGTCTGGATGGTGGATTGCTGGAGACCGGACAGGATGCGGATTTTACCAAGAGCATTTTCAATGAGGATCTGGTGGTGGAATCGGAAGCCGTGGACTTCATCAACAGTATTCCCGCGGATAAGATACGGGATGTGATCAATGACCTGTTCATGCCGATTTTGCGAATTGACAACAGCGGAGATAATGACGACGAAGCGCAGTTTGAAGTAGAACGCAAGAGCAACGGATTTATCCTGAAATTCAAGTTGGATTTTGACCGGAATGAGGCAAGCGGGGAGCATCTGGTCAGCATCTATTTCAAGATGCCCCGGGTATGGAACTCTATTTTCGAGGTGACTCTGGTGGATCCGACCAAGGAGCCCCATATCAAGCTGAAATACAAGAATGGAATGGATGTCACTATGTATTCCTATCTCAATAAGGAAAGCACTGCCAATGTCGGAGCCTGCATCCAGAGAGCCGGACTCTATGACATTGCGATCAAGGACGAGTGGATCTACCCCAAGAGCGGCGTGATCTTTCATATTAAAAAGGCATAATTTGCCAATAAATGTAATTGCAATCAAAGAACTTCTATGCTATTGTGGATATAAAGCATAGAAGTTTTTTTATGCATCTAATTAATTCTTATATATGTATGATTCGAGTTTTTAATCCCAACTTTTATTGAAAAATGACCTTATTTGACCGGAAGCAATATTTGTAAGAATTACAGATATTCAGCCATAAATATTATATAAGTACATTAACGAAGGAGGAAAATTTAATGCAAAGCAGAATGAACAATACTGGTTATTTTGTGGCAGTAGATGGACCTAATGGAAGTGGAAAGACCACAGTAATTAATGCAATAGCAGAAAAACTGGGTTTGATGGGGTATAAAGTAAAAGTGACGAGGGAACCGACAAATTCTATATTGGGAGAATTTGTGCGAAAATATGCAGAAGGACACAAGGGATTAAGCACTGCATGTATGGTAACGGCAGATCGATACGAACATATTAAAAATGAAATTGAACCTATGCTTTATGATGGCAACATTGTCATTACAGACCGTTATATTTTATCATCATTGATATTGCAAAGAATGGATGGAGTGAATGCTGATTATATAATGGATTTAAACGCACTGATAATACGTCCGGATCTTCAAGTTACGATTATGGCTGATGTGGGGACTCTTCAGAAAAGATTATCTGATCGTGCTGAACTAACAAGGTTTGAAAAGAATAATCGATCGGATGAAGAACTGTATTATATGGAAAAAGGAATAGAAATATTGAAGAAAAATGGAATATCGGTTTTAGAAATAAATAACTGTACCGAATTGGATAAAAATGTAGATACTATCGTTGAACATATTGTAAAAGAGGTGAAAAGGAAATGAAAAAATGTATTCTTATTAATTCGCCTATATTTTGGGATGCTGCCGCAGAAGGAGAAAACTATCTTTCACCGCTTGGACTTGGATATATAGCTACATATGTAGAGAAGGCCGGGATTCAGGTTGAAATACTGGATGCTGTGAAACAAAGAAAGTCGGTAGAAGATATTGTTAAATATATAGAGGAGAAACAGCCGGATTATGTCGGAATAAATATTTTTACCCAAAACTATAAATTGGTAAAGGCTATTTGCGAGCAGACCAAGGTGAAATGTGAGTGGTTTATTGGTGGACTGGTAGTGGGCAGCATTTATGAGGAAATTGTAAAATGGAATCTTAAGAACAGAATGAATATTATTATAGGTGATGGCGAATATATTATTCCAACAATTATTTTAGATAACAAAAAGGTAGAACCAATTAAAAAAATTGAAAATATAAAAGTTTTTAGAGTAGATGCAGAATCAGAATTTTTTCCAAGAGATATTTCAGATATTGTATTGAATAGAAAATTTTTCCACGATGAAATAATAAAAAATCATTATGGCGAAAGAGAAATAGCAATGGTAACATCGAGAGGATGCATTTACAACTGTGCTTTTTGCGGAGGGGCAAGAAGTGTGAACGGAGGGATTCCTGTCAGAATTAGATCAGAACAAAGCATTGTGAATGAAATCAACGATATATTAAAGATGTATCCGGAGGTGAAAAGTATCAGGGTTTTGGATGATTTATTTCTGAGTAATAAACAGCGTATTAAACAGGCAATACATGTATTTTCAAAATATCCGCAGTTGAGTTGGAGAGGAATGGCGCATGTGCTTTCTTTAAAGCCAAATTTAGATGATATAGAAAAACTGAAAGGGGCTAATTGCAGAGAACTATTTATGGGAATAGAATCCGGATCAGAATCCATGAGAAAAAAGATCAACAAAGTAGGAAGTATTGGAGATGTTATAGAAGTGGCTCAAAAAATTTTGCAGGAGGGTATTGACTTAAAAGGATATTTCATTTATGGTTTTCCACAAGAGACGGAATGTGATTTCCAACAAACATTTGAACTGGCAAGAAAAATTAGCAATATTTCACAGACAACAGAGGGCAATTTTAGGACGAGTGTTTTTCAATTCAGACCATATCATGGAACAAAGTTGTATAATGACATTGTGTCTGAGAAGGGAATTGTCCATGAATGTGAATTTAATGACATAATAAGTAAATTCAAGGGAAGAAACCAATTTAACTTTGATTTTGGTAACTATAGCGAAGTTTCAGATGAAATTTTGAACCAATATATTATCAAAACACAAGAGATAGGGGAAGGAAATGCTTGAAGATATACGGATGTGTAGTAAATGCGGATTATGCAATAATCAAAGACCATTGTTGGATTCGGAAAGACCGTGTCAGGTTTTTTGGGTTGGACTGTCTGCTAAAAAAATTACATCTGAAGAGGAAACACCTTTATCAGAGCAGACAAATACTGGAAAACTGATACAAAAGATAGAAGAGATGTGTAATGAAGTGAGTACTTATAAAACCAATCTGGTAAAGTGTCTTCCGCTTACGGAACAACAGAAATTGCGTTATCCCAGCAAAAAAGAAATGGATAAATGTTTTGACAATTTAGTAAGTGAAATTAATGCGATGTCACCTAAAATTGTATTTTTGTTGGGAGAAAAAGTTTATTCTTCTGTCGCAAGGCATTTACATTTAGATTTTGAAAAGTGGAATGATTTCGAATATCATTATACAGAATGTAATGGAACCTATTATGTTCCAATTCATCATCCATCATATATATGTGTCTATAAGAGAAAACAAATGGACGATTATATCGCAGCAGTTGAAAAAATGATTAATGAATTGTTATGAAATTGATATTAAGTATAGGATGCAAAGGGTAAAGGCAGAATGAAACCAAGATCTCCCCAAAGTATGCAATTATATAAAATGCTCCTATCCCGCGGCTACCCGGAATCGTTCTGTGATCTGGTGACGAAGAATCTGAATACGGATTTTACGGCGAGCCGTATGATCGGTTATCTGTGTCATTATTCTGATCTGCCGCCGGAGGAGATCGCGGACGAAATGCTGTCGATCTTAAGTGACCGCAATCGCATTATGCAGAAGAAAGAACTGGAAAGCAATAATGCAGAGTGGAATCGTATTCTGATGCAGGGACTGGGGATTGATACAGAAGAGGATGATGGCGACATGGTAGATCCGACAGATTTTTGACGGTGATTACGGCTGCGAGGAACGCTTGCCCGGACAGGGAGGTAATAACATGGAATACATTACAAGAGACGAAGCATTCCTCACTGCTTCCGGAAATCCCTCGGAGCACAGCCGTATACCTGCTTAAAGGTGCGCAGGAATAATTTATAGTTCGTGACTCCGTGCCGATCCAGTATTTCGCTGATGCTCAGATCGGTGTCTTTTAAATCCTTGCAGACATGCGTCAGACGCACGCTGTTGATATAGGAAGTGAGGGTGGTTCCCATGTTCCGTCGGAAAAAACGGCAGAAATATTCTGGGTTCAGATGAGCCAGGGAGGCTGCATTTTCCAGAGAAATGGCTTCGGCGTAATGGGATTGGATGTACTGAATCACCGGTTCGAGGCGATGCAGATTTTTCTGACTCTGAATCCGGGAAGTATTGTCGACGGTGACCTTATAGTGGGTCATAAGGATGTATAAAAAATCATAAAGCAGACCGGAAAACCGCAAAGTATAGCTTTGCGGTTTTTTTGTATAGAGATCGCCCATGGAAGTCAGAATCTCCTGAATCTGCGCATCGGCAGAAAAATCCCTGCGGGAGAACAGAAAACGGATGCTTTCATATTCTGGGATGGCACCTATGAGAAACGCATAAGGAATCTGTAATAACAGAACCCGGGACGGTGTCGTGGTCCGGGTAGCATGGACGGCGGCGGAATTTACCACATGATAATCTCCGGCATGCAGCAACAGAACCCGCTGTCCCTCAATGAGTTCCATGGAACCCTCATAGATATAGATAACTTCCATGCTTCGATGCCAGTGTTCCGGTATGTAATCGTTATTGCTGTTATAGATTGCAAAACGGACGTTGATTCCGCTTTCAAAAGCAACCTCTTCGTGTGGAAATTGCGGCATCGCAAAGCCTCCTTCTGAAATTATATTATTTCCCGCGATATATTTATATCATAGAATAAAAAGAAGGAAAAAGTCAATATTGACCTAAAAAGAAGTCATAATCAGATATAGGAATCAATGTGAAAAATTGCTAAACTGGTAAACAGAAAGAGCAAGTGGACAAGGTTGAATGACAGGAGGTTATAGCAACATGACAAAGAAAAAAATCAAAGATCTGATAGCAAAAATGACATTGGAGGAAAAGGCGGCAATGTGTTCCGGAGCAGATTTCTGGCATACTGAAAGCTGCGAGCGACTGGGGATTCCCGCAAGTATGGTATCCGACGGTCCTCACGGTCTGCGCAAGCAGGATGACAAGGCGGATCATCTTGGAGTAAATGAGAGTATTAAAGCAGTATGTTTCCCGGCAGGATGCGGAACCGCTGCATCCTTTAACAGAGATCTGTTGTATCATATGGGCGAGACACTGGGCAATGAGTGTCAGGCAGAAGGCGTCAGTGTCATTCTGGGGCCGGCTGTGAACATCAAACGATCTCCTCTGTGCGGTCGTAATTTTGAATACTATTCAGAGGATCCCCTGGTGGCGAGTGAGATTGCAGGCTCTCTGATCCGCGGTGTGCAGAGCAAGCATGTGGGAACCAGTTTAAAGCATTTTCTGGCGAATAATCAGGAGACCCGCAGAATGTCCGTGAATGAGATCATTGACGAGAGAACACTGAACGAGATCTATCTGGCAGCATTTGAGGGAGCGGTGAAGAAGGCAAAACCCTGGACAGTTATGTGCTCTTATAACAGGATCAACGGTACTTATGCCGCGGCTCATCACAAATATCTCACAGAGACCCTGAGAGATAAGTGGGGATTTGACGGTTATGTCATGAGTGACTGGGGCGCAGTCAATGACCGTGTGGAAGACTTAAAAGCAGGTCTCGATCTGGAGATGCCTTCCTCTATGGGAGTCAATGATAAGCTGATCGTAGAAGCGGTACAGAACGGAACACTGGAGGAACAGGTACTGGATACCGCAGTGGAACGTATTCTGAACATCGTATATCGTTATACCGAGAACCGAGATACCGAAGCGGTGTTTAATCTGGATCACGACCATGAGGCGGCGAAGAAAGTGGCGGAAGAGACCATTGTATTGTTGAAGAATGAGAATGTGCTGCCGCTGACAGAGGGCGAAGAGATCGCCTTTATCGGAAAATATGCGAAAAAGCCCAGATATCAGGGCGGCGGCAGTTCCCATATCAACAGTCATAAGATCACAGGAGCCCTGGATGCGGCAGAGGCAGCAGGCAATACACATATTGTGTATGCCCAGGGATTTGATGACAAAGAAGACAAGACGGATGAGGTACTACTGGCAGAAGCCGTGGAGACAGCTAAAAAGGCAAAGGCAGCCGTGATTTTCGCAGGACTGCCGGATGCATTTGAATCCGAAGGCTTTGATCGTAAACATATGCGGATGCCGGATTGCCAGAACGAATTGATCGAAAGAGTGGAAGCGGTACAGCCTAACACCATAGTCGTATTGCACAACGGTGCACCGGTGGAGATGCCCTGGGCAGATCGTGTGAAAGGTATTCTGGAAGCCTATCTTGGAGGACAGGCTGTGGGAGGTGCCGAGTATGACATCCTCTTCGGCAAGGTGAATCCCAGTGCGAAGCTTCCGGAGACATTCCCGAAGCAGTTGGAAGATAATCCTTCTTATCTTGCCGGCTTCGGTGAGGGCGACCACGTGGAATACCGGGAAGGCATTTTCGTGGGATACCGCTATTATGATAAGAAGAAAATGGATGTATTGTTCCCCTTCGGCTACGGATTGTCCTATACCACATTTGCCTACAGCAATCTGTGTTTGGACAAAAAGACAATGAAAGACACAGAAGAACTGACGGTGTCTGTGGATGTGACCAATACCGGAGACAGAACAGGTAAGGAAGTTGTACAGCTCTATGTGGCGGATAAAGATAGCACTGTGATCCGACCGGTGAAAGAGCTGCGGGATTTTGTCAAGATCGAACTGGCACCCGGAGAGACAAAGACAGTAACTTTTACGCTTGGAAAGCGAGCCTTTGCTTACTATGATGTACAGATCCATGACTGGCAGGTGGAGACCGGAGAGTTCGAGATCCTTATAGGAGCATCTTCCAGAGACATTGCTCTCAGAGATACCGTGACTGTAGAATCCACCGTGAAGATTCCCTTCCACTATACCACAGATACGACAATGGGCGACATCATGAGCCGCCCGGAGGCCTGGAAACTGGTACAGAGTGTTCTGAGCAAAGGAATGTTCGGTCATGACAGCGAGGTCAGCGAAGGCGGCGATGCCGCGAAGGAAGCCATCAGCGATGAGATGAATGCAGCGATGCTTCAGTATATGCCCCTGCGCGGACCGGTCAGTTTCGGCGGCGGAGTCAGCATGGCAGATGTACAGAAGTTGGTGGACCGCCTGAATGCCATGGAAGAATAATTAACTGTTTATATATAGCAATCCCTAAAAGTTAGGCAAAAACTAACTTTTAGGGATTTTTATATATACCGCTGAGTGACATTTTTAAGTCGGATGAATGCAAGAAAGAATGTGGAGAATTGTTATAATTAGAATATGAAAAATAAACAGACATAGAAAGCCGCATTACCAAGGCACGTTAAGGAGGAAACGGATGAAAAAAATAGCAATTGGCGGAGGACAGGGATTTTGGGGAGATTCTCCAGATGCTGCTATCCATATGATTCACAATGCAGATATTCAATATCTTGCATGTGACTATCTGGCAGAACTGACGCTGTCCATTATGGCAAAGCAACAACTAAAAGATCCATCAAAAGGTTATGCTCCTGATTTTGTGACAAGATTGTTGAAAGCAGCAGGAAAAACTGCTTGGGAAAGAAATATTAAAATTTTGACAAATGCAGGTGGCATGAATATTTCAGGATGTGTAGATGCTATTCGACAGTATGCAACTGAAGAAAATATGAAAGGGTATAAAATCGGTTATGTAACAGGGGACGACATTAAATCAAAAATCCCGCAGCTGTTAAAGGATGGATGGACATTTCCGAATTTTGACTACGAAGGCGATTTCACGGATATTGTTGATAAAATATATAATTGCAATGCCTACATTGGTCATGAAGGCATTCAAAGTGCAATTGAAGACGGAGCAGATGTTGTAGTCACCGGAAGAGCAGCTGATAGCGCACTTTTCCTGGCTCCGTTGGCTTATGAATTTGGTTGGAAAGACAATGACTGGGATAACCTTGCAAGAGGAATTATGGCAGGACATTTACTGGAATGTGGTGGACAGGGAGCAGGCGGCAATTATATGTATGATTGGCGTAGCGTACCTCAGATGGAAAATCTCGGATTTCCTATTGCAGAGTTGACAGATAAAACATTTGAAATTACTAAGGCCCCTGATTGTGGAGGAGTCATTTGCGAGCAAAGTTGTAAGGAACAATTTTTATATGAAGTGCTAGATCCGGCAAATTATCTGACTCCTGATGTAAATGTGGATATTAGTAATGCTACTATTACACAGGTTGGTGATAATCGCGTCAGAATTGATCATATTCATGGTAAAGAGAAACCGGATACTTTGAAATTGTGTGTTGGGTATCATAAAGGGTGGAAGACGGTTTCAATGTTGAGCTTTGCATGGCCTGATGCTTATGAAAAAGCCCGATATTGTGCAGACATTATCATGAAGAAAATGAAGCAAAAGGGAATGAAAGCGGATGATGTTCATATCAGTTTTATTGGTCTGAACAGCCTTCATCTTAATGTGGCTGATATGAGTGAAGAAGCATTGAAAAATCTGAACGAGTGTGTAATGCGCATTGCTGTATTTTCAGAGGATAAGAATGAATGTGCGAAGATCATCCCGGAAATCAGCCCTATGCAGTTAAACGGACCTCCCGGAGCATCTTTCTTCGGAGGAAGGGCTCGTGTGCAGGAAGTTATGGCACTGTGGCCGACATCTGTTCCACGAGAGGCAGTAGAGATCAAGAGCCATATTATTACAATATAGTTTTGCATAGAGAGGACAAGATTATGAGAGAAATATTATTGAATGATATCGCTCATGGAAGAAGCGGTGACAAGGGAGATACCAGCAATATCTGTGTATTTGCCAGAAAACCTGAATATTATGAAATTATTAAAAGAGAAGTAACGCCCGAAAGACTACACAATTTTTTCGGCGACATGGTAAAGGGCGAAATTATAAGATATGAAGTTCCCAGCCTTGGTGGATTTAATTTTGTACTCAAACATGCACTTGGAGGTGGTGCAACCATGAGCTTGCGGTTGGACAGCCTTGGAAAATCTATGGGGAGTGCCATTATGAGATTAAAGATTCACGTAAAAGATGAGGAATTATAAGGGGATCGGAGGTGAGACCTTATGGGATTAGAAAAAGTGGAAGCACTACAGAATTTGGTAGTTCTTGACTTGACCCGGGTAGTAGCAGGACCCTATGCAGGCTCTATATTGGGAGACTTCGGTGCTGAAGTAATAAAAATCGAAGTGCCGGAAAAAGGTGATGATGCCAGAAGCTATGGTCCTTACAGAAATGGAGAAAGTGTTTACTATGCGAACCTGAATCGCAATAAAAAAGGAATTACATTGAATTTGAAGACGGAAGAAGGGAAAAAAATCTTCCTGGAACTGGTGAATAAGGCAGATATTCTCTTGGAAAATTATCGACCTGGGGTTATGGAACGATTGGGATTGGGATATGAAGTTTTGAGAGAAAAAAACCCACGCCTTATTTACGGAGCAGTGTCAGGCTTTGGCTGCTATGGATCGTACTCTGACAGACCGGGTTATGATATTATTTCACAGGCAATGGGAGGTCTTATGAGCGTTACCGGTGCAAAAAACGGAGATCCTACGCGTTCCGGAAATGCCATGGGTGATATACTGGGCGGTATGAATCTTGTGATTGGTGTTTTAATGGCTTTGAACGTAAGAACACTCACCGGAAAAGGACAAAAGGTAGATGTATCATTGGTAGATTCTGTAGTGGCCAGCCTGGAGAATGCATATACAAGATATTTTGAGTCGGGGCAACTTCCTGTAAGAAATGGAAATGCGTATGCATCTATTGCACCCTATGATAGTTATCAGGCGAAGGATGGTCAGGTTATTATAGCATGTGGAAATCAAAAGCTATATGAGAAGCTTTGCAACGAAGTTCTTCATATGCCATGGATGATAACGGATGAACGTTTTCTTACGGTTTCTTTGAGAGTACAGAATAACGAAATACAAAAGAAATATATTGAAGAGTGGACAACGCAATATACTGTGAATGAAATTGTAGAAAATGTATTGGCAAAAGGAATTCCGGCAGGCCCCATCTATAATGTAAGGCAGATCACAGAAGATAAACATATCGCCATAGAACGTGAAATGTTTGTGGAGATAGAACACCCTGTGATTGGGAAAATGAAAGTAAATGGCAATCCTATTAAGTTGATGGATAATATGCCTGAGATCAGTAAACCGGCACCAACACTCGGACAACATAATGAGGAAATATTCTGTGGGTTACTGAAACATTCCGAGGAACAGATTAAGGAATGGAGGAAACATAACATTATATGATGGAAGATATACCATTCAGTGCCATTATGAAGTCGCCTGAATGCAAGAAAGAATCTTGAAAACTGATATAATGGAAATACATAGAAAAGGTGGTGGAGAGATGAAAACAAAAAAACACAATTGGAAAAGATGGCTACCGCTCTACTTGATGATGGCACCTGGATTAATCTATATTTTTATCAATAATTATATTCCTATGTTTGGTACAATTATTGCCTTTAAACATATCAATTACCAGAAAGGCATTTTGGGGAGTGATTGGGTAGGACTGAAAAATTTCAAATTTTTGTTTGCCACAAACGATGCCTGGGTAATTACAAGGAATACGTTATTGTATAATCTTGCTTTTATAGTGATTAATACAGTGGTTGGAATTATTCTTGCAATTTTTATATGCGACGTTGTGAGCAAAAAATTAAAAAAGCTTTATCAAAGTGCGGTATTGCTCCCCTATCTGATGTCAATTGTAATTATTAGCTATATTGTTTTCGCATTTCTTTCAACAGAAAACGGAATGGTGAATAATTCACTGCTGATTCCATTCGGGAAAAATCCGATTTCGTGGTATGCGGAACCAAAATACTGGCCGTTTATTTTGACACTTGTGAATGTATGGAAGGGAGTCGGATATGGTTGCTTGATTTATATCTCGGCGATCAATGGTATTCCCAAAGATTACTATGAAGCTGCAAATTTAGATGGAGCAGGTAAGTGGAAACAGATTCGATGTATTACGCTTCCATCCTTAGTCCCTTCGGTGATTACGCTTACTTTGTTATCGATTGGAAGAATTTTCTATTCTGATTTCGGATTGTTTTATCAGGTACCGTTGGACTCCGGAACATTGTATTCTACGACAAATGTAATTGATACTTATGTATATAGAGCACTGATTAAACTGGGAAATGTTGGAATGTCTTCTGCTGCTTGCCTATATCAGTCGGTTGTAGGATTTGTTTTAGTTCTCACCGCTAATTTGATCGTTAGGAAAGTAAGTAAGGAAAACGCACTGTTTTAGGAGGAGAAAAATGATCCGTTCAAAATCGAATATGCGGTTTCAGATTTTAGCGAATTTTATACTGATTCTGTTTACCATATTTGTAATTACCCCTTTTATTCTTTTGATTATGTCTTCCTTTACGGAGGAAAGTACACTGATAAGAAACGGATATTCATTTTTTCCGGAAAAATTCAGTTTGGGAGCCTATGCTTACATATGGAAAAATGCGTCTAAGATAATGAGGGCCTATGGAATTACAATTTTGGTCACAGTAGTTGGAACAGCTGTCAATGTTATGCTGTCAACAATGATTGCCTATCCGTTATCTCTTGAACAATTGCCTGGAAGAAGAGCAATAACTTTTTACCTTTTCTTTACGATGCTTTTTAGCGGTGGATTGGTACCATCCTATTTGTTGTACAGTAATTATTTTCATATAAAAAATACAATTTGGGCTTTAATTGTTCCTAACCTGTTGCTGTCGGCAATGAGTGTGCTATTAATACGTACATATATATCAACAAGTATACCATCAGCATTGTTTGAGGCTGCAAAGGTAGATGGGGCAGGAGAATTTACAGTATTTTTTAAACTGGTGATTCCTTTGTCTAAACCCATTATTGTAACGATGGGAACTTTTGCCGGTCTGGGTTACTGGAATGACTGGACAAATGGTTTATATTACCTTACGGATACTAAATATTATAGTATCCAGAATCTGTTGAATAAAATGATTACAGATATACAGGTATTGTCTTCTAATTCGTCCATGGCTTCACAAGCCTCTTCGGAAATGGCAAAATTACCTACAGTAGGTGTACGTATGGCGATTGCGGTTGTAGCAATGCTGCCGATATTTGTATTATTTCCGTTTTTACAGAAATATTTCCAAAAAGGAATTGCATTAGGAGCAGTAAAGGGTTAATACATTGCCCTTACAAGATAAAATAAATATATGGGAGGATAACAAATGAAGAAAAAAATTTTATCAATGTTACTCAGTATGGTGTTGACGGTAGCTTGCTTTACGGGATGCGGGAGTAACCCAAGTAGTGGTGGAGAAACCGGTGGAGCAGCTTCTACAGAAACACCTAAAAATCCGGAAGATATGTATACGGTCACAATGGCTGTGATTGGAAATGATCAGGAGGACATGGATCTTGTAGAAGCAGAAATGAATAAAATCCTGGCGGAAAAGGTTGGTGCACAAATTGATGTAATCACATTGGGATGGGGAGTATATCAGCAGCAGTTACAACTTATGTTATCCGGTGCGGAAAAACTGGATTTGGTCCCTATAATGTATAATAACGTGAGTACCTATGTAAACAGCGGTCAGGTATTGGATATGTCTGATTTGATTGACCAGTATGGCGTTAATATGAAAGAAGCTTTGGGTGAAGATATTCTCAAAATTGCTAATATGAATGGCTATGTGTATGGTGTGCCGGTGGAAAAAGAATGGTATGCAGACAGCTGTCTGGTAATGAGAAAAGACATTTTGGACAAATATAATTTGGATGTGTCTAATGTGAAATCTTTGGCTGATTGTGCACCTATTTTCGAAACGATTCATGAAAATGAACCTGATATGAAAATTATTGTAGGCGCTAAAGATGGTTTGATCGGTAACATATATTTTGCCGATGTACTTTCCGATCGCTTTGGAGTATTGGATAATGGCGGTGCTGATACTACGATTGTGAATTACTATGAGACGGATAACTACAAGAATCTGGCTGCTACGGTTCATGATTATTATGAAAAAGGTTATATCGACAAGGATATGGCAACATCTACAGATGCCGGAACCACAATCCTGAAGGCCGGAAATGCATTCTGCTTTGCCACTCCTTATAAACCGGGCGTTGCGGAACAGGAAAGTCTGAATACCGGTTATGAACTGGTGGCTGTAAGAATCAACCCTACTCCTGCGTTTTGCTATACCAATGCTGTTGCCGCAATTACATGGGGAATTGGTCAGAATTGTGAAAATCCGGAGATGACAATGAAAGTGCTGGACTACATGTACGGTGATCCGGAATTAATGAATCTGTTTAACTGGGGTATTGAAGGTGTTCATTATGTCGTAAAAGATGCTGAAAATGATGTGATTGGATTCCCGGATGGGGTAGATGCTTCTAATGCAAAATACAATCTGAATATGGGATGGGAACTTCCGAACCAGTACAAGATCCATGTATGGGAGGGAAGCTCCAGAAAGATTATGGATGCGCAGAAAGAGATGAATGCCACTGCAAATAAGTCAAAAGCATTAGGTTTCATGTTTGATAGTACATCTGTCAGCAATGAGATTGCAGCACTAAACAATGTGGTTAGTGAGTATTCGGCTTCTATCGATTGTGGCGCAGCTGATCCTGCCACGGCCATTCCGGAGTTTAATGAGAAGTTATACGCAGCCGGTCTTCAGACTGTAATGGACGAGAAGCAGAAACAATTGAACGAGTGGCTGGAAAATCAAAAGTAATGTGTTATAATGTGGCTGTGAATAACAGGAATAAATAAATATAGGAGGTCCCGATTAATGTCGAGAAAACATAAGAAGGTCTTGAGAAAAAATATTACTCTGATCATGTGCGCATTAATCGGGACAATTGTTGTTGTATACGGTGTTGGTATGATATTATTCCGTGGATATGTCAAAGAGATAGCAAATATAGCCAGCCGGACATTTGATTTCTACGGGAATGAATTGGATCAAAAAATGAATGGCATTAATACGCAGCTTGTAAACACGTTGTTGAATAATAAATCTATCAGAGAAATAGAAGAGATGGATTTAAACACAGAGGATAACTCTGTGGTTTACAGCATTGCGGAGCAAAATGAATTGAAACAATATTTTCAGGCAATGGCAATTAATTATGGGGACGAATACCATTTTTGGTTTTATAACAAAGACAAAGATATTTTTCTGATTACGGGAGACGATGAATACCTTCAAAAGGAACTTTTTAAAGGATATATTAGGACAGTGGCTTCCGAAGAACGGATTCCTATAACAGAAAAGAGAAAATGGTTTGTGCAGGATGTTCAAGGAACGTTGTTTCTTACAACTACCTTTTGCCTGAAAAATAATTATGTGGGTTGTTGGATACGGCCTGAGAAAATATGCGCTTCTTTTCGAGAAACACAGGAAGATACACTTTCCTTTTTTATTCGGGATTTGAGCACCGGAGTACATTATTTGGAGAATAGCAGTGCATCCGGAAGTATGTTTCAGAAAAATGAAAACATTCAGGAAATAAGTAGCGCGCATTATTGGGAATACGAATTTGAAAATGCAAATGTATCTATAGGAATAGATGTCAGCGACAAAATAAAGAAAAGTGCTGGAACCTATGAAATACTGATGGGAATTACCACAGTATTGATTTGCTTTATGTGTATTGGAGCTTTTTATTATTTCAGGCACTATGTACAAAAACCGTTATACATTTTTGAAGAGAATCTACGAAAATTTCAGGAAACTGGAGAATTAGAGCAAAATAATTATTATGAAGAATTCGAAAATGTAGGTGAAATCTGGAGAAATCTGGAAAAAGAAATTCAGGAATTAAAAGTTCAGGTATATGAAGAACAGCTGGAAAAACAGAAAACTAAAATAGATTATTTACAATTACAGATCAGGCCCCATTTTTATATTAACTGTCTTAATAGCATATACAGTATGGCGCAGTTGAAACATACAGAAGAAATCCAGCAACTGGCATTGTATGTATCCGGATATATGAGATCTATTTTCCGCAAAGGAACGAAGCCTATCTTAATGGATGAAGAATTACAGCAGATTGTAAATTATGTAAAAATCCATAATATTTTATACCGCTATGATTGCAAGTGTCATATCTGCGTAGATGAGCGTGTGAAACAGGCAATGATTCCACCGTTGATAATGATAGTCTTTGTGGAAAACTGCGTGAAGTACACGGTAGGAAGCAAAAGAAAGATAGAAATTAGCATTGAAGGAAGCTTTCTGGATGAGGAACAGAAAAAAATACGAATTCGTATAGCGGATAATGGTCCGGGTTTTCCTGAGAATGTGTTAGAAAAATTTCGAAAGAATGAATTTGGAGCAAATGATGACAGATTCCAAATTGGAATACGCAATACAAAAGATCGGCTTCAACTGCTCTATGGGGCGGAAGCAAGTCTCATGATAGGTAACGGTGAAAACCTGGGAACGGAAGTTATAATAATAATTCCGTATCAAAACGGAGATGAAAAGAGTGAATATTCTATTAGTAGATGATGATGTGAATGTGCTGGAAAGTCTGCAGTTTGGGGTTGCATATTCGTCACTGGGAATAGAAAAGATTTACGTTGCTGAAAATGCTGCGGATGCCAAAAAGATACTTAAGAATGTACCGATCCATATTATGGTAACAGATATAGAAATGCCAAACGAATCGGGAATTGAATTGTTAAAATGGACAAAAACACAGAATTTAGACGTGGTTACTATATTCTGCACGTGTTATGCAGATTTTAATTATGCCAAAAAGGCTGTGGAACTTCAATGTTTTGACTATTATCTGAAACCGATTTCTTTTGACGATTTTGAAAAAATAATATCTAGGGCTGTAGAAAAAGTCAGACAAGAGAGCAGGAAGAAAACATATTATCAGTATGGCGTGTATTGGTTGGATGATGTAAAAAACAGAAAAGCACATTTTTGGGAGCATATCATGTTTCCGCTGGCAATTCCGGATGAAGAACTTTTAAATGCATTGATTGAAGACAATCGTTTGGAATATGACACTGAGCAGTTGTTTGATGTTTTTTTGCTACATACATATGAAGAAGAGGAACGTTTTCAGAATCTGACTTCAACAATGAGCGAATTTATTATTAAAAATGTCGTTACAGAAATTTTTAGCGATATGTGCAATATGGAGACCATAGTGAAGTATGGAGAGGATACCTATGTGATTGTAACCCGTAATCTAAAAGAAAATGCGGAGATGGTACTGAAGAAATTGATTATGCAGTGTGATATCCATCTTAATTGTCGAATGCGTGTATTTTATGATCTTGAATGTCCTCTGCCCGCCGTAAAGGAATGTTTTGAAAGGTTGATTCATATTTGGAATGAAAATATCAGCAACGATGTACAGATATTCTGGGCGCGGACATACCAAAGGGAAGAAAATACATATTCATTCGGTGCTATTGGAGAATGGGAGATTTATCTGAACACAGGTGCGGTGAATAAGATTTTAGATGAAATCGATCACTATTTCTCAGAGAAAAAGAGACATCATGGGTTAACAGCGTATGAATTAAAAGCTATGCAGGTGAATCTGATTCAGATGGTGAATACTGTGTTGATGAAAAACAATATCGAAGCCCATGAGCTATTTGTAAATACGGAATATGAAACTTATCGGAAAATGTCATTGAAGAATTATGATAACTATATGGAATTTTGTAAATATTTATTGCAAAAAGCATATAGCTATATTGCCTACGTAAGAGAAAATACATCTATTGTAGAGGTAGTTAAAAAATATATTGAAGAACATTATAATGAGGAAATTTCCAGAAATGAGCTGGCAGGAATTGTATATTTAAATGCAGATTATCTGGCAAGACTTTTTAAAAAAGAAGAAGGAATCTCTATTACCGATTATGTTATTCGTATGAGGATAAAGAAGGCGTCTGAACTGTTACAATACAGTGACATCTCTATTAATGAAATTGCTATGAAAGTGGGATATGATAACTTTTCATATTTTTCCAGATTATGTAAAAAAGTGTTGGGATGTAGTCCGAAAGATTATAGAAAAAAAGCAAAGGAGAAATTAAATGAGTAGTTATTTTGAATGTTCGGGAAATGGACCGATTGTGACAACAAAAGCAGGAAAAATAAGGGGATATTTGTGGAATACAACATATACATTTCAGGGGATTAAGTATGCAAATGCAAAAAGATTTCAGATGCCGGAGGAAATTCAGCCGTGGGATGGGATAAAAGATGCTACTTCTTATGGCTATGTATGTCCATTGTTAACCCAGGATGTTCCCAACGGTGAAATTATGGTTCCTCATAGATACTGGCCTATGGATGAACACTGTCAGTATTTGAACGTTTGGACGCAGACGTTGGATACTTTGGCAAAAAAACCGGTTATGGTATGGCTTCATGGAGGTGGATTCTATGCAGGATCTTCTATCGAACAGATAGCATATGACGGTACAAATTTAAGCCAATTTGGGGATGTGGTTGTAGTATCATTGAATCATAGATTAAATCTTTTGGGATATTTGAATTTGTCAGAATATGGAGAAAAATATTGGAACTCGGGAAATGTTGGAAATGCTGATATTGTAGCGGCATTGCGCTGGATTAGAGACAATATTGAAGCGTTTGGCGGGGATCCTCAAAATGTAACGTTATTCGGGCAATCCGGAGGAGGCATGAAAATATGGACGCTGATGCAGACACCGGAGGCTGATGGCTTGTATCATAAAGCGATTATTCAGAGCGGCGTATTGGAAGATTTTATTGATGAAGAGAATACAGATGCCAAACCACTGATCCGGGCAATGCTGCAGGAGCTTAATATGGAAGAATCGGATATTGAGAAATGGGAGGATATGCCTTACAGAGAGCTGGCAGATGCTTATAATAAAGTATCCGATAAAGTACTGGCTGAAGGTGGTTATATAGGAGGACATCCGATTCGGAACTCTTATTACATGGGGGATCCCTTAAAAATTGGATTTTCGGAATATGCTCAAAAGGTGCCGGTGTTAATAGGAAGTGTGTTCGGAGAGATGGGATTTGCACCCGGGCTGATCGGAAGGAATCAAATGACACAAGAGGAATTGATCAGGATTGTCGAAAAACGATTTGGTGAACATACTCAGTCTGTGATTCAGGCATACGCGCAGGCATACCCGGGAAGAAGCATTGCAGACTTAACTACATATGATATTTTTTTCAGAAAACCGGTAATTGATTTTGTGAAAAAGAGAAAGACATACAAACAATCTAATATATATGCATATGTCTTTGCTGTTGAATTTCCTCTGGATGATGGAAAGCCGGCATGGCATTGTTCTGATCTGGCTTTTGTATTTCATAATACAGATAAGGTTCCCGTGGCTAATATGCCGGGAGTCACGGATAAACTAGAAGAAAAAATGTGCAAGGCATGGGTGAATTTTGCTAAAACAGGAATTCCATTCATTGATGAAACGATTGCTTGGCCGGCCTGTACAGAAGAGACAGAAAATTATATGGTTATCGACAATGATAAATGGCAGGTAAGAGAGAAGTTTGATTACGAATTAGTGAAACAGGTAGCGGACAGTGGCATGAAATCTCCATTTTCTATAAAAGAAAGGAGAAAAATGTTGCAGAAAACTCAAAAAGAAGCAGAAGAGAAAGGCGTATTTTTACATTGAAGACAGAAAAAATAATAACTGAATTATTGGAACAGATGACCTTGGATGAAAAGATCGGGATGGTTCATGGAAATGGATTGTTTCAGAATAAAGGGGTAGAAAGACTGGGAATACCTTCTATGAAATTTTCAGATGGACCTATGGGTGTTCGGAATGAGTTTCAAAATGATAAATGGATTCCCCTGGGCAATACTGATGATTATGTATCTTATCTTCCAAGTAATAGTGCTATAGCATCTACATGGGATGTCGATGTTGCATATGAAGTTGGCAAGGTCCTGGGAGCGGAAGCCAGAGGCAGAGGAAAAGACATGATTTTGGCGCCGGGAATTAATATCAAACGAAGTCCCTTATGTGGGAGAAACTATGAATATTTGAGTGAAGACCCCGTGCTGACAGCAGAGATGGCAGTTGCTTTGATAAAGGGAATACAGCAGAATGATGTGGCAGCCTGTGTAAAACATTTTGTGGCAAACAATCAGGAAACTAATCGACTGCATGTGGACACTAAAGTAAATGAGAGAACCTTGCAGGAAATATATTACCCGGCGTTTCGACAGTCTGTGCAGAGGGCAGATGTTTATTCGGTTATGGGAGCCTATAACAGATTAAACGGTACCTATTGCTGTGAAAATAATCTGTTGCTGAAGGAAGTATTGCGTGATCAATGGGGATTTGAAGGAATTGTAATCAGTGACTGGGGAGCAGTGCATAATACGTTAGATGCGGGGCAGGCAGCACTTGATATTGAAATGTCAGTATTTGATAATTTCGACGAATATTGTCTGGCAGAACCTTTGAAACAAAGGATCTTGGATGAATCAGTAGATATGGCGTGTCTGGATGCAAAGGTACGTAACATCTTGCGAGTAATGTTTAAGTTAAAAATGATTGGAAAGGAAGCGGTACATCGAAAAAACGGCTCCTATAATACTATGGCGCACCGGCAGGTGTTGAAAAAAGCAGCGGAAAAATCTGTTATTTTATTGAAAAATGATAGTAAATTATTGCCACTTGGAAATACATATCATAAGAAAATTGCAGTCATAGGTTGTAACGCAGACCGAATTCACTCGGGCGGTGGAGGTAGTGCAGAAATTAAGGCTTTGTATGAAATATCACCGCTTCTTGGAATCAAAATGGAATTTGGAGGTAATGCAGAAATAGTATATGAACCGGGGTATTATATTCCGGAAAAAAAGGAGCTTAACGGAGAAAACTGGCAGGCTTCCAGTGTGGATGACAAAGAAAAAATACAACAACAGATCCGCAGGATGAGAGAAGAAAAAAGAAGATTAAAAAAGGAGGCATTTTATTCAGACCTATCGGAAATTGAGGAAGAATATCACAGAAGAGCTCTGAAGCTTGCTGAAGAGAGCGATATTGTTCTGTTTGTAGGAGGGTTGGATCATGAATATGACATTGAGGGAGAGGATCGTCCCTGCATGAAACTTCCGTATCATCAGGATGAATTGATTACAAAATTATTAAAGGTAAGACCGGACACAATTGTAACTATGATAGGAGGATCTCCGGTGGAGATGCCATGGGAAGAAAAAGCAGGTACAATTTTGTGGTCTTATTATGCCGGAATGGAGAGTGGCACAGCCCTAGCGGGAATCCTCACCGGAAGAATCAATCCCAGTGGAAAACTGGCAGAAACTTTTCCTCGTGTTTATGAAGATACACCGACAGGTCATAACGGACAATTTGGGAGAGATAATATGGTCTGTTATGAAGAAGAAATTATGGTCGGATATCGTCATTATGAGAAAAATGATATTTTGCCGATGTTCTGCTTTGGACATGGACTCTCTTATACAGAATTTGCGTATCACGATCTGCAGGTGAAACAAGATAATGATGCAAAAGACAGAGTGAGCATATCGTTTGATATAGAAAACGTAGGTCAAATAGACGGAAGAGAGATTGTACAGATTTATGTGAGGGATGAGGAGTGTACAGTAATCAGACCAGAAAAAGAGTTAAAGGCATTCAAAAGCATTACGCTGAAAGCGGGGAGTGTATGCAGAGTAGAGATTACTTTGGATAGTATGGCGTTTTCATTTTATGATGAGAAGAAACATGATTTTTGTGTGGAACCCGGAATTTTTGAAATATGTGTAGGCAATTCAACGCAAAATATTTTATTGCATCAGAAAATTGAATACCCTAACTGCAGTAAGCAGAATGTGTGAAATCCCGATTCTAATTCATTATAAAATAAAGGATAAACTAGCTACCGCTTTGGGCTGACTGATGAGACCGTCAGCTCAAAGCGGTAGTTTTATTATTTTATGGAATTATGAAAGCGGTTGTCAAATTGGAAAGCGGAATGCGGAATCCTTAGGATATGGCTTGCCATTGTAGCAGATTCCGATTATAATAAAAGATTGTAACGGCAACGGCTTGGAATTGGGGATTATCATGAATATAGTAGTAGACGGATATAATATATGTTATAAAACAACCGGTACCGGCGATAAGACGGTTGTGATCTTACAGGGCTGGGGTACGGATCTGGGAGTGTATGATTCCGTAGCCGGTGTGATAGACGGCAGCAGGTACCGTGTGATCCAGTTCGATTTCCCGGGCTTCGGCGGCAGCGATGAACCGAAGGAACCCTGGGATGTAGACGGATTTGCGGATTTTTTCTGCAGATTTATGGAAGTAATGCAGGTAAAGCAGGCCACCCTCATCGGGCATTCCTACGGTGGCCGCGTGATCATCAAGCTGGCAGCCAGAGAGAGCATCCCTTTTGAGATCACAAACATTATCCTGATCGACAGCGCAGGTGTCCTGCCGGTGCGTACTACTGCACAGAAATGGAAGATCCGCAAGTACAAGATCCTGAAGAAATTCCTGAACATGAAGCTGATCTATGCTATGTTCCCGGAGGTGATCGATGACTGGAGGAGCCGACAGGGATCGGCAGACTACCGCAATGCGACACCCATGATGCGTCAGTGTATGGTGAAGGCAGTGAATGAGGATCTGACGGAGTTGCTTCCGAAGATCCGTCAGGAAGTGCTGCTGATCTGGGGAGATCAGGATACGGCAACTCCTATCCGGGATGCACATATTATGGAAGAGAAGATACCCAACTGCGGTCTGGCAGTGATCCCGGGAACCGGTCATTTTTCTTTCCTTGAGAAGCCGGCACAGTTCCGGGGAATTATGGAGGCATATTTGCAATGATCATACGTGTGCTGATAGCGGTCGTGCTTGCTGTTCCGGCATATTTTTATACCATGCGGTATAACATTCATATGTTCCAGCAGAACGGCTATAAGAATAAAGAACACCTTCACTGGCTGAAGAAGAAGTTCCGGCTGCAATGGATTCTCTATTTTGGTCTGGCACTGGGCATTGTAACCTGTGTGTTTCCGTACCTTGCCCTTGAAATCTTCGAGTATCTGGTACTGTTCGTGATCATCGTGGTATATCGTGCCATGAAGCGGATGAATACGAAGAAAAAGCTGGTGTATACTGCCCGGGTCAAGAGATTGCTCGCTACGGAGCTGATCCTTACGGCTGCGGTATTCGCTCTGGTGTGTGGATTTGGCGGAATGAAGCGGATCCCGGGGCTGTGCCTGATCCTGGTATCTGTGAATCTGTTTCTGGATATTGTGGCTAATGTCATCAATCATCCCATGGAGGCGGGGATCAATCAGCATTATATCAATGACGCTGTGAGAAAGCTGAAAAGCGTCCCGGGACTTACCGTCATCGGTGTGACCGGCAGCTACGGCAAGACCAGTGTGAAGTTCTATTTGCAGACACTTTTACAGGAAAAATATAACGTACTGGTGACGCCGGAGAGTTTCAATACGCCTATGGGTGTGGTGCGGACCATCCGCGGTTCCCTGAAGCCCACCACGGAGATCTTCGTCTGTGAGATGGGTGCCCGCCATGTGGGCGATATCAAGGAGATCTGCGATATGGTGCATCCCGATCACGGTGTGATCACATCTATCGGACCGCAGCATTTAGAGACCTTTTTTAACATGGAGAATATTCAGAAGACGAAGTTCGAGCTGGCGGATGCCCTGCCGGAAGGCGGCATGCTGTTCTTGAACGGTGACAACGATTATATTCAGCAGCAGGCAGCTTCTCCCGCGTATGATCAGACCCCGGAGAAGATCTTCTATTATTCCGAAACGGAAGGGACAGGATACTGTGCCAAAGATGTGAAGGTATCCCAGTTAGGTACGGAGTTCACGGTAGTGACCCCGGACGGCGAGAGCGAGAGATTCCAGATGCGTCTCATCGGGGCCCACAATGTCATCAATGTGGTGGGGGCTATCGCAGTTGCTCATAGAATGGGCATGACGCTGCAGGAACTGCGGATCCCGGTACGCCGGATCGAGCCGGTGCCCCATCGTATGCAGATGCGGGAGCACGGTCTGGTGACGATCATCGATGATGCTTACAATTCCAACCCCGTAGGTTCCAGGGCAGCGGTCGAGACGCTGGCTATGTTTGACGGTATCCGGATCCTGATCACGCCGGGCATGGTGGAGCTGGGTGACAAGGAAGCGGAATACAATCATAAATTCGGTAACTACGCAGCGGATTGCTGCGATTACATCCTGTTAGTGGGCAGACGGCACACCGAGCCCATCAGGGAGGGCGTGCTGGAGAAGGGATTCCCGGAAGAGAAATGCCTTGTATTCGACAAGCTGGAGGAAGCTGTATCTTACGCCTATGCCATCAAAGGGCAGGGACATAAGTATATTTTATTAGAGAATGACCTGACGGATAACTATTAGACGACTCAGAGGCGATTTCGCGAAAGTGGTTCCGGATAGTTGACAGAGAGTAGTAAAATTCAGGAGGGAAAATAAATGAAGACAAGAGTAGCAATGCTGTTTGGCGGCAAGAGTGTAGAACACGAAGTATCAGTGATCTCCGGCATTCAGGCTGTCATGAATATGGACACAGACAAATACGAAGTGATCCCGGTCTATATGACCAAGCGCAATGAAATGTACATCGGTGAGGAGATCGGCAAGATCGAATCCTACAAAAATATCGATGAACTGTTGAAAAAGTCCCAGAGAGTCATCATGACCAACGAGGACGGCAAGGTATTCCTGACTCCGTTCCCGGTGAAGATGTTCGGCGGGAAGAAGCCGGTAGAGATCGACGTGGCTTTCCCCGTAGTCCACGGTACCAACGTAGAGGACGGCGCTTTCCAGGGTTACCTGAAGACCATGGGTATCCCCTTCGTGGGATGTGATGTGACCGCATCTGCCATCGGCATGGACAAATACATTATGAAAGCTGTCTTAAAGGAATGCGATGTGCCGGTACTGGATGCACAGCTGTATACTCTGGCAGATTATGCGGAGATGGAGACACTTCTTGACAAAGTGGAAAAGGGACTGGGTTATCCCGTGATTGTAAAGCCTGTCAACTTAGGTTCCAGCGTAGGTATCAGCGTGGCAAAGAACCGCGTGGAACTGACCCATTCCGTGGACGATGCTTTCAAGTATGCCACTAAGGTACTGGTGGAGCATGCCATTACGAATCTGCGGGAGATCAACTGCTCCGTACTGGGAGATGAGAATGATGCCATCGCCTCTGAGTGTGAAGAACCCCTGCATACCAAAGATATCTTAAGCTATGAAGACAAATATGTCAGCAATGCCAAGGGCAGTGGTTCCAAGGGCATGGCGAGCGTATCCCGCAAGATTCCCGCAGAGCTGTCACCGGAGAAGAGAGAGGAAGTCCGGGAGCTGGCAGTCAGATCCTTTAAAGCACTGGGCTGTAACGGTGTGTCCCGTATCGACTTTATGATCGATGAGGACAACGGTAAGCTGTATTTTAACGAGATCAATACCATCCCCGGATCACTGGCATTCTATCTGTGGGATCCGGTGGGCGTTCCTTACAAAGAGCTTCTGGACCGTATGATCCAGCTGTCTTTGAAGAGAGCCCGCACCGAGGAGAGACTGACCTTTACCTTTGACACCAATATCCTGAATTCCGCAAGCTTTGGCGGTTCTAAGGGTGGTAAATTGTAATAGCCGGTTTATGGATTTTATGATTATTTAATATATTTTTTAGCACTCGAGACTTGCGAGTGCTAAGCAATAGTGATAATATAATCTCTGTAAGAGGAACAAGCGACTGCAACAGCAGACAATTGTTTGAAAAGAGATGTGAAGTGGTCAGCCGCGCAGGGAACTGTGTCGGCTGATTTTTACATGGAAAACGTCTTGGTTGTGTGGCTCACCGGTTGGGCAGAATGGAGGGAATATGACGAAGACAACAAAAAGAGATTATTATGAAGTACTGGGTGTCAGCAAGACAGCGGACGCCGCAGCGATAAAAAAAGCATACCGGAAACTGGCGAAAAAATACCATCCGGATACCAATGCAGGAGACCCTGTGGCAGAGGAGAAGCTGAAGGAAGTCAACGAAGCTTACGATGTGCTGGGGGATGAAAAAAAGAAGAAACTATATGATACTTACGGTTTTGCTGCTTTCCAGGAGGGATTTAATGAGGAGGCAGCCAGACAGTATCAGGAGCAGTTTAAGAACGGAGGCGGCTTCGGCACCGATGGATTCGGCGGCTTTGGCAACGGCACGTTCCATTACAGCACCGGAGGAAGCGGTTTCGGTACCGGTGATTTCGGCAGCTTCGGCGGGGATGAGGATATTTTTGACAATCTGTTCGGTCAGTATTTCAAGGGACAGAAAGGCTCCGGACGGGGCAGCCGGGCGAACTACCGCAGTAAAGGTCAGGATGTGGAATCCGGCATCACCATCAGCTTTGACGAAGCAATGCATGGCTGCGACAAGACCTTTACCTTAAGAGATCCGGCTACCGGCAAGTCCGAATCCGTGCAGGTGCACATTCCGGCAGGTATCGACACCGGTAAAAGTATCCGTCTGAAAGGTAAGGGTGGTGAAGGTTACTCCGGCGGTGAGAGCGGCGATCTGTATCTGAAGGTGACGGTACAGGAGAAGCCGGGCTGGGAGCGTAGAGGACAGGATCTCTATACCACAGTCAATATCCCCTATACTACCGCAGCTCTGGGCGGCGAGATCCGTGTACCCACGTTGTACGGCGATGTCATGTGCAAAGTGAAGGAAGGTACGCAGTCCGGCAGCAAGATCCGTCTGAAAGGCAAGGGCGTGGTATCCATGAAGGATAGAAATACCCATGGCGATCAGTATGTCGTGATCCAGATTCAGGTGCCTAAGAATCTGACTCCTGCAGCAAAAGAAAAATTACAGGAATACAAGAAGGTCAGTGGATTTTGATCCACTGGCCTTTTGTGTTTTTGATAAATGATAAAATTTCTCATTAAACGAAAAAAGCTGGAAATAGGAAAAACAGGTGCTTATAATAATCATTCATAAATAGAATAAACCAAAGAATTCACACAGGAGGAAATGAATTATGTTGAAATGTTTAAAAAAGATTGATAAAGCAAAAACCGGTATTTTCGCAGCAGGCGTTCTGTTCGGAACCGCAGGCATCAAGATTCTGTCCAGCAAGGATGCGAAGAAGCTGTACACCAACTGCACCGCAGCTGTTCTGCGTGCAAAAGAGTGCGTAATGAAGACGGCTACCACCATTCAGGAGAACGCAGAGGACATCTACGCAGAAGCTCAGCAGATCAACGAGGAGAGAGCAGCACAGGCAGCTCAGGAGTTCGACGGTGAGGTTGAGGCAGAAGCAGCAGAGACTGCAGCAGATGCTGAATAATCCATCGAAGCTTACAACACAGAATAAATGACACCTGCATGCTCCGGCATCGCAGGTGTTTTCATGAAAGCAGGCATAAATTATGAGATTTGTGATCAAACATGAGATAAAGGGGAGACTCAGGGTTCACATTCTGCAGAGCCGCATGAGCTTTGCACAGGCAGATACACTGCAATACTATCTGGATGGACAGAGTAATATTGTCAGTGCCAAAATTCAGGAGCGCACCCTGGATGTTACGGTAGTCTATACCGGTTCCAGGGAGGAGGCACTGAAGACACTGGAGAATTTTACGTATCAGAGTACGGAAGTGCCGGAGAACTATCTGGCCAATTCCGGCAGAGAGATGAACCGGGAATATAAGGATCAGCTGATCAATAAAGTGGTAATGCATTATGGGATCAGGCTGTTTCTGCCCATGGATATCCGTTCCGTGATCACCACAGTGAAGTCTTTCAAATATCTCTGGCACGGCGTGAAGACTCTGGCGAAGGGCAAGATCGAAGTACCGGTACTGGATGCCACTGCTATCGGTGTATCTGTGCTGCGCGGTGATTACAACACCGCAGCCTCTGTGATGTTCCTGTTAGGCATCGGTGAGATTTTGGAGGAGTGGACGCACAAAAAGTCTGTCGGTGATCTGGCGAGGAGCATGTCCTTAAACATTGACAAGGTATGGGTTGTGAGCGACGGACAGGAGATCCTGGTGCCGTCCACATCCATTAAGTCGGGTGATCTGGTAAGGATCCACATGGGCAATGTGATTCCTTTCGACGGTACAGTGACGGATGGAGAAGGTATGGTGAATCAGGCATCTCTGACTGGAGAATCCGTTCCGGTGAGAAAAATTCCCGGTGGAACTGTCTATGCCGGAACTGTGGTAGAAGAAGGTGAGCTGACTATCTGTGTGAAAGAAAACGGCGGCTCCAGCAAATATGAGAAGATCATGACCATGATAGAGGAATCCGAGAAGCTGAAATCCTCTCTGGAGGGTAAGGCAGAGCACCTGGCAGATAAGCTGGTACCCTATACTTTCTTAGGCACCGGTCTGGTATGGCTGTTCACACGGAATGTGACCAAGGCATTATCCGTGCTGATGGTGGATTTCTCCTGCGCATTGAAGCTGTCTATGCCGTTAGCGGTATTGTCTGCGATCCGTGAGGCAAGCACCTATGAGATCACGGTGAAGGGCGGCAAATACTTAGAGGCTATGGCAGATGCCACCACCATTGTATTTGACAAGACCGGAACACTGACCAAGGCACAGCCCACGGTGGCAGATGTGATATCCTTTAACGGGCAGTCTGCGGATGAGCTGCTTCGGATTGCTGCCTGCCTGGAGGAGCATTTCCCTCATTCCATGGCAAAGGCAGTGGTACGTGAGGCAGCCAGCAAGGAGCTGGTGCATGAAGAACTGCATACCAAAGTGGAATATATCGTGGCTCACGGTATTTCTTCTACCCTGGATGGCAAGAAGATCATTATCGGAAGTTATCACTTCGTATTCGAGGATGAACAGGCACAGATTCCGGAAGGCAGGCAGGAACTGTTCGATCATCTCTCTGAAGAGTACTCTCATCTGTATATGGCCATTGATGGTAAACTGGCAGCGGTGATCTGTATCGAGGATCCTTTGAGAGAGGAAGCACCGGAGGTCATCCGTCAGCTGAAAAACTTAGGAATCAGCAAAGTCGTAATGATGACGGGAGACAGCGACCGCATTGCAAAGTCCATCGCAAATATCGTTGGTGTGGATGAATATTATTCCGAGGTACTGCCGGAGGACAAGGCAAAGTTCGTAGAACAGGAGAAGCAGTCCGGCCATAAGGTCATTATGATCGGAGATGGTATCAATGATTCTCCCGCACTGTCTGCAGCAGATGTAGGTATCGCCATCAGTGACGGTGCACAGATCGCCAGAGAGATCGCGGATGTGACCATCGGCGCAGATAATCTGTATGAAGTGGCTACCCTGAAGGAACTGAGCAATGCCCTGATGGCGCGGATCCATAAAAATTACCGCATGATCGTGGGCATCAACACCGGACTGATCGTTCTGGGTGTGGCAGGCATGATCCCGCCCACCACTTCCGCTCTGCTGCATAATACATCCACTCTGTGGATCAGCACCAAGAGCATGAAGAATCTTCTGGACAAAGAAGAAGTATAAAGAAAAAAACATAGGCCATTGTAAGGGGAAGGATGAGTTCCCCTTGCGGTGGCCTGCATTTTGCTTTATAGTAAGTCTGAACTAACCACAAAGTGTAATACAATTCGTCGAGAATGTACGGTACTTTTGTAGGAATTATATGTTGCATATTTGTATATGCTTGTATATAATGATATAGTAATTCCTAGTTGGACGCTAGAGATAGGAGGAAGTATATGTCAGAACAATTATTACAGGTGCGTAACTTGTCCGTAAGTGTAGAGGACAAGCCCATCCTTCATGGAATAGATTTAGAGGTTCGTCCCGGAGAGACCCATGTCCTCATGGGACCCAACGGTGCGGGCAAATCCACGTTGGGTTACACCATCATGGGAAGTCCCCGTTATGAGGTGACCGGTGGTGAGATCCTGTTCAAAGGGAAGGAATTATTAGAGGAAACTGCAGACCAGAGAGCGAAGGACGGTATTTTCCTGTCCTTCCAGAATCCCCTGGAGGTACCCGGAGTATCTCTTCGGAATTTCATCCGTAATGCCGTGGAACAGAGAAGCGGTTCCCGTATCAAGCTGTGGACCTTCAAAAAGGAACTGGAGCAGGCCATGGAAGTATTGCAGATGGATCCTTCCTACGGGGACCGTGATCTGAACGTGGGATTCTCCGGCGGTGAGAAGAAAAAGGCGGAGATCTTACAGTTACTTATGTTAAAACCCTCACTGGCAATCTTGGATGAGACCGATTCCGGACTGGATGTGGATGCGGTACGTACGGTATCCAAGGGTGTGGAAGAGTACCAGAAGGACAAAAAGGGTGCGCTGTTGATCATTACCCACAGCACCAGAATTTTAGAGTCTCTCCATGTGGACAAGACCCATGTACTGGTGAATGGTAAGATCGTAGCATCCGGCGACGCTGCCCTGGTAGACGAGATCAACGAGCATGGTTTCGAGCGTTTTCTTGAAGCATAAGGAGGTTGACGATCTGAATGAGTGAACGTGAAAAGACATACGTGGAAGACGTCAACAGAAGCATTTATGATATCCGTAATGAGGAGAAGGACGTCTATCGTATTAAAAAGGGACTGACTCCCGATATTGTGGCGGAGATTTCCGAGAAAAAGAAGGATCCCGCATGGATGGCAAATTTCAGATTACAGTCTCTGCAGATCTATAATGAGATGGAAGTCCCCGACTGGGGTCCCTCTATTGAGGGTCTGAACATGGAAGACATCGTAACCTATGTAAAACCCAATACCCATATGAGTGCCAAATGGTCCGAGGTACCGGAGGATATCAAGGATACCTTTGAGAAGCTGGGAATCCCGCAGGCGGAGCGGAAGTCCCTCGCCGGTGTGGGCGCCCAGTACGATTCCGAACTGGTATATCACAATGTCAGGGAAGAAGTGGCAGCCCAGGGCGTAGTCTATACCGATATGGAGAGTGCCCTGAATGGGGAATATGCGGATATGGTGCGGAAGCATTTTATGAAGCTGGTGACCCCCAGAGACCACAAATTCGCAGCGATGCACGGTGCTGTGTGGTCCGGCGGCTCTTTCGTATATGTTCCCCCCGGAGTGTCCGTGACGATCCCCTTACAGTCCTATTTTCGATTGAACGCACCGGGAGCCGGACAGTTCGAGCATACCCTGATCATTGTGGACGAGGGTGCATACCTGCATTTTATCGAAGGCTGTTCCGCCCCGAAGTACAATGTGGCGAACCTCCATGCCGGCTGTGTGGAGCTGTTCGTGGGGAAAAATGCAAAACTGCGTTACTCCACCATCGAGAACTGGTCCAAGAATATGTACAATCTGAACACCAAGCGGGCGCTGGTGGAAGAAGGCGGTACCATAGAATGGGTATCCGGTTCCTTCGGATCTCATGTATCCTATCTCTATCCCATGAGCGTGCTGAACGGTAAGGGAGCGAGAGCGGAATTTACCGGTATTACTTTCGCCGGAGCCGGACAGAATCTGGATACCGGTACGAAAGTGGTTCACAATGCACCGGAGACCACTTCTTATATCAACACGAAGTCTATCTCCAAGGATGGCGGGATCAGTACCTTCCGAAGCTCCGTAGTGGTGAAGAACAGTGCGGCAAAGAGTAAATCCGCCGTATCCTGCCAGTCCCTGATGCTGGACGACAAATCCCGTTCCGATACCATCCCGGCGATGGATATCCGTACCCAGGATGCCGATATCGGGCATGAGGCGAAGATCGGCAGGATCAGCGACGAGGCAGTGTTCTATCTGATGTCCCGCGGTATCTCCGAAGAGGACGCCAGAGCCATGATCGTCAGCGGCTTCGCGGACAATGTATCGAAGGAGCTGCCGTTGGAATATGCGGTAGAGATGAACAACCTGATCCGTCTGGAGATGAAGGGCAGCATCGGTTAATGTGGCAGGAGGAATGGAGATCAGTATGGAAAAAGAATATAATATGACCATTAACAGACTGCCGGCGAAGACCTGGAACTGGCTTCGCATGAACGAGACGCAGTTGGAAAAGATAGAAGTACCTACGGCAGGAGGGGTAAAGGTAAGCCTGCCGGAAAAAATAACAACAGCAGAAAATGAGGGATCCCAGCCCTGGAATGCGGATTTTACAGGCATCCCATCCGGCATGGGAGAGGACATGGACGGTCTTCTGACAGCAGCGGGAGTGAAGGCACAACATTATGAGGTGTCTGAGGAAACCACAGAAGCACAGCCGTTGCTGTTGGATTATACCTACGTACAAAATAGTTTACAGGCCGGTGCCGTAGCAGTGAGAGCCCGGAAAAACAGTGAAATCACTGTGATCCAGGATTTTGCTTCCGACAGGGAGGCAGCAGGGCAGGCGGCAGTATCCACCAGATTGCATCTGGAAGAGGGAGCGAAGATCCGCCTGATCCAGATTCAGAGACTGGGCAATGGATTTACCTTTATGAATGATATCGGAGCCCTGTGTGAAGAGAAGGCTTCCCTGGAAGTGATCCAGCTGATCCTCGGCGGAAAGAATACTTACCTTGGATGCAAGACTACCTTACAGGGCAGAGAGAGCAGCCTGAATGCCGACACCGCTTATATCGTGGGCGGTGACGGAAGACTGGATATGAACTATGTAGCTGTGCATGAAGGCAAAAAGACCCAGAGCAATATGCAGGCCGGCGGCGTTCTGCGGGATCATGCTTTCAAGCTGTATCGTGGCACCATTGATTTCAAATGGGGGGCTAAAGGCGCAGTAGGCAATGAAAAAGAGGATGTACTGTTATTATCCAACGATGTGGTGAACCAGACCATTCCCCTGATCCTCTGTGCGGAGGAAGATGTGGAAGGTAATCACGGCGCCACCATTGGCAAACTGGACGATGAGCTGCTGTTCTACCTGGAGAGCCGCAGCATGAACAGAGAGCAGATCTATGAGATGATGGCTATGGCCAAGGTGGATGCGGTCTGCCGCAAGATTCCTGATGCAGCTACACGGGCTAAGGTACAGGAGTTCCTTGGCAGAGCCGGGGAAGAAGAGGAAGCGGAAGAGTAAGATAACAGGAGGAAGTATGACGACTTCAATCAGCGAGATCCGTAAGGATTTTCCTCTGCTTATGAGTAACGATGTGATTTATCTGGACACGGCGGCGACTTCCCAGAAGCCGTCCTGTGTTCTGGAGGCAGAGAGAACATTTTATGAAAAATACAATGCCAATCCCCTGCGCGGATTATACGAGCTGGGAGAGGCGGCAACCGAAAAATACGAAGAAGCCAGAGAGACGGTCCGGGAGTTTTTAAATGCCAGAGAGGCGGCGGAGATCGTTTTCGTCCGCAATGCCACGGAAGGCTTGAATCTGGTGGCCTACAGTTTCGGCTCACTGGTACTGAAACCGGGAGATGAGATCCTGGTGAGCATTATGGAGCACCACAGCAATCTCCTGCCCTGGCAGCAGGCGGCAGCCAGAACCGGAGCAGTGGTGAAGTATCTGGAGTGCACCGAAGACGGAAAATATACCGAGGAAGCTTTTAAGGAGGCACTGAGCGAACGAACGAAGATCGTTGCTATGACCCAGGTATCCAATGTGCTGGGCTGCAAAAATGATATCAAGCGTTTTGCGCAGCTGGCACATGAGGCAGGCGCTTATTTCGTGGCAGACGGAGCCCAGAGCGTTCCCCATATGGCAGTGGATGTACAGGATCTGGATGTGGATTTTTTGGCATTTTCCGGACACAAGATGTATGCTCCCATGGGAATTGGTGCGTTATATGCGAAGAGAGAACTGTTGGAGCAGATGCCTCCTTTCCTGTGCGGCGGGGAAATGATCGATTCCGTCAGCCGTACCGGAGCCGTGTGGGCGGAAGTGCCACATAAGTTCGAAGCAGGAACGGTAAACGGTGCCGGAGCCTATGCACTGGCAGAGGCAATCCGGTATGTGCAGAAGATCGGTTTTGACTTTATCGAAGAGAGAGAAGCGAAGCTGACAGCCATGCTGATGGATGGCATGAAAGAGATTCCCACAGTACACATTCTGGGCTCACAGAAAGCAGAAGACCATCACGGCATTGTGACCTTCAAACTGGACGGTGTGCATCCCCATGATGTGGCTTCTATTTTGGATGCGGATCATATCGCGGTCCGGGCGGGACATCATTGTGCCCAGCCGTTATTGCAACATTTGAAAGTATTGTCCACCACCAGAGTAAGCCTGGGTGTCTACAATACGGAAGAAGAGATTCAGGCATTTTTAGAAAGCCTTGCAAAGATAAGGAGACAGATGGGCTATGGAGAATAAGACATTTTATAATGAAATCCTGACGGAGCACAATCTGCATCCGTATCACAAGCACAAGCTGGAGGATGCGAATCTGGTGTTGGAGGGCGTTAATCCCAGCTGTGGTGATGACATTTTTCTGGAGCTGAAAGTGGAGGATGGTGTGGTAGTTGACGGTGCCTTCGAAGGCGACGGCTGTGCCATTTCCCAGGCTTCCGCGGACATGATGCTGGAGCTGGTCATTGGCAGAAGCAAGGAGGAAGCGTTGCATCTGGCAGACCTGTTCCTCAAGATGATTAAGGGAAGTATTACCGAGGAAGAGCGGGACGAACTGGAGGAAGCCTCCGTATTGCAGGATATCGCCCACATGCCTGCCAGGGTAAAATGCGCGGTGCTTGGCTGGCATACTATGCAGGAATTATTGAAAACAGAAGAAAAATAGCTGATAAAAAGATAAAGATACATCTTGCACGCCCTTTTTGGATACGCTACAATGAAAAAAGAAGTGTAAGAAAAGCGGGGGGCTGTGCATGTTCCACATAGAGCTTATCATTGAATTCCTGGAAAATGTGATGAACAATATTGTCCAGGTGGCAATACTGTTCTTTGAATTTGTCGGAGTGATCGTTATTATTCTCTCCGGTCTGAAAGGGTTTTATAATTATGTGCGTCGGGTGCCGGATATGAAGATCACCCTGGCGCAGGGGCTTGCTGTAGGGCTGGAATTCAAGTTGTGCAGTGAGATCCTTAAGACCGTTATTGTCAGAGACTGGAAGGAGATCGTTACTGTAGCCGGTATCATCGGACTTCGTGCGGCACTGACTTTCCTGATCCATTGGGAGATCAAGGAAGAGAAGAATCATTCCTAAAAATCGGCAGCTGATGAAAATCGGCTGCTTTTTTTTAGAATGATTTCCGGTTACCCAACAAAAGTCAATAAGTTTATCCAGATAAAGAGATTAAATTTGTAATGGTATATAGGTTAAATTTGCACCTTGGAAAAAAGCTGTCAGAGGACTAACATATAACGATAAAGTATGTATTTATAAAAAAGTGTAAAGAAATGCTAAAAAATCCGTTGCATTTGACACTTCGACGTGCTAAAGCTATCGATAGCATGAACGTAAATGTAATCGATTACGCATGCTTAAAAGGAAAGCAGAATGGAATTACAAAAGACACTTACTCCCGGGGAAGCGCTGGAACGCGTCCTGCGATCTTATCAGACCTACTACAATATCAAAACAGAGGCTGTAGAACCGCCATTCGCAGCCGAAGCAATCTTCGGATCCCATAATGAGCAGTACTTTCTGATCAAGAAAGCTAAGGTGGCAGATATTGACACCAACGAGACTGTGTATTTTGCCACAGAGGAATCTTTATCAAAGGATCGCCTTCTGGAACTGGACTCCATCGCCTGGGAACGGGGAACTGCCAACGTGCAGCCCTCATCCAATCATCGGAACAGCGATGTTGTCCTGATCATTCTGACCGGTCATGCAGAGGAGGATGCGCTTACACAGGTGAAAAAGTGCAAGCATTATCAGAGTTACCTCTGGGGATTTCATGGCTGGAGTAATTACCGTTTGATTGTCGCCGAGTTATCTTCGGGTCGGATCGTCCACAACCGCCACGGACAGATTCTGAAGAAGCTCGTGAAAAAGGCAATACAGTAAATACAAGGGACATGTGAGGAAGCAGTAATTTACAAAGTAAATTAACGGATTCCGAACAGTTTTAGAATTGCGAGAGCGGATTTTAGCGGAGCAATTCGTGTATTTGCGAAAAATTAAATCTGTGTATAAGAAAAGGAGAAACACAAATGACAGCATTATTAATTGTTTTGGCCGCTATCGTATTATTGTTTATCGGCTATGTGTTCTATGGCTCCTGGCTGGCAAAACAGTGGGGCATTGATCCTACCAAGAAGACTCCTGCTATTGAGAAGGAGGATGGTGTAGACTATGTTGCAGCAAAGCCCGCCGTACTTATGGGACATCATTTTTCCTCTATCGCCGGAGCAGGCCCGATCAACGGACCGATCCAGGCTTCCATCTTCGGATGGGTTCCCGTATTCCTGTGGTGTATTATCGGTGGTATTTTCTTCGGCGGTCTGCAGGACTTCGGATCTTTATTCGCATCTATCAGACATGACGGTAAATCTGTAGGTGAGATCATCGAGGATTCCATGGGATCCAGAGCAAAGAAACTTTTCATCATCTTCGCGCTTCTGGTATTGATTCTGGTAATCGCTTCCTTCGTTAACATCGTGGCAGGTACTTTCCTGACTGTGGCAGACGAAGCCGGCAAGACCGCTTTCGGTTTTGTGACCAATCCTACCGGTAACCAGTCTACCGCTATGATCTCTTTGTTATTTATCGTTCTGGCTGTTATTTATGGTTATGTGACCAACAGAATGGGTGTCAAGACTCTGCCCGCTACCATCGGTGGCATCATCGGTATCGTACTGATCACTGTTCTTGGCCTGAACGTTGGTTTTGCAATGAACCGTATCGCATGGATCGTATTCGTAGGTGTGTATATCGCTGTAGCTTCCCTGGTTCCCGTATGGATCCTGTTACAGCCCCGTGACTATCTGTCCAGCTTCCTGCTGTACGCTATGATCGGTCTGGCATTCATCGGTGTGGTTGCAGGTGCTTTCACCGGTACTGTTGCATTTGATATTCCCGCTTTCACCAGCTGGGAGCCCAAGGCAGGACAGACCCTGTTCCCTATGCTGTTCATCACTGTAGCATGTGGTGCATGTTCCGGTTTCCACAGCCTGATCGCTACCGGTACTTCTTCCAAGCAGTTAGCTAACGAGAAGGATGCCAAGGCAATCGGTTACGGCTCCATGCTGATCGAGTCTGCTCTGGGTATCATCGCTCTGGTAGCAGTCGGTGCAGTATATCAGAAGTACTTAAACGGTGAGTTCGGATCTCCCGCAGCTGCATTCGCTGCAGGTATCGCATCCATGTTCGGTACCGAGACTTCCAAGGCATATGGCACCATTTACGCACTATTAACTCTGTCTGTATCCGTATTCGCGCTGACCAGTCTGGATACCGGTACCCGTCTGAGCCGTTTCATGTTCTCCGAGCTGTTCCTGAAGGAAGGCGAGGCTACCTACAAGGATGCCAAGGGCGCACGTAAAGTGCTGGCTCATCCTCTGTTCGGTACTGTTTCTATGGTACTGATCGGTTGTATCCTGGGTGGTCTGTCTCTGAGCCAGATCTGGGGTCTGTTCGGTGCAGCCAACCAGTTGCTGGCAGGTATCGCACTGATGGCAGTAGCTGCATGGCTGGGTGAAGTTGGTAAGAACAACAAGATGTTCTACTTCCCTATGGTATTCATGCTTGCTGCAACTCTGACCAGCCTGGTGATCACTGTAATCAACAAGTGTAAGGCTATCGGCGCCGGCACCGCTGCATGGGGTGACTGGTTCCAGCTGTTCTTCGCAACTGCAATGGCAGTGCTGGCAATCTTCCTGGTAGTGGAAGGCGCACAGACCTTCGCTAAGCAGATGAAAGAGAAGAAGGTTAAGAAGGCTGCTTAATATAAGCGCAAGATACAAAAGATAAATAAAGTTAAGCAAAGAGAAATCCCGGAGACTGTGAAAGGCCTTCGGGATTTTTATTGTGTATGCGGGGACCGCAGAAGCGGTGTCCGGAATAATAATGGATGCGGCAATCGCAATATCAGCCCCGCGTAAGGAACCGGGGCAATTCTTCAATGGGAATCGGCTTGGAGAACTTATAGCCCTGTAAATAATCTGCATGACTGATGATACACAGTTCTTCCTGGGCATCGGTCTCTACACCTTCGTACAGTACCTTGTAACCCAGACGCTCAAAGGCGGTAGAGAAGTAATCCAGCATGAAGCGGGAATTGGCATCCTGATCCGCCATCAGTAAAAGGCTTCTGTCGAATTTGACCACATCCAGTTTCAGGCTTAAGATCCGGTCGAAATTGGAATAACCGGTTCCAAAATCATCCAGATAAGTACATACCCCCAACTGTTTGAACTCACTGACGCATTCCTGTACCAGTTCGTATTCCGTATCGTTCTGGGACTCCGTAAACTCAACGGCAATGGTGTGGAAGTCGATTCCGGCGGCTCGTACGATGGATTTGAATTCTTCCATGAAGTCCTTTTCGCCCAGCTCTTCCACAGAAAGATTTACGGATACACGGGAGATCTGATAGCCCTCATCTTGCATCTGCTTGATCTGCCTACAGGTCTTATTCAGAATGATCATGCTGAGGCGGTGGATGTAGCCGTATTTTTCTGCCAGAGGAATAAAACGATCCGGGAATACCAGTCCTGTCTGTGGCAGACGCAAACGCATCAGGGATTCTGCGGTATCGTAAGTACCCGTGTGGACATTCCGTACCGGCTGACAATAGACCAGAACGCGTTCGTCATCTAAGGAGCCGTGTTCCGCAATATCCTTCAACTGGGACTTGATATAATGCATTTCTTTATAAGTCTGGTAATCTTCTTCCCCGAAGACACGATAGGAATTCTGCGCTACTTTTTCGGAAAAGTAATTGAATACTTCGTAGAACTGTTCCAGATTCTCACAAAAGTCCAGATGGTCGAAGAGTACCAGCTTGTAGGGAAGCTTATATTCTTCATAATATTTCTGGAACACCTTTTTAATCAGGGATACTGCCCTTTCTGTGGCATCCGGGATATTGTGGCTGTCCACTGCCAGTACGAAGAAGCTGGTGGAAGGATTGAACAACATACCCTTTCGAAAATAATCCGTCCAGAAGCTGTAGAACAGCTTTCCCATTTCCTCTGTCATGACGTATTCGAAATCCATGTCAAAGCGCAGGCACAGGTAGTAGGTATCCTGAGCGGTCTGTCGCTGCTGGCGCAGATATTCATCCAAGGATGCGGAACCCAGGGCACCGGTCTTCGGGTCGTAGGCGTTGGCATGGAGCATGTACAATACCACCAGAAGCGGCAGAAAATAGGTTGTGGCCAGGAAAGAAGTCGTATTCATGGCAGCTTCCATGACTACGATCAATCCACAGACCGTCTCAGTAAATATCAGCATATGGAACAGTGCGGTAGGAAGTCTGCGGCGGTAGCGAACCAACAGAAAGAGGATCACCGCCAGATACAGAAGATATCCGACCATAAAAGGAGTGGACAGGATATTTTCATACCAGATTCCGTAATGATCCTGATGAAATCCCCAACCGGTCAGAGGAGATGCCAGATCGGCAACTCCGGTCACCACAAGGATGGCGAAGGACAGAAAGGTATATTTCCTGCCGATATTTTTCGGGAAGACGATCAGTATTTTCAGGTAAGCAATATAGAGACAGAACAGGGACAGAAGACTGATATGGTAGACGGCCCGGAGGATCCAGAGAAGGGTGTTCTGTCTGGAAAAAAGGTCGGCATAATAAAAGGCGATATTGGAAACTGCGGCAATGAAAAGCAGGGCAAAACAGGCCTTGAAGATCCGAAAGGTCCGGCTCTGTTTAATGAAAGTCTGTCGGATCAGTAACAATGCCAGAAGACACATAACCACCAACAGAAAATCTGCCACGGGAGAGTAACTGTGGATGACGATATGATTTGTGGATAGTAACAGGTTCAACCCCATAAAAATTCTCCTCTCTGGTAATGTAGAAAATGAACAAACAATATAAAATGAATTTACAATATACCATAAGAGGAGAAATTTGTCAGTGGGGCAGCTGTGGGAAATTAGTCCTATTTTGAGCAAATGGGAAAAATTGTAATAGATTTAATGTTCGAAGAATGCAACGGCAACAGCACCCGGGCCCACATGGGTTCCGATGGTGGCACCCAGAGTGCTGACGGGAAGCTCCTTGGCATAATCCTTCCAGAGATGCTCACTGTCGTGAATGTATTTCTGTAAAAGTTCGTCACTCAGACCGGTATAGCCCAGACAGAAGGGCTTGGAGAAGTCCACGCCGTCCGCTTTTTCAATTTCACGGATGAGGAAGTTACTGCCGTTTTTGGAACCACGGGCTTTTCCCAGCATAATGATCTCACCGTCTACGACTGCTACCACGGGCTTGATGGCCAGAGCGCCCCCGATGAATGCCACAGTGGGGGAGATACGGCCCCCTTTTTTCAAGTATTCCAGAGTGTCTAAGAGTCCCATGGTGTGGATCTTATGCTTTTGCTCTTGCAGAACGCTTACGATCTCTTCCGCGGTCATTCCCTGCTTTTTCAGCTGCAGGCCGTATTCTACCAGAATCTGTTCCCCAATGGTGGCATTCAGACTGTCTACGACGAAGACTTTGCCTTCATAATCCTCGGCAGCGATCCGGGCACTCTGGCAGGTGCCGGACAGCTTGCTGGAAATAGTAACCACAATGACAGTTTCTCCGGCCGATACAGCTTTTTCGTAGGCTTCTTCGAAGACTGCGGGAGATACCAGACTGGTGGTGGGCAGAGTATCACATTCGATCAGTTTCTCATAGAATTCCTTATGACTGATGGTGACACCGTCAGCATATTCCTCCTCACCGAAGCGGATATGCAGGGGGAGAATCGTGACGTCCTCTCTTGAACTGTTCATATCGGATGCGGAGTCCGTGATAAAACGTATTTTTTCCATAATTGTTTCCTGTACTTTCTATATATAGTTATGATGAATATTCTTTCGGGCGGAAATGCGCCGGGGCATCCATCGGGATGGACATACGACATCGTTCATGTCACCTTGCTGTTAATTCTGTTGGAAAGCCAGTCAGGGTGAGTTGCGGATGGATCATTTCTCTGTGGGATGCTTGACAGAAAACTCTGTAAGATACTGCTCCAGATTATGGGAGATCCGTTCCAGAGAGTCATAGAGATTCAACCGTTGTTCTTCCGTCATGCCATCACCGCCGTGAGCCAGTGCGGAATAGATCCGGGAACTGATCTTTTTGACTACAGTATTGCCTTCTTCTGTCAGATAATACAGTGTGCGGTAGGAACGTTTATGTTCCGGCAGCTCGCAGGACACCAGCCCCTTGGAACTCAACTGGCTTAAGGTACGGGAGATTGCGGCCTTGTCTTCCTTACACAGCTCCGTCAGCTGCGTGGCGGTCAGCCCTTCCGGGTGTTTTCCCAGATAATACAGACACATGGTATAACCGGCTTTTAAGTCCATCTGTCCCATTTCCAGTTCTTTCAATTTTTGCAGATAACGGTGCAATTCTGTGATAGATACCACAAATCTTTCAAAACGATCCTGCATGAAGGTTCCTCCTGTAAAATGTTGACACTGCAACAACTTTATGAAGTGTAACACAAGGATGTTGATAAGTCAACAAAAAGAAGGGCAAAAAAATACCTTATCCATTAAGATAAGGTACTGATAAGAATAAACTATGCAATTTCCAGCCGCTGCTTTATTTTTCGGACATCATTTTCCAATACATTAAGCCGGACGCGAACCAGTTCATCATCTTCTTTTACTTTTAAGGCCCGGTCGAATTTTCTGGATAAATCTAAATGAGCTTCTGCAATTGTACAGATATTACGACTGACTTCATTCTCAAGAGTCAACTCCATATTGGTAAGGCGATTCGCCATAGAGAGCTGACCGGATTCCAGATTGGTAAGGCGCTGTTCCATGGCAATCTGACCGGATTCCAGATTGGCAAGGCGCTGTTCCATGGCAATCTGACCGGATTCCAGATTGGAAACACGTTGTTCCAAAGAATCGAATCTTTGCTCCAGTGAATCAAGTCGCTGCTCCACCCTGTCGAGTCGCTGTTCGACCTTATCAAGTCGTTGTTCCACCCTGTCGAGTCGCTGTTCGACCTTATCAAGTCGTTGCTCCACCCTGTCGAGTCGCTGTTCGACCTTATCAAGTCGTTGCTCCACCCTGCCCAGTCGTTGGTCTATACTTTCTAATTTAATTACTATCGTCTCTAATAATTCCCGGTTGGTCATGAATTCTCCTCCTGTACATGTATACTAGCACAGTTCAAAAGTGTTGACAATTGGGCAATATAGAGAAAAAAGCGATTGTGAATTATTACAACAAAAAATATGATAAATGGATGATAAGCCCCAAAAACATGATATATCCAAGGAAAAAGAGTACGGCAAAATAAACAATGCCGATTGGAACGGTAGAAGAGCCAGAGAGAGCGGCTACGGTATGGATTGTACTGCGTATTCGTTTATGCTATGCTAAATAGCAGAAGTATTCCGGAAACGGGAATGCACAATGTGCAAAAAGCATAATGCACTAAAATCACATGGTGTGATAGATCGTATTGAACATAGAAAGAGTGAGGACTACAGCATGCTCAGACCCAGCATCGGTATTGATTGGGACGATGTTACCGCCCCGTTTAACAGTATCGCCATCCGTATGGCAAATGAAAAATATCATCCGAAGGAACCCTATCGCATGGAGGAAATCACTTCCTGGGCCAACGAAGGGCGGACTTCGGTGATCAAAGAATTCTATAACGATCCGGAACTGTACCGAAGGCAGATCCCGACCGAGGAGACGAAACGAGGGATCCGCAGACTGATGCAGATCGCGGATGTCTTTTTCATTACTGCGGTGTCACCACATTTTATGGGAGTGCGGGCAGAACAGATCATGACCCAGTTCCCGGAGCTTCCACCGGAAAATATTATTCTGGGAAGTGCCAAGGATCGTGTCCATTTTGATATTGTGCTGGATGATGCCATCCACAATATTCTGGAGAGCAAGGCGGAGTATCCGGTGCTGATGCGGAAGCCCTGGAATGCCAAAATGACGGGGCTGTTGTCCGTAAATACCATGGCGGAATTTGTCTCTCTGGTGAAGCAGATCATGAAAGCATCCACTTCTAAGACAGAGAAGATCACTGCTCCGGCGGTGCTGGCCCTGGTGGGGCCGTCCGGCTCCGGCAAACGGGAGATTACGGAAGCTTTGTGCGGTAGCCGCGGGACAGGCGCGAGCGAAAGGACAGAGAGTGGGGAGATTTTTGTCCGCCCGGTGAACTACTGCACGGAACCGGGGCGCTACGGCCACAAGTACGTCCCGGAGGAAGCCTTCGACCGGATGAACTTTTTTGAAAAAACGGCTTATGCCGGGGTACGGTACGGCACCAGAAAGGAAGACATTCAGACCTTGCTGGATCAGGGAAAGTTTGCGGTGATCCCCGTGGATATGTGCGGTGCCATTGCCATGAAGCGTTCCTTTCCCACCCATATTATCTATGTGGCGAGAGATAAAGAAAAGCTGATCGCCGATATCATTGATTCCGACTATGACACCGAGGAAAAGACACTTCGGATCCTGTCTATCGATGCGGAGAAGCGTAATCGCAAGATCTGTGATTATGTGATCCATAATGATACCATAGAAGGGGAACGTGTCAGCGGAGCGGAAGAAATCCGGCGGCTGATCCTGCTGGAAGGCGAAAAATACTGAAATGTACCGGGGAGCGATACCCGGAAAACGGAATAGAGTTGCACAAAACCGGATAGAGAAGGAGCGGGGCGGACGGATACGTATGGAAGAAAAACAGCTGAAATACTATAAAATGCATCATGATTTACAGGAACAGATCCGACTGGGAGAACTGCGCAGCGGTGACCGTGTTCCCTCGGAGAACCAGCTGGCCGCCGCTTATCAGGTGAGCCGCCAGACCGTCCGCAAGGCACTGGCCATTCTGGAACAGGAGGGATACATCTATGCGGTACACGGGAAAGGCACCTTTGTGTCGGAGCGGGTCCGCCCGGAGCATAAGTCTCACAACATTGCCGTGGTGACCACCTATCTGTCGGATTATATTTTTCCCCGGGTTATTCAGGGCATCGATGAAGTTCTTACGGCACAGGGGTATAGCATTTTATTAAAAAATACAAGAAACTCCCGGAGCCAGGAGGCACGGTGTCTGGAGGAACTGTTGCAGAAGGATATCGACGGGGTCATCATCGAACCCAGTAAGAGCCAGATCAGCTGCAGACATCTGCATCTGTATGAGCGGCTGGAAGAATACGGAATTCCCTATGTGTTTATTCAAGGCTGCTTCGACCAGATGGAAGACAAGCCCCAGGTGCTGATGGACGATTGCAGGGGAGGTCATCTGATCACAAAATATCTCCTGGATACCGGGCATCGTGATATTGCCGGAGTGTTCAAGGCAGATGACATCCAGGGACAGAACCGTCACCGGGGCTATGTACAGGCCCTGCAGGAAGCAGGTGTCCTCTACGATCCGGACAAGGTGATCTGGTTCCATACCGAGGATCGTAAAGTCCACCCACAGGAGGGAATCCGGCGTCTGATCTCCAAGGGAACCAGACTCGACAGTGTGGTCTGTTACAATGACCAGATCGCCATGCAGGTCATCCCGACGCTGACTTCACGGGGGATTCGCGTCCCGGAGGACATTTCCGTCACCGGTTATGACAATTCCTACATGGCCATCGGCGGAGGTTTTCAGCTGACCACTATCGTTCATCCCCAGGAAAAACTGGGAGAAATGGCGGCACAGCTGTTACTGTCACTGCTTCATGGGGAATCTCTGGGACCGGAAGAGAGAAAGATTCTCATCCAGCCGGAGCTTGTCGTAGGAAATACAACTTGTTAGCAGAAGCATACAAGTTGTAATATGGTAATATCGAAATTGTATTCAACTACAGGAGGTATTACTTATGTTACAGACAAAAAAATATCAATTCTGGTTTTGTACGGGATCACAGGACTTGTATGGGGACGAGTGCCTGGCAAAGGTAGCGGAGCACTCTCACAAGATCGTGGATGCCCTGAACGCTTCCGGTGTGTTACCTTATGAGGTGGTATGGAAGCCGACCCTGATCACTAACGAACTGATCCGCCGTACTTTTAATGAAGCAAATCTGGATGACACTTGTGCCGGTGTTATCACCTGGATGCATACTTTCTCTCCGGCAAAATCCTGGATCCTGGGATTACAGGAGTATCGTAAGCCCCTGCTGCATTTCCATACTCAGTTCAATGAGGAACTGCCCTATGACACCATCGACATGGATTTCATGAATGAGAACCAGTCTGCCCACGGTGACAGAGAGTACGGTCATATCGTGACCCGCATGCGCATGGAGCGTAAGGTTGTGGTAGGCCACTGGTCTGATCCTGTGGTACAGGGCAAGATCGCATCCTGGATGCGTGCTGCAGTCGGCGTGGTGGAGAGCAGCCATATCCGTGTCATGCGTGTGGCTGACAACATGCGCAATGTAGCGGTAACCGAAGGTGATAAGGTAGAAGCACAGATCAAGTTTGGCTGGGAAGTAGACGCTTACCCTGTAAACGAGATCGCAGAGAGTGTAAATGCCGTATCTGTATCCGATGTCAATGCACTGGTAGACGAGTACTACGAGAAATATAATATTTTATTAGAGGGAAGAGACCCCGAAGAGTTTAAAAAACATGTGGCTGTACAGGCACAGATCGAACTGGGATTTGAACGTTTCCTGGAAGAGAAGAATTATCAGGCCATCGTTACCCACTTCGGAGATCTGGGTGCGTTGAAGCAACTGCCCGGACTGGCCATTCAGAGACTGATGGAGAAGGGCTACGGCTTCGGCGCAGAAGGTGACTGGAAGGTAGCCGCCATGGTACGTCTGATGAAGATCATGACCGCAGGCAAAAAGGATGCCAAGGGTACTTCCATGCTGGAGGATTACACCTACAATCTGATCAAGGGCAAGGAAGGTATTCTGGAAGCCCATATGCTGGAGATCTGCCCCACCATTGCGGACGGTCCCATCAGCATCAAGTGCCAGCCCCTGTCCATGGGAGACAGAGAAGATCCTGCAAGACTGGTATTTACTTCCAAGGAAGGTCATGGTATCGCTACTTCCCTGATCGACATGGGCAATCGTTTCCGTCTGATCATCAACGATGTGAACTGCAAGAAAGTGGAGAAACCCATGCCGAAGCTTCCTACCGCTACCAACTTCTGGACTCCCGAACCGGATCTGTATACCGGCGCGGAAGCATGGATCCTGGCAGGAGGTGCACATCATACCGCATTTACCTACGATCTGACCGCAGAGCAGATGGGTGACTGGGCAGCCATGATGGGCATCGAGGCTGTATACATCGACAAGGATACGAAGATCCGCGATCTGAAGAGAGACCTGATGCTGGGAGAAGTATTCTACCGCTAAAATATGCTACCCGAAAAATCTGTTTTCGTGTATAATAAAAAATAGTATTGCAGAGAACGAAATAAAAATCTGCAGGCAGAATCTGCGGGTAGAAGTTACCTGCAGATAGAAGAAGGGTATCGTAGAAATGTTAAAAGTGTTTTTGGTGGAGGATGAATTTGTCATCCGTGAAGGAATCAAAAATAATATTGACTGGAAGGCTCATGGCTATGAGTTCTGTGGGGAGGCCGGTGACGGAGAGCTGGCCTATCCCATGATCCAGAAATTGCGTCCGGATATCGTGATCACCGATATCCGGATGCCGTTTATGGACGGCCTGGAACTGAGCCGTCTGATCCGCAAGGAGCTTCCGGACACAGAAATCATTATTCTGTCCGGTTACCAGGAATTCGAATATGCCAAGGAAGCTATCAAGCTGGGAGTGGCCCAGTATCTGTCCAAACCCATCAATGGTGAGGAACTGCTGGCGGAATTGGATGAATTGTCGGCGAAGATCGAGGAGAAGCGCAGAGCCGTTCAGATCAGAGAGCGGTATTTGCAGGAGATGGAGGAAAACAATCTCAGAGAGCGGAAAAAACTGTTCCAGGAACTGGTCACCGGAGAAAGCACCGTGGCAGAACTGTTGGAATCGGCAGAGATTCTGGGGATCGATCTGTCGGCACCCTGGTACAATATTATTCTGTTCAAGACCCAGTCTCTGCGTCATGCGCAGGATGAGTATTCCGGCAGCCTGATCCGGGTCGAACAGGAACTGCGGGGACTGGAAGACGGCAGGACGGTGATCACCTTTGATCGTAATCTGGAAGGAAAAGCATTCTTATTAAAAGCCGATTCCGAGGAACAGCTATTGCTGTTGCAACAGGAATACATAGAAAAGATCAAGGACATTATGGAAGGCTATGAGCATGTGCGGTATTTCGGTGGTATCGGCAAGCCGGTGAACCGTCTGCGGGAGCTTCCGGCATCTTTTGAACAGGCCAGTCATGCTTTTGCCCACAGATATCTGGTGCAGGACAGCCGGATCCTGGACAGCGGACATATGACGGAGGAAGCGCAGAAGGAAGATAATTTTGACATCAAGGAAGTCAATCCAAAGCAGATCGACCGCACAAGAATCCAGGAATTCTTAAAACAGGGTGACCGGGAGGAAGTGGTCTACTTCGTGGAAGAATTTTTCCGGGATCTCAGCAACAAGGCACTGCAGTCCAATATTTTCAGGCAGTATATTACCATGGATGTCTATTTCTGTGTGGCAGATTTTCTGGAAAGCCTGCAGACGGATACGCAGGAACTGGAAACACCCAATCAGGACGAGAAGACCCTGCAGGACAGCGATAGTGCGATCCATTACATTACCAGAATTCTGCAGAAAGCACTGGCGGTCAGAGATAAGGCTGCCAGCAGCCGGTATGATGATGTGGTGGAACAGGTGATGAAATACATTGATGAGAATTATGCAGACGAGGAACTTTCCCTGAATCTGCTGGCATCCCACGTGAATTTCTCACCAAACCATCTGAGCATGATCTTCAGCCAACAGACCGGACAGAGCTTTATCAAATATCTGACAGACTATCGTATGAACAAGGCGAAGGAACTCTTGCGCTGCACCGGCAAGCGCAGCAGCCTGATCAGCCAGGAGGTGGGCTACAAGGATCCACACTATTTCTCCTATCTGTTCAAGAAGACCCAGGGGATGACCCCTACCCAGTACCGGGGCGGCACCAATTAGCCGTGGCCATGGATAAGGGGGATTCCTATGAGAAAAAAGATAAAAGAATTGTATGAACATTCGACACTGGTGGCAAAGATAAGATATTCCTATCTTTGCCTTCTGGTGCCTTTTGTATTGTTCCTGATCTTTTGCTTCTATAATTTATGGAACAATAACCGCAGATACGAGGATATGATCAATTCCTCCGTCATGGCCAGCCAGTTCAGCCTGGATTTCCAGAAGGATTTCGATTATGAGACTTATCTGCTGATTGTAGGGAACAAGACACTGGAAGAGTCCAGTCTGCATGATATGCTGGTGGAGGCAGATGGCATCGTGGCCGGTCTGGAAGAACTGACGGAATCTCAGGAGAACCTGAAACGACTGACCAGTGTCAAAAAATATCTGAACAATCTGGAGACCTATATCGGCAGGATCGAGGACAATATCCGGGAAGGCAACCGCTACGAGGACAACATGGAAATCTGGGAAAATGATGTGCAGATTGTGACGTCTCTGGTGGGTGATACCATTTCCCAGTACATCTATTACGAGATCCGGGGGATTCAGGAGAGCAGGCAGCAATATCAGGATTTCTTCGTGAATATGATCCGTTTCTCCATCATTGCCTTTGCACTGATACTGATTCTGTTTTTATTCTTATCCTATTATATACCGTTAAGTATCACGAGCCCCATAAGACGCCTTACCCAGGTGACGGATCAGGTGGCAAAAGGTGACCTGACGGTGCGCTCCGACGTGACGGGGGGCGTGGAGGCCCAGGTGCTCAGCGATTCACTGAATACAATGATCGACAAGATCAACGAACTGTTAGAGCAGGTGAAGACGGAGCAGATCCGGTTGCGCAAGGCGGAATTTGAACTGCTGCAGTCCCAGATCAATCCGCACTTCTTATATAATACGCTGGATGCCATTGTATGGCTGGCGGAAGCGGGAGAACAGAAAAAGGTCGTGAGCATGGTAGGCAGCCTGTCGGACTTTTTCCGGATCTCATTGAATCAAGGACAGGATATTCTGGATGTAAAAGAAGAACTGCAGCACGTCCGCAGCTACCTGGAGATCCAGCAGATGCGTTATCAGGACATCCTTCAATATGAGATCTGTGTTCCGGAAGAATTAAACCATTGCCAGATTCCCAAGATCACGCTGCAGCCTCTGGTGGAAAATGCACTGTACCACGGAATCAAGAACAAACGTGGCAAGGGCATGATACGGATCGAAGGAGAACTGGACGGAGAGGATTGCATTCTGTTGATCACGGACAACGGCAAGGGGATGACGCCGGAGCGGCTGGAGCAGGTGAGGAAAGGCATCCGCAACCGGAAGGCCCGGGAGACCGATATCTACGGCCTGTACAATGTGAACGAACGTATCCGTCTGAATTTCGGCGAAAACTATGGTATCACCATTACCAGTACCTACGGGGAGGGCACCTGTGTCACGGTCCGGCTTCCGCAGCATTAAAAAAATGAACCACTATCGTAAAAAAATCAACTTTTTACGCCGGTGGTTTTTTTTACCATAAAAATTTCAACTTTTCCGTGAGGTATCTTCATGGTTTTTTCCCCGGATCCGCTTTACAATAAGATCATCAAAGAAATAGTTCTTTGGGGAACAAAAACAAATTGGGAGGTTACACAATGAAGAAGAAAATTTTAGCAGCAGTAATGGCAGCAACCATGGTATTCAGCCTTGTAGCATGCGGCTCCTCTGATGCAGGCAGCAACGCAGCAACCGGAAGTGCAAACGCAGCAACCGGAAGTGCAAACGCAGCAACCGAAAGTGCAAGCGCAGGAACGACCAGCTCCAGCTCCTCCGGAGATATGATCAAAGTCGGCATCATCAATAACGACCCCAACGAGTCCGGTTACCGTACCGCAAACGATAAGGATATGAAGAATACCTTTACCGAGGCTAACGGCTACGAAGCATCTTTCGCATACAGCTTAAAGAACGATGAGCAGATCACTGCAGCACAGAAGTTCATTCAGGATGGCGTTGACTATCTGCTTCTGTCCGCAGCAGATACCGCAGGTTGGGATTCCGTATTGAAGGATGCACAGGATGCAGGTATCAGAGTTATCCTCTTCGACCGTACCATTGATGCAGATGAGAGCCTGTATGAGGCATCCATCGTATCCGATATGGCAAAGGAAGGCCAGACCGCAGTTGACTGGTTAAAGAGCCAGAACTTAAGTGAATACAACATTATCCACTTACAGGGTGTTATGGGTTCCGCAGCACAGCAGGGACGTACCGGTGCTCTGGATGACGCAGCAGCAAACGACGGATTCAATCTGGTAACACAGCAGACCGCTGAGTGGAACGCAGAGAAAGCACAGCAGATCGTACAGTCCGTAATCGACGCAGGTACTCCTTTCAACGTAATCTACGCTGAGAACGATGATATGGCTAAGGGTGCTGTAGCAGCTCTGGATAAGGCTAATATCTCCCACGGCGTTGGTAAAGACGTTATCGTTATGGGCTTTGACTGCAACAAGTGGGCTCTGGAAGAACTGAAGGCAGGCAACTGGAACTACGATGGACAGTGCAATCCTTTCCAGGCTTCCTACATCGATGACATCATCAAGAAGCTGGAGAGCGGCGAGACCATCTCCGAGAAGACCATCATCATGGATGAAAAAGGCTTCGATGCAACCACCATTACTCAGGAAGATGTAGACAACTACGGTATCTAATCTGACGTAAACGACCAGAAGCGCGGCGCATGCTAGCTCCGCGCTTCTTTTATCAAAAGAGTAACTATTCAGAACCCCATTCGCAAAAGGCTCTTTCAGAGCCCACTTTATTGCGAATGTGGTTACTTCGCCCTATAAATATCATAAAATATTCTTACGAATGCCAGCATTCGAAGAACATTTCATGATATTTACATGGCTCTGAATAGTTACAGATTAAGGGGTGAAACTTTTGGACAATAACACAGTATTGGAAATGAAAAATATTCACAAAAGCTTTCCCGGTGTACGTGCTCTGAAAGGTGTGGACTTCCATCTGAACAAAGGTGAGATTCATGCGCTGATGGGAGAGAACGGTGCCGGAAAGTCAACCCTGATCAAGGTACTGACAGGTGTCTACAGCAAAGATGAAGGTCAGATCTTCATCGACGGCAATGACAAAGCCGTATCCATTCACTCTCCGCAGGAGGCACAGAAGCTGGGCATCAGTACGGTATATCAGGAGATTACACTCTGCCCGAATCTGTCCGTGGCGGAGAACATGTACATAGGACGTTCCAATAAGATCTATCAGAACTGGAAAAAAATGAATGAGGACGCAGACAAGATCTTACAGAATCTGGATATCCCCGCGGAAGCGTCCCAGCAGCTGGCAAGCTGTTCCATCGCCGTACAGCAGATGGTAGCCATTGCCAGAGCTGTAGATATGGATTGTAAAGTACTGATCCTGGATGAGCCGACCTCCTCTCTGGATGAGCAGGAAGTGACAAAGCTCTTCGGCCTGATGCGCGATCTGAAGGCCAGAGGCGTGGGTATCATCTTCGTAACCCATTTCCTGGATCAGGTATATGAAGTGTGTGACAAGATCACTGTTATGCGTGACGGCAGTCTGGTAGGTGAATATGCCATCAAGGATCTGCCCAGAGTACAACTGGTATCCAAAATGTTGGGTAAGGAACTGGATGACCTGTCCGATATTAAAGGCGAGCAGCCCACGGAACAGAAGACGGAGAACGGAGAACCCTTATTTGAGACCAAAGATCTGTGCAGCGATGCCGGAATCAAACCCTTTGACTTCTATATTAAGAAGGGCGAGGTCAATGGATTTACGGGACTGCTGGGATCTGGCCGAAGTGAGTGCGTCCGCGCTATTTTCGGTGCTGACCGTGTCATCGGCGGTACGGTGAAAAAGAACGGCAAGCAGGTCAAGATCAATAAGCCTCTGGATGCTATGCGTTGTGGAATCGGCTATCTGCCGGAGGATCGTAAGCGTGACGGTATCGTAGGTGACTTGTCCGTAAGAGAGAATATTATCCTGGCATTACAGGTACTTCGTGGATTCTTCCACCCTATTTCCAAGGCGGAAGCTAATAAATTTGCAGACGAATACATCAAACTGCTGGATATCAAGACGGCATCGGCCGAGACACCCATCAAGTCGCTGTCCGGCGGTAATCAGCAGAAGGTAATCTTAGCCAGATGGCTTCTGACCCATCCGGAATATCTGATTCTGGATGAGCCCACCAGAGGTATCGATGTCGGTACCAAGGTGGATATCCAGAAGCTGGTACTGAAGCTGGCAAGTGAAGGCATGAGCGTGACCTTCATCTCTTCCGAGACCGACGAGATGCTCCGTACCTGCTCCCGACTGGTAGTCATGAGAGACCGCAAGGTGGTAGGAGAATTGTCCGGAGAAGATCTGACCCAGACCAAGATTATGAGTACGATTGCCGGAGGTGAAAGTAAGCATGAGTAATGAAAAGAAAGTAGAAAAAGGTAATAAAAATTTCCTGAGCGGATTGTTCCGGCAGCAGATTTTCATTCCCATTGCAGCCCTGATAATCCTGGCAGTATTCAATCTGATCGTAGACCCCAGTTTCTTCAAGATCACACTGGGATATAACAGCGCAGGAGATCCGGTATTGTCCGGTTACCTGATGACGATCCTGGACTACGGTTCCGAACTGGCTATTTTAGCCATTGGCATGACACTGGTCACTGCAGCTTCCGGCGGACAGGATATCAGCGTGGGCGCTGCCATTGCCATCGCAGGCAGCGTGATCTTACGAGTACTGTGTGGTACGAATTCCAGACCCGATACCCTGCAGGCCCCCATTATCGTAGCATTTCTGGTAGCCTGTGTGGTAGCCATGCTCTTCGGTGCCTTTAACGGTGCCCTGGTAGCATATTTCAAGATCCAGCCCATGGTAGCGACCCTGATCCTCTATACGGCAGGACGTTCCATTGCAGCATGGATCAACAACAACGAGCTTCCTATTGTAAGTGATCCGACCTTCAGCTATTTCGGTGGATTTATTCCGGGAATTCCCATTCCCACACCGTTCTTCATTGCAGCGGTCTGTGTACTGGTGATCTTCCTGGTATTGAAGTTCACAACACTGGGACTTTACACCCAGTCTGTTGGTATCAATGAGAATTCCTCCAAGTTAAACGGACTGAATCCCACATTTATCAAGTTCCTGACCTTTGTGATCCTGGGACTGTGTGTAGCGGTAGCAGCACTGATCAAAGTAAGCCGTCTGTCCTCCATCAACTACTCCGTTATTGCAAAGGATATCGAGATGGATGCCATCCTGGCAGTAGCTCTGGGAGGTAACTCTTTAAGCGGTGGTAAGTTCAACATGGCAGCTTCCATTCTGGGTGCTTATGTCATCCAGTTCCTGACCACCACCTTGTACAAATTCGACGTACAGTCCGATGCACTTCCTGCTTACAAGGCGGTAGTGGTTATCCTGTTGGTAGTCTTAAGTACTCCCAAGGTAAGAGAATGGCTGTCCGCTTTCGGCAAGAAGCTGAAGCAGGGCAAGGCTGTAAAGGAGGTTGGCTGATATGGGTAAGAAGTTAAAAAATATGACAGATACCAATCTGCTGCTGACCATCACGATCGTAGTATTCTTCGTAATGTATATCGGAGCCATCGTGTTCCAGGGAAAAGGCTTCTTAAAACCTCAGACATTTTTCAACATTCTGAACGCTAACGCAGCACTGATCATTCTGTCCTGCGGCATGAGTTTAGTCATGATTACCGGTGGAATCGATATTTCCGTCGGCGGTGTGGTGGCACTGGTCAGCATGAGCTGCGCCGTATATCTGGACTTCGGCGGCGGTAATGTATTTGTATCCATGTTACTGGCAGTAGCCATTGGCCTTGCTTTCGGTATCGTACAGGGCTTCCTGGTAGCATACCTGGATATCCAGCCCTTTATCGTGACCCTGGCGGGTATGTTCTTCGCCAGAGGTATGACAACGATCGTAAATACCAAACCTTTCAACGTGGCCAACGAAAGTTTCACTGCTTTGAAGGAAACCCGTGTGATCGTTCCAGGAATGGGCTCCGTGAACAAACTGGGCAATTACGTCAATGCTTATGTGGAGATCGGTGTGATTGTGGCGCTTTTAGTAGTCATTCTGATGTTTATCATGCTTCGCTGGACCAAGATGGGCCGCAGCTTCTATGCGGTAGGCGGTAACAATCAGAGCGCGCTGATGTTAGGTATCAATGTGAAGAGAACCAAGTTCATGTCCCATCTGCTCTGCGGACTGTTGGCAGGTATCGGCGGTTATGTGTACTTCCTGCATGTAGGAAGCGGATCTGCTTCTCATGCCAGCGGCATGGAGATGAACGCCATTGCATCCTCCATCATCGGCGGTACGATGCTGACTGGTGGTGTCGGCAATATCATCGGAACTTTCTTCGGTGTATTGTCCCTGAGCACCATCCAGAATATCGTATCCAGTGCAGGTCTGGATCAGGCATGGTGGACCGGTATCACCATTGCAGCTATGCTGTGTCTGTTCCTGGTAGTACAGAGTGTGGTCATCGCAAGAAAAAAGAAAATGCTGCAGAACAAATAAAAGCAGCTGAAAATAGGGAGGAGCGGAAAGAGCGTGGCTGGTGTGCAGTCACACTCTTTTTCCGCTAGTAAAAGGAATCCACCGAATATCAGGGGGTAGAAGTTATGAAAAAAACGAAGGTAAAAAAGCAGAAAACTCTGAAAAAGCAGGGATGCAGCCTGTTCCTGTTGTTGATGCTGCTGGCACTGGCACCGGTAGTTTTGGCAACAGTGATCCTCAGTACCACATCTTTACGTCTGACCAGAACGAATCTGGAAGGCAGTGTGCAGACCACACTGCATGTAACTGCGGATAATCTGGCAAAATACTGTAAGGAAAATGAGATCACGGCAATGAATGCCAGCGGTTATTATGAGTACCTGGACAGCCTGAAGGAAGAAGGCCTGGAGATGGCCATTCTTGCAGACGGCATTCCGGCTACCACATCCATTAAAAATGAAAATGACTATCGTATCCGTGAAATCCCCATGGATCAGGATCTTGGGACGGAGGGATATTATGATAAAAATGTAGTGATTGAGGGAAATACTTATTATGGTTATTATATCCCGATTATGAATAACGGACAGATCACTGCAGTGGCTTTTGCGGCGGAACGGAAAAATGAGATCACCGATGCCCTGTGGGAGATCGAGGTTGTATTCATGGTCTGCGCAGTGGGCATGGTGATCCTGTTTGGTGTTATCTGCTTTTTCCTGAGCAGAGCACTGTCGGGCAAGATGAAAGAGACCGGCAGCAGGGTGGATGCCCTGGCGGAAGGTGATCTGAGTGCCAGAAAAGAATCCGACAGTATTGTCCGGGAGATCCGTAATCTGTTACAGAATACCTCACAGATGCAGCGGAATCTGGCACAGGTCATCGGCGGTGTACAGGAGGTATCCGGAGAACTTCTAAACAGTGTACGGCAGGTGGCAGAGGGAAGCGATGCCACCACAGAACAGGCTGGACAGATCAGTCAGGCGATGGAGCAGCTGTCTTCCGCAGCGGAGGAAATGGCGGAAAATGTGCAGAATATCAGTGACCGTATGGATGAGATCGGAGAGGCGGTCAATGACATCAGTGTCAGTGCCGGACAGCTGCAGAAGGATTCGGAAGAAATACAGGACAACAGCAAAAAGGCGGGGGAAGGCATGGAAAAGATCATGACCGGCAGCAATCGTTCTGTGGAATCCGTGAATACCATTACAGCGAAGATTCATGAGACCAACGATTATATCGAAAAGATCGATGAGGCGGTAGCTCTGATCTTCTCCATTTCCGGACAGACCAATCTGTTAAGTCTGAATGCCTCCATCGAGGCCGCCAGAGCCGGAGAGGCGGGCAGAGGCTTTGCCGTGGTGGCGGAAGAGATCCGCAAACTGTCGGAGCAGAGCGCTGCCGGTGCCGAGCAGATCAAAAATCTGGCCCAGGGCATTATGGAGAAATCCGGTGAGACTGTGGAACAGGCGGATGTGGTAAAGAATATCATCCGGGAGGAACAGGATCACATTATTGCAACCAGAGAGCAGTATCAGCAGTTAGAGCAAAGTATCAGACATTCTGCGGAAGAGATCCGCAAGATCGCCGGAGAGACCGGACGTCTGTCACAGCAGAAAGAGGATATTCTGGGCAATATCGGCAGCCTCAGTGCTATCAGTGAGGAAAATGCTGCCAACAACCAGCAGGTGAATGCAAACATTGAGGAAATCCTGACACAGATACAGACAGTGGGCGCAAACTGTGATAAAATGAAACAGATCTCCGGGGAACTGGAGAGCTCTGTGGCGTATTTTCATACAGAGAAAGAACCTGCCGGAAAATGAGAGAATGACAGAGCGATTTCCGGGCGGGAAGTATGACAGAACAGGATGACATTACAGATATGAAGAAATGCAGAACAGGAAGACGATGGATGGCGGGTCTGCTGCTGGGGCTGGGAATCCTGCTTGCAGGATGCGGCGACAGACAAAGCACTGCGGAGGATATTGCAACACCAGAGGATACACAGACAGACCGTATTGTGGTGGGATTTTCCCAGGTGGGAGCGGAATCCGACTGGCGCAGTGCCAACACGGAGTCCATGAAAAGTACCTTTACAAAAGAGGCCGGGTACGACCTGATCTTCGAGGATGGTCAGCAGAAGCAGGCCAACCAGATCCGGGCCATCCGAACCTTTATCCAGCAGGAGGTGGACTACATCGTGCTGGCACCGGTGACGGAGACCGGATGGGACACGGTGCTCAGGGAAGCAAAGGATGCCGGGATCCCGGTGGTCATCGTGGACCGTAAGGTGGATGTGGAGGATGACAGTCTGTTCACCTGCTTCGTGGGTTCGGACTTTGAACTGGAAGGCCTGAAAATGTCGGAGTGGCTGAATTCCTTTTCCATCAGCAAGGGAATTGCACCGGAGGATCTTCATATTGTAAATATTCAGGGAAATATCGGAGCTTCCGCCCAGATCGGACGTACCAGAGGATTGGAGCAGGGCGCGGCAAAATACGGTTGGGATCTGTTAGACCAGGTATCGGGAGAATTTACCCAGGCCAAGGGGAAGGAAGTCATGGAAGCTTTCCTGAAAAAATACGACAATATCAATGTGGTCTATTGCGAAAACGACAATGAGGCCTTTGGCGCCATGGAAGCGATCCGGGCGGCGGGAAAAAGGGTCGGCAGCAATCTGGCGGCAGGAGATATTATGATATTGTCTTTTGATGGTGTCAGCACAGAATCCATGGACTGCGTGCTGAAGGATGAGATCACCTGCATCGGAGAATGCAATCCGCTGCATGGCCCCAGGGTGGAGGCTTTGATCCAGATCCTGGAAGAGGGAAGGATACCGGAAAAATTTTCTTATGTGGAAGAAGGATTGTATGCCCACGACGATACGGTGACCGCCGTGACGGTGGGAGACAAGACCTACCGGGTACGGCGGGTAGACGATGAGATCCGCAACGAAAATGCATATTGACAGATTTTGTGACGATTCGGACGTTCCCCTGCAGGCGGTCCGGATCGTTACTTTTTTTCCATGAGGGCTAAAGTAATTGTAAATCCGTCCGATACATATTGTGAAACATCAAAAGACATTCGGGAAGGAGGAGTCGATATGCGTATTGAAGCGTATACACAGGTACAGCAGCTGTATCAGTCACAGAAGGTCAGCAGGACTCAGAAGACTCAGACAGCGTCACACACGGACAGACTGCAGATCAGCAGCCAGGGCAAGGATTTCCAGACCGCTAAGGCAGCAGTGGCAGCAGCACCTGACATCAGGGAAGAGTTAACGGCTCCCATTAAAGCAAGAATCCAGAACGGTACTTATGGAGTGGATAATGCAAGCTTTGCGGAGAAGCTGCTTCAAAAGCAGGAAGAAATGAGGTAGTTCCTTGGCTAGTTTAATGGAAAACCTGATAGATGTACTGGACAGAGAGAGTACGGAGTACGAAGCTCTGCTTCAGCTATCACAGCGCAAGACACCGATTATTGCAGGCGGTGATCTTGCAGAGTTACAAAAGATCACGGACGAGGAGCAGGAGCTGGTCAGCAGGATCCACAATCTGGACAAGCAGAGAGCGGGAGTGACTGCGGACATAGCCGATGTATTGAACAGGGATGTTAACGACTTGAAATTGCCGAATCTGATCACTATGTTATCTGCACGGCCTGCGGAACAGCAGGCACTGGCGGATTCCCACGACAGATTACAGGCAGCGGTCCGGGGACTGAAGCGCGTGAACGAGCAGAACAGTGAACTGTTAAACAGCGCGCTGGAGATGGTGGAATTCGAGATGAATCTCCTCCAGGCATCCAAGGCTGCACCCGAGACAGCGAATTACAACCGGGGAGCTTACAATGCAGGCAATACCATGGGGGTCATTGACCATGGATTCGATGCCAAGCAGTAAGACCGGATCCCGGGGATCTGAGGATCCCCTGATACAGAGGTGAAAGTTTATGCCATTAATGGGTAGTTTATATATAGGTTCGTCCGGATTACAGACAAGTCAGAATGCGCTGAATACCACAGCGCATAATCTTTCTAATGTGGACACCACCGGCTATACCAGACAACAGGTACAGCAGTCTAACAGAGCTTATGTCACATTATCGACAGACCCTAAGTCTATTTCCAACAAACAGACAGGTCTGGGTGTCACATATTCCCGCGTAAAACAGGTCAGAGATTATTTCCTGGACAAGACATACCGCAAGGAATCCGGACGTAGTATGTTCTATGAAGTGTCCACAGAAGTCATGGAAGAGGTAGAGAGCCAGCTGGGAGAATTGAACGGCGAGGCATTCCAGACCACCATGACAGACTTCTGGACCGCTATTCAGGAGCTTTCCAAGGATCCCAGCAGTTCTGTAACACAGGGCATGCTGGTGCAGAGAGCGGCGGAATTCGTACAGAGAGCCGGAGCAGTATACAGCGGATTGAGCTCCTACCAGAACAACCTGAACACACAGATTAAGCAGAATGTAGATAAAATCAATAAATACGGCAACCAGTTATTAACGCTGAACGATCAGATCCGTGCCATTGAGAGTGGCGGCATTGAACATGCCAACGACCTGAGAGATGCGAGAAATCAGATTCTGGATGAACTGGCAGAGCTGACCAACATGACCTTTTCCGAAGATCGATACGGCAGTGTATCCGTACAGATCGAGGGCGTGGATTTCGTAAAGGACGGAACCTGTTATGAGATCGCTCTGAAGACGGATGAAGCCACCGGCTTCTACACTCCGTTCTGGCCGCAGGATGCCACCTACACCGTAAGAGCTGATGGCACCAGAGATTATAATATTGACGGCGCAGAGGTATTTGATCTCTCCGTGGAGATTTCTTCCGACCTGAACACAGATATCGGCGGCCTGAAGGCAATGCTTCTGGCCAGAGGTGATCACAGAGCCAATTATACAGATCTGGCGGAAGGAAAATACGACAGTGTCTCCCAGTCCGTTGTCATGAATATTCAGGGTGAGTTCGACCAGATGATCCACAATGTGGTGACGAAGGTGAACGATATTCTGGCGAAGGCTGCAGGAGTACAGACCGGAGATCTGAAACTTGCAGATGGTACTACACGCCCCAATGTCCGCTATTGTGTCTCGGATCCGAATGGCTATATGCGCATGGAGGATGGCAGTCCCATCCAACTGTTTACCAAGGTCACAACGGATGGCTATGAGAAGGTGATCGGAGAAGACGGTGTAACAGAGTATTGGATTATGAAGGATGAAGATCCGGACAGCCCTGAGAGCCTGTATACCATCGGCAATCTTCAGGTAAATCCGGCGCTGACGAAGGAGCCTTCCAAGCTTGGATTCCGTTTGGCAGACGGTTCCGAGGATAAGGAGACCGCAGATGCTTTGAAAGCGGCATTTACCGAGGAAGCCTACACGCTGAATCCTAATGTACAGAAAAAGACTACTTTTGTAGATTATTATACCGACCTGGTATCGCAGGTATCCAATTCCGGCTATGTATTCCGGAGTATTTATGAGAATCAGGTCACCACTGTGGAGGCTACACAGAGTGCCAGAGAGCAGGTCATCGGTGTTTCCACAGACGAGGAATTGTCCAACATGATCAAGTTCCAGAACGCATACAACGCATCCAGCCGTTATATCAACGTGATCAGTGAAATGCTGGATCACATTCTTTCCACGCTGGGTGTGTAATGTGTAAGAAATAGGAGGTAAGTTATGCCCTCACAGTTTTTTGGATTAAATATTGCATATACGGGACTTCTGGCCAGCAATGCTGCCATGAATACCACTTCCAATAATATCGCCAATGTACAGACGGAAGGCTACAGCAGACAACAGGTGACACAACAGGCCGCCAATGCGCTGCGGGTGTTCCAGACCTATGGCTGTGCCGGTGCCGGTGTAGAGACTCTGGCCATTGAGCGTGTACGGGATGAATTCTATGACGGAAGATATTGGGATAACAATGCACTGCTTGGCGAATATGACATGAAACAGTATTACATGCAGCAATTGGAGACGTATTTTGATGATGACGGTAAGAGCACCGGGTTCAAGACGAACTTCGATCAGCTGATGATCACCGGACTGCAGGCACTCCTGAAGGATCCCAACAGTGCCACAGCCAAATCCCAGTTCGTGGGATATGCCGGAGCACTGACAGATTATTTCAATGGTATGGCGGGTAATCTGGAAAAAGTACAGAAGGATATCAATCAGGAGATTAAACTGAAGGTGGATCAGATCAATTCCCTTGCCGGTGAGATCGCCTCCCTGAATAAACAGATCAACACCATTGAACTGGCTGGAACAAAGGCCAATGAGCTGCGTGACCGCAGAACCCTGCTGATCGATGAATTATCCAAGATCGTGGATGTGGAAGTCAAGGAGACTCCGATCATCGATGCCAACAACGAGAACCGTGAGACTGGAGCCAACAGATATATGGTCAAGATCGCAGGCGGACAGATGCTGGTGGACGGCAGTGATTATAACGGTCTGGAATGCGTGGCGAGAACCTCCTATGAGAAAGTAAACCAGACCGATATTGACGGTCTCTATGAGATCTATTGGTCAGACGGTCAGAAGTTCAACCTGTACAATGCTTCCATGGGCGGAGATCTGGCAGGACTGATCCAGATGCGTGACGGCAACAACGGGGAGAACTTCACCGGACAGGTGACCGCCACCGGCACGACGACCACGGCAGACGGCAAGACCCACGATACCGTAACCGTAAAAGTAACCAAGGCTTATCTGCAGGACCTGAATAAATGTAATCTGTCGGATCAGGGCGGTATCATCGATCTGGGCAATCAGGAATTCTATTATGATTCCTGGGAATATACCTGCGAATATGATGCGAACGGCAACGCCACTTACTCCTATACATTTACTTTATCGGACAGTGAGAAGAATCCCCGGGGAATTACCAATGACCGTGTAGGGAAAAAGGCGGAGATCGGTACCGACCTGTCCTATCAGGGCATCCCTTATTACATGAACCAGATGAATGAGTGGATCCGTACCTTCTCTCAGAAATTCAACGATATTCTGACTTCCGGTTACAGTGGCAACGGAGATCCCGGCGTGAAGATGTTCACCGGTAATAAAGCTACCGGTGGTGAGCAGTTCCTGCTGGATGATGCGGCGAAGCGATATGACAAGCAGGAGAAGAAAAACAGTAAAGTTACGGTAAAAGTCAACGATGACAGCTACTATCGTCTGACAGCGAAGAATTTCGATATTCTGGATGCCATGGAGCAGGATCCCAGCCTGATGGCAAACCGAAAAAATGCATCTGACGGCGTGGAACAGAATGACCTGTTGAACGATCTGAAGAATCTGGCTACGGATAAGAGCAAGATGAGCTTCCGCGGCAACAGTGCCTCCGAGTTTTTACAGTGTATTTTGTCAGATGTGGCGTTGAATGCATCCCGGGCCAATACTTTTTATGCAAGCTTTAAGGATATATCCGGTACCATTGACAATCAGAGACTCTCCATCTCCGGCGTGGACGAGGATGAAGAAGCCGTAAATCTTGTAAAATACCAGAACGGATACAATCTGGCTTCCAAGATGATCCAGACACTGACGGAGATTTATGACAGACTGATTCTGGAGACCGGAGTCTAAACTAGAAAGGAGGCAGCTATTCGGATTCCCACATATGTTCGCAAAAACGCACGTATCCGTGCTTTCTCGCTGCTACACAGCTAATTTTGCTCACGTGTGTGGTGACTCTATTCGAGTCACCATTCGAATCAGAAAACTGTTACTTATATGCAAGCATAACGTACCAGTTATTCTGATTTTTAGAATCCTGAATAGTTACGGAGAAAATGAGAATTACGAACAAGATCATGCAGCGTAATAATCTGTCCAATATCAATACGAACAAAGTATATCAGGATAAGCTGAGCACCCAGATGTCTACCCAGAAGAAGGTCAGCCGTCCTTCCGATGATCCTGTGGTATCCATCCGTGCCCTGCGTTTACGCAGCAATGTGACCGAGGTGACGCAGTATTACAGCAAGAACATTCCGGATGCGGAGAGCTGGCTGGACGTAACCGAGGATGCACTGAAGAACCTGACAGAGATCATCACGAATATGATCAATCAGTGCACCAAGGCATCTAACGGAGATCTGAAATCCGCAGACCGCCAGATCATTCTGGAACAGCTGAAAGCCCTGGGAGATGAAGTGTACAGCACCGGCGATGCAGACTATGCGGGCCGTTATGTGTTTACCGGATATCGTACCGATACTTCTCTGAGTTTTGATAAAGAATACAATACGAAATATGAGATCACCGAGCAGCTGGACAACAGCTCCATCACACAGCTGACGAAGATCGACACCGGAAAATTGCTGGATATTACTGCTGCAAATTATAATAATGCAAATAACAGCAAGATCACGGAACAGGATATTAAGTCCACCGAGGTGTACCGTATCCAGCTGGCTTATGATGACTGCAGAGACAAGAATGCAAACCCGGCTGCAGCCCCGTCTATTTCTTTCTATGAGAAAGACCCTGTAACCGGCGAAGCTGTAATGAAAGAACCGACATGGGATTCCACTATGTTCACAATAAAGTCCTCCACGGAAGACCCTTACACCGAGGCAGCAAAAAATGATGATGCACTGATCTATGTGCCGGATACCGGTGAGATCCTGCTCGGCAGGAACCGTTATGATAAACTGATGGCCTGCAAGGATGATCCTTCCACCTCGGGAAAAAATGAAGGTGAGATCCGCGTAACTTATCAGAAGGATCACTGGGTCAAGGGTGATCTGAGACCCGAGCATTATTTTGCATGTACCAGTACCGATGCAGACGGAAAAGTAACGGATTATAACAAGTCCTATCTTGACGGCAAGAGCGAAAAACAGGTCATCGAATATGATGTAGGCTTCAACCAGACCATTCAGGTGAATTCCACTGCAGATGAGTGCTTCCGGCACGGTATCGGACGTACGGTGGACGATCTGGTACAGGCCATGCAGGATGTGGTGGATCTGGAGAATGTGAAGACCAAGATCGAGGGACTGCAGGAGACTGCTACCGGTACGGATGCAGAGACCCTGACGAAGCAGATGGAAGCAGTAGAAAAAGCACTGACTCTGGCAAAGGACAAATGCCAGAAGATGTTCGAAAGCGGCATTACTACGTTCCAGGGATATCTGGATGATGCCAACCTGTGCGTTACCAACTGCGGTACCAGAAGCAGCAAACTGGAACTGATCGATAACCGCATGAAGAGCCAGAAGACCACCTTTGAGACCTTAAAGAGTGAAAACGAGGATATCGATGTTACCGAGACCGTCATTGATCTGAAGAGTGCGGAAATGACCTATGAAGCGGCACTGATGGCTACCGGTAAAGTAATGCAGACCACACTGTTGAATTTCATCTAGAACAACAGGTTACGGAAAGGCGTAGGTATTTTATGAAGATCAATACAAAATTTTTTGGAGAAGTTGAGATTGCGGATGACAAGATCATCACTTTTGACAAAGGTATTATCGGATTCCCGGAACTGAAGCATTTTACCATGCTCCACGATGAGGAGAAGGGCAGCAACGTAGGAATCCGCTATTTACAGTCTCTGGAAGAACCCGGATTCGCCATGCCGGTCATGGATCCGCTGCTGGTCAACCCTCAGTATGATCCGGAAGTGGATGACGAACTGCTCACTAGTGTAGGCAATCTGACTCCGGAGAACATTCTGGTCATGGTTACTGTGACTGTACCTGCTGACCTGACGAAGATGACGGTGAACCTGCAGGGTCCCTTTGTGATCAACGTGGAAGAACGCAAGGCCTGCCAGATCATCCTTGAGGGAGATAAATACCCGGTAAAATATCCGGTATACGACATCCTGAAATCCGGAAAGGCGGGTGAGTAAGATGCTGGCATTGTCCCGTAAGAAGAACGAAGCAATCGTCATCAACAACGATATCGAGATCACCGTTCTGGAGGTCAAAGGTGATCAGGTCAAGATCGGCATTACCGCACCCAAGGAAGTGCCCATCTACCGCAAGGAAGTCTACCTCCAGATCCAGGAGGCCAACAAGGCCGCTGTGGATGCCGAAGGTATGGCAGCACTGAAGAACCTGTTGGGGTAAAACAAAGAAAATAATGGAAATGACACAGACTCCGGAGTATGCAATCCGGAGTTTTTTCTGAATACGCATATTGAAAAAAGAGGGCACAATTTCCCAAAATTATAAAAATACATTGAAAGGACTTAGATATAATAGTATAATTTGAAAAAAGAGGGCACAATGTTCTCAAAATATCAAAGTGGAGAAAAACATGGAAATAAAAAGAGACTTATATCTGCAAAGAATAGTAGATAGAATGCATAATGGAATGATAAAGGTTATTACGGGAATAAGACGTTCCGGCAAATCATATCTGTTGTTTACCATATTTAAAAACTATCTTATATCCCAAAATGTTCCGGAAGATCATATTATTGCGATAGAACTGGATATGTTGGAAAATAAAAGGTATAGAGATCCCTATGTAATATTGGATTATATTAAAAGCCGGATAACAGATGAAAAAGATTACTATATTTTCCTTGATGAAGTCCAACTCCTGGAAGAGTTCGAGGAGGTTCTGAATTCTCTTCTTCATATAAAAAATGCAGATATTTATGTAACGGGAAGCAACTCTAAATTTTTGTCAAAAGATATTATCACCGAGTTCAGAGGGCGTGGAGATGAAATACATGTTTTTCCGGTCAGTTTTAAGGAATATATGGATGTATTCGATGGTGATAAATATGAAGGATGGAGTTCTTATGTTAATTTTGGTGGGCTTCCGTTAACCATTACGATGAATACAGATGAGCAGAGAATGGAATATCTTACCGGATTGTTTGAAGAGACATACATTAAAGATATTATTGAACGTAATCATATAGAAAAAATTCAGGAAATAAACGACTTGATTAATATACTGGCATCAGGAATCGGTTCACTGACAAATGCATCGAAAATAGAAGCTACATTTAAAAGTGTGATTCAGTCAGATATCAGCCTGAATACCATTCGGAGCTACATTGAGTACCTTAAGGATGCCTTTATTGTAAGCGAGGCCAATCGATATGATGTAAAAGGAAGAAAATATATTGGAACTCCACTGAAATATTATTTTGAAGACGTAGGTCTCAGAAATGCCAGACTTGGATTCAGACAGACAGAAGAGACTCATATTATGGAGAACATCATTTATAATGAACTCCGGGTTCGGGGATTTCATGTGGATGTTGGTGTGGTTATGAAACGGAACAGAACCAAAGAGGGAGTGCAGGAAAAAAAACAACTGGAAATTGATTTCGTAGCAAATAAGGGAAGCAAACGATATTATATTCAATCAGCATTCAGTCTTCCGGATGATGAGAAGAGAATGCAGGAAAAGGCATCCCTGATAAATGTAGGTGATTCATTTAAAAAGATTATCATTGTAAAAGATATTATTAAACCATGGAATGATGATGACGGAATATTGACAATGAGTATTTTTGATTTTCTGTTGAATGAAAATAGTCTGGACTTATAGTTTTTAGGACAGTAGATTCCATACAAAGCATAAATAAAGAGGGATTACGTGTGTTTCATATTATAGATGAACGTTTTTTTGTACCGTTGGCATCTCCGAATAAATTAGTATATTGGGAATGTATCTGCAAGTTATTTTCCGTCATGGATCATCAGCTTTCCTTTGGAGTGGACAGAGATGTTGTGGTGGAGGAACTGCAATATTATTTTGAACAGACCCAGGCAGCGGATTTTGATGAAGAAGAATTCCAGGGAAAAAATGCAAGAGATAAGGCAAACTGGATGTTGCGAAAACTGGAAAATTATGGATGGATAGACATCGAGACAGATAAAAGTTATGTACAAAGAGTTAATTTTAAGGAATATGCCGTCAAGATTATAAAGACATTGTTGGAAATTGCAGAAGGTAAGCAAATCGAATATCAGGGATATATTTACACTATATATAGCCTGGTGCGAGGTACAACGGACAATCCGGGAATCGTTCTTTTGTCAATTGTGGAAAATACAGATATGTTGATTACCGGTCTGAAAAACCTGAGTTCCGGAATCAAGCATTATATTGATGAACTGACAAAGTATAAGACTCCGGCGGAAATTATGGATGTTTTATTCAACGATTACATAGAAAATATTGTAGACAAAGCATATCATCGATTGCTCACTTCAGATAATGTCTCTAAATTCCGACCGGAGATTATAGAGAGACTGGAAAGTAAAAGCCATAGTAAGGCTTATGTGGAAAAAGCAGGTGCGGAACTGGCTTCCATTCGGGAAATTGCGCCGGAAGAAGCAGAAGAACTGGTCTATCATTATATTCATCAGGTCATAGATGCTTTTCAGAATATGGATGAAATCCTGGCAGAAATCAATCGTAAAAATACGCAATATCAGAGGGCAGCTATCAATCGTGCCAAGTTTTATCTGATTGGCGGCGAGGATGTCAGGGGGCAGATCAAGGATATTCTTTCTGAAATGAATGAGAAAATCAATCGGGAAAACATGGATCTTGGTGGAATTTACAGGATTGAATTTTTGGATGATCTGATCCGGATATACAGTTCAGCAGTTATAGATGAGAAATCTTTTTATACTCCGATTGAAGGAAAGAAAACATTTGAACCGGAAATAATCCAACAGGAGGAACCGGACACTGAACTCAGGAATGAGAAGAAAAGGAAAATGCTTGAAAAGCTGGCAAGAGTCCTGAACCCGGAGAAAATAGATGGATATGTAGAAAAACAGCTTGGAGAAAGACCGGAAATGTTAGCTTCGGAGTTACCGTTAGATACTACGGATGATTTCGTGAAGATGATTTATGTTCGATTGTACGGTCAGAGAAAAAACATGAAGTATGTAGTGAGTGTAAGAGAGACCATACAGAAGGAAGGTTACCAATTTACGGATTTTACAATACGAAAGAAGGTACAAAAGTAGGATGGATATTTTAAACGGAATGTTGCAGAAAGACAGGGATAATTTCTCACGGATATGTAACCGGCTGCTAAGTTCCTGCTTTTTATGTAAAAGAAATGAAACAACCAGATTAGATTATTATTTTGTAACAAAATACAAGGAAAAATTTGCGGAATGTTTTGCACTATTGGGCTACCGTTTGGAAATTAATGAAGAATATGGTGTGGTTCAGTTAACCAATCCACAAAACTATAACCGCTACAATATGAAACTGTTTGAATCGGTTCTCTTGTTAATTCTCAGAATTTTATATGATGAAAAGAGAAGGGAACTTTCTACTACAGAGGAAGTAATTGTAAATGTGGGGGATATTCATGAAAAATTCTTAAGCCTGAAGATCAGAGAGAAAATGATAGACAAGACAACTTTTCGCAATGCAATCAGTACATTGAAAAGGTTTCAGATCATAGAGATATTGGATACCAGCCTTACGGAGGAAGAATCCCGGATTATTATCTTTGACTCTATTCTGATGGCTGTTCGCGTGGAAGATATTAAGGCAGCTTATGAAAAGCTGGAAATTTACAAAAGAGGAGGAAAAAACAGTGAAGAAACTGACGAGAGTGAAATTGATTAACTGGCATCGCTTTGTTAATGAAACAATAGATCTTGAAAAATCTACACTGATTTCCGGAGAAAACGGAGCTGGAAAATCCACTCTTTTGGACGCTATTCAGTTCGTGATTATTTGTTCAACCAATTATTTTAATAAGGCAGCTCATGAAAACGGGAAAAGAAAACTGACCGGGTATATTCGCTGTAAGACCGGAAGAGAAAATAAACCTTATGAACGGACAGGAGAGATCAGTGCACATGTTGCACTGGAATTTTATGAAGAGAAAAAGGATAAATATTTTGTGATCGGTGCCGTGGTAGACTCTGCTTCGGAGGGACAGGAAAAAACGGCAAGATATTTGATGGACGGAGTACGATTCGAGGACTCTATGTTTTTTCAAGGAAAAGCGCCAAAGTCTATCAATCAGTTTCGGACAATGAATAGTTCTAAAATAAAACAATGGTGTACTACAGATAAAGAAGCAAGATCAATGATCAAAAACCGCTTTGGACGAATCGAAGATAAATTTTTCCGGCTGATTCCCAAGGCTCTGGCTTTTCGACCGATTGATGATATTAAAGATTTTGTGTATTCCTATGTATTGGATGAGAAGGAAGTCAATATTGATGTATTACGTGAAAATGTCCGGACTTATCAAGATTTACAGCGTACACTGGAAAACGTAAAAATTCGTATCGAGAGGTTGGAAAAAATCAATTCCTTACATGCCCAGGCAGCGGATGGATTACAGAAGGATAAGCAATATGGATATTATCTTGCGAGAGTAGAAGCGGATCTTATCCTGGAAGAAATAGAAAAGATGCAGGCTGAGATACAGACGGATACTTTGCGGTTGGAAGAACAAAACGGTCAGATCCAGACTGTGAAAAAAGAACAGATGGAAAAACAACAGATCAGAGATGATTTGCGTGCGGAACTTGCAACAGATAAAGATTTTCTGGCAAAAGACGAACAGGAGAAGCGACTGCAGTTATTGGAGAACAGAAAGACAGATTTGCTGAAGGAGCGGGAAAGCCTTCAGGAAAGCATGGACTCTGCCAGAATGCAGTTGAAAAAATTGCTGGAAGTAAAGGATGTGGACACATCTATAAAACTTTATTATCGAAACTTGTGCATGCCAGACAATGATATGAATCTGGCGCAGACAAAGGACACACTTTTGCAGGCTATTTCCTACAAAAATCTAATGCGAAATAAAGTGCTACAGAAAAAAGCAGAGACGATAGCAAAGGAAGCCGAAATCAGCGATGAAAAGCAGGAACTGGACAAGAAAATTGAACAGTTAATGAAGAAAAAATTTTCGTATTCTGAAGATGTAGAACGTGTAAGAATGGAAATTAAGGAAGAGTTTCAACGTATCGGACGGACTCCGGAACCGCGTATTTTATGTGAAATGTTGGAGATTACAGATGGATCCTGGAGAAATGCTGTGGAAGGTTATTTAAACACGCAGAGATTTTATATTCTGGTGGAGCCTGAAAATTTTGATATTGCATTGGGAATTTATGACAGGCTTCGAAAAGAGAAAAAAGCATATGGAGTAGGCCTTATTAACACACAGAATCTGGAAGAATATGATACCGCACCGGAAGGATCTCTGGCTACCGTAGTGTCTTCCAAAAATAAATACGCAAAACGTTATGTCAATATGATTCTCGGAAAAGTTCATATGTGTGAGCATTATCGGGAACTAAAAACTTATAGGATCTCAATCACAAGAGAGTGCATGAAGTATCAGAACAACGTAGCGAGTGCTATTAAACCATCCGTTTTTGAAACACCATACATTGGACAGAATGCCATAAAGGTACAACTGGAACAGGCAAAACAGAAGCGGGAGGAATTGAAGCAACAGCTGGCGGACTTGAAAAGCAGGCTGAAACAACTGGAATATGTACTGGAGCCACTGAATACGGATCAGGATACAGATATTAAGTACCGTTTGGACGTTATTGGTGATTTGCGGCAGGTTTCTCTGGAAATTGACAAATGCAAAGAAAACATTGCTACATTGAAGAAAAATTCCAATATGATCATGAAACAGCTGCAATTGTCTACCTTGGAAAAAATGTTAGAGGAACTGACGGTAAAAAGGAGTAATTTAGACAGAACTGCCGGTAAGACGGAGGAAAGAATCAGCCTGACAAAACAGAAAATTGCAGAGAATCAGGCAAATCATGTAGAAAAAGCACTATTTTATGAAAAACTTGGGGCAGACGATGCAGATTTATTGCCAATATGGAGACAGGAATATGAGAAACAGACAGAGGGTAAGTCTTATGCACAGTTCAGAGATAATTATTTGCGAAGGAGAAAAGCAAACCAGACACTGATTGATAAGGCAACGGACTCTATGAAAGAGGTAATGAGGGAATATAAAACAGCGCATGATTTTGGTGCACCTGCTTCGATGGAAGGATATCGGGATTTTGAAGCGGAGTATTTGAAACTGAAAAATTCAGAACTGCTGCAGTATGAGGATAAGGTGGAGACGGCCAGAAGCGCAGCGGAAGAAGAATTCAGAGAGCAGTTTTTGTCTAAGCTACAGGAAAATATGAAGACAGCCCAGTCTGAATTTAAGGAATTAAACAAGGCATTGAATGATATTACGTTCAGCAATGAAAAGTATGAATTCCTGTATATGCCGAGTAAGAAATACCGTCAATATTATGAAATGATCATGGATGATTTTAATGCGATGCAGGGAGAGTCTATTTTCAGTGGACTGTTTCATGAGAATCATAAGGTAGTGATAGAAGAACTGTTCGAACGGCTGGCACTTGATAATGACAATAGTACAAAAGCACTGGATGAATTTACGGATTATCGTACTTATATGGATTATGATATACGCATTATACACAGCGATGGAAACTATTCCTTATATTCAAAGGTGTGTGAGGAAAAGAGCGGTGGTGAGACACAGACACCTTTTTACGTCACCGTAGCGGCATCTTTTGTTCAGCTGTATAAGAACAATATTGGCGGAGAGGCAGTGGGACTTGTGCTTTTTGATGAAGCGTTTAATAATATGGATGATGAAAGAATAGGCGGAGTTCTGGAATTTTTGCGGCGGTTGCCGCTACAGATATTGATTGCTGCACCACCGGATAAAATACAGTATATCAGTCCCTTTGTGGAGGAGACATTACTCGTAATGACAGATGAAAAAATCAGTTATGCAGAGAGGTATGTAAATGGTACAGTATGACAGAATGGTTTTAAATCATTTGCTGGATACCTATGAAAACAGTCTGTTGTCAATTGGAGAGAACAGGAGAAAGATACAGATAGAGTTTCGTTTTACGAGAACATCTATACCGGCATATTATGATGAGAGTTCATCAGAATATGAAAAAATTCATATTTTGATGAATGCACTGGAAAATAAAAATATGATAACTGTAATCTGGAAGGACCATAAGCAGGGACATTTCATACAAAAGGTTCGGATGAATGCGGATCAAATTGATGTAATTTACCGGTATACAGGAAGAAAACCAAAGCATGGTCTGGAGGAAGAAAACAGAGTCTTTCTTCAAAAATATCTGAATGAAGATGCTCCGGTCACGGTAAATTTTGTAGGATATCTGTTGGAACGACTGGAAAACCACAAGTCGGTAAAAGAATACATAACATTGGAAAATCTGCAGGAAACAGAAAAATTTCTTCGTGCATGTGTATCTGTAGAACAAAATAAAACACCTTGTTATATCAGAGAGTTCTCCATTCAACATTTTCAGGATTCTAAATATTTTGAACAGATAGAAAACAGGATTATCAGAGTGTTTCGGCAGTTCGATGAGGAATATAAGGAAATGGATGCAGTGGAACTATTGGCGGAATATGGAATTTATCAAACCCCTGATTTTGTGTATTTTAAGGGAGATGTGCACCTGCTGGTGGAAGGGGAGGAGATGAATTTGTCCCTTTTAAAGCAGGGAATTGGAATTTCGGGAGAGGATATTGAAAACATTCGTTTCTCGGATTTCAGCAGAATACAGAAGGTAATAACTGTTGAAAACCTTACTTCTTTTTTCAGATACCATGAGGAAAACAGCCTCCTTGTTTACCTGGGAGGATACCATAACAGGGTACGAAGAAAACTGCTCCAAAAGATTTATGATGCAATTCCTGCTGCAAAATATTATCATTTTGGGGACATAGATGCCGGAGGATTCCTTATTTTTCTGGATTTACGTAAAAAAACAGAAATTCCATTTGAAAGCTTCCGCATGGATCTGGATACGCTGAAACAATATTCACAATATGGAAAAAAATTGACAGAAACAGATAAAAAACGTCTGGAGAAATTAGGAGAAGAAAAGGAATTCAGCGAGGTTATCCGGTATATGCTGGAGAAAAATATAAAATTAGAGCAGGAATGCATTATTGAATAGATGGTGTCGTGAAATTTTTGCAGCACCTATTAATTTTTCAGGAGAATTTACCGATACAATCCTTAGAGAAGCAAGGTCGTGCGCCCACGGAAGGCGCTTTTTATCACACGGAGGTGACCATTATGACCATAGAACCGATTTCCAGTCTCATGACAGTGCAGGCACAGAACACGTCCGCTGTCAAGAATGCGACTACAAAAGTGACCACAGAGGAAAACGCCTCTGAATACAATTCTGCCAATGTAAAGCCAATAGACAAGATCGATCAGACGACAGCAGTCGTTGAGAATGCTCAGGGCAAGGAGCAGAGCAATACCTCTGCCGATCCCAATGGGGAGCAGCAACAGCATGTGACCAATGAGCAGATCAAGAAAGCGGTAGAGAAGCTGAACAAGAGCATGATGTCTCATTCCGAAGCGGTCTTCGGCATTCATGAGGCAACCAACCGCGTAACCATCAAGATCATAGATAAGGATACCAAGAAAGTGATCAAGGAACTTCCTCCCGAGAAGACCCTGGACATGATCGCCAAAGTGTGGGAATTAGCCGGTATCCTGGTAGATGAGAAGAGATAAGAAGTAAGAATCAGGAGGAACACATTATGGCAATGAGAATGTCTGGTCTGATGTCCGGTATGGACACAGAGACTATCATTAAGGAACTGGTATCTGCCAAACAGACCAAGGTGGATGATGCCAAAAAGGCACAGACCAAACTGCAGTGGAAGCAGGATGCCTGGAAAGAATTAAATACTAAACTGAAAAATCTGCAGGCAAAATATATCGCTAATATGCGTTTTACGTCTTCTTACAGCAAGAGGACCACAAAAGTATCCAACAGTAATGCAGTCAGCGTGATCACCGGTGAAAATGCCGTCAAGGGAGTACAGTCCCTGCAGATCAACAAGCTGGCCAAGACCGGTTATCTCACCGGCGCACAGATCAAGGCTGCCGATGGGGGAAGTCTGACTGCTGCATCTAAATTAAGCGAACTGGGAGTGACCGGAGAAGGTACCTTCAATATCACTGCGGGTGGAAAGAGTGTGGATATTACGGTAAATGGTGACAGTACCATTTCCGATGTGCTGAATAAGATCAAGGAAGCAGGTGTCAATGCCAGCTTTGATGCGAAGAACCAGAGATTCTTCGTCAGTGCCTCCGCATCCGGGCGAGACAATGACTTCAGTATTACCGCATCGGACAGCACCGGTGACGCAGCGCTGTCAGCATTGGGACTGAAGGCAAGTCTGATTGGCGATAAGGGGGATCAGGCAACACTGGACAGATATAAGGAGTATGCGGCTTTCTATGTAAGCGGAGATGATGCAGCTACTCTTGCAAATATTAACAAGGATGGCCGTATCACAAAGGATATTGAATCCAAAGTAAGCAGTTATCTGGAGCAGTATAAGTCTCTGCTCAGCACTAAGAGTGATGCACAGAAGAAGATCGATGAGATCAATGAAAAATATAAGGATTCCAGCCTGGATACTGTAGAAAACTATACGAAACAGTTGGAAGCAAAGCAGAAAGAGAAGACAGAGCTGGAAGAAAAGATCAAGAATCTGACAGATGGTGATGAAAAAGATACTGCACAGAAGGAACTGGATACGCTGAATGAGGAGATTAAGACATTGTCTGAAAAGAAGACGGATGCCCAGTCTCTGAAAAGCGCACAGAAGAGTATCACCGATGCAGATACAAAGATCGCAGATATACAGAAGCATATTACTGTAACAGAAGGTACCGATGCGGACGGTAATGCAACTTATACTGCAGAAGCCACACAGACATTGAAGGACCAGGTAAATAACAGCTATCTGTCTCAGGCAAAATACGCGTCCGATGTTGTAACATCCATCAATAACGGAACCTATACGGCTACCGGAGCTACTAAAATCAGTGGTCAGGATGCCAAGATTACATTAAATGGTGCGGAATTCACCGGCAACAGCAATGTCTTCGAAATCAACGGCTTGACTTTCACTGCGCTCAGTGAGACGAAAGACGGTGAGGATATCACTGTTACTACCGAAGATGATGTAGATGGCATCTATGATATGGTGAAGAACTTCCTGAAGGAGTACAATTCCATCATCAATGAGATGGACAAACTGTACAATGCGGATTCTGCCAAAGGGTATGAACCCCTGACAGATGATGAGAAAGATTCTATGTCTGACTCTGAGGTAGAGAAATACGAGACCAAGATCAAGGATGCTCTGCTTCGCAGAGATAGTAACTTGTCTACCATCAGTTCTGCATTGAAGAGTATTATGTCCGGCAGCGTGGACGTGAACGGCAAGACTATGTACCTCAGTGATTTCGGTGTTGAGACCCTGGGTTACTTTGAGGCACCGGACAATGAGAAAAATGCTTATCACATTGCAGGTGATCCGGATGATGCCAATACCTCCGGTAAATCGGATGTGCTGAAGAGCATGATCAGTAATGATCCCGATACGGTAATCGCTTTCTTCTCTTCTCTGTCTAAAAACTTATATACCAAAATGAGTGATCTGTCCAAATCTGTAGACGGATATCGTTCTTATGGAAGTTTTTATGATGACAAAAAGATGACTTCGGACTATAATGATTACAAGACGAAAATATCCGAGCTGGAAGAGAAGCTGAACGATTACGAGGATAAATGGTATTCCAAGTTCTCCAAGATGGAGACGGCTCTTGCAAAGCTGCAGAGTAATTCCAGTGCGGTGACAAGTTTGCTAGGAGGATCATGATATGGCGTTACCTAATGCCTATGCGCAGTACAATAACAGTAAAGTGTTGACAGCTTCCCCCGCGGAACTGACACTGATGCTCTATGAAGGTGCCATTAAGTTCTGCAATATTGCAGAAGTGGCAATAGAAGAAAAAGATGTTGAGAAGGCACATAATAATATCCGCAAGGTACAGAATATCATCGGATACCTACAGTCTACCCTGGATACGAAATATCCCGTAGCACAGGATTTCATCAATATCTATGATTATCTGTTCAAAAGATTGCTGGAGGCCAACGTAAAAAAGGATAAGGAAATCCTGGAGGAGATCAATATGCATCTTCATTCCGTAAGAGATAACTGGAAGGAAGTCATGCGCATCAACCGTGAGAAAGGGGCTATCTGATGGAAAGTCAGCTGACGATATTGTCCGAGAGCCTGGATCGGAAGCTGGAGGTATTACAGAAGATTCAGGAATATAATAAGCGCCAGGAGGAAGTTTTTTCCGCAGAGAAGGTGGATATCCGTCAGTTCGATGCTGCCGTGGAGGAGAAACAGCACCTGATCGATGAAGTGGTACGCTTGGATGACGGCTTTGAAATTCTGTATGAAAAGCTGGCAAAAGAGCTGGAGGGCAACAGACAGCGCTACGCAGCACAGATCAAGGAAATGCAGGCCAAGGTAGCCAAAGTGACAGAACTCAGCGTGTCCGTACAGGCACAGGAAGCCCGGAACAAGAAACTGGTCGAGAATTATTTCGCCAGAGAACGTGCCGGAATCGGCCAGAGACGCAAGAGTGCCAAGAGCGCCTTTGACTACTACAAGAGCATGAGCGGCGCCGGATATGTACCGCCCCAGATGTACGACAATAAACAATAAATACAACGGATAAAGGGAAGCAGATAGAGATATCGGCTTCCCTTTTTTATGACGGAATCAATGTGATAGAATAAAAATGTGGTTTCGGCTAAAATATAATCAGAGTATAGATTAGCCAGAAAATGCTTGATATTTTAAAATAATCCGGCTAAAATATAATCATAAAAAAGATTAGCCGAAAGAGGGACTTTTATGAGTTATATCAAAAGAAATCTGGAGAATGTAGTAAGACAGGTAACCAGGGAATATCCGGTACTCCTGGTAACGGGACCGAGACAGGTAGGAAAGACGACAATGCTCCAAAAACTGATGGAGGGAACGGAGCGGGGATATGTAACACTGGATGATTTAAACGAAAGAAATATTGCAAAGACCGATCCGGAACTGTTTCTGCAACTGCATAAACCACCTGTATTGATTGATGAGGTTCAATATGCACCGGAACTGTTTACTTATATCAAGATAAATGTAGATAAAAACCATGAGCCGGGAGCATTTTGGCTTACGGGATCACAGGTGTTCAAATTGATGCAGGGAGTACAGGAGTCACTGGCAGGAAGAGTGGCAGTACTTTCACTTACATCCCTGTCACAGGCAGAGATATCCGGAGGAACGATGAAACCGTTTACGGTAGATCTGGAGGATTTAAACGAGAGGCAGAAAGAGAGAGAGCAAGCTGATACAAGAGGGATCTTTGAACGGATTTATCAAGGCTCCATGCCTGCGATCGTAAGCGGTATTAACAGTAACAGTCAGCTTTTTTACAGCAGTTATCTGTCTACTTATATTGAGCGGGATGTAAGAGAATTATCGGATGCCATAGATTCGCTTAAGTTCCTTCGGTTTATTACTGCGGTGGCAGCAAGATGTGGGCAGATGGTTAATGCAGCAGAGATTGCCAGAGATGCAGATATCAATCAGACGCAGGCGAAGGATTGGCTGACAATTCTGGAAACGCTGGGTATTATTTTTTATCTTCATCCGTATTCTAATAATTTGTTGAAGCGCCTTGTGAAAACGCCCAAACTGTATTTCTACGATACGGGTCTGGTGTGTTACCTGACGAAATGGAGTAGTGCGGAAACGTTAGAATGCGGTGCTATGAACGGAGCCATTTTGGAAAATTACGTGGTCGCGGAAATTCGGAAAACCTACCTGAATTGTGGAAAAGAGCCGTATTTGTACTATTATCGTGATAAAGATGCCAGGGAGATTGATATTGTCCTGGAACATGATGGAATATTGAATCCGATTGAGATTAAGAAAACTGCAAATCCCGGAACAGAGCTGGTAAAGGTATTTGAATTACTCGACAAGGCATCAACGCCTCGTGCGAAGGGCGCAGTTATCTGCATGAAACCGGGACTTAGTGCGATTGACAGAGACAATTATATCGTACCAGTCTGGATAATCTAAAATAAAGTCCCTGCCTGAATATCAGACAGGGACATATGTAACTTCCGCTTGAGAATTTGCCGAAGTAACTTCAGCTTTGGGGATAGATCGACCGGAATTTACTTTGGCAATTGAGGGGATTAATGCCCAGGCAGGACAATCCATGCTGACCCAGGCCAATCAGAGTAGTCAGGGCGTACTGCACAAATTATGATTGATTTATCGGTAACAATATGCTATTGTAAATTCACAGAATTTCAATTCTGGCAGACAGACCAAATCTTAATTCAAATCAAAAAAATTTTTAGGTGTATCACCATTGATTTCACTGGATGAGAAGGTAATAGAATGATAAAAATACTTTCTGATTGGAAAGAGTAATACTGAAAGGAAAACATATGAGCGAAGTAAAAGTAGTAAGAGATGAACAAGGTAATGCTATTGTTATAATACCGGATATTATATTTTGGAATAAACAGGACATTGACTGGGATGCAGTAAAAGAATACCTAAAGAAGTACCTTGGTGAAATAATTGAGAATAAACAAACGAAAGAAAAAATAGAAATAGGAACTAAATTCGCAGATGAGTATACGGGCTCAAAGTATTCAGAACATATAAGGGGAGCACGGGCAAAAGCCAAGGCAAATGCAGCACAAGGAATCCGAGAACTGGTAGAATCAGCTGCCAATAAAATACATAGTGAAAATAAGAAGAGTAAACATAAGAAAGACGCAAAAGGTGGCTGGAACTATTATACGGTCAGATTTGCGCTACCAGTTTATGATAACAATAGAAAGACAGAAGAATATAATGTTTACATGGGGAGGCTGGTAGTAAATAGGACACAAGACGGAAAATTGTATTTATATGATTTGGTGGAAATAAAAAAGGAAGCAAGTACCCCACTCAAGAATACATAGTAAACAAGTGGTAAAAACTGCTTCCTTTTTATATAATATATCTTATCAAAATAAAAAAGTCAACATTTTTTGTAAAAAGGGGTTAAGTTTTAAAAATCCTCTCCGATATACTTATCAAGTAAAGCAAATAAAACAAATGCTTACCTAACAACTTCTTCCAATCAAAGGTTTCGCACGCCGGAGAGAGGGAAGACAATGGCGATGAGAGTAAAGGGAAGTGCGAGCCCGGAGCAGACATTGCCAAAGCAAACAACGGAGCGCAGGGAAGTGCTCGTCAATTCAAGGAGGAATATATTATGGTAGTACAACACAATCTTACAGCTATGAACTCTAACAGAATGTTAGGTCTCACCACCAAGACTCAGTCGAAATCTACTGAGAAATTATCATCCGGTTACAAGATCAACAGAGCAGCAGATGATGCAGCAGGACTTGCAATTTCCGAGAAAATGCGTCGTCAGGTAAGAGGTCTGACTCAGGCTTCTGCTAATGCTCAGGATGGTATCTCGGCAGTACAGACCGCTGAAGGTGCTCTGAACGAAGTTCATGATATGCTGCAGAGAATGAATGAACTGGCAGTTAAGTCCGCAAATGGTACCAATCAAGACGAGGATAAGAATTATATCCAGGCGGAGGTAGCTAACCTGATTACTGAGATTGACCGTGTGGCGACTACGACTACTTTCAATCAGAAAGCTTTGTTAGATGGAACATTTTCAAGTGTAGAGCTTCAGGTAGGTGCTGAGTCTGCAGCAGGCAATCAGATTAAAGTGACAATTGAAAAGATGGATTCTACCGGTCTTGCAGTAGCTACGATAGACGTAGGTTCTCAAGGCGATGCAAAAGGAGCGATTGATGACATTAAAACTGCAATTACTTCTTTAAATAACCAGAGATCAAATTTAGGTGCTATCCAGAATAGATTAGAGCATACCATCAACAATCTGAATAACGTTGTGGAGAATACGCAGGCAGCAGAGTCTCAGATTCGTGACACTGATATGGCTACAGAGATGGTTAAGTATTCTAACAATAATATCCTGGCACAGGCAGGTCAGGCTATGTTGGCCCAGTCTAATCAGGCAAACCAGGGAGTACTTTCTTTACTGCAGTAGTGACAGAAATAGTTTTATTTTTAGTATTATTTAACAGAACAGTAAAAATCGACAGCCTATGATTATAAAAATCATAGGCTGTCAGTTTTTTGTCAACGCATGAGAATCAGAAGATGAAAGGTTTTTTACCATCCATAATAGTTTGCGTAATATATTTAGTCATTGCGTTAGTCTGCTTTTTGTAAAAAGGATAATCGTGCCCTGCGCAGTTCTGTATGGGAGTCATATAGTCACCATATAAGGCAGTGAGTATGTCGTCATATTGTTTAGGAACCGGTATCAGAATATTCTCAAAAGGAAGATAATCATAGGTATTAAACCATTCGCGCTGTAGACGAATATCCTTTTGCGAATCTTCAGGTATATAAGAGATGAAAGAGGAGTTGGATCCATTGTATATCTGACATAATGAATCAGCTATGCGCAATAACTGATTCTTGATGCAGCGACTGGTATCTAATTTAATGTTGCATAGTTTTTCCAAGTCTGGAATCATCGATATGACCTCTTCTGGTTTGTCATCATATTGGTTTACAGCGGAAATCAGGATATGAATCAGTTGATACAGAATAGATTCTTCATCCGGATTCGTTGTCACGGTATCAAGAGGAAAAATATCAACCCCGATAATGTAGGGACAACGGTGGAATTGAGATAACCGCGAGTAATCATAAGAAATACTGGTGGCATTCAAAATACGTGAAAATACATAGTTATAGCTTTCTTCACTATAAGGACTGTTGATATGATACTCTCCGGTAAGCTCTAGAGGCGCTACTTTTAAAAAGCGTTGATAGTCTTCACGTAGCATACAAATATCGGTATCATCATCCCAAGGTATAAACCCTTGATGACGTACGGCTCCCAGTAAAGTACCATAATATGCAAAATAGGGAATATTATACTTTTCACAAATCTGTTGAATGACACACATGACTTCTAACTGTGCTGCCCATACACATTTCATCATGGGCTCAATATAAAAACCTTCCCTGGTTTCTCCTAAAAAGTAGGAATCGTCAAATGTTAACATAGTTATTTGTTCTCCTTTGTATTGTTTTGTTCCATGAGGCATTCCGCCAGTATCCGCTCCTGTTTCTTCCAAAAAGGGTAGTCATGAGTCTGAGTACCACGAACAGGAGTCATATAATTCCCATAATTTACTTTGAGAATCTCATCATATCCGGCAGGTGCTGTTACGGTAATCGTCTCAAAGGGAAGTACAATACGGTCCTGATACCATTCAGCTTTAAGGCGCAATTTTGCTCCACTGTTAGCATGGGTGGCATAATGGGAAATGTCTGTTCCACCACTAGTATTATAGATCTGGCAGACATAATCTGCAGCCCTCATAAGCTGAGGTTTCAGTTTTTGCGTAGGATCCAAAGTAATATGACATAAAGTTTCAATATCCGGTAGTAGAGAAAGCGCCTGTTGGAGATTATCTTCCGATATTTGAGCAGTATATACCAAAATCCGTAACAATTCACATATCATGTGATCCTCCTCGACAGTTGGAGCAAGAACATCTAGCGGAAAAAGATCTAATCCAACAGAGTAGGGACATCCGTGGAAACGGTTGAGATATTCAGGAGAATAGTTTATTTTTAAACCGTTACGGATAATTGCATGGAGCTGATGATGAAAAGGATTGTTATGAATGCTCAAAAGTTGCCACCCTTCCGGCAATTCTGCAGGAGCGATTTTCAAAAAACGCTCATAATCGCTTCGTAACATGGAAATATCCATATCATCATCCCAGGGAATAAATCCCTTGTGGCGGACGGCACCGAGAAGTGTGCCATAGTCAGCAAAATATTGGATGTCGTGACGATTACATATCTCGGCAACAACTTCCAATACCTCGATCTCAGCGGCCCAGGCGCATTTCATCATAGGTTCAATATAAAAATCGTCACGGATTTCACCTTGAAAATAATTGGGGGGAAAATTAGCCATACAAAAGCCCTTTCTCGTATCGTTAAAATCAAATCAAGCATAGCATATCTGAGCATAAAAAGATAGAGAAAGATGGATAAAAAATGCAAAATAGAAAAAGAAAATAATGACAGGGCTTATAGGTGATTGATAAATGATTTTATCAATTCCTGTGGATAACTTTCCGCTATATAAGGAGAGAAAACAGGTCATTATTCAGAATTGTTTCTGAATTGACATGAATCATCAGATTTTGGGCGTATTTTAATAAGCCCTGACAGCATTATGACAATTGAATATTTTTTCAGGCAACTAAAGGTTTCAGGCTTCGAATGTATTGTGGACAACTCATCGCGTTCGCAACGATTACCGTTAACTGGCTGGCGATACCGGCCAGGAAGACATCTGCTTGTGTGGTGGTATGGTTCCTTGTCTTTCTTCCAGCGATGCACATGTTGATTTTAAAATGATTGATGGCACGCTCAACAATCGTTCTTATTTTATAAGTGCGGTTCCATTCATCGGAATCATGCTGGATACCGGGGAATATACGTAAATCCATGTTTTCATAAGTATAAGTTGTTCGTCCACTTTTGGCGGTACTGCAGGGATTTTTACAATCACAGATCCAGCCTTTATTGTAGCGCATTTTCGGACAGATTCATTTGATACGGCCTGAACGTCCTTTTTCTTTGGTAACACCGCAGTATTTCATATCGAGGGAAGAATCGTTTGGACAGGTAGGTAGGATAACCATAAGCATTGTAACCGACTTTTTTTAAATCACTTTCGTTTCTGGAATTGTATGGGATCAAAGCCTTTGAAAAATGGAAGTTTAAAACGGGAACTAAAGCAGAGGCATCCCCTACAGATTTATCCTCATCAGGAGAATCCGTTTTCTTTTCAACAACAAGATCAGGATGGGAGGCTTTGAAAGCTTCATCATCAAGAAAAACGATATGGCGGACGATGCCTAGTCCATTGGTAAGAACGGCAAATTTATCAGCATAGTAGAAGTGACCGTTGATATACATTTGTTTGGCATCCGGGCAGGAAACAGTCTGTGGGGGTATGAGACCATAAGCCATCTTGTAAGGATCAATGTTGAGTTTGTCTTTATAGAAAGCCTTGAGTTTTTTAATCAGAGCATTCAGGATTTTGGGATTGTTTTCTGTAACAAAAAGTTCAATACCTGATGTATCGAAAGTGAGCATTTGAGCAAGAGAGGAAGGACTTCTGCTGAGCGTTCTAACAAACGCGAGAAATTAGACTTTAAATTAGAAGACGGCAGACACCGCTCAACTAAGATGTGGTACTGCCGTCTCTATCACATCCTGATGTTACAGCATCTGGATGCATGGGATTTGCCACCTGAATCACCCCTGAAAAAGTTGATTTTGAATATAGCATAATCCTATAGATTATTATATCTCATTTTTTGAAACATAGCGACAGTTATGTTTATTTCTTGCATTTATTTTTACGTTCAAGAATAATATTTACTTGTCAAAGTTCAATGCCAGAGTTTTGCTGGCATGATCACTCAGGATTCCGAGAGATCATTATAGAGAATCAGATCCTGCCCATCGTTGAAATATTCTGCGAGTTCTGGCTGGAAATTGGATAACAGGACACCTCTGGAACCCATAATATCCAGGGCGCGTAACGGGATGCCGGAATGTCATAACACCATGCCAGATAGGGAAGTTGATGTTCGTGACACAGGGCGGCTGCCAACGGGAAAAAGTTGATACTCATAACGGCGTCGCAGGAATCGGACTGCAATTGTTTCTCTAAGCGGTCACAGAAAAAATCGTCATGGAATTTATTGGGGAAGTGGTAATATACCGTCTTACAGGTATGTCCGAGCTGCTTCAGATAGAACAGCGTATCCTGGTAGGTATAGCTTCCCATATCGTAAAACAAAATATTCATGTAAATCTCCATAGTATAGAAAAGCTTGTTGTAGATGATTATTCAAAAGCTTTTTATTAAAAGCAGTTTGAATAATTTGTTTTTAATAAATATCGTGCAATGTGAGATTGCTTCGTTGATAATATGGCATATATAACATATACTAAAGGAGCTTCCTGTATAATTCAAATATAGGGAATTCCAAGAAAGAAGGTTGAGAAAAAAATACCTCAGTATAAAATAAGATTACTGACTTAGGCGGTTAGTAAAAATCTTATTAAATAGAGAGGTATCTAAAATGAATTGTAACACACAAAACGCAAAGATTGCACCCATAACTGAAAAAACTTTAATTGTTGGTATTGATGTCGGTAGCGTGACTCACTATGCCAGAGCTTTTGACTGGCGGAATTACGAGTATAGCATAAGTATTTCAAATACAAACTGTTCGAAAAAATCAATTATGATAGTGTGTGTGAAAAGTTAGGACAGGAGAGAGAAAGATCGCGGAAATGGCTGGATCATGCACTGTCTAAATAGGAGCGGACTTAATGTTAAAAATACTAATTATTACACCCAAAATCCTGTATGACGCAGAAAAACTATGTGATGACCTTAAACAGAATTATAGTGTGCAACTCGTAACATGCAATTCCGAAAAAGATTATCCCCATGAACTGTTATCCAAGGACCCCTTCGACCTGATCATCACGTTTGATCTTGTCGGGTTTGAACAGACGACTTTGATGGGCGGCATTTCCTACAATTTGGTCAACAGTAAGTTCGTGAACTTTTTGTTGCATGAGAACCTGCAGAACGAGAAATACTTATCCAAGCAACTGAGTCTTTCTATGTTTTTCTACTGCGCAGACAGGAAATACGTGACATACTTAAGAGAACACTATCCGGATATTCCGTATTTGAAATCACTGCAGGGATCAGAGGAGACTGTGGAGGCTGCTATGAGATCTGCGGTGGAGGAAGTATTGGCGGAATGCCATTTGGTTTAGAAACATTACGTTACATAAAAATGCTGGGACTATTAAATAGTCACCAGCATTTTTGATGAATTTATTTTAAAAATACGTATATAATAAAAACAGAAAAAACGTTTTTATGCATTGAAAAATAGAAATAAAAATGATAAAATGATAGAACAAAATCATAATTAATGTAGATATAATGGGAGACGCAAAGATGAGAATATTGAGAATTGAAGCAGAGGGGATCTTTCTTTTTGAAGGTAAAGCGGTGATTGATTTTAATGCGGAGCAGAGAGTATACCCGGATAATGCAGCAATGCTTTATAATCCATTTGGGAATACTTATACAAATAATGTTTTATCATTTGTTGGTGTTAATGCATCCGGAAAAACGACCACCCTTAAATTAATTTCTTTTGTTATGAGTTTGCTTAATGCGGAGGCAATCAATACCATTGATACCAAAGTAATTTTGGAAAAATCTACAAAAGTAGTATTAAAGACATATTTTTATGATGAAAAAGCCGGTGTATGTTTGTTAGAGACAGTTATCGGTGTAACAAAAGAGGAGGGCGCGGTCGATAGATATACCATTTTACATGAGAGACTTTATATTCGTAAGGCGGGATCCATAACTTCCAAGGCAAATTTATTTCAGTTTGCGAATAATGATTTATATCAATCCAGAGATGCGTCGGAAGAGCAGCTTTTGTTTTTAAAGGATGATGTTAGCATAGTCATTGCTTTAGGAAAGTCCGGAAATGTTTTCTTTAGAGATATGACAGAATGGACAGATTTTAATATTTTGAATTCATTCGGGGATTTTCCGATTGCTTTAATTCAGTTTCTTGATCCTAGTATAGAATATATTAAATTTAATCCGAATGAAACAGAATTAATTGTTAAATTTAAGAAATATAAAGAGCCGATTTCTATGCGCGGAATACAGAACATAAGCCACTATTTGTCGTCGGGCACCATTAAGGGACTGAACATATTTATGCAGGCATGGATGGCGCTGATTAAAGGTGGATATTTTCTCGTTGATGAGATTGAAAATCATTTCAATAAGGAGATTGTCGCAACCCTGATTAGATTTTTCATGGACGAGAAAGTCAATAAAAGAGGAGCAACATTAATCTATTCTACTCATTACGTTGAGCTGTTGGATGAGTTAGATAGAAATGACGGAATTTACGTGACCAGAAATAACGATGGAATTTCAATCCAAAAATTACATCATATTTTAAAACGAAATGACATTAAAAAAAGTGATGTATTTCAGAGTGGGATGCTGGAAGGGACGGTTCCTTCCTATGAGGCATCTATGAGATTGAAGAAAACATTGGCTTCAGGTACTATAGTGGAGGATAACAAATGATAGAATCATCTTTATCTCCAATAGTTGCATGTATCTGCGAAGGTGGTGCTGAGACTGCTATTATTGATATGCTTGTGGACAATAACCTGCTTGTTTTCACGCGGGAACAAATGCTGAATGAAGAAGTTATCCGCTGCAGAAGCGCAAAAGTGTTTGAACAGCGATATTTAAGAAAAGAATTTAAGAGTAAAATTACAGTACTTCGGGTTTTGGATTCGCACTCAGAAGGGTTTCGATTAAGTCTTGCATATGAACACAAAGTGGATAACATTATTAATGTGGTAACATCTCCTGAAATTGAGATGCTATTAATTTTGGCGGAAGATAAATACGAAGAGTACATGAAAAAGTCCAGTTCTATGTCACCTAGTGTTTTTTGTAAACAGGTACTAAAAATGAAGGACAAGATTAAAAGCCGAGAATTTGTTCGGGAGTATTTTGCAGATATTGATATGTTGGTTAGTACGATTCAGGAATACAAGAAAAAAAGGATTTTAAAAAAAGGAGAGATATATCTGGCGGATTTACTGAAGTAGACATTGTATAATTACATATTGTAGTAAAAAGGACATCATTAGTGGGATTGATGATGTCCTTTTAGGTTTTAAATAGTCGCCAGCATTTTTTGAATACGATCAGGATAGGTGAAGTATTCTTTTATCTTCTCATACCCATTTTGTGCAATATGTTCCCGGATATCGTCATGCTCCAGGTAATACGCAGCCTTCTCCACAGCTTCTTCCATGCTGCTGTAGAGGATGAGATCCTGACCATCCTCAAAATATTCTACGAGCTCCGGCTGGAAGTTGGACAGGAGCACGCCTTTTGCACCCATGATATCCAGGGCACGCAGGGGAATACCGGACTGGATGCTTTTCAGTGTGGGGTTCAGGTTCAGCTTGCTGTAGCGGAAGACACAGGGCATTTCTTCCATATATTTTACCGGACCCAGGGAGATGACATGGTCACTGAGGGAATGCGGTTTCGTAGTATAGAAGTGGGTGTTGAACAATTCGCCCATCTGCTCCAGCAGGAAACACCGTTCCAGGTTCGTGATCTCTGAGGCTATGGCAAAGGATAATCCTCTGCGGTTCAAGGTCAGGGAAGTCTGCCCTATTTTCCGGAAAGACTGATTCACGGAATCCAACAGCTCGTCCGTGATCAATTCATCAATAAAATAATACCCGTATACCCGCAGCTGAGCCTGGAGGATTCCCTCGATGTAACCTTTGATATAATCGTCCGCAGAATACAGAAGTACCTGCAGGGGAGATTCGTACAGCTGGCCGATAAAGGAGACATCACAGCGGTGCTTTTGCATCTGTGCAGGGGAAAACTGCAGTCTGTCCAACCGGTCCGTATTGACGGCCAGGGGCAGGTGATACACCCGGGAATATCCGAGGCTTTGATAATGCTCGGCTTCGATACGGTCGAACAGGAAAATGCGATTCGTATCGTAGGAGAAGTACTCTTCCAATTTTTCTTCCAGCGGACTGTCATAGCACCATGCCAGATAGGGAATCTGATGCGCATGGCACAGCGTTGCGACCAGTGGGAAGAAGTTAATGCTCATGACGGCATCGTAGGAATCGGACTGCAATTGCTTCTCAAAGCGGTCACAGAAAAAATCGTCATGGAATTTATTGGGGAAGTGGTAATATAACGTTTTGCAGGTATGGCCAAGCTGCTTCAGATAATACAGCGTATCCTGATACGTGTAACTTCCCATATCGTAAAATAAAATGTTCATGGAAATCTCCGTGTTGAGGCGGGAAAACCCTTTGTATGTTGATAAAAATATTATGGGACATATATACGAAAATGGCAAGGAAAACCTTGTACTTAGATTTATTCAAAAGCATTTTATTAAAATTAATTTGAACAAAAATACTTTTAATGAAAATGTTGCAATATATACAAATAAGAGAAATAATTTTCCCTTGCATCTCCCCCACAAATAGTATAAAATAAACTCAGTGTTGCAAACAAAATATTACAATAAAACGCACAACGGGGTGCATGCCGGGAGGCATGCGCCCTTTTTTGCGTCAGCATTTATTTTTGTGTACAGTGGATGTAGTGTGCCAAAGCTTCTAAGTGTTTATGCTGCCGGATTGATATCCGCTGTCGGCATCTTCGTAGGTTCCGCGGTTTTCCCATCCGTTTCCGGTGAAGTGGCTGCAGAATTCTCCGGGGAAGCTGCCGGGGTGGAGGTTGCTTCCGGCGTGGCACTGGGCTTTGCCTTTTCCAGTGAAGCCTTAACAGCCTCCAGCAGCACCAGGGAAGTATATCTGGTCTCCGCAGAATACGTCACCTGACTCAGATCCTGCGTCTCGCAGATCTGCTCACTCAGGGAATCCATGGTGGGCTCCAGCAGTGGATACATGGTGGTCAGGGTCTCATCGGGATCTGCCAGGCTTAAAGATGTGATGGCGTGGTCGTTTACGATGACCTCTACATTCACGGTCTCGCTGCCGAGGATCAGCTCCGTGGTGTAGATCCCCGGGATATATGTATTATCAGTACCGACAGGCCCGGAAGCATTATCCAGAACAGCATCGGTATCGGCAACGGCCCCGGTGGAGACATCCTCCGTCTGTGCGGATTGCGGGATACGTCCGAGATCCGCCACATTGTCCGGCATAACGGTCTCGGCAGTACTGTCAGGGGAATCCGGTGCCCCGGAGGTATCCGCAGCTTTTCCGGGCAGCAATAACATTAACAGTAATATGACGAACAGCACTCCCAGCGCAGCGAAGATTCCGGTATACAGCAGCTCTTTTCTGCGAAGGACAACGATCTTTGTATTTGCACTCATTCTTAAGTCTCCTTGGAATGATGGGATGATCTTTATAAATAGTATGCGGAGGCCGGTACTCATAGTACAGCAAATAAGGAGAACTTCACATTGACAAGACAAAACAGGCATTGCTATAGTTAAAACAAGTATTTTTCACGGATGCGTCCGCCCCGTGGAAAAGGAGCAGACAGGCGGCGCAGAAACGAGGGTAACGATGAATAATTATACCAAGGAAGACATCATCCGTCTTGTGGAAGAAGAGGATGTGGAATTTATCCGTCTGCAGTTCACGGATCTGTTCGGTAATCTGAAAAATATTGCGGTGACAGCCAGCCAGCTGGACCGCGTATTGAGCAATAAATGTATGTTTGACGGTTCGGCTATTGACGGTTTTGCACGGATTGAAGAATCCGACATGTATCTGTATCCGGATCTGTCGACACTGGAGATTTTCCCCTGGAGACCCCAGCAGGGCAAAGTGGCCCGTATGATCTGCGATGTATATCGTCCCAACGGACAGCCTTTCGAGGGAGATCCCCGTTATGTGTTAAAGCGTGCGGTGCAGCAGGCAGAGGACATGGGATATACTTTTGAGGTAGGCCCCGAGTGTGAATTTTTCTTATTTAATACGGACGAAAATACCATGCCTACCACCAACACCCATGAGCAGGCAGGGTATTTCGACATCGGTCCCCTGGATTTCGGCGAAAATGCCCGTCGTGACATTGTCATGAATCTGGAGGATATGGGATTTGTCATCGAGGCTTCCCATCACGAGATGGCTCCGGCCCAGCATGAGATTGATTTCAAATACGATGAGGCATTAAATACCGCAGACAACATCATGACCTTCAAGATGGCCGTACGCACCATTGCGAGACGTCATGGATTGCACGCTACTTTTATGCCGAAGCCCAAGTTCGGTGTCAACGGTTCCGGCATGCACATCAACATGTCCTTGCAGAAGGATGGAAAAAACATTTTCCAGGATGCTTCCGATCCCAATGGTCTGAGCGAAGAGGCTTACTATTTCATCGGCGGTATCATGAGACATATCAAAGGAATGGCAGCCATTACGAATCCGCTGGTGAATTCCTACAAGCGTCTGGTACCCGGTTTCGAGGCACCGGTCTACATTGCATGGAGCACGACGAACCGCAGCCCCTTAATCCGTATTCCGGCTGCTGCAGACGGAGAGGGCACCCGTATCGAGCTGCGTAGTCCCGATTCTGCTGCTAACCCTTATCTGACACTGGCAGTCTGCCTGAGTGCAGGATTAGAGGGCATCCGGGAGAAAATAGAGCCGCCTCAGAGCATCAATGCCAATATTTTTGCCCTGTCAGAAAAAGAGCGTGAGGAATTGCATATCGATCAGCTGCCCGGCACGCTTCTGGAGGCAGTGGAGGAACTGGAGAAGGATACTTTCATTCAGAAAGTGCTTGGAGATCATATTGCCGGAAAATACATCGATGCCAAGCGGAAAGAGTGGCATGAGTACCGTTCTCAGGTATCCGAGTGGGAGATTCAGGAGTATCTGTACAAGTATTAAAATATTCCTTTCTTTTGTAGGATGATATAAAAAACACAGAAGAAAGGAGGTGGGCCGATGACGAACATTATTGTCGTACTGCCGAAGCTGGAGGAAGCCAAAGGCGTCAAGAATATTCTGGTGCGCAGTGGCTTTCAGGTCACGGGTATCTGTACCACAGGCACTCAGGCTATCAGTCAGGCGGACGGCCTGAACGACGGTATTGTGATCTGCAGCTACAAGCTAGCGGACATGATATACACAGAACTACATGAAGATCTGCCGGAAGGTTTCGAGATGCTGCTGATGGCATCCCAGAATCTGATCAGTGAATGCTATGGCAATGGCATCGTATGTCTTTCCATGCCGTTAAAGGTACAGGACCTGATCAATACCGTGAACCTGATGGTGGAAGGTGTGGAACGCCGCAGAAGAAAACGTCGTATGCAGCCGAAAGTGCGGAATGCAGCGGATGAAAAAGCAATCAAGGATGCCAAGGAATTACTGATGGCACGAAATCATATGACGGAAGAAGAAGCCCACCGCTACCTTCAGAAGACCAGTATGGACAGTGGTACCAATCTGGTGGAGACGGCACAGATGGTATTGTCCATGATGACGGAGTAAGCAGGACGGCCCGGAAATGATTACAGGGATCCGGGCGTTACAGACAGGATATGTGAAAGAGAACAACAGGAGGAACAGCAATCCATGAAATTTACAAAAATGCAGGGCTGCGGCAACGATTATGTATATGTCAACGGCTTTACGGAGAAGCTTTCACCGGAAGAGAAGCCGGAGATCGTAAGAAGCTTAAGTGACAGACATTTCGGAATCGGCGGCGACGGTGTGATCTTTATCAATCCGGCGGAAGAAGCGGATTTTGAGATGGAAATGTACAATGCGGACGGCAGCCGTTCGGAGATGTGCGGCAACGGCATCCGCTGCGTGGCAAAATACGTCTACGACAAGGGACTGACGGACAAGAAGGACATTACCATCGTCAGCGCCGGAAAAATAAAATATCTGAAACTCACCGTGGAGGGAAAGACCGCCACGGACAGAGGACAGGTGACGCTGGTACAGGTGAACATGGGAAATCCCATCCTTGCTCCGGCAGAGGTGCCGGTAACAGTGGAAGCCACACAGGAGACGGCAGACGGACCGGCGGTAGTGAATGCTCCCATCAGGGTAGACGACACGGAATACCACATGACATGTGTATCCATGGGCAATCCCCATGCCATCGTATTTATGGAAGGGGTAAAGGATCTTGACATTGAGAAGATCGGCCCGAAGTTTGAGCATCATACCTGTTTTCCTAACCGGACCAATACCGAATTCGTAGAGATTCTGGATCGGAAAAATGTGTTTATGCGCGTCTGGGAGAGAGGCACCGGGGAGACCCTTGCCTGTGGTACCGGATGTTGCGCCACGGCGGTGGCTTGTGTACTAAATGGTTTGACGGACGAGGAAATAACTGTTAAACTATTAGGCGGTGAACTGCACATCAAATGGGACCGCAAGGAGAATCTGGTCTACATGACCGGTCCTGCGAAGATCGTATTTGAAGGTGAAGTGGACCCGTACTCCATCTGATAGCACGTAGTGCGGAAAAATTGCTTATTTAAGCCAGCAAGGTGACAGCAATACTGCACCAGGGATAATAGAGAGGAGAACGTACTATGTTTAAAGTAAACGACAACTATTTAAAACTTCCCGGAAGCTATTTATTTTCCACCATCGGCAAAAAGGTAAGTGCGTATTCCGCAGCACACCCGGACAAGAAGATCATCCGTCTGGGCATCGGTGACGTGACACAGCCTTTGGCGCCCGCTATCATTGATGCGCTGCATGGTGCAGTGGATGAGATGGGAAAAGCGGAGACTTTTCATGGTTACGCTCCCGACCTTGGCTATGAATTCCTGCGTAATGCCATTGCAGAGAATGATTATAAGGCAAGAGGCTGTGACATTGCACCGGACGAGATCTTTGTATCAGACGGAGCAAAATGTGACTGTGGCAATATTCAGGAGATCTTCAGCCTGGACAACAAGATTGCAGTATGTGACCCCGTTTACCCCGTATACGTAGATTCTAATGTTATGGCGGGCAGAACCGGCACTTACGATCCGAAGTCCGAGACCTGGAGTGATGTGATCTATATGCCCTGTCTGGCAGAGAACGGTTTTGCACCGGAGCTGCCGAAGGAGACCCCGGATCTGATCTATCTGTGCTTCCCCAATAATCCTACCGGTGCCACCATTACCAAGGCGCAGTTGCAGGAGTGGGTGGACTATGCCAATAAGGTAGGCGCTGTCATTCTCTATGATGCGGCATACGAAGCATATATTTCCGAACCGGATGTGCCTCACAGTATCTATGAATGTGAAGGAGCCAGAACCTGTGCAATCGAGTTCCGTTCCTTCTCCAAGAATGCCGGCTTTACCGGAGTGCGTCTGGGATTTACGGTGATCCCCAAGGATTTAAAGAGCGGGGATGTGAGCCTCCATGCACTGTGGGCAAGAAGACACGGCACCAAATACAATGGAGCACCCTATATCGTACAGCGCGCCGGTGAGGCAGTATACTCTGCAGCGGGCAAGGCACAGCTGAAGGAGCAGGTTGCTTATTACATGAACAACGCACAGTATATCCTGAAGGGCTTGCAGGAAGCGGGCTTCACGGTATCCGGCGGTGTGAACGCTCCCTATATCTGGCTGAAAGCGCCTAACGGCATGACCAGCTGGGAGTTCTTCGATTACCTTCTGGAGAATGTCAACGTGGTGGGTACGCCCGGATCCGGTTTCGGACCCAGCGGAGAGCATTATTTCCGTCTGACGGCTTTCGGAAGCTATGAGAATACCGTGGAGGCAGTGGATCGTCTGAAGAAGATTCAGTTATAGGCAGCCGTTCTTTGCCATAAGAGGAATGGAGCAGATATATGCAGGAAAAGCAGAAAAAAGCAATCCGGTGGATCAGCCCGGTACTGATCGCATTGACAGCACTGATCGTGTGGCGCGTCAACTATGAGATCGAATTTATGATGGATGATGAGTGGTATTCGACGGTATTGTATGCGGATACACCGATCCGGAATCTCAGTGACATTATCCGTGCGCAGATCTGGCATTATTTCAACTGGGGCGGCAGAAGCATGGCGCATGCACTGCTGCAGCTGATCCTGCTGGCCGGAGAACACTGGGCGGATATCCTGAATACAGGAATGACACTGCTGTTGGGATGGCTGGCCTGCATGATAGCAGACAGACGTAAGCTCCCGTACTGGTTTGCAGCGTTGGGGATGATCCTGGGGCTGAATGCCAACTGGAAAATGAGTATGTTCTGGGAAGCCGGAGCAGCGAATTATCTGTATATGGCGGGTTTTCTGCTGGCATTTTTGTTCTGTTACCTGAAATATGAGGAGAAAAATCTGCCGGGGATCGTCATCTGGATCCTTCCACTGGGACTGATCGCAGGCTGGAGCAATGAGAATATGGGGCCTGCGGTATGGCTCCTGAGTCTTCTGGTGATCCTGTTAAGACACAGAGAGCACAAAAAAGCTCCGGTGTGGATGTATCTGGGAAACATCAGCTGCCTGGCGGGAACTATTCTGATGATCGCTGCACCGGGCAATTTTGTCCGCAGCGGGGAGACGGGGGAAGAAGCCTACAGCCTGCTGTGGAGAATGTATCTGCGCTGCTACGCAGAAGCGAAGGGAGTTATGGAGTATCTGTTCCCTGCCCTGCTGCTTACGGTATTTGCACTGATCGTCTGCAAAGGCATTCTGAAAGAAAACCTGGGCAGAAATACAGTGCTGTTATTGCTGGGGGCACTGTTGTCCTGGGGTGCCATGATCCTGTCCCCACACTATCCGGATCGGGCGGCTTTCGGAACGATGGTTTTGTTGATTTGTGCGATTTTATCCATGGCAGGGAAAATCGCAGACAGGCAGAAAGAAAATGTCTGGATGTTCTATGGCTGTGCCGTGCTGATATGGCTGCGGGGGATGTATTTTCTGGTGGAATATCTGGGATTATGCTGGGGCTGGATCAAATAAGTGAATAAATGTCCATTATAAAAGACCTCACAGTCGGCAGATGCGCCGGCAGTGAGGTCTTTTATGAGTGTACACATTATTTTCTGGCATACCGGCTCCGGTACTGGCGCGGTGTCATGCCGGTCTTTTTACGGAAGATCTGCGAGAAATAAGACTGCGAAGAAAAGCCGACGCTGGTGGCTACCTGAGCTACCGACAGATTGGAGGACACCAGAAGCCCCTTGCAGGCTTCCAGCCTCCGGTCTGTCAGGTAATTGATCGGAGACTGTCCGACACATTCGGTAAAGGAGTGTGCCAGATAGAATTTGTTGATATGTGTGATCTCCGCCAGGGAATCCAGTGTAATGTTCTGGGAATAGTTGGAATCGATATAACGCTTCGCCAGAGCACATTCCTTGGACAACTGGAAGGAGGAGTCAGAGATGACGGACAGATTCTGCTTCCGGGAAATATATACCAGAAGCACTTGGAGCAGTCCGTGGCACACCTGTTCAAAGCCGGGAAGTTTGTCGCGGAATTCCTGCATCATCAGCTGGGCAAAGTTGATGAACTGTTTTTTATCAGAGCCGTAGCTATAGAAGCTGTATCCCTTCGGATTGTCCTGCCCTGCACCGGAAAAAGAAAATGCAAGTCCGTCCACACCGAATACGATATATTCCATGGGATCGTTGGGAAGTGTTTTTTCCGTGTGCTCTACATAGGGATTGATGATGACCAGATCATCCGTCTTCACAGGCACCTTTTCGTTCTCTATATAGAAGGCGCCCTCGCCCCGCAGGACATAGAACAGTTCTGAAAAGTGGTGGGTATGCGGAAGGGACTGCCAGTCACCTTCGTATTTGGAGATGGAGATATAACGAAGCTGGAAATGTTCCGGGGAACTGTTTGCCGATCCGATATTGACAAATTCATTACTCATAAATAGATACCTTCTTTATCTTATTTTATTGTGCACTTTTTCAAATTCACAGCATTTTTTATAATGAATATATAAAAAGAACAATATTTTACAAACACATTCGTAAAAAAGACGAAAAAATAAAAAACTGTATGATTGGGATAAGCATATTATACATAATCATTTCAAAAAATCCACTATTTTAGTAACAAAATAGCAATAAACATAACAAAACAAGCAACAAAGAAATTGATATCAGGTCAGGAAGCCGATATACTTTAGTCATCAGCTGCAAGATAGTACAAAAGTGATGGGAGGAAACCATGCGATGACAGGAAGACTGACGCTGCCGACCGATGCAGACATCATTGACGAAACGATACGCTTAAAAAATCTTCTGGGTGCAGACGCTTTAAGAGACTGTGACGGAACCGAAATGCCGGAAGCACTTTTGTCAGAGCCGGTGAAGAAATATGCGACTTATTATACCACGAGAAAGGATAATGCGTGGGCAATGAAGCATCCGGAGGAGATCCAGCAGGAATACCTGATCAGCAACCGCATCACCGCCAGAGGGGAAACACTCCGCATCCGTCTGATGGAAGGCTTCCATACGGAGCAGCTTAAGGTCAACACGCTGGACGATCCGAAGCGTTGGTGGGAAGTGGTCGACAGAACGACCGGTGAAGTGGTGCCGACGGATGCATGGGAATTTGATGAGGCATCCGGTGAAGTGGAGATCCGTACGATCCCCTATCATGAGTATACGGTAAGCTTTCTGGCATTTTTGATCTGGGATCCGGTACACATGTACAATTTCATCACGAATGACTGGAAGGATACACCGCATCAGCTCACTTACGATGTGAGACAGCCCAAGACCAAACAGTATGTGAAAGACAAGCTGAGAAAATGGTGTGAAGACAATCCTCATATCGATGTGGTCCGCTTCACTACCTTTTTCCATCAGTTTACACTGACCTTCGATGACAAGAAGCGGGAAAAATTTGTAGAGTGGTTTGGATACAGCGCAAGTGTGAGCCCCTATATCCTGGAACAGTTTGAAAAATGGGCAGGTTACAAATTCCGCCCGGAGTACATTGTGGATCAGGGATATCACAACAGCATGTTCCGCGTTCCCAGCAAACAGTTCCTGGATTTCATAGAGTTCCAGCAGATCGAGGTATGTGCGCTGGCGAAGGAGCTGGTAGATATTGTACATTCTTATGGCAAGGAAGCTATGATGTTCCTCGGAGATCATTGGATCGGAACAGAGCCCTACGGTAAATATTTCGCGGGCATCGGACTGGATGCAGTGGTAGGTTCTGTCGGAAGCGGTGTGACGCTTCGTATGATCTCTGATATCAAGGGAGTGGATTATACCGAAGGACGGCTGCTGCCTTACTTTTTCCCGGATGTGTTCTGCGAAGGCGGTGACCCGATCGGAGAGGCAAGGGATAACTGGCGTAAAGCAAGGCGTGCATTACTCAGGTCCCCTCTGGACAGGATCGGATATGGCGGTTATCTGAAGCTGGCAAGTAATTGGCCCGGTTTCATTGATGAAATACAAAATGTAGTAACACAGTTTCGGGAGATCCATGAAAATATGCAGGGGACAGCTTCCTATGTGGCACCTTTCAAGGTGGCGATCCTGAACTGCTGGGGCAGTCAGAGAAGGTGGATGTCCAATCAGGTACATCATGCGATCTGGCACAGGGAAACCTATTCCGCAGAGGGAGTACTGGAATGCTTAAGCGGAATGCCTTTTGAGGTCGAGTTCATTTCCTTTGATGATGTCAGGAATGGCATCCCTGAGGAGATCAAGGTCATCATTAATGTCGGGGATGCGTACACCGCATTCAGCGGCGCGGAGAACTGGATCGACGAAAAGGTCCTGACCAATATCAGACGCTTTGTGGATCAGGGAGGCGGCTTCATCGGTGTGGGTGAGCCTACCGCTTATCAGCATCAGGGAAGATATTTCCAATTGTCCGATGTGCTCGGTGTAGACCGCGAGATGTGCTTCTCTCTCAGCACGGACAAGTACAATGAGAAAAATGCAGATCACTTTATCTTAGAGGATATTGACGGAGCCCTGGATTTCGGAGAGGGAACCAGTCGCGTCTATGCACAGGGCGGACATTATCAGATCCTTGCGATGGATGGGGAATACAGCCAGCTGGTGGTCAATGAATATGGCAGAGGACACAGTGTGTATTTTGCAGGTCTTCCGTATTCTCCTCAGAACTGCAGACTTCTGCTTCGGGCAATCTATTATGCAGCCGGCATGGAGCAGGAGATGAAGCGTTACTATGTAACGAATGTGGATACCGAAGTAACGGTATTCCAGAAGACCGGCAAGATCGCAGTGATCAACAACTCAGCACAGGCACAGCACACAGAGCTGTATATCAAAGGAAAATGTGCGTATGTGCTGGATCTGAAACCCGGCGAAATGCGTTGGGTGGACGATATCGAAGACAGGTAACTTATGGAAGGCAAAAAGCGTTTCATATTTTATAAGGAAGTACTTTACAAGTATAAGGAGGTTATTTAAGATGAAAAAGAAAGTATTAAGCGTGCTCTTAGTAGCGGCAATGGCTATGTCCATGCTGGCCGGATGTGGCAGCAAGCCTGCCGAAAATGATGCGCAGAGCGCAGCATCCAGCGAGGCATCCAAGGAAACAGAGGCAGCAGCAGAAACAACTGCTTCCGCAGAAGACGAGACACTGACCGTATGGTGCTGGGATCCTAACTTCAATGTCTATGCAATGAAGCAGGCAGAGAAGGCATATCAGGTGGATCATCCTAACTTCAAGTTAGACATTCAGGAGAAGGTATATAGCGATATCGAGACTGCTCTGATCACAGCGGCTGAAGCCGGTGATTACAGCACATTACCGGATATCTTCCTGATGCAGGATTATTCCTTCCACAAAAATGCAACCAATTATCCCGGAATCTTCACAGCACTGGATGACTGCGGAATTGATTTCTCCCAGTTCTCTATGGGTAAGCTGGCTGACTCCACTGTAGATGGAACACATTATGGTATTCCTTTTGATAATGGTGCTACCATCATGGCGATCCGTTCCGATATGGTAGAAGCAGCAGGCCTTAAGGTAGAAGATTTCAAGGATACCACATGGTCTGAGTTCATGGAGCTGTCCAAGAAGGTAATGGCTGCGAATGATGTTCCCATGCTGACCTGCTCCGGCGGTTCTGAGATTGTGATCGAGATGTTACAGTCTGCAGGCGCTTCTCCCATGGTGGATGGAAAGGTGACACTGGTTGACAACGCAGCACTGAAGAAAGCAATCGAGACCTATAAGCAGCTGATCGATGAAGGAATCATGGCAGATTATACCGACTGGGATCAGTATATCGCTTCCATGAACAAGGGTACTGCTGCAGGCGTTATCCAGGGCTGCTGGATCATGTCCTCCATTCAGGCAGCAGAGGATCAGGCAGGTAAATGGGCAATCGTGAATATGCCTAAGTTAGATGATGTAGAAGGCGCAACCAACTACGCTAACTGCGGTGGTGCAAGCTGGGCAGTATCTTCTAACTGCAAAAATACCGATCTGGCATTTGATTTCCTGAACGCTACCTTTGGTGCGGATGTAGATTTATACGATGATCTGCTGGTAAATGCAGGAGCGATCGCAAGTTACCTGCCCGCAGCACAGTCTGAGACCTATAATGAGGGCAATGAGTTCTACGGCGGTCAGGCAGTGTACAAGGATATCGTAGAGTTCGCCGGACATGTTCCCGGAATTGACTACGGTGCATACTACTCTGACATCAGAAGCGCACTGACAGATGCAATCACCAACGTTGTCCAGAAGAACGCTGATATCGATACAGAGATCAAAAACGCTCAGGATACCGTAGAGTTTAATATCGCTGAATAATCACCAGAGTATGGAAACTGGATAGTACCGGGGGTGCAGCAGTGCGTTCCCGGTACTGTTGTAGGAGAGAAACATGGAAAAGAAGAAAGCAAAATTAAGTTTGGAAAAAAGGCATAATCTGACCGGATGGGCATTCCTGCTCCCGGCATCGATTTTAATATTTGTATTTTGTTTCTATCCGATGTCACAGGCCATCCTTCTTTCTTTCCGGAAGACAGGAGGAGTCTTTAATGGTGTAGCGAATTATGCCAGGATCTTCAAGGATAAAACCTTCCAGCAATGCTTGTTCAATACCTTCTTTTATTTTGTGATTCAGGTACCGATCATGCTTGTGCTCGCACTGATGCTGGCGCAGCTGCTGAATAATCCTAAGATAAAAGGGAAAGGTATTTTCCGCACTTTGATCTTTCTTCCGTGTGCAACGTCACTGGTATCTTATTCCATGATATTTAAGTCATTGTTTGCTCCGGATGGAGTGGTCAACAGAGTGCTGATGGCCATCGGACTGTCTTCTGTGGACTGGTTCCAGAGTACATGGCCGGCGCGTTGGGTCATCGTGATCGCACTGATCTGGAGATGGACCGGATATAATATGGTATTCTATCTGGCAGGATTACAGAATATCGATTATTCTGTATATGAGGCAAGCTACATCGACGGCGCGACACCGTTCCAGCAGTTTATGAAGATCACGATACCGTTGTTAAAGCCGACCATTCTGATGACGGCGATCATGTCTACTTCGGGAACACTGCAGCTGTTCGATGAGTCTATGAACCTGACAGCAGGCGGTCCCGGAAAATCTACAATGACATTGGCGCATTACATCTACAATATCTCCTTTGTGGAGACACCGAAATTTAATTATGCGGCAGCGTTGTCTGTATGCATACTTGTGATGGTAGCGGTTCTGTCTGCAATTCAGATGAAGGTGGGTGACAAACGTGACTAAATTCAAACAAATGATTTCCTACACGATCTTAGTGATAGCAAGTTTTCTGTCAGCATTTCCGCTGTATTATATGCTGTGCGGCGCGACTAACCAGAGTATTGATGTGGTAAGAGGACGCTTGATCCCGGGTACCTATATGATCGAGAATTTCAAGACCCTGGTCGACATGCAGAATCTCGGACTTGCAATGTTTAATTCCTTCCGCAATGCGATCGTGATCACGGTTGTGACACTGCTGATCTGTTCCATTGCCGGTTATGGATTTGAGATCTATCATGATAAGGGCAAGGACATTCTGATGAGTATTCTGCTGCTGGCAATGATGCTTCCGTTCGTAGCGATCATGATCCCCCTGTTCAAGATGTTTACCTCCTGGAAGCTGGTAAATACCTGGATCGCACTGGCACTGCCATCCATCTCGACTCCGTTTATGATCATGCTTTTCAGACAGGCGGCACGTTCTTTCCCTCATGATATTATCGAGGCTGCCAGACTGGAAGGTCTGAGCGAAATACAGATTTTCTTCCGGATGTTCATTCCGGTGATGAAATCTACCTATGGAGCGGCGATGACGGTTACATTTATGAATGCGTGGAACAATTATCTGTGGCCGACGATCATTTTACAGGACAGCAAGGCGATCACCATGCCGATGTTAGTAGCCAATCTGAAGAGTGGATACAGTGTGGATTATGGTATGCTGATGCTGGGAGTATTGATCTGTACACTTCCTACAGCGATCATCTTCCTGTGTTTACAGAAGAGTTTTGCAAATGGAATTACAGGAGCAGTGAAATAATGCAACAGAAAATGCCAAAACAGGAAACTATGACACAGGCGCATATCAGGAAGGCTCAGGGAGCCTTCCTTTTGGCGCATAGAATGGGCCTGATCGAGGATCCCTCCATGGAGGGACTAAAGGCCAGACGACAGAAGCACAACGAAGAGCTGCGGAGAATGGAACAGGAAGGACAGCGGTTCTACGGACCGCATTATTTTTCCGCACCGGCGTATCTGCAATATGAGCTGACCCGCCTGAAGCTGGATTTTGTGCAGCCGTGTGAGAAGGTCCGGGAAGGTGGCTTCTGCCCGGATTTCACGGAGCAGGAGAAACGGGATTTTTACGAACAGAACAGAGATCTGTTCGGACGCTATCATGGGGATTATTTTACCTATGAGGAGGTGTCACAGATCATTGAGAAACGGTTACGGGAGGATGCATATGACAAGCTTATCCGCGACATATTATGTGAGTCAGAGAACAGGCAGTGATGAAAATGACGGACGGACGTGCAGTACGGCGTTTGCCAGTCTGTCTGCCATTAATCGAAGAAGCCTGCAGCCGGGAGACCGTGTCCTGCTGGAGCGGGGCAGTGTATTTTACGGACAATATCTGCATGTGACAGACAGCGGTACGAAAGAGGCACCGATCGTGATCGGAGCGTACGGTACAGCAGATGCACCGCCGCGGATCGATGCCTGCGGACAGGGCATCTGGTATCAGGATTATGGGACCCCGCTGGATGCACCTACGCATGTGTATCACGGCTATGTATCTTCCGCAGTGCTTTTGTACGATGCGGAGTATATTGTGGTCGAGGATCTGGAGATCACGAATGAAGGCAGCATGATCCCGGGAGAGCGTTATAGTCTGGGTGAGAAAATGAACCGTACCGGTGTGGCTGTGGTGGCTAAGGACAAAGGGGTGCGGAGTGGCATCACACTTAGGAATCTGTGGATCCATGATGTCCATGGGAATGTCTACGATAAACACATGAACAACGGTGGGATCTATATGACAGCGCTCCGTCCGGAATGTGAGGAACTGACGGGTGTGGCACGGTATCGGGATATCGTTATTGAAGGATGCTTCGTGCACCGGGTCAGCCGCTGGGGAATTGCAGCAGGCTATACCTATGCCCATGATAAGTTCCGGGGGGCAGAGCTTACGGAAGCCGTTTTTCTGAACTATGGACATGAAAATATGCAGATACGGAATAATTATGTAAAAGAGGCCGGTGGGGATGGAATCACGCCGATGTATGCCCTGCGTCCTCTGGTGGAGCATAATATGGCAGACTCTGTGGCCTGCGAGATCAATGACCGGATCTATTGCGAGCCGGGCGACCGGATGGGAAAAGTGGCAGCCGGGATCTGGCCCTGGAAATGCAAGGATGCCCTGTTTCGTTATAATGAAGTCACGGACACCAGACTCAATCAGGATGGCATGGCATATGATGCGGATTCCGGGGACGGAACGGTGTATGAATCCAATTACAGCAGGCAGAATGAAGGCGGCTGTGTGATGTTCTGTCTGCAGGAGGCGATCCATAATACCTTCCGCGATAATATCAGCTATGATGATCTCGGTGGTACGATCAGCCCGTCAGAGAATCCGGATGCCCTGCTTCAGGATAATGTATACTATGTGCGCAGGGGGGTTCCCTTTGTACGTAAAAATATGGACGGAGGCAGCTTTACACAGGTGAATGACCGGGTTGTTGAGTTGTAAAATATGGTGCTGAGCCCAGGATGAAAACCTGTGGCTTGGCATTTTTTAATGCCTGATATTCTGGCGGCTCTGAAGCCGGCAGCCTGTTTTTATCGTTTTTATTGCCTGGGGATAAAGGATTGACTGAGATAAAAAAATACGGTAGAATCTGTATCAAAAATGATATACGAAAATGAGGAAAGGAGCCGGTGCATGGGCGAAAGTATATTACAACTTCGGCAGATCCGGAAATCATTTGACAATACAGAAGTATTAAAAGGCATCGATCTGGAGGTGGCACAGGGAGAATTTATTACCCTGTTGGGAGCTTCTGGCTGCGGCAAGACCACGACGCTGCGTATTATTGCGGGGCTGGAACTGCCAGATGCCGGACAGGTGATCCTGGAAGGACAGGACATTACGAACCGTGAGCCGAACAAACGGGATGTCAATACGGTGTTCCAGAATTATGCCCTGTTTCCGCATATGAATGTGTCGGACAACGTAGGATATGGATTGAAGATCCGAAAAGTTCCGAAGGCAGAGATCGAGAGAAAAGTAGAACAGGCACTTCGTCTGGTCCAGCTGGAAGAGTACGGAAAACGGATGCCGGATCAGCTTTCCGGCGGACAGAAGCAGCGCATTGCCATTGCCAGAGCGGTGATCAATGAGCCGAAAGTATTGCTGTTAGATGAACCTCTGGGAGCACTGGATCTGAAGCTGCGCAGGCAGATGCAGCTGGAACTGAAACGTCTGCAGAAGCAGCTGGGGATCACGTTTATTTACATCACTCACGATCAGGAAGAAGCCATCAATATGTCGGACCGCATCGGTGTCATGCACGAAGGCATCCTGGAACAGCTGGGGACGCCCAATGAGGTGTACTATCAGCCGCAGACCAGCTATGTGGCGGATTTTGTGGGAAATGCGAATATTCTGCATAAAAATGGGGAGACTTTTGCCATCCGCTCGGAAAACATTCTGATGAACGGGGAGGCAGTCTGCACACAGGAGGCTGTCGTGGTGGAAAAAAGCTTTGCCGGAGGGCAGCTGCGCATTCTGTTTGGCCTGCCGGACGGACAGACTCTGACCGCCAGCCGCTATGGAATCGACAATGACTTACAGCCGGGACAGCAGGTGAAGATCGGCTGGGATGCGAAAGACGCAGTAAAGGTAATAGATAATGACAAAGACGAAAATCACAAGTAACAGACGCAGGAGAAGCGGGAATGTCGGACTGATGATCCCTATGTATGTGTTCACGATTCTGTTTGTGGCACTGCCGATCCTGTATCTGTTTCTGTTAAGCTTTTTACAGAGAGCACAGGTCTGGGGTGTGGACTTTACGTTCACGCTGGACAATTACAAAAGAATATTGGAACCGCTGTATCTGGATACTTTCTGGCAGTCTCTGAAGCTGGCATTTACCGCCACCTTTTTCGTGGCGCTGATCGGATATCCGTACGGCTATTTCATGGCAAAAATGAACGCTGTCTGGAAGCGCAGGATGCTGTTGCTCATTATGATCCCTTTCTGGACCAGTGCGCTGATCCGCCTGTACGGCTGGATTATTGTCTTTCGCAGCAATGGTGTACTGGATAAGATCCTGATGGGGCTGCACCTGACGAAGCAGCCGTTAAAGCTGCTTTACACTTATCCGGCAGTGGTAGTGGGAATGGTTTATTCGCTACTGCCTTTTATGATCCTGGCGGTGTATTCCAGTGCGGAGAAGCTGGATGCCTCTCTGGTGGAAGCCTCCAGAGATCTGGGAGCCTCGGCGTGGAAAGCCTTCTGGACCGTCAGCTTCCGGCTGACGCTGCCGGGACTTTTGTCCGGCGTGGTGCTGTCCTTTATTCCGTCCATGGGACTGTTTTTCATAGCGGATATTCTGGGCGGCAATAAGATCGTGCTGGTAGGCAGTGTGATCCAGGAACAGATCACCAAGGGGCGGAATCAGCCCTTTGCGGCGGCGCTGTCCGCAGTACTGATGGTGCTGACTTCGGTGATGATCCGTCTGTACCGCAAGATCACCGGAACCTCACAGCTGGAAGGGATGATGTAGTGTATGAAAAAGAAAAAATGGCCCTTTGTATATGTGGCGGTGATCACAGTGCTGACCTATATTCCAATCCTGCTGACGGTGGCGTATTCCTTTAATGCTTCCAAACTGACCTCTGTGTGGGAAGGCTTTTCCCTGAAATGGTACCGGGAGTTGTTCCGGGACAGAGATCTGGGGGAAGCACTGATCAACAGCCTGATCCTTGCGGTACTTAGCTGTGCCTTTGCGGTGTTGATCGGCACTTCGGGAGCACTGGGGATGAGCCGCAGAAAACGGAAACTGGACGATGCAGTGGCCTATGTGTCCACACTCCCCATCATGATCCCGGAGATCATTCTGGGCATGGTATTTTTGTCCGTATTTTCCCTGATGGGACTGCCCTTTGGTATGGTCACGCTGGTGATCGCCCATACCACGTTCTGTGTGCCCTATGTGTTCACTATGGTACGGGCGAGACTGGTGGGAATGGACCGGTCTCTGGAAGAGGCGGCGCTGGATCTGGGAGCTACGAAGTGGCAGGTATTTAGGGATGTGATCCTGCCACAGATTCTTCCGGCGATCCTGTCGGGAGTGCTGCTTGCATTTGCCATGTCCTTCGACGATGTGGTGATCAGTATTTTTGTCACTGGACCGAAGGTCAATACCCTGCCGGTGAAGATCTACACGAAATTAAAGACCGGTGTGACACCGGAGATCAATGCACTTGCCACGGTCATGCTGTTTGTGATATTGTTGTGTCTGGCGGGGGCGTATGTGCTGGGACGTAAGTCGCAGACAGCTGTAGAGAAAGCTGCCGGGGGAAAATGAGGAAAAAACGATTCCGCAAATGCAATTGCGGATAAGTAACAACATAAAAATGTATAGCAGATGATGCAGGAGAACTGTATCGAAGGAGGAGATTATGAAGAAAAAGCTGGCAATGCTGTTGGCAGCGACCATGCTGGTCACGTTGTTTACCGGCTGTGGAGCAGGCGGTAAAGAAGATAAGGGAGAACTGAATCTCTATACCTGGGACGGCATGTTCCCCCAGGAGATTTTAGATGGTTTTGAAAAAGAGACCGGTATCCGTATCAATTATTCTAATTTTGACTATGATGAGGATATGCTGGCGAAGCTGGAAGAAACCAAGGGCGGTGATTACGATCTGGTCATTGCGGATGACTATATCATTGAGCTGGCCATTCAGGAGGGCCTGGCTCAGAAGCTGGATACTTCCAGAATCAGTACTTATGATAACCTGAATCCTGTATTTATGTCTCAGTTCTATGACCCGAAGAACGAATATACCGTGCCCTACGGAGCGGGCATTCCTCTGATCGTATACGATCCGGGACTGACGGATGTGAAGATCACAGGCTATGAGGATCTGTGGAATCCGGCACTGGAAAATAACGTGGCACTGACGGCAAACTATCGTGTTATCGACGGCATCACTTTAAAGACCATGGGAGAATCCTTCAACACCGAGGATCTGGATGTGATCCGGGCAGCAGGAGAGAAGCTTCTGAGTCTGGCTCCCAATATCCGTGTGATCAATGACAATAATACGCAGGATTATCTGATCAGCGGTGAGGTGGCAGCAGCGTTCCTGTATACTTCCCAGGTATCTGCGGCACTGCAGGCGAGACCGGATCTGGAAGTGGTATATCCCAAGGAGGGACTGGGCTTCGGCATCATGGCCGGATTTATACCTTCCCAGGCACCCAATGCAGATGCGGCTTATGCATTTTTGGACTATATCAACGATCCTGAGAATGCGGCGAAATGCTATGAGTATATCGGCTACTACTGCACCAACAAAGCTGCGGAAGAGTATATTTCCGACGACATGAAGAAAATGATCGTATTGCCGGAAGATGCAGCTGAGGGCGAGATCGTGCAGAATATCTCCCAGGAGGCAGAGGATCTGCATGCGGAGATCTGGAATCAGTTCAAGAGTGCATGCAACTAAAGTTGCAGCAACTAAAGTTGCAGCAACTAAAGTTGCAGCAACTAATCTTCCGTTCAGCCCGCGCCATTCGCAAAGTCGCGTTGACACGCTTTCCGTCACTTCGTGACTACCTTTGCTCATAAACCGGCGCTCATCTCATGAACATATTCGTTCGAAAAATCATGCAAGCATGATTTTTGCGCTCGGATATGTCCATGGCTGAACTGTTACAATAAAAAACGCTTGACAGATTTGATTTGTGCGAATATTATAAACCTAAGTTGAAAAACTATTTTGTAAATGCTATGAAAGAGACTCTTGCCAAGGAAAACGACAGGAATACAGCGTCACCGACTGAGAGCGCTGTTTGCGGAAGTTGGCGAAGGGAACACTCCGGAGCAGGTGATCTGAACTGCAGAAATCAAAATGCAGCTAGGATGACACGTTGCACGCGTTAAGTGACAAGAGTGGATAGGCAAAGGCGCCTGTCAATTCGGGTGGTACCACGGATTAGATGATTCGTCCCGGGATATGTTTTAACATGTCCCGGGGCTTTTTGTATTCAAAAATAAGCTGTACAGGGAGCGCACATTCGGGACACTATATAACAGGAGGTGCGATATGTACAGAGATTTAACAATGAAAGAGATCAGTGAACAGCAGATCGGACAGACTTTGCAGGTGGCAGGCTGGGTGGAGAACATCCGTGACCACGGCGGCGTATCCTTTATCGATCTGCGGGATATGTACGGTGTGTTACAGGTGGTCATCCGTAAGCCGGAGCTTTTAAAGGGCATCACCAAGGAAATGTGCCTGTCCATTACCGGTCTTATGGAACACAGAGACGAAGAGACCTACAATCCGAAGATTCCTTCCGGCACCATCGAACTGGAAGCACACAAGATCGATGTGTTGGGAAGAGTATATAAACAGCTTCCTTTCGAGATCCAGACGTCTAAAGAGATCCGGGAAGATGTCAGATTAAAATATCGTTATCTTGACCTTAGAAATGCAAAAGTAAAGGATAACATTGTATTTCGTTCCAAGGTGATCAGTTATCTGCGTCAGAAGATGACAGACATGGGATTTTTGGAGATCCAGACTCCGATCCTGTGTGCTTCTTCTCCCGAGGGCGCCAGAGACTATATTGTTCCCAGCAGAAAATTTAAAGGAAAATTCTATGCGCTGCCCCAGGCACCGCAGCAGTATAAGCAGCTGCTCATGGCTTCCGGCTTCGATAAGTATTTCCAGATCGCTCCCTGCTTCCGTGATGAGGATGCCAGAGCAGACAGATCTCCCGGAGAGTTCTATCAGCTGGACTTCGAGATGAGCTTCGTAACCCAGGAGGATGTCTTCAAGGTTGGTGAGGAAGTATTGCATGATACCTTTGAGAAATTTGCTCCCGAAGGCAGCAGGATCACCGAGACACCGTTCCCTATCATCAGTTACAAACAGGCCATGCTGGAGTTCGGCTGTGACAAGCCGGATCTGCGCAATCCTTTGAGAATTATGGATGTGACGGAGTTCTTCCAGAGATGTACGTTTAAGCCGTTTATCGGCAGAACCGTCCGTGCCATCAAGGTACATGCGGAGATGTCCAAAGGCTTCCATGAGAAGCTGCTAAGCTTTGCAACTTCTCTTGGTATGGGTGGACTTGGTTATCTCGAAGTGGCAGAGGATATGAGCTACAAGGGACCCATCGATAAATTTATTCCCGAAGAGATGAAGGGAGAACTGGCAGAAATGGCAGGACTTTCTGCCGGAGATACCATCTTCTTTATTGCGGACAAAGAGGATAAGGCGAACTACTATGCCGGTCATATCCGTACTGAGCTGGGCGAGAAGCTGGATCTGATCGAGAAGGATGCTTACCGTTTCTGCTATGTGAACGATTTCCCGATGTTTGAGCTGGATCCCGAGACGAAGCAGATCGGATTCACCCACAATCCGTTCTCTATGCCCCAGGGCGGTCTGGAAGCACTGAACACCATGGATCCGCTGGAGATCCTGGCTTATCAGTACGACATCGTATGCAACGGCGTGGAACTGTCCTCCGGCGCAGTACGTAACCATGACATCGAGATCATGAAAAAAGCTTTCGCCATCGCAGGTTATGACGAAGAGACATTAAAGACCAAGTTTGGAGCACTGTATCAGGCATTCCAGTTCGGAGCTCCCCCTCATGCGGGAATGGCTCCCGGCGTGGATCGTATGATCATGCTGCTTCGGAACGAGGATAACATCCGTGAGGTGATCGCTTTCCCTATGAACGGCAATGCACAGGATCTGATGTGCGGGGCTCCCGGCGAAGTGACGGAACAGCAACTGCGTGAGGTACACATTAAAGTGAGAGATTAGTGCGGAAAGAACAGGAAAGGAATGGAAATTAGTATGGCGAACGTGATCAGTGACGAGACCATAGAATATGTAGGCATACTGGCAAAACTTGAGCTTTCTGATGAAGAGAAGGAAGCGGCGAAAAAGGATATGGGCAGAATGCTGGACTATATCGACAAATTGAGTGAACTGGATACAACGGGAGTGGAACCTATGTCTCATGTATTCCCGGTTCAGAATGTCTTCCGTGAGGATGTGGTGACCAATGGGGATGAGAGTGAACAGACCCTGGCCAATGCACCCGGCGAGAAGGACAATATGTTTGTGGTACCAAAGACTTTTGACTAATGTCAAAAGCCTTGGACTTTCGATTAGAAATCGGGTAGAATACCGCTTTATAATCTGGTTACAGCATTTAGGCGGTAATGGTTTTCCGTCAGACATTAAAAAAGGAGAATGGATATGGATATTTTATCCCTGACAGCAGTAGAGCTGGCTAAGGCGATCCGGGAAGGTAAGACTACGTCGGTGGAAGCCACGCAGGCCGTTCTGGATAAGATCGCAGCCAGCGAAGATACCTACCACTGCTATGTGACCGTAGAACGGGAAAAGGCATTGCAGCAGGCAGCGGAAGTACAGAAAAAAATCGAAGCGGGCGAACTGACCGGGCCTCTGGCCGGGGTTCCCTTTGCTATCAAAGACAATATGTGTACCGAGGGAACCCTGACCACCTGCTCTTCTAAAATTTTAGAGAATTTTATTCCGACCTTCAGCGCGGAAGCGGTGCTGAATCTGGAAAAGGCAGGGGCGGTCATCCTGGGTAAGACCAACATGGATGAGTTTGCCATGGGAAGCACCACAGAGACTTCCTATTACGGCGTGACAAAGAATCCGAGAAACCCGGAGCATGTGCCCGGAGGTTCTTCCGGCGGTTCCGCGGCGGCAGTAGCAGCGCAGGAATGTTTTGCAGCACTGGGCTCCGATACCGGCGGTTCCATCCGACAGCCTGCATCCTATTGCGGGGTGGTCGGCATGAAACCCACCTACGGAACGGTATCCCGTTACGGACTGATCGCTTATGGTTCCTCTCTGGACCAGATCGGACCGCTGACGAAGGACGTGACGGACTGTGCCACCGTACTGGAGGCCATCACCTCCCATGACCCTAAGGACTCCACTTCCATGAAACGGGAGAACACAGATTTCACCTCTGCGCTGGTAGCGGATGTGAAGGGAATGAAGATTGGTATTCCCAGAGACTATTTCGGGGAAGGACTGGATCCCGAGGTCAGGGATGCGGTACTGGCAGCAGCGGAAGTATTGAAAGCACAGGGCGCAGAGGTGGAGGAGTTCGACTTAAGTCTGGTGGACTATGCGATTCCCACTTATTATACGATCGCAGCAGCAGAAGCCAGCTCCAATCTGGAGCGTTTCGACGGTGTGAAATACGGTTACCGTGCACAGGATGCGGAAGATCTGCATACCATGTACAAGAGAAGCCGTTCCCAGGGCTTTGGACCCGAGGTGAAGCGTCGTATCATGCTGGGCTCCTTTGTGTTAAGCTCCGGTTATTATGATGCTTATTACCTGAAGGCACTCCGCGTGAAAGCATTGATCAAGAAGGCTTTTGACGAAGCTTTTGCAAAATACGATGTGATCTTAGGACCGGTGGCACCCACTACCGCACCGAAGCTGGGCAGCAGTCTGGCGGATCCCATCAAGATGTATTTGGGAGACATCTACACCATCTCCATCAACCTGGCGGGACTGCCCGGTATCAGCGTTCCCTGCGGTACGGATTCCCAAGGCCTGCCTATCGGCATGCAGCTGATCGGTGACTGCTTCAAAGAGAAGACACTGATCCGTGCAGCATATACCTATGAGCAGAGGAGGTAAGCGACATGGCAAAACAATATGAAACAGTAATTGGTCTGGAAGTGCATGTAGAGCTTGCCACGAAGACGAAAATATTCTGCGGCTGTTCCACGGCGTTCGGCGGCAGACCCAACACCCACACCTGCCCGGTATGTACCGGTATGCCGGGATCTCTTCCCGTGCTGAATAAGCAGGTGGTAGAATATGCGGTGGCAGTAGGCCTTGCGACGAATTGTACCATTACACAGTATTGCAAATTTGACAGAAAAAATTATTTCTATCCCGATAACCCTCAAAACTATCAGATCTCTCAGTTGTATCTGCCCATCTGCAGGAATGGCTCGGTTGAAATCGAGGTAGCGGGAGAGGACGGCAACGCTTACACGAAGCCGGTGCGTATCCACGAGATCCACATGGAGGAGGATGCCGGTAAACTGGTGCATGACGACTGGGAAGATTGCACACTGGTGGACTACAACCGCTCCGGTGTGCCTCTGATCGAGATCGTATCCGAGCCGGATATGCGCAGCGCGGAGGAGGTCATTGCCTATTTGGAAAAATTACGTCTGCTGATCCAGTATCTGGGAGCGTCCGACTGTAAGCTTCAGGAAGGCTCCATGCGTGCCGATGTCAATCTGTCCGTGAGAGAAGTGGGAGCGGAAAAGTTCGGAACCCGTACCGAGATGAAGAACCTGAATTCCTTCAAGGCCATCGCCAGAGCCATTCAGGGGGAGCGGGAGCGACAGATCGATCTGCTGGAGGCCGGCAAAGAGGTCATTCAGGAGACCAGACGCTGGGATGATAATAAGGAATATTCCTATGCGATGCGTTCCAAGGAGGATGCGCAGGATTATCGTTATTTTCCGGATCCCGACCTGGTACCGGTCTATATCAGCGATGAGTGGCTGGATAGCATCCGCAGCAGACAGCCGGAATTCCGCACCGAGAAGATGAAGCGTTACAAGGAAGAATACGATATTCCGGAATATGATATCGATATCATCACCGGCTCCAAGCATCTGGCAGATATCTTTGAAGCTTCCGTGGCACTGGGAAGCCAGCCCAAGAAGGTGTCCAACTGGCTGATGGTGGAGACTATGCGCCTGTTAAAAGAAAAAGAGATGGAGCCAGAGGACATCCGGTTCTCCCCGGAGCATCTGAGCAGGCTGATCGCTCTGGTGGATGGCAAAGTGATCAATTCCTCCGTGGCGAAGGAAGTTTTCCAGGTGATGTTTGAGGAAGATGTAGATCCCGAACAGTATGTGGAGGAGAAGGGACTGAAGACCGTCAATGACGAAAGTGCATTGCGTAAAGTCGTGGAGGAAGTCATTGCCGCTAATTCCCAGTCTGTCGAGGATTACCACAACGGCAAGGAGAAAGCCATCGGCTTCCTGGTAGGCCAGACCATGAAGGCCATGAAAGGCAAGGCAGACCCCGCCAGCGTCAACCAGATGCTGAAGGAACTGCTGTAACTGGAAAGTTAGTTAAATACATTGGCAAAATCCACGAACTCCCGGAGCATGCGATACACATGTCTCGATGTAAGGTCTCCGGATGTGA